>Ga0247841_10000329_pt1 | contig 127413 bp, 90 predicted proteins | sample LaCruzMarch2015__2_FD_192410 | JGI IMG/M metagenome (GOLD analysis project Ga0247841, IMG submission 192410) | Freshwater microbial communities from meromictic Lake La Cruz, Castile-La Mancha, Spain - LaCruzMarch2015_18m | ecosystem: Environmental > Aquatic > Freshwater > Lake | place: Spain...
TCCTGGCTCTGGCCACGCTCCATCGAAATGCTCGCTGGAACCGACTCTTTCCTCACGACAAGAAGTAGACGACACTCAGCCGCAGTTTCAACCTACGGCAAACCCCTAGGGAAGTGACATGCGCCCCGCGCCGGCTCTGGCTCCTACGTCCGCCCTGGCGTAGCCGGGCACACCGCTTTCTTCGGTTTGCTGATTCCAGGCCTTGGCACAACGGAGATCTTCTCGCCGATCTGCGCTGAAATCGCGCGCTGCGCACAGACGGAAGGCTATTCCGTGCTCTGGGGCGATTCGTCCGACGTCGACCTTGAGACCCGCAGTCTCAAGGCGGAGGCGCTTTGTAAGCAATATGCGCAGCGGAAAGTTGCGGGCGTTTTCTTCGAGCCGTTGGAACTCATTCCAGGCCGCGAAGAGATCAACCGCCATATCACCAGGACTCTCACGGTCAACCGTATACCTGTTGTTCTCCTTGACCGTGATCTATGCTCACCACCTGAGCGCAGTTCTTTCGACGTGATAGGCATAGACAATTTCGCCGCGGGCTTCCGGGCGTGTGCACACCTGCTTAAACTTGGCGCGCGCCATATCAGGTTCCTGGCGCGCCCCGGTTCAGCACCCACAGTTGAAATGCGAATCGCCGGCGCCAGGGAAGCAATGTCGCGAAGCAATCTGCAGCCGGCTGCGAACTGGGTTGCCTGCGGCGACCCCGCGGACGCAACCTTTGTCAGGGGCCTGGTCAACTCACCCTCAACCAGGCGCACTGATGCCGTGATCTGCGCCAATGATCTGACCGCCGCGAATCTGATCCACACTCTTGCTGCACTTGGCGTGCAGGTCCCCAAAGACATGCGACTGGCGAGTTTTGACGATGTAAAATACGCAACGCTTCTTTCGCCGCCATTGACCACCATCCATCAGCCCTGCAAAGGAATCGGGGCCATCGCCGTGAAGACCATGCTGCAGCGCCTTCACAACCCGGGCCTGCCACCACAGGACATCAGCCTGGACGCACCCCTGGTCATCCGTAAATCCTGCGGCTCGTGAGAGGGAGATTGTAGAAAGCGGGACGTGGAAAGTGGAATGTGGGACGTGGGGTTCCGTTCCCCTCGGAGGGACACGTTTTACGCGTCCGCAGGAAGCTACACCGTAACCAGCAACGCCTCCGGCTTCTCTTTTATCTTCCCTGTCCACGCGGCCACGTAAAACGTGGCCCTCCGAAAGTAGCTATATTAGTTGGTGGTCTATGGTCTATGGTCTTCCCGTCTATTGTCTATTTCCCCGCTCCCCACCCTGCAACTCTGTCCCTCTGCAACCCTGCAACTCTACTTTTTACTTAACAATCACAATCGTGCCTGGTGCCTCATACCGGTATGTCAGCACCACGTTGCCGTCCGGATATGTCACCGTGGATTTCACTGCGGTAATATCGCCGGGTGCTGTGTCAGTCTCTATGTCAAGAACCGCAAAAGGCCCGCTCACCGCGCCGCTGCCACCGGATACGTTCGAGATGAGAGTAAAGGCATCTCCATCTTTGGGAGAATACCCGGGCGCAAGTGACACCTTGAGCGTAGCGCCCGTGATAGAAATCGGCGCACCATTCGACACGATGCACTGGTTGGCTAGAGCCGTATTCGTGGTGATGGTAACGGCAAATGTCGCATTGGCCGCCAGAGTCAACGCATTGTTAAGCACCAACACCCCCACGCCGTTCATGCCCGGAGTCAGAGTCCCACCGTCAGCAACGTACACCGCGCCCGCGATTGCTCCAGTACCACCCAGTGCCCCGCCTGATGCCACAGTCACCACGTTCGTCCCCGTACCAGAGCCGGTGGTGTTGTTCGCCAATAACGTTCCGCCGTTGACAGTCGTCCCGCCGGTGTATGTGTTGGCGCCATTGAGGATCAGTTTGCCGGTGCCATCCTTGACCAGCGAAACCGATGTCGCGCCGCCGTTTTCAATCACGCCGCCAAAACTGGTGTTTTCTGTCTGGTTCACCGTCAGGCTGCGTGATCCGCTGTTCGCTGTGATTGTACCATACGAACCGCTGCTCGCCAGCGCTCCGATCGTTGGACTATATGAGGTCAGGTTCAATGTGGACGGGCCGGTGAACGTCAAAATGCCGGTCGTCGCGCCCATGGCTGTTGCGGCGCCTATGTTCAAAACGCCGCCGTTCATGGTCGTGCCGCCGGTGTAACTGCCTGCCGAACTGAGTGTCAGCGTGCCGGCCCCGGCCTTGGTGAAACCCTGGGAGCCATTCGCTTCGTTAACTCCTTTACTGAATATCAACGTGTTGTTGTTGACGGTGATCGTCGGGCTGACGTCGAGAACAATCTGATCGGCAGTTGTACTACCGGGAGACAGGTTGAGGGCGCCGCCAGTGCCAAGATATGTGAAGCTACCGTCGATATACACTCTTCCTCCGCCACCGGAGTTCGTGCTGTCAAGCGCGGTGACAGTGCCACCACTGGCGTTATCAAGTGTTGTTCCATTACCGATATGGAAATACCTTCGCGTGGCGATGTTAGCGTTAAAGTCGATTTGCCCCGCTGTCAAATAGAGAGTCGACGGGCCGCCAGCCGACGACACTCCGGAGAAAATCAATGTCCCGGTACCAGCTTTAGTAAAATTGTAACCACCGTACTGCAGAAGCATCGTCAGGGCGTTGGTGCCATTGACCGTAAGAGTAGTGTCGCCGGTGACGGTAACGGTACCGTTACCGAGGTTGAGTGCGTTGGAGCCATTAAATACGGCGATGCCGCCGATATTGATCGTGCGGTCGGCGAGAACTATTGCGCTGCCGCTGGTGTTGTCCAGCGTACCGCCGGTTATGGTCAATGTGCCCGCGCCAAGCGCGCTTGCGGTGTCGATATCAAGATAGCCCGAACTCAACGTCGTGCCGCCGCTATAAGTGTTCACACCGTTGAGAGTCAGTGTGCCGGTGCCAGCCTGGACAAGCGCACCTGTCCCGCCGCTTGCGAGGGTGAAATGGGTGCCTTGCATTACGGTATCCGAACGCTGGAAGACGAGTACGCCGTTATCAGTGATGGCGCTGCTGCTGGAGACTGCGCCTGATGTGCCTCCTGTACCGATCTGAAGAGTGCCAGCGTTAATGATCGTAGCGCCGGTGTAGGTGTTGTTGCCGCTGAGAATGAGTGTGCCGTTACTGCCGTCCTTCGTGATGGATCCTGATCCGGCTAACACGCCGGTGAGGGTCGTGGTGTTGTTGACCGTCACTGTGTGCGATGCAGGCGAGAGAGCACCCGCGCCGGTGAGAGTCAGGTTCCCGGTGCCTGCGTTGCCGATGCTCTGCCCAAAGGTCACGGCGCCTGTGAAAGCCAGTGTCCCTGAGAGCGACCGGGCTGTGTTGAGATTGGAAGCCAGCGTGCCGCCGTTCAATGTGATCGTGCCGCCGCCAAGTGTAAGCGTGCTCGCATTGCCGATCAGCAGTGTGCCAGGCAGAAGCGTCGTGCCGCCGGTGTAGGTGTTCACGCTGGTGAGTGTGAGCGCGTTGCCGCCGACCACAGCCAGAGCGCCGCCGCCGGCGATTGTCCCGGCAATCGTCCCGGCCGATACCGACGTATCGATGTAGCCTATGGAACCCAGCACAAGCTTCCGCAAGGCATTGATCGTGGTAAACCCTGATGCAAACTGCAGCGTACCGCCGTTGAAGGTCAGTGTGCCGGTAGTGCCGGTTGTATATGTGCCAAGGTTGGAATCGCTGCCGATGGCCAGGATGCCTGCATTGAGCGTCGTGCCGCCGGAATAAGTGTTCGCGCCGCCAAGATTGAGAACCCCGTTGCCGGCTTTCGTCATACCGCTGGCGCCGCTCACCGCGTTGTTGATTGTGAAGTAATTGTCCATCGTGTCAACCGTTGCCGCCGCGCTGAGAATCAGTGCCGGGTTTCCAAGAGTCAATCCGACACCTGCAGCCTGCAGTGTGCCTGCGCCGCTGAACGATACGGTGCCGGTACCCAGCCCGTTGGCACTGCCAACGGCTATCGTGCCGGCTAATATTGACGTGGGACCAGTGTAGTCGCTATTGCCGATCAGAGTAAGCATGCCGGCACCATCCTTGCTGATGCCCTTGCCAGATCCGCTGATTATTCCGCCGATTGCCAGCCCGCTGGAAGCTGCAACTGTGATGGCAGCGTTGTCGACCAAGGTCATGTTTACACTGCTCGTGATGGTATGCGTATTGCCTTCGACGGCGACAGGAGCATCAATACCGCTGTTAGCGAGCATGAGAGTGCCTGCCCCAGCAATCGTGGTTGCCTGGCTGTTGCGGAAGGTGATGGTCGTCAGCGATGAAGATTGTCCATTGAGATCAACTGTACCGCTGGAGGAGAGGGTGCCAAAATTGACCGCAGCCGGGCCCGCGCCTGGACCTGTGTCACCGACCCAGTTGGCCGCAGTGTCCCACTGATCGTTGTTGTTGCCGCGCCATTCATAGCTTGTAGCAGCGGCTGAAACGTTCAGTACCAGCCATCCACCCGTGGTTGCCAGGCTGAAGTTGTGGCTCGTAACGGTGCCGGAGTTGATTGCCAGTGTGCCGCTCCCAAGGCTGCCGCTGTATTGGATCAACTGGTATTGCCCTACCGTAGTTGGAGTCCACGGCGTCGTGCCTCCCTCGGTGTAGAGATTGAGGGTGCTGGTTCCGGTAAGTGTCAACGTGCCGATGCCGCCGTTGATGATGATCTTGTCGTTGTTGTTCAAGGTGGTCCCAAATTCAAAGTCGAAGATGCTCCCTGCGCTAATGGCCAGGCTGCCTGTCTGGTTCAACGTGCCGATGCTGTTGCCGGGGGCAAGATGGCCGCCGGCGAGGATAGAGACGAGGCCGCTGATTGTACCGGTGCCGCCAAGATAGGCACCGCTGTTTACGATCACGCCGCCAGCCCCGTTACCGATGCCACCAGCGTTGTTGATCCTCAGTGTACCGCTGCCCACCGTAGTGCGGCCGGTGTAGAGGTTATTGCCGGCGAGAACCAGCGTACCGGCGCCCTGCTTGGTCAACGACCCGCTGGTGCTGGTGCTGGCACCGCTGATGGTCAGTGTGTTCGAAGTGACATCAATCGTACTGCCCGTGGCGGCGATCAGTGTAAAATTGCGGTCAGTGGCGGCGTTTGCGCCCGTGTACTGCAGTGTGCCGCCGCCGAGGACCAGGTTTGCCGCCGCGCTGCTCGATGATCCGATATTACTGGCCAGTCCGCCGTTGGCGATGCTGGAAATGCTCACCACACCGCTGCTTATCCTGGTCACACCAGAGTATGTGTTCGGGCCGGAGAGCGTGAGCGTGCCGGTCCCGGAGTAGGTCAAGCCGCTGGCCGTGGTGCTTAGACTGCTGTTGTTGGCTATTACGCCACTGATTGTGATTGCGCCACTGCCATTGATGGTTTGAGTACGGCCAGTGGCGTTGTCAATTGTCAGATATACGTTTCCGGCCAGGGTCGTCAAGCTGGTGTTGTTGACTGTAAGGATTCGATTGGCGGCGGAGAACGCGAATGTGCCATTCATCGTCAGATTCTGCGAACCGCCGAAAGTGCCTGCACTGAATGTTGTGTAGTTGCCCAGTGCGATAGCCCCGCCGGTGGCTGCCAGCGTACCGGCGGTCCATGCAAACCCGCCGAGTGTGGTGCCAAAACCGCCCATGGCGTTGTTGTTGCCTACAATCAATGTGCCAGCAGCAAGCGTTGTCAGGCCGGTGTATGTGTTAGCCCCGTTCAGCGTGACTGTTCCGGTACTGCCGGTGACACCCGCAGTCAAACCACCACCGCTGGTGAAAGTGCCACCGCTGAAGTCGGCGACAATTCCACTGACCATGATTGCGCCGGTTTGCGAGTCAAGTACAAGACTTCTGCCTGCTGCCGAATTGCCCAGATAGACAGTGCCAGCGAGAGTGAGCACAGCACCGCTGTCCATCGCACTATGAATAGTCCAGAGATTGGCTGTTGAGAGGGTGATGTTGCCACTGAGCGTCCCGCTGTTTGAACCGGTGAACGTGCCTTGCCCACCGTTGCCGTTGAGCGTCATGTTGTTGTTGATTGTGACAGGCGTGGTAGCTTTCATGTTACCTGTGTTCCACTGGAACGTACCTGTGCCGGAGCTGAATCCGAAGCTGTTGCCCATGATCAATGTGCCACCCGACAGCGTCGTCGGTCCCGTATAGGTGTTGGAGCCGGAAAGTGTGAGAGTTCCCGCGTTCAAGGTGATGCCAACGGTACCTGCCCCATCCCTGATCGCGCCACCGAATGTCGAGGATGTCGCGCCGCTAATTGTCAGAACGCCTGCTGTGACAGAGCTGTTGACAATGGTCTGATCGGTGGCCGTGCCGTCTGTAGCTATAGAATTGATTGCGTGCGCTCCGCTGTAGATGTCGAGGGTGCAACTATTGCCCGGGGAGCCAATCGTCACCAACCCGCCGCCAGCCGAGCCGTTCTGGCCGTTTACCAACTGGACAGTGCCTTGCTGAATGTGCAAGGCGGCTGTGTTAAGTTTGTTGTCGTCGGTACCCATAACCAGCATCGAGGTGCTGCTATTCTGATAAACACCGGCGACAAGGGTCCCGATGATACCGGTGATGGACACTGACCCGGTGCCGGTGCCGCAATTGAGAATGCTGCCGTTGTTGTTGACTCCGCCTGTTTCTGAGATGCCGCTGGCAGTCGAGGTGTTGTTCTTGAGCACCAGGCTGCCAGTGCCGCTGATGGGGCAAGTGTTAAGTGTCAGCAAGCCGGTGCCCGAGCTGTTGTTGACCAGGGTCAGACCTGCGGAAGCGACGACGATACCGGATGTTTGAATCGTCACATTTCCGGCGCCGGTACCCTTGGTGACCGTGATTGGATCTGTGCCGCCTTGTGTCAACGTGCCGCTGAATGTCGTGGTCTTGCCGCTTACAAGATTATCCGCAGTCAGGTTGTTGTTCAGCGCTACGGTACCGGAAAAGTTCGGACCATTGAGGTTCCCCTGGGCCTCGATAGTCAAAATATTGAGCGATGAGCCGTTCTGGATGGTGATGTTGTTGGTATATGCGGCATTGTTGACGATAGAGACCAATGTGGCATTGTTGTTGCCGCTTGTGTCGCCCAGGCAGATCGGGCCATTTCCGAATGCGCCAGCAAGGGTACTGGTAAGCGTACCGGACTTGACTGTCAAACTGCCGCTGAAAGTATTGGCGGCGCCGAGGCTCCATGCGCCGGCTCCATCCTTGACGATCGCAAGCGTGCCGCCCCCGGACCCGTTTCCGATGATACCGGTGATCGCATTCCCAACGCCACTCGCGCCATTCAAGGTCAGCGTTGTAGTGTTTCCCGATGTAGCACTGCCTGTTATCGGACCGCTGATGGCCAAAACGCCAGAGCCCCCGGCCGTGAGGGTGTACGTGCTGGCGCTTGCACCGCTGATGATATTGGTTGCGCTGATAGTGTCGGTGCGGACTCCAGTGTCCATCGTCTGAATCACGCCTCCACTATTCAAATGAAGAGTGCCGGTTTGGAGTGTAAAGCCAAAATTGACGGTGTTTCCAAAAGAGATTCCACCTATGTACCGGTTTGTATCCACGGTAATAGTTCTGTTTCCAGTAAGGGTATAGCTGAACGTGGCGGTATCAGTGTTGTCTGTTGTGGTGGAGCCAGGTGGCTCACTGGGCGTCCAAATCCCGGTATTGTTGGTCCAGGATCCGCTGTTCAGAGAGTTCCATGATGCATCAGCCGCCATGGTGGCGCTGGGCAGAGCGGTGGCAAGAAAGAGGGTGAAGAGGAACCGGCAGGCGTGGCCGCGAAAGAAATAGCGCATGAAACCTCCAGTATTATTGACCAATTAAAGCAAAATGCAATACGCGAAATGCAACAGTCAACACTCAACATCCAGCGTTCAAGTAAAGAAAGAGGCGAACTGTCGTTATTATCGCTCGGAGGGACGGTCCGTCTTCTCTTCGCTCCTCTTCACCAAAACGGACGCGTGAAACGCGTCCCTCCGAAAAAGCTTCTCTCTACTCTCTGCTCAATTTGAAAGTTGAACGTTTCTTCATTCTCAGCTTCCTACACTCTATCTTCCCGCCTCGCACCCGACACTGGTGCTACTACACAACTTCCCGACACCTCCTACGTTCAACGGTCTATGGTCTATGGTCTTCCCGTCTATGGTCTATTTCCCCGCTCCCCACCCTGTCCCTCTGCAACCCTTTGCTCTCTGGTCTATTGTCTATGCTCTATGGTCTTTCTTCCCAGGTCTATGGTCTTCTCTTCTCTCACTGGAACATATACGTCGTTCCGGCAGGCGGGATGAGCGCGGCATCATTTCCGCCTGTGGAAGAGCTCGGGTAGTTGGCGTGGTAGGTCATCTGCCATTCACCGTTGGGAAGTGTCACGGTTGTCCCCTCGCCGTAACTGCTGAATGTTCCGGAGTTGCCGGCGCCGGTATTGTTTATCAGCCAGATAATCCCGCTTGTAGCGCCCACATTAAAGTCATCAGTGGTCAGCGTTAGAGTTGCGCCGTTGGACACCAACCCACCCGCCACTATCATGTCGTGCGACAAACCACTGGCAATACGCATGACGCAGTGCGAGCCCGAGGCAAACGTCAGCGTTCCGTCGATCGTCAGAGTTCCAGGCGCCCCGGTATTGCCAGGCGACAGCGTACCGCCACTGCTGATGGTTGCCGAGCCGCTGATTGTGCCGGTTCCACCCAGAGCACTCCCGCTGCTGACAGTCACAGAGCCGGTACCCGTTGCCGACCCGCTTGTATTGTTAGCTATAAGCGTCCCGCCAACAGTGGTTCCGCCCGTGTACGTGCTCGCTCCGGCCAGGATCAGCGTGCCAGCTCCGCTCTTGACCAGTGACACCGATGTCGCGCCACCGTTTTCAATCACGCCGCCAAAACTAGTGTTGGCTGTCTGGTTCACCGTCAGGATGCGTGATCCGCTGTTCGCTGTGATTGTGCCATACGAACCACCACTCACCAACGCTCCGATCGTTGGACTATACGAGGTCAGATTCAGGGTGGACGGGCCAGTGAACGTCAATGCACCAGTCGTGGCGCCCAGGGCGGTTGCAGCGCCTATGTTCAGAACACCACCACTAATGGTCGTACCACCGGTGTAACTGCCTGCGGAACTGAGCGTCAGCGTACCGGCCCCGGCCTTGGTGAGACCTTGCGAGCCATTAGCTTCGTTAACTCCTTTACTGAATATCAACGTGTTGTTGTTGACGGTGATCGTCGGGCTGACGTCGAGAATAATCTGATCGGCAGTTGTACTACCAGGAGACAGATTGAGGGAACCGGCGGTGCCAAGATATGTGAAGCTACCGTCGATGTACACTCTTGCTCCGCCACCGGAGGCCGTCGCGTAAAGCACTCTAACAGTACTACCACTGGCATTATCAAGTGTTGTTCCATTAGCGATATATAAAGTCCGTCGCGTGTCGATGTCCGCGTTAAAGTTGATTTGCCCCGCTGTCAAACAGAGAGTCGACGGGCCGCCAGCCGCCGAGCCGCCGGAGAAAATCAATGTCCCGGTGCCTGCTTTAGTGAAATTGTAACCACCGTACTGTAAAAGCATCGTCAGGGCGTTGGCGCCATTGATCGTAAGAGTAGTGTTACCGGTGACGCTCATGGCGCCGGCTCCGAGGTTAAGAGCGCTGGAGCCGTTGAAAACGACACTGCCGCCGATGTTGATCGCGCGGTCGGCAAGGACTATTGCGCTGCCGCTGGTGTTATCCAGCGTGCCGCCGTTGATGGTCAATGTTCCGGTCGTGCCGATCGCGTTTGCATGGCCGATGTTCAACCAGCCCGAATTCAACGTCGTGCCGCCGCTATAAGTGTTCACACCGTTGAGCGTCAGTGTGCCGGTGCCAGCCTGGACAAGCGCACCTGTTCCGCCGCTTGCGAGGGTGAATTGGGCGCCTTGCGTTACGGCATCAGAACGCTGGAAGACGAGTACGCCGTTATCAGTGATGGTGCTGCTGCTGGAGACTGCGCCTGACGTGCCTCCCGCACCGATTTGCAGGGTCCCGGCATTAATGATCGTCGCGCCGTTGTATATGTTGTCGCCGCTGAGAATGAGAGTGCCTGTGCTACCCTCCTTCGTGATGGAGCCCGAGCCGTCTATCACGCCAGAGAGCGTAGTGGTGTTGTTGACCGTCAGTGTGTGCGATGCCGGTGAGAGCGTACCCGCGCCTGTCAGGGTCAGATTGCCAGTCCCGGCGTTGCCCACGCTCTGTCCAAAGGTTGCGGCCCCGCTGAAAGCCAGTGCCCCTGAGAGCGACCGGGCCGTGTTGAGATTGGAAGCCAGCGTGCCGCCGTTGAATGTGATTGTGCCGCCGCCAAGTGTCAGCGTGCTCGCATTGCCGATCAGCAAGGTGGAACCAGAGATGGTCGTGCCACCAGTGTAGGAGTTCACGTGGGTGATGGTGAGTGCGTTGCCGCCGGCCACAGTCAAGGCACCGCCGCCGGTGATCGTCCCGGCAATCGTTCCGGCCGATATCGACGTGTCAATATATCCGATGGAGCTCAACACAACCTTCCTTGAGCCGTTGAGTGTGGTGAACCCTGAGGCTAACTGGAGCGTGCCGCCGTTGAAGGTCAACGTTCCGGTTGTACCGGTTGTATATGTGCCGAGGTTGGAATCGCTGGCGATGGACAGGACGCCTGCATTGAGTCTCGTGCCGCCGGAGTAGGTGTTCGCGCCGCTAAGGGTAAGTGTGCCGGAGTTGGACTTGATGAATTGGCCGCCGCTGCCGGTGATCACGCCGTTGAAACTTGTCGATCCGGATTGGTTGACTGTCAACGTGCCGCTGCCGAGCGAGATCGTACCGCCACTGCTGCTGACCAACGCCCCGACAGTTTGACTCAGATTGTTCACATCAAAGATTGCCGTGGCAACGGCAAGTGTCAGCGTACCGGCCGTTGGCAGAATGTTGTTATTGCCGGCAATCATTAACGTGCCGCCATTGATCGTTGTCCCGCCCGTGTAGCTGTTGCCGGTGCCGGTCAAAACCATGGTTGTTGCTCCAACCTTGGACAGAATCCTCCCCGCGGTGTCTTCGCCAATGTTTCCACTAATGGTACCGCTACTCGTAGATTGGATGCCGATGAAACCGTTGCCGGTGCCGCTAATCGCGCCAGCCAGCGTAATCGTACCAGCCCAAGTCGCCGTTTCGAGCCGGAGTTGGCCGTAAGATTCGCCCGTGTTGCCGCCGTTGAGAATAATGGAGGAGTAATGTGTGCCGGCTGTGGCATAGGCGGTGGCGTTCTGCAACACATTGATGATCGCACTTGCGTTGTCGGCACCGTCCATCTGCACTTTGCTTGCACCAGCGGCGGCACCAATGCCGATGTTCCACGTACCGGTGAAGCCGGAGAAATTGCCATTCAGAATGGTCTTGCCGTTGCCGGTGCCCAACGTGACGTTCGCAACGCCGCTGCCAGTGAGCGTGCCAGAACTGAGGCCGGTGTAGGTGATGTTTCCGCTTCCGCCGGTGCCCGTGAGATTGAGGGTAGCGCCATTCGCCAGATAGACTGCTTGCCCGGCAGTGCCCAGTGCATTAGCCACGGTGGCTACCATCGTGCCCGCCGAGATCGTCGCGCCGCCGGTAAATGTGTTCGCGCCGGATAGCGTCAGAGTGCCGGTGCCGGCCTTGGTGAGGGAATAGCCACCGGTTAAGTCGGTGATAGTCCCGCTCACGGTGAGCGCCGCACCGCTGTCGACCATCCAGGACTGGCTGGAATTGAGGGCGACCTCGGCAGAAATTGTGTGAGTGGGACTGCCCGAAGCTGGGGTGTTGACCGTAATGCCGGTGGTGTTCTCGATCGTAAGTATGCCACCCGTGCCCGCGGCAATCGTTGTCGCCGTAGTGGAATCGCCGGCGTAAGTCAGTCTGTCAATGTCATAGTTCCCATTCAACGAGGTCGAGAGACTCCCGGCCCCTGCATTGTAGAATATGACGTTCGAGTTGTAACCTGGGATCCCACTCGTCCAGTTCCCGTCCACCTCCCACGAAGAGGTGCCAGTCGCACCGCTCCACGAGGTGCTGGCGCTGCCAGATGCGCGTGCGGTAACGATCAACTGCAGCGTTGTCCCCGTGGTTGTAAGACTGAAACTGTTGCCAAAGGGTGTGGGCGTGTCCAATGTGAAACTGCCGGCTCCTATCATGCTGCCGGTTCCGGCAATCAGATCATACGTACCCGCATTGATCTTGGTTCCGCTAAGTTGATTCAAGGCGATCACGCCAGCGCCGGTCGCGGTCATTGTCGTGTTCCCGCCGACCACGATCTTGTCCGTGCCATTGGCCCCGGTCCCCAAGTCGAAACAGAGCCTATTTGCTCCGGCCCCGCCGGTGAAGTTGAGATTATTGCCGAGCGTCAAAGTGCCAACCGCGCCATCCTGGAGATCGATGCCGCCGGACGTGCCGATGGTGACGGTACCACCGACGGTGCCGGTGCCGCCGAGGTAGCCACCGGAGACAGTGACGGTACTCGCCGAACTCAGGGTGCCGGTGACATTGACGTGGCCGTTGGCTATCGTCGTCGTCCCGGAATAGGTGTTGTTGCCGGCAAGCGTGACTGTCCCGGCACCGGTCGTCGCGTTCAAACTCAGCTTACCGCCAGTCCCGACAATGTTACCGCTGACCACGGTTGTGCCGGTACCGTCCAGGCCAAGCGTGCGCGCCACGCCATCATTCGTATTAATGCTGTTGCCGGCGAGCGTGAGAACAGCACTGCCGGTCGCCACATTATGAATGGTGAAGCCGCCGCCGCCGCTGGTGATCATGTTACCAGTGAACGTCGCGCTATTCGAACCGGTGAACGTGCCGTGCTCGGAGTTGCCGCTCAACGTGGCGAAGTTGGCGATCGTAACACCAGTGTTGGCTTGCAGATAGCCGTTACCATTCCACTGGAACGCGCCCGCACCGGAGCTAAACCCGATGCTGTTGCCGAGGATCAATGTACTGGCCGACAATGTCGTCACGCCCGTGTAAGTGTTGGGGCCGGAAAGTGTGAGAGTGCCTGCGTTCAGTGTGATACCGACACTGCCGGCCCCATCCTTGATCACGCCGGCAAATGTCGAGGAGGAAGCGCCGCTAATAGTCAATACGCCTGCCGTTACTGAGCTGTTGACAATCGTCTGGTTGGCGTCCGTACCGGCTGTGGCTAGAGACTTGATTTCATGAGCCCCGCTATAGATGTCGAGGGTGCCGCTGTGAGACGGCGATCCGATTGTCACAAGTCCACCACCTGCCGCCCCGTTCTGACCATTTGCAAGCTGGACAGTGCCTTTCTGGATGTGCAACCCGCTCAGGAAGGTAGTGACATTGTTGTTGTTGCCGAGGACCAGCATTGAGGTGTCGCTATTCTGGTAAACACCGGTGACCAGGGTATTGATCTGGCCGGTGATGGACACTGACCCGGTGCCGGTGCCTGAATTCAGGATACTACCGCTGTTGTTGACCACGCCCGACACGGTAATGCCCAGGGCAATCGAGCTGTTGTTGTTGAGCCCCAGATTGCCGTTACCGGCTACGGCTGCGGAGACGGTCAATATCTGCGTCCCGCTGGCATTGTTGTTGTTCAGAGTTGTGCCGAGACTGTTGACGGTAAGCGTGCCGCTCGCGCCGCTTATAGTCAACGCGGAGGTGGCACTGTTCTCTGTAATCGCCGTCACATTAGCCCCGATGCCGCCGCTCAGGGTTATTGCACCGCTTCCCTGGCCGATGTTTGTTATCGTACCGGTGTTGTTAATTGTGCCGGCTGTTGCCTGTGTCGCGCCGGAGCTGCCGCTGGCACTGTTGAATGTGATGTTTCCGATGAAATCGACCAGCCCCGGTGACATGTTTACCAACCCGCTGCCGGTTTGTGCAAAAGTCAGATTGCCGGTGCCAGTGATGCCCCCTTTGATTGCGCTGTTGTTGGCGGTGGCCGTCACAAAGAGGTCGTGGTTATTGAGCGTGATCTTACCATTGACGGAACCATTGTTGCCCCCCGGAGAGAAGTTAATGGTGGCCGTGCCGGTATTGTTCTGAGCCACGGAAATCGGGTTGGCGTTCATCCCGGCGGCGCTGACATTGATCGACAAGGTGGCGCTGTTGCCGCTGCCCATGGTGTCGCCGAGGGTGATGGTGCCGGTAGCGTTGCCTGCCGCAGCGGCGTTCCCCAGGGCCACCGTGCCGGCCTTGATGTAGATCCCGCCGGTGAAGGTGCTCGCGCTGTTGAGGGTGAGTTGGCCGGAACCAGCCTTGACCAGTGACAGTGTGCCGCCGCTTCCGTCTTGCAACACACCGGCAAACGTGCTGTTCACGCTTTGATTCAGGGCTAAGGTTCCCGATTGACTGGTGCCACTGGTAACAGTCCCGCTGCCCGTGAGCGCGCCTGCCTGCAGGTTGAAAGTACCCACGTTCAAGATACCGTTAGCGCCCATGGTCACCGTCCCGGCGTTGCCAGAGCTGAAGCTTCCCAACGCGCTGGTATTGCCCGCAACGAGCGTGCCTGCCGTGATCGCCGTGCCGCCACTGTATGTGTTGGCACCGGAGAGCGTCAGGTTGGCCCCGGAATTGTCTAGCGTGAGAGCTGTCGTGCCTGTTCCATCTTTGATCAGGCCGCCAAACGTGGCGGTTGGCCCGGTGTAATTCAAGGTGGCAGCAGTGGCGGAGCTATTGGCAATCTTCTGGTTCGCGGCCGTGCCATCGGTGGCCAACGAGCCACTGATTGTTCGCGATGCGCCGTTGAGATCGAGGGTTGCGCTGTTGTCAACTGAGCCAATCGTCACAGTTCCGGCACCGGCTGCAGCGGTGTTGCCTAACTTGAGGGTTCCATTCTGGATGTTCAAACCGCCCGTGAAGGAGTTGGCACCAGTGAGGCTGAGCGTGTTACCGCCGACCACAGACAACGCGCCGCCGCCGCTGATCGTTCCGGCAATCGTGCCGCCAGATACCGAGGTGTCCGCGTAACCGCTGGTACCCAGCGCGACATTACGCGAGGCATGGAGTGTGGTGAATCCGGCGGCAAACTGGAGAGTTCCGCCATTGAAGGTCACCGTGCCGGTGGTACCGCTGCCATAAGTACCCAGGTTAAGATCGGTGCTGATGGCCAGGATGCCGGAATTGAGTGTTGTGCCGCCGGAGTAGGTGTTGTTTGCGCCGCCGAGATTGAGAACGCCGTTGCCGACTTTGCTCAGGCCGCTGGCACCGCCCACCACGCTGTTAATCGTGAGGGAATTGGAGATCGTGTCCACCGTCGCCCCTGCGCTAAGAGTCAACGTTCCGCTTCCCAGAGTTATCCCAGTGGCCGAGGCCTGTAGTGTGCCGCCGGTGCCGCTGAAGGTAAGCGCTCCGCCACCCAACCCGTTATTGCTGCCCACAGCTACTGTACCGGCTGTGATGGTCGCACCGCCACTGAAGGTGTTGTCACCGCCGAGACTGAGGACGCCGTTGCCGACTTTGGTAAGGCCGCTGGTGCCGCCCACTGCGCTGTTGATTGTGAGAGAATTCCCGATCGTGTCAACCGTTGTAGAAGCGTTGACCGTCAGCGTTGCGCTGCCCAGAGTCAACGTGCTTGCCGCGGCCTGCAATGTTCCGGCGCCACTGAACGTCACCACGCCTGCACCCAACCCGTTGTTGCTGCCCACGGCCACCGTACCAGCAGAGATCGATGTGCCGCCGTCGTAGGAGTTGTCGCCACTCAGTGTGAGCGCGCCGGAACCGGCCTTGCTAATGCCCTTGCTGGAGCCGCTAACAGTTCCACCGATGGTCAACCCGCTTGAGGCGGCAACTGAGACGGCTGCGTTGTCGGTCAGGGTCATGCGAACACCGCTCGCGATGGCATGCGTGAGGCCTTCGGCCGTGACAGGCGCATCAACGCCGCTATTGGCGAGCGTGAGCGTGCCGGGTCCGGAGATCGTAGTGGTTTGGCTGTTATGGAACGTGATGGCCGTCAGTGATGAGGATTGTCCATCGAGATTCACCGTGCCGACAGACGAAAGCGTGCCGAAATTGACCGCAGCCGGGCCTGTGCCTGGACTGCTGTTGCCAATCCAGTTTGCACCGGTGTTCCACTTTGCGTCGCCAGTGCCGCCCCATTCGTAGCTTGGCACAGAGGCGGTGACGGTCAGCACCAGCCAACCGCTCGAAGTTGAGAGGCCGAATGTGTAGCCTGTGGCCGTGCCGGAGTTGACGGTCAGGGTGCCGCTACCAAGGCTGCCGCTGTATTGGATCAACTGGTACTGGCCGAACACCGGGGTCCACGGCGAGGTGCTCCCCTCGGTGCAGAGATTGATCGTACTGGTGCCGGTGAGCGTCAGTGCGCCGGTTCCATTGTTGAGAATGATCTTATCGCAACTGTTGGCTATGGTGCCAAACTCGAAGTCGAGGCTGCCACCGTTCATGGTCAGACTCCCCATGTTAAGGGTGCCGATGCTCGATCCAGGGGCTAGGTGTGCGCCGCCGACGACGCTCGTACCGCCTGCAACTGTACCGGTGCCTTTCAGCATCTGGCCATCATTCAAGGTGAAGCCACCCGAGACAGCGCTGACATCGAACCGTCCGGCGCTGCCGACGATGATTGTGGTGCTGTTCGCGATTGAGCCGCTGCCGCCCAGGACCAGTGTTCCGCTGTTGATTGTTGTGGCTCCGGTGTAGGTGTTGGCGGTGGAAAGAAGAAGCGAACCGCTGGCGCCGACTTTGGTGAGGCTGCCGCTGCCGCTCACGACTCCAGAGAGTGTGAGTGTATTGCTCACCGTCTCAATGTCCGCTGTGACGCCGGTTGCGATGAAGGCGTTGTTGGCCAACGTGACGGCTGCGCCAGTCTGCAACGTGCCACCCGCAAAGGTTAGACTGCCGGCGGTGCCGAACGCACCGGAAACTACTTTGACGATGCCGCTGTCGAGCGACCAGTTGCCGCTGTAAGTATTAGAGAACCCGAGGGAGACGGTGCCAGCCCCACCAATGTGCAAGGTACTGGCCGAACTGCCGCCGGTGATTTTGTCTGTGGTGTAACCAATCGTGAACGTGTCGTTGGGACCGACTGTCGCGAATGTGCCGACTGCGCCAGCCGCCACTGCAACGCCGTTTTGAACGTTATTGCCATCCGATCGGAGGGTGCCGTTGTTAAGCGTCAACGCCAAGCTGCCAGTAATGCCGCCGGCCAGTTCGTAAACAGCTGTGCCCGAGTCGAGAATGACATCCCCGGAATTGTTTCCGTTCAGCGCGTTCCCATGCAGGACGCGAATCGTGCCACCGTTAATGTAGGTCAATGCGGTGGCGTTGGCGCGAGTGGCAGCAACTTCCAGAATCAGGGTACCGACACCCACTTTCCAAAAATCATATGTGCCACCATTTGTGGCAAGGGGCTGGGTCAGGGTGATCGTGCCTGTGCCGCCGATAGTGGCGCCATCCAGGTTGATAGTCAACACACCGGTCAGGGCGGCCGCATTGGCGGAGGAGTTGATAAGCGCCCCAGTCCCACCAATACCGGTGCCGTTGATTCTCACAGCTTCAGCACTCGTCTGGCCGTTGAGGTCAAGCACCGCCTGGCCTGATGATACGGTGGTCGTCCCCGTGCCCGTGCCCAGGGCGTTGCTGTGCCCCAACTTGACTGTGCCGGTCGAGATCGTCACGTTACCGGTGAATGTATTATTGCCGTTGAGAGTCAACGTACCCGAACCAACCTTGCTGAAGCCGCCGGTACCGCCAATTATTCCACCGATACCCATGGAGTAACCCGTCGGAGCGTCCATTGTAGCCGCGGCATTCAGGCTCAGTGTAGTGTTGCCCAGAGTCAACGTGGCTGTACCAGCCTGCAGGGTGCCAGCGCCTGAGAACGTCAGCGTGCCGGTGGATAGCCCGTTGCCGTCGCTCAACGCAACGGTACCAGCCGAAATCGTAGCACCTCCGCTGAAAACGCCTGTTCCGGAAAGGCTCAGTGATCCGGCACCAACTTTGGTCAGACCGCCGTTCCCGGAAATCCCGGTGCTGTTGGCATAGGTAAAGCCTGATCCCACATTGATCACCGCCGTCGCGTTGTTTACAGTGATCTGCCGGGTTGAAGTAATGCCGGCTTGCACATCCAGGGTTCCGGCATTGATTGTCAATTGTCCGGATGAAGCGCCGAGGCTGTCAACCGTGGTGATCGTGAGTGAACCAGCATTTAGTGTCGTCCCCCCGCCATAGGTGTTCACGCCGGTCAGTTTCAGAGTCCCGCCACCTGTCTTGATCATGGCGCCGGTACCGTCAATTGCTCCCGAGAGAGTCAATGTGTTGACCATGCTCATATCAAAAACGCCCGTTCCGCCACTGCCGGAACCGCCACCCAAAGTGAATTTCTTGGTGCTGGTTGCACTTGCGCCGGTGTAGGACAACGTCCCTGTCGTGGTTCCGGTATTGTCTCCCAGCACTACTGAGTTTGCGCTGTTCCCCAGCACGCCGGCAGCACCGCTGTTATTGAGCGTACCGATGTTCAGGGTGCCGTCTTTAACGCTGAACGTGCCGCTGAACGTGTTGGCTGCGTTCAACGTCAATCCTCCGGTTCCAACCTTGGTCAGCGCCCCGGCACCGCCGATAAGACCGGTGATACTGAAGCTGTTGCTGACTGTGTCTACGGTTGTCGCGGCGTTGAGTGTCAACGTCCCGTTGCCCAGAGTCAAACTATCCGCACCTGCCTGCAAAGTGCCTGCACCCGAGAACGTAAGCGTGCCGGTGTAGAGTCCGTTGCCGTCGACCAACACCACGGTACCAGCAGCAATCGTCGCGCCACCGCTGAAAGTGTTCGCCTTCGTGAGAGTCAGGGTTCCGTTGCCAATCTTGGCCAGCGCCCCGGTGCCGCCGATAACCCCGGTCAGACTCAGGCTGTTGTTGAGCGTGTCCACAGTGGCCGCAGCATTCAGAGTCAACGTCGCATTGTTCAGCGTTATCAATGCGCCTGACGCCTGGAGCGACCCACCAGAGAAAGTCAGCGTGCCAGCGGCCAGTGCATCACTGGCACCCGCCGCCACAACACCAGCGTTGAGGGTCGTTCCGCCGGTGTAGGTGTTGTTGCCGGTGAGCGTCAGTGTGCCGACGCCTGCCTTGATAATGCCATAGCCACTGCCGGTAATCGCGCCGGCAATGCTCAGGGCACCGCCACCCGTGATGTTCATGTTGTCGCCCAGGGCTACATTAACGCTGCTTGAGATTGTGTGTGTATTGTCGACCGTTACAGCAACACCAAGTGAGCTATTGGCCAGCGTGAGTGTGCCGGGCGTCGAAATAGATGCAATCGTGGTGGGCGTACCGGTGCGGAAGGTCAAGGCAGACAGAGAGGTGGATGTTGCGCCATTGAGATCCACCGTGCCAACGGATGAGGGTGTGCCAAAGTTGACCGCCACAGGACCTGAAGCAGGCACGCTGCCGTCCTGCCAGTTCAGGGTTTCGCCCCAGTTGCCGGAAGGACTGCCATTACCGCCGACCCATTCGTATGCTCCCACGCTGGCGATAGTGAGTGTCAGCCATCCACCTGTCGTGCCGAAAGTATACGAATGCGAGGTGTCCCCATTGGCGACACCCAGGCTTAGCGTGCCGCCGGTACCAGCAAGAGCGCCGTATTGGATCAGATTGTAGGTGACGGAGCCTGCCGGGCTGAAGAGGGTGGTCGTGCCCTCGTCGTATATGTTAAATGAAGTCTTTGAAAGAGAGGAGCCATTGAGGGTCAATGTTCCGCTGGCGATGATTTGATCATTCCCAGTGATGGAGCCGAACTCGAAGTCTAGGATGCTGCCGGAGGTGAGCGTAAGGCTGCCCACATTCTCTGTGCCAACACTGTTGCCGGGAGCGAAATGGGCGCCGCCGCCGACACTGACGCCGCCGACAACCGTACCGGTGCCCTTGAGCGTCTGGCCGTTGTTCAAGGTGTAATTGGAGATAGCGCTGACGTTGAGCTGGCCGGTACCGCCGACATTGATTGTGGCACTGTTGCCGATAGAGCCACTGCTGCTCAGCGTCAGTAATCCGGCGTTGATTGTCGTGGCGCCGGTGTAGGTATTGTTGCCGGTGAGCACCCATGTGCCGCCGCCGGCTTTTGTGACGGAGGTGATAGAGGCGCCGCTGTCAGTGATGGTGAGTTGCAGGGTGTTGTTGCCGGTCTGGGCACCTGTCAACGTGAGGGTCCGGCTGGCGCCGGCACCGGTCAGGGCGACTGCGCTCCCGGAGTTCCCCAAGGTCAGTGTTCCTGAACCAGAACCGTCCAACGTGCCGCCGCCTGCGCCCAGGGTGAAAGAACGAAGGTAGGTTGCCGTTGATCCTGTGTACTGCAACACCCCGCCGTTGAGCACGAGGTTCCCCGCCGCACCGGAGGTCGAACCGATGTTGCCAGCCGCTCCAACGGTCAAGGCGCCAACACTGAGGATGCCCGAATTGATTGTCGTGATGCCGGTATATGTATTGACGCCATTGAGAACCAAAGTGCCGCTTCCAGCCTGAATTACTTGGCCTGAGCCACCGATGACGCTGTTGAAATAGGTGCCTTGGGTGATGAGGTCGGAGCGGTTGAAGACCAGTGTAGCGTTGTCGGTGATGGTGCTCGTGTTGGCGAGCGAGCCGGTTGTGCCGCCGTTGCCGATCTGCAGGATACCACTGTTGGCATTGATTAACGTGGCGCCCGTGAAGGCGTTGTTGCCGGCCAGGATCAACGTGCCAGTGCCGTTCTTGGTAATTCCGAATGTCGCGCCGGTAATCGTACCGGAGAACGTCGTCTTGCTGTAGACGTTGAGCGTCATCCCCCCCCCCAGAGTGCCGTTGCCGCTAAAGGTCAGGTCGCCCGTGCCACCACTGGTCTGGCCGAAGGCCGTAGTGCCGCCCAAGGCCAACGTATTGGAGAACGACCGAGCAGTGCCGTCGGTGGAGGCAATCGTGGCAGTCTGCAGGGTGAGCGTACCCGAACTAGGTACCACCCCCACGCCAATCAACAATGTCCCTTACGACAGCTTCGTGCCGCCGGTGTAGCTATTAGCGCCGCTCAAGGTCCACACGCCGGTGCCGGTCTTGGTGACTGAGGTGATGCTGCCCGAACTGGTGTTATAATCGCCGATAGCGCCGGCAAATTCGCCGGTCCCTGTGCCCTGTAATGTCAAAGTCTTGGCACCATAGACGCCGGTAGCGCTGATGATGAGGAGGTCGCTCGTGAATTGCAAAACGCCGGCGGTGTTGTCCGCCTGAATAACTCCGCCGGCGGTCTTGCCAGAGAGGTTGATGACGCGGTCGGTGGTGTCGCCGGTACCAACATAGAGAAGTTTGCCGGTGCTAGTGTCGTTACTAATGTTGATCTGGCCACCGGTCGCGTCTGTCGGCGCGCCCAACGCGCTGCTGCCGCTGCCAACGTTTTTGATGGTGTCGAAGGAAAGATAGCTATTGATGCCTTCGACGGTGACCGGGCCGGTGAAAGTGTTGAGACCCTTGAGAACGACAGTGCCGCCGCCTGTAACGTACACCCCTCCGGTACCGCCGATGATACTACCAAAATCGCTGCCTTGCGTGATCGTGTTGCTACGGCCGAACTTTAGTGTGCCGTTGTCGGTGATGTTGCTGAGGGGATTGAGCGAACCGGTGGTTCCGGCGTTGCCAATCTGCAAGGTGCCTTGGGTAATCGTCGTCGGGCCAGTATAGGCATTCGCGCCGGCGAGGATCAGCGTGCCGGGGCCGAGCTTGGTGAGAGATCCGGTGCCACTAATGGTGCCGCCGACGGTCAAGTTGTTACCGTTGACCGTCACCTGGCGTTCAACGCTCCCTAAGGCAACCGCACCGGTGCCTAGGTCTAGATTCTGGCCGGCGGCAAATGTGAAGTTGGCGTTCCAGTTCTGGGGATTGTTGGTTGTAAGTGCGAGGTTGCTAGTTCCGCTGGTGAGAACACCACCGTTGATGGTCAGCGTTCCCGTCGTATCTCCGAGCGCCGTGGCGCTACTAAGGGTGAGCGTGCCGCTATTGAGAGTCACGCCACCGATAAAGCTGTTCACGCCGCCGAGGACCAGCGCCGAGGTGCTGCTGCTCTGGTAGATGCCGTTGACGCTGCTGCCGATGGTGCCGCTGATTGTGATAGCGCCAGAACCGGTGCCGATGTTGGAGATCGAGCCGGTGCCGGTAATGTTACAATTGACGTCGGTGGCGGGGCCGGTGTTGTTGAACGTGATGTTACCGGTGATGTTAATATTCCCACCCGTGGTGACCACGATTTTTCCGCTGGATTGCGAAAACGTCAAGTTGCCGCTGCCGTTGATGCCGCCTTGGATCTGGCTGTTCCTAGTGGTGGTGTTACCTATGAAGAGGTCGTGGCTGTTCAGTGTGATTGGGCCATTGATATAACCGGTGCCGCCAGGCGCAGCGAAGTTAATGGTGGCCGAACCAGCGTTACCAGATACCACGGAAATCGGGTTGGCGATGCCGGTAGTGATGCTATTGCCGACTGTCAAGGTGACGTTGGCACCAATGGTGGCGTCGCCGAGGTAGATGGTGCCTGCGGTGTTACCTGCAGCAGTCCCGGTGTTCAGGCTAACCGTGCCCGCCTTGATGTAGAGCCCGCCGGTGAAGGCGTTCGCGCCGGCGAGCGTCAGTGAACCGCTGGCATTGTTCATGGTAATGCTGCCCGAATCAGCTGCGATAGCTTGGTTGATGGTCGTGTTGCCAGCGCCATTCAGGGTCAGCGCATATCCGCCCAGAGTGAGCGTATAGGCGCCGAGCGTCAACGTACGGCCGGTTGCAACTGTCCAGGATTGCGAGGCACCGAGCGTCACATGATTATTGATTGTCAGGTTTTGTGATGCTGAGGACATGTCGATGCCGACACCGCTGACGCTATTCAACGACAGAACTGCGCTGGCCGTGTTGGCGATTGTGACACCACTGCCGGAGGGTGACAAAACCTGGATTTCGCCCCATGCCACACTTGCTCCAAGCGCCCTCCCGCAATTTGCCGCCGAAATGGTGAGGTCCCATAGCGCTATATCTGTCGGTCCGGGAGCAGTGTTCCCGGTCCATGCGCCACCGGCTGTAAGAGTGGAGTTGATGTTGGCCCTCGTAATTGTCGTCCCTGCCTGCGCGTCTTGCGGGAGGGTAGCGGCCAGAAAGAGCGCGACGAGGGTCGCCAGGGTTGGCCAGGTTGGCTTGCGAAAGCGATTGGAGATTGTTTGGCTCATGTGACCTCCAGTAAGTACTATTTACGAAAGATTCTTTTTGCGTTAAGTATTCAACCACCCAAGATGTCATGCAGCATGAACATACAGTATCCCACTTTTGCTTTATTATATAACACCACCGGAATTAGTCCAGTAAATTTCTTGTCGCCATGAACGAAAGCTGTATTATCAGGTTGGAGATGAAAACAGAAGGCAGAGGCCAGAATACACCGGGTCAGGTGACCCGGCCTACAAGCGGGACAATGCTACAGGGAGATTGTAGAAAGTAGAACGTGGGACGTGAATTGCAGTCACGTTCCCCTCGATAGGGACGCGTTTTGCGCGTCCGCGTGAATTAGGGAGAAGACGGACGCGCAAAGCGCATCTCCGAAAAGACATCGACCATCTCGTGATAATTCGACGGATCCCGGAGATCGTAATCGTCCTCGTCGTCGTCCTCGAATATCTCGATTGCCGAGGACGAGGACGATTTGAAACTCAGGATCTCACGACGCTGAGATCCTTTCCTGAGTTCCTGATGGTTCCTGATGGTTCCCCTCTCCCACCTTTGCGCCTTTGCGTCCCCGCCTGCCCCCCGACCGAGAGTCGGGCGGGGCGGGCAGGTTTGCGCGAGATATCCCTCTTCTGTCTCACTCCGCAGTCTCTGCAATCCCCGCCTGTTCCCGACGCAGCGGGAGGGCGGGCAGGTCTGCTAACTCTGCGCGAGGTCTTTCCTTCTGTCTTCTTCCACACGGCCACGTGAAACCTTCTTCGTCCCGCAGTAGCGTCACTGCGCAGGTCAGGATGTGACCCTCCGAAAGCAGCGACATTCCCTCTCTCTCGTTACGTCACGCCTTGATTTGCTCTTCCCGCAAATTGATCCATAGCGATCGGTTCTCTGCGTCAGGGATATCCGAGAATCCGCTTCTGGAAACAAGCGCGGTTGTGACCCGATAGTTGCGGAGGAAATCGCAACCCGCAATCTTCCGCTCCAGCTCCACAAGAAGCCGCCTGCCCGAGACGGGACGCGCTGCCCACTTGATCTCAACAACCATGGCGTTTCTGCGACCGCTGTCCATAAGCACACAGTCGAACTCCTCGCGATCCGACCAATGCCGGCCGGCGAAAGCAACCTTGAACGGAACCCGGTCTTTCCACCTGTCCATGAATAGGCTCCTGATCACAGGCTCAACAATGCGGGATATGTGTGCATCCAGTGCCGGCAGCACTTCCTCTCTCAGAACTGTATCCGCCTCACCCCCTTCGAGCCTGTCGCGCATCGGGAAGACAAACCTGTACCAGAAAGCCATGAAAGGATCGCATATCCGGTAAATGCCTTTCCTCGACTTCTCGGGATGCACCTCCGTAACCGGCACGTCCCGCTCGATCATGTCCAACCCGATCAGTATGGACAAGTAGCGCGTCAGATGCGCGCGATCCAGCCCGGTCTTGCTTGATATCTCCGAGAACTTCCGTGCTCCAGCGGCAACGGCTCCCATTACGGATTGATAGACATGCGGGTCACGAAGTTCTTCGCGCAGAAGAAACGGAACCTCGTCATACAACATCGAGCCTTTTGTCAGTATATGATCCCGGATGTTCGTTTCCAGTTTTGCCCCAGGATTCATACGGGTCGCATACAGAGGGCATCCCCCTGTCACGCAGTAGGCACTGAGCAGATCAACCATGCTCTTGAATGGCCAGAGAAGAGCGAAATCAATCGGACCGAACGGGTCCACCTTCCACTGACCGGTGCGACGACCGAACAGGGGCGCCTCGGGCGAGAGACATGCGCGTTCCATCATTCCAATCGAAGAGCCGCAAAGCACAAGCTTGATCCCCGTCCGCGAAAGCTCATGATCCCACGCGGCCTGCAAGATGGAAGGCAAACTGCGATCACCCTCGACCGCGTACGGAAATTCGTCCCACAGAAACACAAAGGGTTTACGGGCGGCTTGCTGCGCCATGTAACCGAGAAGCGCCTCCCATGACCGGAAGGACTGGGCGCGTACAACGTCGTCCTTGAAGAACACTGCCATACGGGCGCTCAGCCGCGCCAGTTCATCGGTTCGCGTAGTCTGTGCCGCAACATGATAAAGAGCCGGCACCGGCGATGCCAACGCCACTTCCTGAAGGAGCGCCGTCTTCCCCATCCTCCGGCGCCCATACAAGACAAGCAACTCGGCCGACTTCCGCTTCAACGCTCCGAGCAGAAAAGCCAATTCCTGCCTTCGATTCACGAACATACAAACCTCCATGCTCTTGTTGATTAAGATGCATGTAGATTATGCTAATCAGCAGGCATCTTGCAAGCATGAAGGTGATTGTCATGAGATCTTCCTTCTGTCTTCTTCGACGCGGCCACGTAAAACCTTCTTCGTCCCGCAGTAGCGTGACTACGCAGCTGAAGCGGTTTAGACTGAAGGCTGAAGGTAAAACACGAATTCAATAACCCGGGACTCTCGTAATGACATTGAGTCTAATTAGGCAGAATGATGCGAATTTCCTAACAGTCTTCAGCCTTCAGCCTATTAACCTGCGTCCTATGGGACGCTAGTGACAATACTTTGAGAAAGTCATATCGTCGCCAGCACTGAGTCGTGGATTAAAACGCTTGTATAAACTTCAAGTTCCGGAAGTAAATGTTGACTTGTCCTCTTAATTCGGTATTCTAATGTCAATTTATGAGGTAAATAGTATGAAACGCGAAAAACTCAATGATTTAATGCGTTGGAAGGAAAGTTCTTACAGAAAACCGTTGTTGGTTCGTGGTGCCCGCCAGGTTGGTAAGACATGGCTTCTACGCGAGTTCGGGCGTGTTGCTTACAAGCAATGTGTCTACATAAATTTTGAAGATGCCCCAAGGTTGCAGTCACTATTTATCGATGATTTCGACATTGAACGCATTCTGCAGATCATCGAAATTGAGTTTAAGACCAAAATTGTTCCAGAAGATACGTTAATCATATTTGATGAGATTCAATCTGCAGAACGTGCTGTTACCTCGTTGAAGTATTTTTGTGAAAAAGCGCCACAGTATCACATTGCAGCCGCCGGGTCATTGCTCGGCATTGCCATTCACGGACATGTTTCCTTCCCGGTAGGCAAGGTTGATTTCCTGGAATTGGAACCGATGTCGTTTCTAGAGTATCTGAATGCCATTGGCGAGGGAGCACTGGAGGATCTGTTGCGTACCCGAGACTGGCAGGCGATAGGCCATTTCAAGAAGAGCCTGATCGGGCATCTGAAGCATTATTTCTTTATCGGCGGGATGCCGGAGGCTGTCGTTGTCTATATTCAAAATCGAAATTTCGAGGCGGTCCGACACATTCAAAACAGGATCCTGGATGCGTACGAAAACGATTTCTCAAAGCATGCGCCTGTTGAATGGGTGCCGCGCATCCGGATGGTTTGGCAAAGCATTCCGTCGCAACTTGCGAAAGAGAATAAGAAATTTCTTTATGGCGTACTGAAGGAGGGCGGGCGGGCAAAGGAGTTCGAACTGGCCATCCAGTGGCTCCTTGACTGCGGACTTGCTGTCAGATGCAATAAGGTCCAGAAACCCGGTATGCCGCTTATTGCCTATCAAAACCTGGCGGCATTCAAGCTCTTCATGGTTGATGTTGGCCTCCTGTCAGCCAAAACCGGGCTGGACAGCCGGACACTCATTGAAGGCAACCGGATCTTCGAGGAGTTCAAAGGCACATTGACTGAACAATTTGTGCTGCAGCAACTACGTCATCTACCGAACGATTTTATCGGATATTGGACAAACGACAAAAGCACGGCGGAAGTTGATTTCCTTTTACAAACCGGAGGACAGGTCATTCCGATAGAGGTAAAAGCCGGTGAAAATCTGCAGTCGAAGAGTTTCAAATTCTTTTGCGATAAATATCGGCCAGGAACGGCCATACGAACTTCCCTGTCAGATTACCGGGAAGAGTCGTGGATGATCAATTTGCCGCTTTACTCCATTGGTGCCGCAGGCGATCTGAGAGCAAAGAAATGAAGAGCAAACTCACACTCCACATCGCCCTGCTGCTGGCACCGACTCGATCTTCTCCCATCTGGAAAGTTTCGAGGACGATCTGGAAAGTTTAAACTCAGGATCTCACGACGCTGAGATCCTTTCCTGAGTTCCTGATGGTTCCCTTCTCCCACCTTTGCGCCTTTGCGTCCCCGCCTGCCCCCCCCCGACCGACCGAGAGTCGGTCGGGGAGCATGGACCCCTTCCAGCTCTTCCCTCCCCAAAGAAAGCCGGTGAGGATGGCTTTATACTTCCGCTGGGGTATCTTCCAGTACGCGCTCCGCGGCAAGATTCCTCAAAAGAAACCTTGCGATGCCCTCTCTTCCTTGTTAGTACGTGAGGCTTAGGTAGATACATGGCTTTTCGTGTTCCATAGGGGGTGAAAAGATGAGAAATTTGTCGTTCGTTGTCGTTGCTGTTTTCCTGGCTGCAACCCCGGCGTCCTGGAGCCAAACCCCCGCACCAGCAACTACGTCCTCAAAGAAAGACGGAGCAAGTGCCATCCGTTCCGTCACGCGGTCAGCCGCTCCAGCACCTTCCGGCTACATGAATCGAACCATGAACAGAGGCATGATCGGCAACAGCAATGTCGTCCGGCGCGTCCACATAAAGATCCAGAAGGAAAACGAGCAGGAATTCATAACCCTTGTTCGCAAGAAGACTGCCACGGCTGATGAAATCAGGATCATCGGTCGCCTCTCCAGGGAACAACAGGCTCTCCTGGCCAGAGTCGAAAAGGATCTGTCTGACGAGTATGCCATAAAGCCTGGCGCCAATTACCAGTACGACGTGGCTTCAAAGACGATCTTTGTACTCTCCGGCCGAGATACTGACACCATTGCAAGTACCCAGCAAGCCGGCGCGAGCGCTTCCTCGAAGAAGCTGCACATGATCATCGATAAGCAGGAGAAGGCCACTAAATTCCTGCAGCTTACATCCATGAAGCAGAACACCATCAAGATCCTCCAAAGCCTTGCGATGCTTTCCCAGGAAAAAGAACAGCAGTTGATGCAGAACAACAGCGCTCTTTTGAAACAGTTCAGCATGTCCAGAGACCGCAGCTACGAGCATGACGCCCAGACCGGAACACTTTACGAATTAATACCTGTGCCGGCCGCCGAGAAGACCGGAAACAAGTGAGGCCCCAGGCGATCCCAGGCATTTGCTAAATGAAAGTCAGGACGTGACATCTTCTTACCCTGGCAGTCACAATACGCTGACCTCCCCCATCTGCCGGACCTTATGTTTGACCGTCTCTCTTGCCTGCGCCCTGTGCGCCGCCACCACCGCGCAGCAGCCTTCACAAGCGATATTCAATAAGCCACTTCCCACCAACACCAACGAAACACAAACCGCTGCTTGCGCTGATTGGCGCTCGTTCCTGCACAAGGACACCGCCATTGCCCGCCCTGACGACTGGCGATCCGCCCTGCATCAGGACAAGGCCGCCAGGAGCGCCGTCTCCGATCGAGCGCGAGAAACCGCGCCGGAAGCCGCCCAGATTCCTCCCGACAATGCGAAAACCAACGATCAGTCCATCGCCGCATCCACGAGTCATGATCAAGCTGAACCAGCCAAGGCGGACTCGCCAGATGAACAAATCCAGATCTCCAGTCTTGAAATCAAGGGCGATTCCGACCTTCTCGATCAGCTTGGACTGAAAGCCGGCCTTGAGTCCGACACCGTCGGCAAATCACTCTCAATGACCCGTATCCTCGACTTGGCAACCCGCTGCCAGGAGACCTGCGTAAAAGCCGGTTACTACCTGGCCAGGATCAGGGTCGTTCCGACCGACTACAGCAGGCACATCCTTATCCTCAGCGTGGACAAGGGCCGCATCGGCAAGATGAGCTTTTACGACGGTGCCAATCCCGAGTCGAAGAAGAGCGACTCCAAACCATCTTTTGACGGCAGGTACTTCAGCGAGGCCCAGCTCCGGCGGCAGTTGAGCCGCCTGTCGGAAGATGCCATCTTCAACTATGACGAGTTCTACCGGAATGTGTTCGCCATCAACTCGCATCCGGATATCAAGATGGATACAGATCTCAGGCTCCGCAGCGACATGTCTACCGGCACGGAACGCCGGTTCGCCGATATGGATTTCTACGTTCGTGAGGACTCGCCTTTCCACATCGCCGCGGAAGTGAAGAACACCGGAACCGAAAGCACCGACAAATGGCGCGCCTCGATCACCATGCAGCATCTCAACCTGACAAAAGCCAGTGATATCCTGACCCTGAACACCATGACCTCTATTGATTTCAGCTCGCTGATGTCCTTTGCCGCCAGCTATTACCGCCCGTTCCGGCTCGGCAACGGCGGCGCAGTCACGATCTACGGCGGGTATTCCGACGTCGAATCCGAGGAAATAGTTCCCGTCATTGACCTGATTGGCACCGGCTGGTTTGCCTGCCTCCAGGTTTCATACAACCTGATCTCAAACGACAGAAACCTGCTTTCATTGGCCGTCAGCGCCGTCTACCGCTCTATCGAGAGCAAGCTCTCAATGAGCCAGTGCGACCCGTCCGGCGACATTGTGGATACCGTGGAACAGGTGGACAGCATAAAGATATTCCCGATGTCTGTCGCCCTGAGTTACTCGACCGTGAAACCGGACCGGCTTGGCGGTCGTAACTTTCTTACTTCCCAGACATCCTTCAACATTGGCGCTTCGATTGGCGCCTCCGACAACACGGATCTCGCCTTGCAGCGCGCCCAGGCCGAGGCTGACTACATCATTGAGCGCATCCAGGCGGCAAGAATTCAACCCCTGTTCGGCCGCACGACAAAGGACGGCGGTACAACCCGCGAATGGCTTCTCTTTGCCAAGGCCGATGGCCAGATCGCCAACGCACCGCTCGTGCCCGCCGAACAGAAGGCAGCAGGCGGCATGGATACCGTGCGCGGCTACCCGGAACGGGACTCACTCGGCGATGATGGCGTGACCGGCACGATCGAACTGCGCACGCCGCTTGTACCGCTGCCGTTCGGCCACGCTTCCAGGGCCAGCTCCGCCGAAGACCAGAACACCAACTCCAGCGAAAGCACGAGTCATCTCCAGTTCCTGGCCTTCGTCGACCTGGGTCACGTCACCCTCAAGGAACCAACGACAGATGGAGGCGCCACTTCAGTCTCGCTGGCCGGTGCCGGGCTCGGGCTGCGCCTCGCTTTGACAAGCCATGTTCAATTGCGATTTGACTGGGGATTCCCGCTAAAGGAGACCGAGACATCGAGTTCGTCCGGTCAGGGCCATGTTGGAATTCAAGCGCAGTTCTAATGAAAGAGAAAGAATCCACAGACCTGCCCGCCCTCCCGACTGCGGGAGGGAGCAGGCGGGTTTCGCAGATTTACACAGATTGAGAGAAGAAAGAGGAAAGTTAGAATGAGAAGAACGCGACCAACTCTGTTCCGGAAAGCGATCGCGCTGAGCGTATCGCTCCAGATCATTCTCTGGCCGGTCGCGCCCGCTCTTGCACTCCCGAAAGGCGAGCAAGTCACCGCTGGCGACGTGACCATCACCCGGCAGGGCGACATAATGACCGTCCTCCAGAACTCCAGCAGGGCCATAGTCAACTACAGCAGCTTCAACATCGATGCGCCGGAAACAGTCCAGTTTGTACAGCCCGGCTCATCAGCCGCGATCCTGAACCGCGTTACCGGCGACGAGGCCAGCACCATAGCAGGCGTCCTGCTCGCAAACGGCAATGTCTACCTGATAAATCAAAATGGCATACTGTTCACTTCATCCGCCAGGATCAGCGTGGCCTCCTTGTTCGCCTCCGCACTGGATATGCGCGACGATGACTTCCTCTCCGGCAAGCTTCTCTTCTCAGGCGGCAGTGGTTCCGTGGTGAACCAGGGCGCAATCTCCGCCTCGGACCGCGTCTATATGTTCGGTCGCTCGGTAGAAAACTCGGGGCAGATCGAAGCCCCCGATGTCATGCTCGCATCGGCTTCCGGTTCGGTGGAAATAGACAACGCGGCAGGCGGCGTGATCCGGCTTATCATTGACGGCACACCCCGCAACAGTGACGGAACCCCGGTCGAACAGCCACCAGCCAGTACTACGGCAAATCCGTCGCCAACTGTACTGCCCGCCGACTCCGCACAAACACCCACCGACCAGCCGGTCGGGCCGACTGAACCAGCCGCGGCGAACACAACGGGCACAACTGACGGGATGGTTATCAACGAAGGCATGATCTCAGCCTCCGGCGACGCCGGCGGCAGCGTGGCGATGTATGGAACCCGCGTCGGCCAGTTCGGCACCGTCCACGCCGATGGCTCCGACGGCAATGGCGGCATTATCACAATCCGCGCCGACGACACCGTCGCCCTCGGCGAGACCAGCCTCACCACCGCAAACGCGGGCGTGAACGGCAACGGCGGCGTGGTGTCCGTCATATCTCCGGATACAGCCCTGTTCCGAACCGGTGCCAGGATCGAAGCAAAAGGCGGCTCTGAATCGGGCAACGGCGGCGAAATGGAAGTGTCTGGGCGCCAGCACGTGGAAATCTTCGGCGTCACCGATGGCTCCGCACCGCACGGCCAATCCGGAACGCTCGTAATTGATCCGTCAAACGTAACCATCCAGAACTCGTCAGGCACAGGCGAGTGGATACCAGGCGGCGGTCCGCCCTATACCCAGTTCAACCCCAACGTCGATGACGCTGTGGTCGATACCACAATCCTCCTCCAGAGTTTGCAGAATAACAACGTGCTGATCACCACAGTCAACCCGCTCGGCACACAACTCGGCGACATCACCGTGGCCAGCGCACTCGACCTCGATGGAACAGGAGGACATACCCTGACTCTGCAGGCCAATCACGATGTGTTTGTAAATGCGAACATCGCCGATGGAATTCCTGGAACCGCCGACGCTACACCAATCATTCTCTATGCCATGAATAACGTCACAATCAACAATTCCATCAATACGGGCGGCGGTGATTTGAGCATTACCGCGGATGCCGACTTCTCAGGCACTGGCAGTGTAGCAGTGAACAATACAGTCAATACCGGCGGCGGCAATTTCATCTCCACCGGCGTCAACTTCAATTCCGCACTGGGCGGCACCATCAACACCGGGGGCGGTGATGTAAACCTGATGGGACATACCGGCGTAATAACCATCAATGACACCGTTGACACCACCGGCGGCGGAGGCGGCCAGATCCGGATCGCGGGCAGTTCGGTGACTGTTGGACCGGGCAGCGCCGCAACGGTCCTTGATTCAGGCGACAACATTTTTCTGCGTGCGAACACTGGCGATGTCACGGTAAACGGCGACATCACAGCCGTTGCCGACATCACCCTCAGGGCAACCGCAGGAACTGTGATCACGGCTGCCGGTACCGACGTAAACGCTGGCACGTTTGTCCAGATCACGGCCAATGACGTCAATATCCAGGGCACCATCCATTCGCCTGCAGTCACGCTTACCGACGCCGACGGCACCGGCATCGGGCTCGGGGACACCGCCATACTTGGCGGCATGAACATCACCGGCGCCGAACTGGAGCAGATCACGGCCACGGCGCTCAAGCTGGAAACCGCGGGTTCCATCGTCGTCAACAACATTTCAGACGCCAACAGCCAGCACGCAGACACCGTCACACTTGATGCCGGGGTCTCCGTAACTTTCGCGAGCAATGATTCAACGTTCAACGCTCTCGCCGTCCAGGCCGACAACGGCATAGTCGTCAACCGGAACGTCACGGCTGACACCGGAAATCTCTCAATGGACGGCGATGCCGACAATGCGTTCGATGGAAGTGACAATATCCAGTTTGCGGCCGGCGTGACGCTTGATGCGGCAAATGCGCTCACCCTCGATGCCACAGCTGGCGGCATGACCGGCGCAGGCGCACTCACCCTCCGGGCCGGCAACGGGATCACAATCAACGACGATCTCACGGTCGGTGGTCTGCTCATCATCAATGCCGACACAGATGCATCAGGCGGAGGCAACCTTACCATCCCCAGTGGTGCAGACATCAATGCTGCCGCCAATTCAATCCAGATCACAGCCAACGATCTTGATCTCCCCGGAACCCTGTCCGGAGGAAGCATAACAATCACTGATTCCGACGGAACAGGCATCGGGTTGGGCTCAACCACCGTCCCCGGCGGCCTCAATATCAGCGGAATCGAACTGCAACACATAACAGCAACCTCCCTTGCTCTTGACACGACCGGCTCCGTCATGGTGAACAATATCACGGCGGCCGAAAGCCTTAACTGCGGTCCGGTCACCATTGACGCCGGCGGCGGCATAACGTTCACCGGAAGCGATTCCACATTCAACGCGCTCACGGCCCGGGCTGACGACGGGATCGATGTCAACGTCTGGCTCACAACCTCCGCGGGCAATCTCGCCCTGGACGGCGACGCAAATAATGCCGCGAACACCGCCGATGACATCCATTTCGGCAATGTGATGCTCTCCTCGGCCGGGGATATCACCCTTGACGCGACTACTGCAGGCATGACCTTTGCCAACACGCTGATCCTCCTGGCCGACGGGGGCATCGCCATAAACGACAGCCTGACAGGGCCACCGGCGGGCGGCGTCCTGCTGTTCAGCGCTGATAACGATTCAAACGGCAGCGGCACCTTCTCAATCGCATCCGGGGCGACAGTGAACGCATTCGCCGGGCAAACCTGGGTCTTCGCTGACGACATTGATCTGCAGGGGAATCTCAACTGTGACTGGATCCTCGTATCCGACTCGGACAACGCGGGCATAGGGATTGGCGACACCACGGGCGGCCTCACCATCAGCGGCAGCGAACTGCAGCGGATCACGGCTGACTACCTTGAATTTGACACGAGCGGCTCAGTGACCGTGGATAATATCCAGCCCGCGCAAAGCCAGAACGCAGGCAGCGTGGTCATATACGCAGGCAACACCATAACCTTTGCCAATAACGCATCGACGTTCAACGCGCTCTCCGCCCAGGCCGACAATGGCATAGTCGTGAACCGGAACGTCACGGCGGACACTGGCAATCTTGCACTGGACGGCAACGCCAACAATGCACCGGACGGCACTGACAGCATACAGTTCGCGGCCGGGGTCACGCTTGACGCCGCAAACACCCTCACGCTCGACGCCACCACTGGCGGCATGACCGGTGCAGGCGCACTAACGCTCCGGGCAGGCAGCGGCATTACGATCAACGACGATCTCACGGTCGGCGGCCTGCTGATCATAAACGCCGACACCGATGCGGCAGGCGGCGGCAATCTTACCGTTCCTGGCGGTGTAGACATCAATGCCGGCGGCAATGCGATCCAGATCACGGCCAACGACCTTGACCTGACCGGAACCATGTCCGGTGGAATAACAACCATCACGGATTCCGACGGCACCGGCATCGGACTCGGCGCAACCGCCGTAACAGATGGATTGAACATCACCGGCCCGGAACTGCAGAGAATATCGGCCGGTTCACTGGCACTTGATACCATCGGCTCGATCACGGTGAACAACATCCTGGCGGCCGACAGTCTCAATTGCGGCGCCGTAACTCTTGATGCCCACGGCGCCATCACGTTCACCGGAGGCGATTCCGCGTTCAGAGCGCTGACCGCCCTCGCTGACAGTGGCATTATTGTCAACGCTGGGCTTACAACCCTTACCGGGAACCTCGCCTTGGATGGCGACGCCAATAATGCTGCTGACGTCGCTGATTCCATCCAGTTCGGAAACGTTACGCTCACCTCAGCCGGGAATATCACCCTCGACGCCACAACGGGTGGAATGAGCGCCGGAAATATGCTCATCCTCACTGCCGACGGAAACATCGCCATCAACGACAACCTGTCGAGCCCGCCAGCCGGCGGCATACTTCGGTTCAGCGCCGACAACAATTCTAACGGCAGCGGGACTTTCTCAATCGGCGCCGGAGCGACCGTGAATGGATTCGCCGGACAGACCTGGATCTTCGCTGACGATGTTGATCTCCAGGGAAATCTCAACTGCGACTGGATCCTGATATCCGACTCAGACGATGCGGGCATCGGGCTCGGCGCAACCGCGGGCGGACTCACCGTCAGCGGCGCCGAGCTTCAACGGATCACCGCCTCCCACCTCGAATTAGACACGTCCGGATCAATCATCGTGGACAACATCACGGGGGCCCAGAGCCAGAATGCGGACGGCGTCTTCCTTTACGCTGGCAGCTCAATACATTTCGCCAACAACGCATCAACATTCAACGCCCTCTCTGCCCAGGCCGACAACGGCATAGTCGTCGACCGGAACGTCACGGCGGACACTGGCGATCTCGCGCTCGACGGCGACGCTGACAATGCAGCCGACGGAAACGACAGTATTCAGTTCGGGGCAGGCGTGACAATTGATGCGGCGAATGCCATCACCCTCGATGCCACCACGGGCGGCATGACCGGTGCAGGCGCGCTCACACTCCGGGCCGGCAACGGCATTGCTATCAACGACGACCTCACAGTCGGCGGCCTGCTGATCATAAATGCCGACACCGATGCGGCCGGTGGCGGCAACCTGACGGTGCCGGCCGGCGTGGACATCAATGCTGCCGCCAATTCAATCCAGATCACTGCCAACGATCTTGATCTCTCGGGAACCATGACCGGCGGAGCGACAACCATCATCGATTCCGACGGAACAGGCATCGGGCTCGGCGACACCGGAATACTGAACGGACTCAACATCAGCGGCGCCGAACTGCAAAACATCTTCGCGACAACCCTGGAACTCGACACCGCCGGGTCAATAGTCGTTGACGACATACAGCCCGCGCAAAGCCAGAACGCAGCCACCGTGGTTCTTGACGCTGGCGGGAACATATCCTTCATCAACAATCCATCAACCTTCAACGCTTTATCCGCTCTTGCCGACGATGGCATAAGTGTTGACAGAAACCTCACCGCAGACACCGGAGACATGTCACTTGACGGCGATGCCAACAATGTTTCCGACGGCACTGACAGCATCATGTTCGCGGCCGGGGTACAACTGGACTCGGCCGGCAGTCTGACCCTCGATGCAACCTCCGGCGGCATGGCAGGCGCAGGCGTGCTCACTCTCAGGGCAGCGAGCGGCATCGCAATTAATGCCGATCTCCCGGTCGGCGGTCTGCTGACCATAAACGCAGACACCGATGCCGCTGGCGGCGGCAATCTCACAATCCCGGCAACCGTTGCGGTCAACGCATCCGGAAACGCTGTCCAGATCACGGCCAATGATCTTGACCTGCAGGGAACCCTGTCAGGCAGCATAGTCACTATCACCGACTCCGACGGCCCTGGGATCGGCCTCGGCGCCAGCACAGTGTTTGGCGGAATGAACATCGACGGCGCGGAGCTTCAGCGCATAACGGCTACAGAGCTCGAACTTCACACCGCCGGGTTCATCACGGTTGACGATATCACCGCGCTGAACAGCCAGAACGCAAATGCGGTCGTGTTGGCAGCACATGGTTCAGTGGCATTCATCAACAATTCCTCGGTTTTCAATGCGTTATCCGTGCTTGCCGACGACGGAATAACCATCAACCGGAACATTTCCACGGACTCCGGGAATATGTTGCTGGACGGTGATGCCAACAACGCATTCAATGCCAACGACAGCATTCAGTTTGCATCGGGAGTACAGTTGTCTTCCTCAGGCAACATGCTTCTTGAATCCACGACAGGCGACATGGCAGGCGCAGGGCCCCTCACTCTCACGGCCAGAAACGGCATCGAAATCCGGGACAGCCTGGCCACTGCCGGCCTTCTTACGATTGATGCCGATTCCGGCAACGCCGGAATTGGCAATCTGACAATTGGTGCCGGTGCCGACGTCAATTCCGCCGGCAATCCGATCCAGATCAACGCCAACGACCTTGACCTGCTGGGAACGCTGGCAGGCGGAACCGTGACAATCACCGATTCCGACGGCACTGGCATCGGCCTCGGCTCAACTGACATAACCGACGGCCTCGATATCAGCGGCGCGGAACTACAGCGGATCACGGCAACAATGCTTGCACTGAACACGATCGGATCAGTCATAGTTGACGACATTTCGGCGCCAAACAGCCAGAATGCCGGTTCAGTAGTGCTGGCGGCGCACGGTTCAGTTGCATTCATCAACAGTCCCTCAGTCTTCAACGATCTGAGCGTGCTTGCCGACAACGGCATAACCGTGAACCAGGACATCTCCGCCGATTCCGGGAACATGTCGCTGGACGGCGATGCCGACAACGCGGCCGATGGCAGCGATGGAATCCTGTTCGCGGATGGCGTGCAGTTGGACGCAAGCGGAAGCATGACGCTCGAATCAACGACCGGCGCCATGACAGGCGCCGGTGCATTGACGCTGATCGCAGGCAGCGGCATAAATCTTCAGAACAGCCTTACCACTGCTGGCGACCTGCTGATGGATGGCGATGTCACCGTGGCGGCCGGTTCGTCAGTACGGGCCGGGACCGACCTTACGGTCTCTGACGGGCACTTTGTGCGCGGCCTCGGATCGCTCGGCATGTATGCGGGCGGCAATCTGGTCATCGGTGGCAACGCCAGTGGCGTGGGCAACCTGGATCTCCATGCCGACTCCGAAGGAGACCTCGACGGGCAGTTGTGGATCAAGGGCAACGCATCCACTGATGGTATCGTTCCGTCTGGAATCGTAACTCTGATCGGCGATATCAGGGTGGATGGAAGCATAACAGTCGGCGCTCCGTCTCTTTCCCTCTCAGGTGCCGACCGGAACAATGTTGATTACCAGGTGCATGCGCCGATCCATGCCGGCGGCATAATCATCCGCATGGGCCACAATATCTCCGATGGGACAGCGGGCGAGAACGCCCTGCTGACCGCAAACAATATCAGCCTTTCGGCGCGGACCGGCTCAATCGGCGGCAGCGGCAGTGGCGACATTGACATTGCCGCAAACAACCTCACCGCGGCAGCCGGGCGCAACGCCTACATCGAAACTGCGGGCAGTATAAGAGTCACAGGGGGAGTCGTTGCCGGTGGCGTGATCGACCTTGTCGTACACGGCACGCTGCTCGGCGATGTTGTAGGCGCCGGAAACACCCTTGCGATACGGGCCGACGGTGACATCATTGTGAACAGGCTCGCCGCCGGCAGTTCAATGGATCTCGACAGCGATTCGCTGGAGTTTGACACGCTCACTGCGAGCACGGTGGATGCCGACATGCGCGGCGGCATAGCCATGGGCCGGGCAACACTGACCGGAATCGCCGATTTCACAGCGGGCGGAACAATATCCGACCACGACTCCATGATAACCGCGGCCGATGTGTTTCTCCGTGCCGGGGGCAACATCGGCGGCAGTCCCATTCAGCTCAATGTCGGCAGGATTTCCAGGGTTTCGGCGGGCGGATTCGTTCACATCGTGCAGAACGCGCCGGGCAACACACCACTCGGTATTGTCTCGGCTGGCGACAGGTTTGAGTTTGAGGTCCCGAACGGTGGGCTTTCCGACGGCAACGGGGATGGATTGAATTTCCAGGCCGTGAATGATTCCTACCTGGCCCTCCATGGAAACTGCGGCGGAAACTGCGACCCCTTGGAAATAGAGATAGATCCGGGACATCTGCATGTAAACGGGATCAATATCAGCGGCGCGGATACGCCTGACGGCTGGATATGGATATCGCTCGCCGGCGAACTGGGCAAAGACCACATCACAGGCAGCCCGATAGATTACATTGGCAGCGTACAGATACCGGGATTGGTGCTGTTCAACGGGCGCGTGGTCGGAGGCGACGAGATTGTTCGCAACGAGATCTTCCGGACCGAGGCGTTCTCCGTTGAAACACCGGAATTGAAGTCCAAGCAAGGCGTGTTCGGGTCTCCGTATTTCCTGCACTCCTACATGAACGTCACCGAGCCGATAGCACTGGGCCTGGTTGACTACGTCCTGCAAGGCCAGGCAGACGTGACCGCCGACCCCGAGTTCACCAGCATAGCGAAGCGCAAAATCACCATGTGGCCCAAAGGCTATATGTGGTAGGAGCCGAACCCGTCATCCCGTAGGTTCGCGGTCTTCGCATCATCGAAAGTCAGACATGTCTTTCCACCGCCTGCAACCTCCCGATAAAGCGTTTCCGTCCTGCTGCCGGGCGCGGCGTAGGCGACAAATATGCGATCAGCCAATGCCGCCACAACTTGATTGCCGCGGGCGGCTGTTTCATGCGTAGCGCGTCTGGTCCTGGCATGTTGCCAATCCGTCGCGAATTCCTTGAGGCCCACAGCCACAAACTCCTGCTGGTTCACGATTCGACAGATGCGTCCCTCGCGCATCTCGACATACACCGGATGCCAGACCTGACCGGCTGTGGGAATGTACGGCTTTCCTTGCCAGCCAGTCTCGTGCCGAGAACAGGCTTCACATATGAACCCGGTCTTGACCCATGTATTGTCAAACCCAGGTTGCATGCGCTCCAACGTGTCGCCAACTTTGTAAACGCTGAGGCCCAGATACTTGCACTACTGCCATTTGATCTGTATTTCCATCCCGGATAGTGCTTTCCCGGTACTTGGACACATTATGTCAACATGGATTGAGTTGAACATACCCATGGGCTACCTCTTTCGGGGTGTTCGATATCCTGCGCGCCGCTCCCTCACCATGCCACCAGCCAGTGTCCCTTTCAGGAAGTCCGTCAGCGAGATAGCGATATGAGGGCAGGCTTTCTGCACTGGAACGTCCATGGTTACACAACGGATCCCGAACTGCCGCGCCAGCGACGCGTATTGCGCATCATAGGCCGTGATTCCCCAGTTCAACGCATCTCTCAGCACAAGATCTGGAGGCGGAACCACTTCATTCGCCGAGAATATGGTTATGGCCTGGTCCATCAAGCCCAGGGCTTTCTCCGTCGGCATCCCGCCGAAGCGCACGTACTTCCAGAGAATACTTTGGAACTCGACGCACCAGAAAGCGGGAACAAGCCATTCGGCGTCCATCTCCCGCAAGGTATTTGCGTCGCCAGTTCGCTTGCCATCAATGATATAAAGGGCAAGTATGTTGGCATCCACAACGATCATGCGCGACCTTCCCGCTTGGCTTTATCAATAAATTCATTAGTCAATGGGAAACTACCCTTGTATGCCTTAAAGGCGGGGATGGGACGCACTCGATGCAACCCTCGCTCCAGAATGACAATAGCCTCCTGCGTCATGGACCGATGGTGCTCTTCCGCATCCTCCTTGAGGCGGCGATGAATATCAATTGGAAGTCCTTTGATAACCAATGCAGGCATAAACACCTCCACTTCCTTTCTGCTAGCATAATACTAGCACAAACTCATGGCGTCAATCCATGGTCGCGGAGCTTCTTCAACATGGCTGTTTCTCAGGCAGATCTTTGCTCTCCTTCAGAGAGCGAGAAGATCCAGTACTAGAAAAGTGTCTTCTGGGGGCCGTCTGGCGGCTTGATGCCGAGGCGTTCGTAACAGAGGGGGGTGACGGTCCGGCCTTGCGGCGTGCGCTTCAGATAGCCTTCCTGGATCAGGTACGGCTCGTACACCTCTTCCAGCGTATCCTGCTCCTCGCCCACCGCCACCGCTAGCGAACCCACTCCCACCGGACCACCGGAAAACTTGCTTACTATCGTATCCAGTATCCGCTTATCCATCTCGTCCAAGCCGTGTTCGTCAATATCCAGCATCCTGAGCGCGCTGTCCGCCACCTTCTTCGTAATACGGTTGTCAGCCCGGACCTGCGCGTAGTCCCTCACCCAGCGCAGCAGCTTGTTGGCGATACGCGGCGTGCCGCGGGACCGCCGCCCTATCTCAATCGCGCCATCATCATCGATATCAACATTCAAAATCCGGGCTGATCGCCTGACGATGGTGACCAGGTCGTCGTTCTCGTAATAGTCCAGCCTGGTGGCAAGTCCGAACCGCGAGCGGAGCGGAGCTGCTATCAGTCCGCTCCTGGTCGTAGCGCCGATCAGCGTAAAACGCGGGAGATTCAGCCGGACCGATCGCGCCTGGGGCCCCTGATCAATCACTATGTCGATTACGAAGTCTTCCATCGCAGAGTAGAGATACTCTTCAACTGCCTTCTGCATTCGATGAATTTCATCAATGAATAATATCTCGCCACGTTCGAGATTGGTGAGCAGACCGGCCAGTGTGCCGGCCTTATCAATCACCGGGCCGCTGGTCGCCTTGATGTTTACGCCCATTTCTCCTGCAATTATGTGGGCAAGCGTGGTTTTGCCCAAACCGGGAGGACCAGACAGAAGCAAGTGATCCAGAACATCATTGCGGCCACGGGCAGCATCCACGAAAAGCTTCACCCGCTCCTTGATTTTCTGCTGGCCGATGAAATCATCGAACTTCTGCGGCCGGAGCGTCATCTCGAACTCGACCTCCGGCACATTGAGCGTCCTGGGAGTCGGACGCGCGGCCGGCTTGATGTCGCTATTCATTTCGTTCTTCATCGTAAATCCAATGGGTAATCAAGCCGCATCCAAGAAGGGTTCGGTAGGGCGAAGCCTCCGGCTGAGCCTATGCAAACAGAAAACCATATGCAGAGCCACAAGAAGACTTCGCTTCGATTGGCGCATTTCATGATAGATTCTTGCTCCGGCTCGGCAGGGACGCCTCGCCCTACCTTTGTATTCTCTTTGTTTCGAGCGACTCCGTTTCAAGAGTCTTCTTCAGCAGGGTATACCTACACGCTTGCCAACGCCTTTCGGACAATGTCCTCGACGCTTACAACATCGCGGTTTGCCTCAAGGACCTTCTTCACCATGGTCCTGGCATCGTATTGCTTATAGCCGAGCGATACCAGCGCGAGAACGGCATCGCGGATCTTCATGTCCTCTTCCGGAAGTCCTGCTCCTGTTCCGGTCAGAGCCGCCAGGGCTTCGCCCTCCCCGATCTTGTCGCGCAGTTCCACAACGATCCGTTCGGCCTTCTTCTTCCCCAGCCCTGAGATCTGGCTGAGCCGCTTGATATCGCTGCCGGCGATCGCGGCCGTGAGCTCCCTGAGCAGCATACCGCTCAGTGCGCTCAACGCTATCTTCGGGCCGACACCAGTCACGCTGATGAGAAGGAGAAACATCCGCCGCTCAGCCTCGGACTGGAACCCGTACAACGTGTGCTGATCCTCGCGGACACAATCAAACATGAAGAGCTTGCAGTTATTACCAACAATGGGAAGACGGTCATAGCTGCTGAGCGGTATGAAGACCTCGTATCCGACGCCACCGACATCGAGTACGACTCGCATCGGCTGCTTCTCAACCAGAACACCATTTAAGAACGTAATCATTGTATCTTGTCCCGATTCTTCCTGAAGATCTTTTGCGCTGATTTCCCTATCTGCGTCCGTCCGCGTTCATCCGCGGCTTCTTCTTCCGTATCCGATCTATTCCCGCCCTCAGATCGATTTGGGCGCTATCAATTCGTGATGACTTCTATTATGCAGATGACAGATGGCTATAGCAAGCGCGTCACCGGCATCTTCGCCGGGTTCCCGCGTGAGCTTAAGAAGCGATGTCACCATCCGCCGCACCTGGTCCTTCTCGGCAGCGCCATACCCTACTATGGCCTGTTTGACGCGGCGGGGCGGGTATTCAAACACAGGCAGGCCGGCCTTCGCCGAAACGGCAATAACAACACCCCTGGCCTCGCCAAGGGTCACGGCCGTCCGCGCATTCTTGCAGTAGAACACGCCCTCAATAGCAACCTGCTCAGGATGAAGCCGTTCTATCACCTCCGACAATTCCTCGTTAAGACGCCGGAGGCACTCTGAAACGGGCTTTCGAGCGGGGGTGCTGATGGTTCCGTACTCTACGGCGGCAAGCGATGAGCCCCGCTCTTCAACAACGGCAACCCCCGATGAACGCAGGGAAGTGTCAACACCCATTACGCGCATTATGACTTCACCCGCGCTATTCTTCCTTCTCCAGCTCCTTCATAACCGCGTCGCTGATGTCCATGTTGGTATAGACATTCTGAACATCCTCGTTGTCTTCGAGGTCCTCCACGAACTTGAGAACCTGGGACGCCTTGGCCTTGTCGGTTACAGGCACGTAGATATCCGGCAACAGGGTCGTCTCTGAGCTCGTGGTCTTGATTCCCGCCTTTTCCAGAGCCTCAACAACCTTGATGTAGCTTGCCGGCTCGGTAATGATCTCGAACTGACCCTCGTCAGGCTGAATATCTTCCGCGCCTGCATCCAGGGCTATCTCCATAAGTTTTTCTTCGCTGGCAACCGCGGAATCAACGAACAACTGACCTTTGCGCTTGAATCCACGCGTTACGGAATTCTGGGACGCGAAGTTCGATCCGTGCTTGGCAAAAATGTGCCGGATCTCAGCTGCGGCGCGCTTCTTGTTGTCGGTCAGGGCCACAACCACGAGCGCAACACCACCAGGCGCGAAACCCTCGTACACCACTTCCTCAAGCATTGCGCCTTCGAGTTCGCCCGTGCCCTTCTTTATCGCCCGCTCGATATTATCCATGGGCATGTTCGAACCACGCGCCTTTGTGATCAGTGTGCGCAGTGAGACATTCGAATCCGGATTGCCGCCGCCCTGCTTGGCGACGATCATCAGTTCCTTGCTGAACTTACTGAATATCTTGCCGCGCTTTGCGTCCGCGGCGCCTTTTTTGTGCTGAATTGTTTTCCACTTACTATGTCCGCTCATGCGTCTCCGATCCTCCGCTGCGGCGCGGCCAACCCGGCCGTCCATCACGGATATTGTTCCTTGTGATTCACTTTCCCAATGTACCCCCGCGTGGCAGCGGCTTCATATTGAAACCAACCAGTTCCTGCGCGGTATCCCTTCCGAACTCCTGCACCCAGCCAGTCGAAAACCCAAGGTCGGCCACCGCCGACTGGACAAGCTCATATTCCTGCAGCGTGATGCTCCGCCCCCACGGATTCTGCCCGACTGCCTTGTAGGCAGGCGTATACTGGCTCATCACGCTAACGGCGATATCATTGCCGATGTTCCCGGCGAGCCACTGAAGATTCTCCACAGACTCTTCAGCATGCCCCGGCAGTATCAACAACCTGCATATCGTTCCAGACAGCGCCACACCGCTGTCATCGAGCCGCAATGGCCCGGTCTGCCGCCACATTTCACGCACCGCGGCCCGCGCCACCTCGACATAACCCCCTGCGCCTGACATTTCCACGGCGGTCCCGGCCCTGGAATACCGCAGATCCGTCAGATATACATTCACACTGCCCGCCAGAACGGCAAGCGTATCCAGATTCTCAAATCCGCTCGTATTGTACACAACCGGCAGCGAAACACCATCTTGCTTCAATTGATCCACGGCCTCAAGGATAAACGGCAGCCAAGGGGTGGGAGAAACCAGGTTCCAGTTGTGGCAGCCCGTTTCCAACAGCGAGCGGAACATTGCCACCAACTCGGAAACTTCGTATTGAGAGCCTTCTCCCTCCTGGCTGAATCGATAGTTCTGACAATATGCGCATTTCAGCGTACATCGGCTGAAAAACACCGTTCCGGAACCACGCGACCCCGATATCGGCGGCTCCTCGCCATGATGCGGTCCAAACGTGAACACTTCAACTTTCCCGCCAGCCCCGCATAATCCCTTTGCGCCGGATACCCTGTCGGCTCCGCAGCGACGTGGACAAAGCCTGCAGTCCGAAAGCACATTCTGAAACAACATCTACCCCCGCTTGAAGCTATCCTGAGACCTGCTTGGCTTCGAACACGCCGGCAGAGCGGCGTGGCTACAGAGCCATTCCAAGTGCCCTTCTGTCGCCGCGAGTTCTGTAGCCGCGGCGCTCTGTCGCCGCGCAGGTGCTATCAGGATCTCAGTCTTCCTGTTCCTTGACTTTGTCCTTCTCAGCCGCGGCAATTATTTTCTGCGCGATATTGCTGGGTACTATCTCGTACCGCGAGAAGCTCATTTCGAAGGTTCCCTGGCCGGAGGTCATGCTCCTGAGTTCGGCCGCATACTTGAAAAGTTCCGCCTGAGGTATTTCCGCGGTGAGAACCTGCGTTCCGCTTTCCTGGGCCATTCCGAGGATCCTTCCGCGCTTGTGGCTCATATCGCCGGTCACGTCGCCCAGGCAGTGGTCCGGGACCATTATCTTCACTGTCATGATGGGCTCAAGCAGAACCGGCTTGGCATTGGTCATTCCTTCCTTGAGCGCCCTGGCCCCGGCGATCTTGAATGCGATTTCAGACGAGTCGACTTCGTGATAGGAGCCATCATAGATGCTGACCTTCACGTTGGTCACGGGATATCCGGCAAGAGTGCCCTTAACCAGTCCCTCGAGCAGTCCTTTCTGGACGGCTGGCACGAAATTGCTGGGAATTGAACCACCGAAGAGGTCGTTTACAAACCATTCTTCGTCCCCGTCTTTCCTGGGCGACACGCGCAGATACACCTCGCCGTACTGACCCCTGCCGCCGGTCTGCTTCTTGTGCTTGTAGTGTCCCTCTCCATTCCCGGTGATGGTCTCCCTGTATGGCACCTTGGGTGTACCTAGAACGACATCCACACCACTCCGGTTCTTCATCTGCTCCACTGCGACATCAAGGTGTACATCACCCATGCCCCACAGCAGCATTTCGTGCGTTTCATTGTTCCGCTCGATCCGAATTGTCGGATCATCGTCCGCCAGCCGCGTCAGCGCCGAACCGATCTTGTCCTCGTCACCGCGGGTCTTGGCCTTGATCGAAAATGCCATTACTGCATTCGGGAAGACCAGGGGCTTGAACGCAATCTTGTTGGAGGAGGCGCAAAGCGCATCGTTCAGTTTCGTGTGTTTCAGCTTGGTCAAGGCCACAATGTCACCGGCAGTGGCAGATTCGACCGCAGTCTGCGTCTTGCCATTGACACTGAGTATTGAGGCGATCCGTTCTTTTTCGCCCTTCGTGGCGTTCAGCACCTCTGAATCGCCCTTCAGTGTGCCGCCGTAGATCTTCACATAAGTCAATTGCCCGACGTGCGCATCACTTACAATCTTCCACACAAAGCCGGCCAGCGGGGCCCCGGGCGAAGGATCGATCTCCTTGCCATCGGCCGTTTTCCCCTTGCGGTCCAGCGGAGACGGCATGACCCGGACTATCCCCTCGAGCAATTCGTTGACGCCGATATCCTTCGTCGAGACGCACGCGAAGACCGGCACCAGCTTGCATGACCCGACAGCTTTCCGGAGCCCTTTCGCAATCTCTTCAGCGGACAGCTGTCCGCCGCCAAGGTACTTTTCGAGCAGCGCATCATCCGTTTCGGCCGCTAATTCGAGCAAATTGCTTTTCGACGCCTCCGCCTTGGATGCCATGTCCGCCGGCACATTTGCCCCCAACACATCCACCACGCCCTTGCCACCAGGCAGAGGCAACGTGGTCGGCACGCATTTCGTCCCCCACATCAGCCGGATCTTTTCGAGAACCCCGTCGAAGCTGGCGTTTTCACGATCGAGCCCCGTCACCACAATCGCGCAGGGCAGGCCCAGCTCCTGGATTCTGGCCCAGGCCATTTTTGTTCCGAGCTGTATGCCGGAATTTGCGTCAACGGTGACCAGGGCCGACTCGCATACGCTGCTCGCGGCAATCACCTGTCCATAAAAATCCATGTAACCCGGCGTGTCGAGAAACACAAACTGGCACTGCTGGCCGGTCTGCGACTTGTAGAATGCGGTGAACGGTTTTGTCTGAATGGTGATCTTGTGTTTCTTTTCGGCGTCGGTCCAATCCGCCACACTGGATCCGTTGGTGACCGAGCCAAGCCGATCATTGACTCCGAGCTTGAATAGTATAGCGTCAACCAGAGAGGTTTTTCCGCTGCCGGTATGACCTGTGATGACGAAGCTTCTAACAGCAGAAACATCGGTATTCTTCATAAGTCTCCCCATTCGTGTTTAGCGGCACAAACAACAGAGCGCCGAATTATTACACAAACGCCAATGCCGACACAATCGTTTTACTGGACCATTTGAGTCTTCGAATCACCCGAAGTCATAAGTATCCCGGAGAACCCTTCACAGGTATGCCATGTTCTTGAACCCCGGCAGAACCTCTTCGCCAAGCCAACAAGTGACAGCTTCCAATCTCAATCCGTGCCATTCACGACACAAGCAGCCTGCCCGGGAGTCACGTTTGATATCACACCGTCTTTGCCAGCATTGACAGGGCGGCATCACATGCTGCCTCCCTCACCTTCTGCCTGCTGCCCTTGAAGCGGAACCGGCGTACCAGGCACTCGCTGCCGGACGCCAGACCGATGAAGACTGTCCCTACTGGTTTCACATCCGATCCGCCTCCAGGCCCTGCTATTCCAGTTATTGAAATACCAAAGTCAGCCTTGAATCGTTCCCTGACACCAATCGCCATCTGTCTGGCTGTCTGTTCACTCACGGCGCCATACCGCCTGAGAACAGCGGGACTGACGCCCAGTTCCAGTATCTTAACCTGGTTCGAGTAAGCAATCACACCGCCCAGATAGTACGCCGAGCTGCCGCTGATTGAGGTTATCCTGCCGCCAAGCATCCCACCAGTGCATGATTCGGCCGTGGCAAGGGTTGAATTGTTTAAGGCGAAAAGGCTGCTGATCACTTTTTCATGGGAAATCATGGTCGAAATATATCGTCTTTTTATGCAATTTGCACAATAAAACGACCGCGGCAGCGTTATACGCTCATACAAAGGGGCGGAAGGCTTGATTAGAATAGGTCTTCCAGAATCTACACAACATAGGAGGAGTGGTAATGAGCATGAGGATAGTGGCAGTCGGTATCGTATGCGTCGGTGTTATGAGTGCTGTTTCGGCAATGGGAGAAGACGAAGCCGGCAAGGCTGGTCCTGAGAAGAAGGGCCCTCCGAATCCGGCAGAGATGTTCAAGAAGATGGATACGGACAGCAACGGCATCATCTCCCTGGCAGAATTCAAGGTCGCTCACGAGGCACGTCAGGCGAAGATGAAAGAGAAGATGGGCGAGAAGTTTGACGCTTCAAAGGCGCCATCAGCCGAAGACGTGTTCGCCAAGATGGATGCGGACAAGAGCGGCGGCGTCACCAAGGAAGAAATGGACGCGGCTCACAAGGAAATGAGAAAGGGCCACGGCAAGGGCAAGGGCGAAGGCCACGGCAAGGGCAAGGGCGAAGGCAAGGGTGCAGCAGCCTGCCCGGTAGCTGGTGCAGCAAAGACTGAGTAATCAGTCGTTTCGATAGGATAACAACAAAAAGCCCGCCGTGACGTAAGTTACGGCGGGCTTTTTTCTGTTCAGGAATATTATTTTCTGCCGTAACCATGCGGGTGGGCAACGTGCCACTTCCATGCAGTCTCGACGATTGTCTCGAGATCAGGCATGACCGGCTTCCAGCCCAGGATCTTCTTGGCCTTGTCTGAACATGCGACAAGCCTGGCGGGATCGCCTGGACGCCGCGGTCCGGTCTTCACCGGAATCTTCCGGCCTGTTATACGACAAGCTACATCTATGACCTGCTTCACCGAGTAGCCGTCACCTGTTCCAAGATTGAACCCGCCGGTATGCTTGCCCTTCAACGCAAGGACATGCGCCTGCGCGAGATCCCACACATGGATGTAGTCGCGGATGCATGTTCCATCGGGTGTATCATAATCGTCGCCATGTATGGTCAGATTCTTTCTCTGGCCAAGCGCAACCTTCAGGACATTGGGAATCAGGTGACTCTCGGGATCGTGATCCTCCCCGCACCGCTTCGTGGCTCCGCATGCGTTGAAATACCGCAGTAAGACAGGCTTGATACCCTTGGTCTTCTCATTCCATATCAGGACCTTCTCAAGCAGAAGCTTCGACTCGCCGTACGGATTTGCCGGCACCTGCGGATCATTCTCGGTCATGGGTATGCGGCGAGGCTCGCCATACGTAGCGCAGGTTGAAGACAGCACAATCCTGCCGACTTCCGCCTTGATCATGGCTTCGGACACGTTGATCCCGCCGATAAGGTTGTTGCGCCAGTACATGTCGGGATGCTCCATTGACTCGCCAACCAGCGCATAAGCGGCAAAATGCATGACAGCATCAGGCTTGGTCTTCTTCACTGCCTGGCAGATGGAATCCCTTTCGCGGATATCGCCCTTGATAAACCGGGCACGCTTGTCCAGCGCTTCTTTATGACCGCGCTCAAGGTTGTCGAAGATTACGACCTCGTGTCCCTCGGCCAGAAGCATTTCCACGGCAACACTGCCGACATATCCAGCACCACCTGTGACAAAAACCTTCATGGAACTCCCTTCGTCAGTTGTTAGTAGTCAGTGGTCAGTTGCAAAGAAACAGAACATCACCCGCTATTCCCCGAAGCTCAATCTTCTTTCTTTGCGATTACCATCTCTGCGACGCGTTTCTCCAACTCCGCAATCTTCTCCTTAAGCTGCGGTATCCGCATCAAATGCGCGTGTACCTTTGCGGCTTTGTCATGAGGCATGGCTGGATAGCCAGTCACATAGGCGCCAGCCGGCACATCCTTTGTCACCCCGGCCTGCGCGCCAACCACCGCGCCATCACCAATCGAAAGATGTCCTGCAACCCCGGCCTGTCCGTACAAGATCACCCGTGAACCCACTGACACGCTGCCGGAAATACCGCTCTGTGCGATAATCCCCGTGCAGTCACCAACCGTGACATTGTGCGCAATATGAACGAGATTATCTATCTTCACACTATTGCCGATCTTTGTCCTTCCGAACCGGGCCCGGTCAATGGTGACATTGGCCCCGATCTCCACGTCGTCGCCGATTTCGACATGGCCGGTCTGCGGTATCTTGCTGATGACCAGTTTGCCGTCCTTCTGCTCCGGGATGAAGCCATAGCCATCACTGCCCAGAACAGCACCGCTGTGGATGATCGCCCTGTCTCCGATCCGGGTTCGCTCCCTTATGCTGACATGGGGATAGAACCTGCAGTCCTTCCCGACAACAGAATCGTGCCCGATGTAACACCCGGCATAAATGACACTGCGATCATCCACCCTTGCTCCGGGTTCAAGAACACAATAAGGCCCTATGCTGACATCTCTTCCAAGGCCGGATCGATCCGCTATGACAGCCGTTGGATGAATGCCGGCTGCCGGTTGGATTGGGGCAGGCGCGAACCACGCGACCACAACCGCCGCCGCCTTGTCAACGTCCTTAACCCTGATTGCCGGAACGGAACACGCCCCCTCCCAATCCAGGCCGACTATGACAGCCCCGGCTCTAGTGGTCGCGACCATGGCGGCATATCGAGGATTTGACAGGAACGCGATATCGGAGTCGCAGGCATCAGAAAGGGCTGCGACGCCGGTTATTGCCACACTGCCGTCTCCCTTTACCGTCCCGCCGATTTTTCCGGCAATCTGTGTGACAGTGAGTTTCACTTCTTTGTTTCAGGTTTTGCCACAGTCGCGGCAGGCTTGCTCTCGTTGAGAATCTTTACCACGGCATCGGTGATATCCGCGCTGCTGTCGCAGTACAATACCGCCCCGCGCAGCTCCTCTATCGCCGAGCTGGAATCCATGACCGCCAGCAGGCCCTTTTCCGCTGAGCACTTCTTCACGACATCAAGGATGTCCTCTGTGAAGCGCTTGCGAATCCGCATGCTGTCTTCGACTATCCTCTTCTTTTCCTGGTCGGAGAACTTCTTCACTTCCTGCTGGTATTCCTTCAGCTCCATCAGTTTCTTCTCGGCATCGGCCAGCTTCGTCTTCATGCCCTCATCATTGAGCGCCTTGTTACGAGTCTCTTCGCGGGCAGCCTCATACTTCTCCTGCAACTGGTCCAGATTCTTGATCCGGCGCTCGATATCAATCTTGAAATCCTGCTTCTGCCTGTCGATCTCGGCTTCAGCAGGCTTTGTCTTGTAGTACTCCTTGAGCGCGCGTTCAAAATCGAGAACCGCAAGCTTTTCGCCGGCGCACCAGCCGTTGACAGCCAGCAGAACGATCAACCCTGCAACCAAACCCGAACGCTTCATGATCCCATTCATTGACTATCCTCCTTTTTCGTTCGCAGCCCGTCAGAAACCGGAGCCTATCCAGAAACCCCACGGCCGCTCCTTCGTATTCTCGTTATCCTTCTGTAAAATGAACGAGTAGTTCACACGTATGGGGAATTGCGGCACATCCAGCCGGAACTCCACGCCGGCGCTCGACGCCATCGAACCGAAATCAAAATCATAGGCATCCTCAGCCACATTGCCGCTGTCACAGAAAAGCGCAATCTTGAGTTTTTCGACCAGCGGAATGACGTACTCCACGGTACCCAAGGCCAGAGTTCTACCGCCTATGGGACGGTATTCCGTGTTGCCCGTAGCCGCATCTGTCCGCATGACCTTTGGCCCGACATCGCGGTATCCGAAGCCGCGTATCGTACGCCCGCCACCGGCGAAAAGTCTGTCATATATCGACATCTCGCCGGAAGCGCCGTATTCATCGGTCACCTCCACCCTGGCCCTGAAACCAAGCACGTGTTTATACCAGAGCCCGAAGTACTGTTCAGCCTTGACCTCCCAGCCATACACCTCAGAGTCGCCGCCGAGCATTCCGCCGGAGAGATACCCGCGGACGTACAACCTGTTGCCACGCTCCGGGAAGAACACGTTGTCCCTGGCTTCACGTTCCATGATTACTTCGAGAGAACTCTTCAGTTGGTTCGTATAGGCGAAATAATAGGGCTCGCCCGCACGATCGCCTGAGATCCTGGCGTAAGCATTCGTATCAGTCACGCTGGCTATTTCCAATTGTTCAAGTCCGTATTTAACCCAGATCCGGTCAAATATGAAGTTCAGCGGCCGGCCGATTGTGACGGAACCGCCGGCGCTCTTGAGGCTGTAGTCGTCGTAATCTGTCTTGTTTGCGCTCAGGTCAAGCCCAAGCGACAGCCTACGATCAAGGAACCATGGTTCAACAAGGGAGATTTCACCCAGCGTCGTGCGTGTTCCAAACTGCCCGCGCAGCCTGAGCTTCTCGCCGCCACCCTTTGGCGGCCAGTTGGCAATGTCGAAGTTACCCTCTGAAATCTCGAAGTACCCTATGAAACTCTCAATGCTTGAAAATCCGCCGCCCAGCATGAACGAACCGGTCCGCTGTTCTTCAACATCGAAGATAAGATCATCTTCTTCGGGCTTTGCGGTGGACTCAGGATGCGTTGAAACCCGCGAGAAATAGCCCAGGTTCCGCAGCCTGTTCTCGCTCCTTGTAACCTGCCTTTCATTGAAGACATCACCGGGATAGACAGAAAGTTCGCGCCGGATCACCTTCTCGCGCGTTACCGAGTTGCCCCTGACAAATACGTTCCGGACATGAACGAGGGTTCCCTCTGTGATGGCAAACACAACATCCAGCACTCCCTCGCCGGGGTTCACCGCCGGCCTGGCGGTGAACGACTGCCTGACACTCGTCATCAGGTATCCACGACTTGTATAGTATTGCCTGAGATTGTCGGCCGTTCTGGACACATCCGCCACCAGTGCGGGCGTGCCGCGCCTCAAACCAACCAGCCTGGTCAACTCGGACTCCGGGAAAAGCTTCACGCCGGTCACCGTCACAGAACCCAGTCTGTAGAAAAGACCTTCCTTGACTGGAAACTTCAAGTCGTTCCGGCCGCCACCCATATCCGTCACTTCCGGCAATCCGACCTCGGCGTCCAGGTACCCGCGTTCAACGCAAGCCGCGCGGATCGACTCGCGCATCATTTCAAACTCGTCCCGATCAAGCGTCTTGCTGCTGAACCATTCCGTCGGATCCCACCATGCCGGCTTGCCTGCTGCAGCCTCAAGCACAACCGACGGAACACCCTTGTTGCCCGTCACTGTGATACTGCGAACAACAGACTTGTTCCCTTCCGTAACATCGAGCGACACCTCCGCGGAGCCGCTTTCTTTGTCGGCCACATTAGAAGACCATTTTACATCCGCGGAAACATAGTGGTCGGTCCTGTACTCCGCCAGAACCTTTCCCACCTTTACCGAAAGAGATGCGTCATCAAACAGATCTCCCGGCTTCAGTTCCATGAGGTCGCGGATCTTTTGCGTTGAGAAATGCTTTCCGCCCTTAACATTCAGCGGTCCGGCCAGCGTAAGCTTGCTCTGGACGTTGTAAACCAGGACGATCTTCCCGTCATCGGACTTAACTTCGACTCTGACATCGGAGAAACGCCCGGTTGACAGCAGGTCTCTCACATCCCTTGACACAGCTGATGCAGACAGGCTTTCGCCCGGCTTTACGCTGATGTGAGCCCGCACAAACCCCTCGTCAACATGCACCGATCCCACCTGATTGACACGAATTGCCTCCACTGTCTCGGGCCGGACCTGGGCCGATGCCGCCAGCACGGCCGCCACCAGCACCGCCATAGTTCGCAAAGCTCTTTTCATGTTCGTCCATTTCCTGCGTACTGGTGTGGTTCGGCTTCATTTGCCGGACCAAATCCATCAACGCCAATTTCCTTTCGATCGGAAAACCGTGTCAGCTCAGCATTGAAATCAAGATGAATCCCGGAAAAGACCGGGCCGTTCCTGTTCTTGGCAATATCCACGATAGCCAGCCGTTTGTCCTGGATCTCCTTATCCATCATGCATGGTCTGCGCAACAGCAACACTACATCAGCATCCTGCTCGATCGCGCCGGAGTCGCGCAGGTCGGCAAGACGCGGGTCGCGATCCTCCCTGTCTGGCGCACGGCTCAACTGGCTCAGCACCACAACCGGAACATTGAGCTCTTTGGCCATGCCTTTCAGGCAGCCGGAAATGGCGCTGGTTTCGATCTGCCGGCCCTGCCTCGCGGCCTCCTTGGAATGAAGCAACTGCAGGTAGTCGATGACGAACATCCTTATGTCATACTTGTGCTTCATCCGGCGCGCTCTCGCGCGCAACTCCATCACATCCATCCCGGCGGAATCGTCGAGGTAGATCTTCGCTTTGGTCAACCGGTCAGCGGCTTCCACGAGCCGCCTGTGGCCATCGCTGTTCTCCCTGAGGTACCCGCCACGGATCTTGTGCGCCGAGACCTCCGCCTGTGTGCAGAGCATCCTCATCACGAGATCCTCACGCGACATTTCCAGGCTGAATATCCCGACCGGCTTGGGCTCGCTCTCATCCCCCAGGTGCCCCATCGCCATGTTCTCCGCCATGTTTATGGCAAGGGATGTCTTGCCCATCGAGGGGCGCGCCGCAAGAACAATCATGTTGCCGGGCCGCAACCCGGTAAGCTCGCGATCTATGTCCGAAAAACCCGTCATGACAGTCGCATCGCCGCCATGTCCCATCTTATCGATCTGCGTCATGACGGACTTGAGCATTTCCGGCCATGTCGCGATGGACGAGCGATGCACATCCGTGATGCTGAAGAAACTCTGCTCGACACGGCCGAGAAGGCTCAGCGCATCTTCATCAGTCTTGTAGCAGTCGTTCTCCGCATCCCTGGCGCAGCCGATAATGCGCCTGAGGATATGCTTCTGCCTGACGGTCTCGATATAGAAACCCGCATGGGCTGTGGTTGGAGTCGAATCTATGAGGCGATGAACATACAGGTCGCCGCCGATCTTCTCGATCCGGCCGGTTTCCCTGAGCTTGTCGGCAACAGTCAGAACATCGATGGGCCGCCGCTTTTCGGACATTTCAAGCAGGGCTTCGTAGACAATCCTGTTGGCTGGAACGTAGAACGATTCGGAGCTGAGCTGATTCTCAATGCAGAGGTCCAGTATGGCGGCGTCCTGCAGTACCGAGCCAAGCACGCCTTTTTCCGCCTCGTCGCTGTATGGCGGCAATCGCGGGCTACCGATTCCTGATTGCGCCGAAGCGGACTCGCCTGACATCGTTGCTATTCCTCAACAACCCATACCTTGATCGTAACGCTCACCTCCGGATGGATGCGAACGGGGACTTCATAAACGCCAAGCTCCTTCACCGGCTTCTCCAGCGTTACCTGGCACTTGTCCATGTCAAAGCCATGCGTGCGCAACACATCCGCAATGTCCTTCTCAGTGACAGACCCGAACAACTTGTCGGTTTCGCTGACTTTCACCGGTATGGTACAGGAGACTTCGGCCATCTTGGCGGCTACTTCCCTGGCCTTTTCGATCTCGACTTTACGGGCTGCTTCCCTCTCGCGCCGGATCTTTTCCAGCCGCTTGGTAGTGGCCGAAGTCACGGGTGCGGCGAGTTTCTTCGGGAGGAGGTTGTTCCTGGCATATCCTTCCGTCACCGACACGACATCACCCTCGGAACCCAGGTCCTTCACATCAGCCATCAACAACACCTTCACCGACATATCTCATCCCCCCGCCGCGGCCGGGCCGCGGGCAATATACGATCACAATAGTTCCTGAAACCCCAGATTCCCTGCTTCAGTTTCACCAAGAGACTCGTCACACGGCATCAGCCCGAAGCGGCTCCACCCGCAAGGCGGGTAAAAAAGACAAACGGCTACGGCATCAATCCCATGACTCGCGCACGCCGGATGGCCGCGGCTATCTTCCGCTGCTGCTTTGCAGACACCCCGGTCATACGCGACGGCATGATCTTGCCGTGCTGGGTAATGAACTTGCGAAGCAGGACCACATCGCGAAAGTCTATTTCGGCTATCTTCTCGCCGAACCGCACCTTCTTTTCCATTCCTTCGCGTTCTTTGTCCCTGTCCCCCCTGGTCTTACCCTTGTCCTTGTCCTTGCTGTTCCTGTTAAAACCCGTTCTGACTTCTCGCTTTGGCATATTGGATTCCATTCCTCCCTGTCATTATTCTTCGAAATTAGAAAGGCAGATCGTCGGGGTCGCCTTCCGCCGGGCCAACTGGACCCGGACCCGGTCCCCTGCCGGAATCGTTCATAGGAGCAACATCTACATCCGACTGATCGTCGCCTGGGCCCGGACCCGCCCCTGTCTCCGTCCTCTGTTTTGGTGCACTCATGAACTGAACACGCTCTCCAGTAATGCTGAGCCGGTTGTGCTTCTGGCCATCCTTCTCCCATTCATCGTATTTCAGCCGGCCTTCAATCAGCACCTGCGAGCCTTTGCGCAGATACTCCGCGCACGTCTCAGCCTGCCTGCCCCAAACCGACACATTGACGAAACACGTCTCGTCCTTCATCTCGCCGGACTGGGTCTTGAATTTCCTGTTCATCGCCACACGCATATCAATCACCGCCATGCCAGAAGGCGTGCGGCGCGGCTTCTCAGGATCCTTCGTGAGATTGCCCATTATGAGCACTTTGTTCAGCGAGGCCATAATCCGGCTCCTCTTCTACTGCTTTTGTTCCGGCTTCATCTCTTTTACAGCCGACTCCGTGGCAGAACGCTCAACCGCGGTCACAATCATGACGCGGAATATGTTACCGTCCAGCCTGTGTCTCTGCTTCAATGATGTCACCTTGTCAGCGTCCAACTCAAAAGTCACTTCCCAGTAGTTGGCCCCCTGCTGCTTCCGCAACGGCCGGGCGAAAGCGCGCCGTTCGAGCGGCTTTTCGCTGAGTATCACACCGCCAACTTTCTTGATGTCCGACCGCACGGTCTCACGGGCGGCATCAAGCGTCTCTGCCTTGAGCGCATCCGACAGGAAATACACACCTTCATACCTTTTCTTCAACTCCGGCCTCCTCTTTGGATTCGCATCCCGACTACTCGATCTGCTTTGCGTTGTATTCGTTCATTGCCCTGTCTATACCAGACTCCAGGACGCACAGCACAGCCTCCGCCGCTTCCTTCACAACCCTGTCCATCAGCGTTCTCTCATCCGCGCGGAAATGATCCAGCACATGGCTCACGAGATCGGCTCCATTCCTGGAGCGGCCAATCCCCAGCCGTACGCGGATGAAATCCTTCGTACCGACACTGTTTTCAACCGAAAGCAGACCCTTGTGACCGCCACTGCCGCCACCAGGCTTTATTCTTATCCGCCCCGCATCCAGATCCGCATCGTCAAGAACAACAATCATGTCAGAAGGCGAAGCCTTGTGATAGCGCAATATCGCCGAAACTGCCGATCCACTGGCGTTCATGTAGGTCTGCGGCTTAACCAGGAGCCCCTCATCGCTCTTAAAGGCCACCCGCCCCACCTGCGCCCGGAACCAGAAGCTCTTTCTGGGCCGGCAGTCCAGCCTCGCCGCCAATTCATCCACAACCTCGAAACCTATGCTATGCGGCGTATTCGCGTACTCTTCGCCCGGATTGCCAAGACCAACAACAACCTTCACAGGTCCAGTTCTCCGCCCTGATTGAATTTCTAGCGAGAGTCTTTCTTCTTGTCCTTGTCGCCTTCCGCAGCTTTACCCTTGTCCGCAGCCTTGCCCTTGTCAGCAGGCTTGCCTTTCTCGGCAGGCTTGCCTTTGTCTGCAGCTTTCTCCTTGCCCTCTTCAGCCCCGGCTGCTGCTTCTTCTTCGTCAGCGCCCGGCTTCTTGATAAGCTCAGGTTCACCTGCCACTGCTGCGCCTTCCACCGCCGCCGCGGGCGTCTCGACCGCTTCAACAGTCGGAGCAAGCACCGAGGCAACAACCATATCACCAGAGGACAGTACGGTCAGCTTCGAATTCACCTTGAGGTCGCGGACATGCACTGACTGCCCGATTTCGAGGCTGCTCACGTCAAATGTGATTTCTTCAACAATATCGCCCGGCAAACACTCGACATCCAGTTCGCGCAGCATATGTTCCAGCACACCTTCCTGCTTCGCGACACCGATCGGCTCGCCAACAAGAAGAATCGGGATCGGCACGCGCATCTTGCGGGTCATGGACACTTCCATGAAGTCGACATGCACCATTTCGCCATACACCGGCTCGTACTGGATTTCCTTCAGAAGCGTCTTCACCGGCTTTTCGCTGCCGGCAATTTCGATGTCTGACATCATGTTGCCGCGGCCATGCCGCTTCAGAGCCATTTTGAATTCATGGAGGTTCATCTCGATGGATTTCGGCCCGCCTTCAGGCGAACTGATCACCGCCGGCAGACAGCCCGCGCGCCTCAATCGACGCGACGATGCAGTTCCAGTTGTTTCTCTCATTCGGGCAGCAATTCGGATATTTTCCGGCATTTTCTCTTCCCCTTGCGTGGCAACTCCTTGAAAAGCGAGGTCACCGACTCATTGTTGTGTATACGCGCAATCGCCTCTCCCAGCAACCCAGCAACAGACAGGACCGTTATTGGGAATTCCCCGTCACACTTCAAGGGAATACTGTTCGTGGCGATCAATTCCTTTATCGTGGAGCGTTGGAGCCTTTCGACGCCGTCCTTACCGATCATGGCGTGAGAAACGACTGCAAATATATCGCCGGCACCGTGCTCCTTCAGTTTTTTTGCGGCTTCGCACAACGTCTTTGCGGTGGAAGTGAGATCGTCCACCATGATGGCGGTCTTTCCCTCGACATCGCCTACAACGTTCATGACTTCCACTTCGGCGTCTCTCCTGTACTTCGCGCCGAGCGCCAAGCCGGCCTTGAGCATCTCCGCATACGTGATGGCCATCTTGACAGCGCCGGAATCGGGAGAGACGACCACGATATTCTTGAGCTTCTTGCTCTTGATATACTTAACGATGACAGGTGCCGCGTAGAGATGGTCGACAGGTATGTCAAAAAAGCCCTGCACCTGCTGGGCGTGCAAATCCATGGTCAGGATCCGGTTGGCACCGGCCGCGACAAGCAGGTTCGCCACCAGTTTTGCGGTAATCGGGACGCGGGGCTTGTCCTTTCGATCCTGCCGCGCGTAACCGTAGAACGGTATGACGGCCGTTATGCGTGAGGCAGACGCGCGCTTGGCCGCGTCGATCATGATCAGAAGTTCCATGAGCGTTTCATTGGGCGGATAGCAGGTGGACTGGACGATAAATATGTCGGCACCCCTCACGTTCTCCAGGTACCGCACGAAAAGCTCGCCATCCGGGAACCGCTGCAACTCAACCTGCCCCAGCGGAATACCGAGATAGGCCGCTATCTCCTTCGTCAAGCCAGGATTTGAACTACCCGAAAACACCTTCAAAACGACACCCTCGCTTTCAATCTCAAACGTTTTTCAGCACAAAAAGATGGTTGCCCGACTAGGACTCGAACCTAGACTCTGGCCTCCAAAGGGCCGTGTGCTACCGTTACACCATCGGGCAGCACTTCCGCAACTCTTGTCCACAGCCACGGCCCCATGGTCCGACCGATGTCCCTGGCAATGACGCGCGCGTGCAGTCCGCTCTTCGCAAGCGCAAACACGGAAGCGCCGCTGCCACACAAGAGCACGCCCTGCGCGCCTGCCGCCCGCAACCCGTCGGCTATCATGGACAGAAGCGGATACTTGTGAAAAACAGTACACTCGAGGCTGTTAAACAGATCCCGAGCCGCCGCTTCCGTATCCCAGTTTGCAACTGCGGAAACAATACGTTTATATTGTCCGCGCTTGGAAGTCAATACAGTTGTGTATCTTGTGCAAATATCTTTTGTTGACACTCCGAACCCCGGATTTACCACAACAACATGCCATTTGCACGGTTTTCGCCCGCATCGCATTTCCACCGGCCGAACCCGTTCGCCCATCCCCTCAAGGGTAACAACCCCGCCACACACCATAGCCGGGACATCACTGCCGAGTTTGCCGCCGATGTCGCAGAGATCCGCGATCGAAAGCCCCGTCTGCCACAACTGGTTCAGACCCCTGAGTGCGGCCGCCGCATCCGCGCTTCCACCGCCGAGTCCGGCGGCAATCGGAATATGCTTCTCCAGCCGCATCTTCGCCCCGCCACGGTATCCAGTGGCCTTGCGCAGGGCCAGCGCTGCTTTCATGACCAGATTATCGCTGCTCTTTGAAAGCCTTGTCTGCTCAGAGACCGGTATGCCGGAAGTCCTGACTTTGAGATCGAGCCGGCCGCCCGTTCTCTCAAAGGTCAGGATATCACATATTGAAATATGGGCCATCAAGCTGCGGACCTCGTGGTATCCGTCCGCCCTCTCCTCCAACACCTCGAGAAAGAGATTCACCTTCCCCGGCGCTTCAACAGTGAGTCTTCGTACAGGCATGGCGCGCGGATTTATCACACGGTTCAGTAACCGTCAACAGTGAATCGGCCTTGATATGCCCGGCTGACTTGTCTATACATTGCGCCGCGTCTGACACTATGTCTCTTTCGATTGCGAACTTACGGGAGGAAACCATGGCAGGTATTTTCAAGGCTTATGATATTCGCGGAATATACGGCGACACGCTCAACGAAGATATGGCTTTCAAGATCGGCCGGGCATTCTGTACGTTCCTGAAATGCCGGAAGGTGGTCGTAGGCAGGGATATCCGCTCCCATTCCGCACCTCTGTTCGAGGCGCTCGCTCGCGGACTCACGGCCCATGGCGCGGATGTCATCAGCGTCGGCCTCTGCTCAACACCGATGTCCTACTATGCAAATGGCCTCCTCGGCGCTGATGTCAGTATTATGATCACCGCCTCGCACAATCCAAAGGAATGGAACGGATTCAAACTGTGCCGCGAGAATGCAATTCCGATCAGCGGCGACACGGGCATCAAGGATATCGAGCGAATAGTGGTTGAGAAGACCTTTGCAACACCACCGGGAAAGCAAGGCAAGATCTCCGAGTACAATATCGCGGCAGAGTACGCGGAGCACGTCCGGAAGCTTGCCGCAATGAAACGTCCGATCCGGATCGCAGTGGACTTTGCAAACGCAATGGGAATATGCGAAGCCAGGTGTTTCGAAGGCATTATCCAGGTTGACCCGCTGTTCGACAAACTCGACGGCAACTTCCCGAATCACGAGGCAAATCCACTGAAAGAGGAAACACTCGACGCGCTCCGCAAGAAGGTGGCGGCAGGCAAGTACGATTTCGGCGTGGCATTCGACGGGGACGCCGACCGCGCCGGTTTCGTTGACGAGAAGGGCAACATCATCCCAATGGACATGATAACCGCGCTCGTCGCACAGAGCGTGCTGAAACAGGAGAAAGGCGTGATCCTGTACGACCTGCGCAGCAGTTGGGCGGTGAAGGAAGTGATCGAAGAGAACGGCGGAACACCGAAGATGTGCCGCGTGGGCCACGCCTTCATCAAGCAGCAGATGCGGGACGCGGGCGCCGTGTTCGCGGGCGAGCTCTCCGGCCACTATTACTTCCGCGACAACTATTACACCGAGAGTTCCGCAATGGCGGTCATTTCAGTGGCCAATGTGTTGAGCGCATCACACAAGCCGCTGTCGGCCCTCATCAAGCCCATACAGCGCTATTTCGCCAGCGGCGAGATCAACTCGGAAGTCGAGAACACCGGCGCGATCCTTAAGAAACTGCGCGTTGACTACGGCAGCGGAAAGGTCGTCGACCTGGACGGGCTGAGTGTTGAATTCAAGGACTGGTGGTTCAATGTGCGATGCTCCAACACCGAACCGCTGATGAGACTCAACCTGGAGGCAAAATCGCGCAGCCTCATGGAACAGAAGCGCGACGAACTCCTGGCGATCATCCGGAAAGGCAACTCAAAGGCAATACCATGAACAAAGCGCTTCTCGATAAGGCAGTCAGACAGTTCACCGGTCTGTTCAAGACCGGGCCTTCGGTCGCATCGTTCGCCCCCGGCCGCATCGAGGTGCTCGGCAATCACACCGACTACAACGAGGGTTTTGTGCTTTCCGCGGCGATCGATCTCGGGGCCTTTTTCCTCGCCGCCCCGGCTGCCTCGGAAACGTGCAGACTGTTTGCCGCCGACATGGCGCAAGAAGCCGGGTTCCAGGTATCGGATCTTCGCCCGGCCCGGGAAAACAGCTGGGCAAACTACGTCAAGGGCGTCCTTGCAGGACTTCTTGCCGCCAGCGGCAAGAAGCCCGCAGGCTTCAACGGCCTTTTCCTGAGCGATCTTCCCCTCGCTGCAGGCCTGTCGAGTTCCGCGGCGCTTGAGATGTCCAGCGGGCTGGCGCTTTCCGCGCTCTACGGAATGTCGATCGAAAAACTGGCCCTCGCCAGGATCGGACAGAAAGCCGAGCACGAGTATGTCGGCGTCAAATGCGGACTGCTGGACCAGATTTCCAGCCTGTTCGGCAAAGACAACGCACTGGTAATGACAGATTTCAGATCATTGGAAATCAAGAACATACCACTCGGCGGCAAACAGGGACCGGATCCATCGACCCCGTGTTTCGTGGTCTGCAACACCGGCGTGAAACATACACTCGTGGATTCGGAGTACAACGAGAGGCGGGCCTCCTGCGAGAAGGCGGCGGCGTTCTTCAAGTCCGCCCTGAATCACCCGGTCGCCTTCCTGCGTGATGTTTCGTGGGAGGAATGGAAGCAGCATTCACCGCGAATGGACCGGGTCGCGGCAAAGCGGTCCGCGCACATCATCGGCGAAAACACACGTGTCCTCAAAGGCGCTGAGCTTCTTGCTGCTGGCAAGGCAAACGAATTCGGCAAGCTGATGTTCGAATCGCACGAGAGCTCAAGGACTTACTTCGAGAATTCCTGCCCCGAACTTGATTTCCTGGTTGATACCGCGAAGACTGTTCCTGGAGTTCTCGGAGCCCGGTTATCAGGCGGCGGTTTCGGCGGCTGCGCCCTGATGCTTGTCGAAAGCAGAAGCGCGGACCAGGTCGGCAAGTCGCTTTCATCGGCCTACGAGAACAGGTTCCATCGCCCGTGCGGTTGCAAAGCGGTCCGACCGTCGGCCGGAGCGAGGTTGCTGACAGAAGAAAGGAAAGCCTGGAAATGACGACAACCGATAACGAATACCGCGAACAGCGTCTTGCGAACATGCGCAAGCTGGAGGAAATGGGTTTCAAGCCCTTCGGCAGCGCTTTCAAGCGCAGCGGGCGCCTGACCGAAATCAAGGCCGCCTTCGAGGAAACCAAGCCGGTCACGGCAGCGGGCAGGGTCATGACAATCAGGGATATGGGCAAGAGCATCTTCGCCGACCTGGCCGACGGCAGCGGGCGCATGCAGATCTACGTTCACCAGAAACAGCTCGGCGATCAGCTATTTAACGCGTTCAAGTGTCTGGACCTGGGCGACCATGTCGGGGTCGAAGGCACGCTGTTCATCACCCGCATGGGCGAGCAGACAATCAAGGTCGACAAGTGGACGCCGCTCGGCAAGGCGCTGCTGCCACTGCCGGAAAAATGGCACGGCCTGAAGGACGTTGAAGCCAGATATCGGCAGAGATACCTTGATCTTCTCTCCAATCCGGAATCGCGCGCCATTTTCGATAAACGCATCCAGACAATCCGCGAGATCAGGAGCTTCCTTCAGAACCGCGGCTTCAGCGAGGTTGAGACTCCCATGATGCAGGCCATAGCCGGCGGGGCGGCAGCCAACCCGTTCAAAACGCACTATGCCGCGCTTGCAACCGACATGTTCCTCCGGATAGCGCCGGAGCTGTACCTCAAGCGGCTGCTGGTGGGCGGATTCGACAAGGTGTTTGAACTGAACCGGAATTTCAGGAACGAAGGCCTCGACCGGACACACAACCCTGAATTCACCATGCTGGAGATCTATGAGGCGTACTCTGACCTGCGCGGGATGAAAGAGATGGTGCAGGCACTGATCCTCCACGTTGCCCAGACCGTTTTCGGAACCCTGAAGCTCGGCGAAGGCGAAGGCGCCATTGACCTGACGCCGCCCTGGCGTGAGATCACATACCGGGATTTGATTATCCAGCACATGGGCGCGGACTGGTACTCGCTGCCTCCGGCTGAAGCCTCAGCAAAAGCAAACGCGCTGGGCCTCCAGACTGAACCGACCTGGAGCCTGTTCCTCATCACCCACGAAGTGTATGAAAAAGTCATCGAACGCACCCTCCAGCAGCCGACTTTCGTGACAAGACTGCCGGCCCAGCTCGTGCCGCTTGCAAAGGTGTGCGATGATGATCCATCCGTGGTTGACGTGTTTGAACTCGAAATAGGCGGCAAGGAAATCGCACCCGCGTACAGCGAGCTCAACGATTCACTGGAACAGCGAAAGCGATTCGAGGCCCAGGCAGCCGAGAAGAAGGAAAAGGTGGATGAGGATTTCCTGACCGCACTTGATTACGGCATGCCGCCGGCAGGCGGAATGGGAATGGGAATCGACCGCCTGCTGATGATTCTCACGCGGTCTGAAGCGATACGGGATGTTATCCTGTTCCCGCAATTGAGAGGGAAGACAGTCAGTGGACAGTAGTCAGCCCGCCTGCCCCCTCCCGATGGTCGGGAGGGTGGACAGGTTGTCAGTCGCGAAGAATCCGGATCTGCCGATGCGCCATGGAGTCGCGCTATTTCCAGCGCGGCGACAGAGCGCCGCGGCTACAAGGCGCACCGGCGATAGGAAGGCAGAACCAAGAATCAGTCACTGATTCTCAATTGACAACTGACAACGGACCACTGACCCTGCTTCGCCCTGCTCTTTGCTTGGGCTACGCAGGGCAGGCAACTGACAAATATGATGCCTTTTTCATTATTTCTGGCCCTCAAGTACCTCAAGCCGAGGCGTTCCTTCGTCTCGGTCGTCACAATCATTTCCATAATAGGGGTACTCCTGGGTGTCGCAATTCTTATCATTGTTCTCTCGGTGGTGACCGGGTTCGATGACATGTGGCGCGACAAGATCCTGAGTTTCAACGCACACCTCACCGTGATAAAGCCCGGCGACATCATTCAGAACGACGAGGAAACGGCCGCGGAAATAAGGAAGATTCCAGGGGTGACATGTGCCGAACCGCACGTCCAGACAATCGTGCTTCTGCAGCATGGCCAGAAGATTGCCGCACCGTTTCTCGTTGGCATGGCCCCGGACAGCACAAGCATCATAAATCAGCTGCCCCGCCACATGACAAGCGGTTCATTTGATATTTCAGAGGGCAATATCATCCTTGGTGTGGATCTGGCGGCCCAGTTGGATCTGCGGCCCGGCGACAAGGTACTGGTCTATTCACCACGGTGCGTCATGGCCAAAGACGAGATCCAGTTGCCGGACGAGTTGACTGTTTCCGGCATATTCGAACTTGGCATGTGGGAATTTGACAGCAATTTTGTTCTTGTGTCCATTGGTTCGGCCCGCGCGTTCTACGGTATTGACGGTGGCGCTGTTGCAATCCGCGTTATGACAGCAGATCCCTTTGCCGCACCGAAACTTGCCGGCGCCATCGAGGCCAAACTCGGACCTGAATACCAGGCCATGACCTGGATGGATATGAACAGGACGCTGTTTGACGCCCTGCGGGTCGAAAAGAGCATGATGTTCATGCTGCTCGTTTTCATAACCATCGTGGCCATGTTTTCAGTGACCAACACCCTAATAGTAATCGGCGTGCAGAAGACCGACGAGATAGGGCTTCTGAAGGCCATCGGCTTCTCACCTTCCCAGATAATGGGGGTATTCGTGTGGCACGGCTGGATTCAGTGCGTGGTTGGAACGGCCGGCGGCATAGGCTCGGGCCTGCTTATGCTGCACTACCGGAACGAGGTTGTCCGCTGGCTCTCGGAACGGCTCGGCGTCGACCTCTTCCCGAAGGCAATCTACCTGCTCAGCGAGATTCCATCGCGGACATCCGCGCTTGATGTGGCAATGATATCGCTCGCCGTGTTTGTATTCTGCACGATTGCGAGCATTATTCCAGCAGCTCGCGCCGCAGCTTTGAACCCGGTTGACGCATTGCGGCACGAATAGACAGTACTTAGCGTTTTGCAGTGGAGATAACAGATGCCGATTCTGCTGAGAGCTGAAGATGTGCACAAAGGGTACCGGATGGGCGGCAGCCACCTCCAGGTGCTTCGTGGTGCCTCTGTCAATGTGGAGGCCGGCGAAACCGTCGCCATAATAGGAAGGAGCGGCGCCGGGAAAAGCACCCTTCTCCACATTCTTGGCGGGCTTGATGCACCAGATGACGGCACAATCACATTCAGGGGCGAAAGCCTGTACGAAAGACTTCACACCGATCCAGGCCACCGCCCGGCGCTGCGCGGACTGAAGGATGTCTTCTCAGGCCGCCGGATCAGGGAGTCGCGTTTCAGGAACATGGCGCGGGCCAGGCACATCGGGTTCGTCTTCCAGGCATATCATCTTCTGCCGGAACTTACCGTGATCGAGAACACCATCCTGCCTGCCATGGCCAGGATGGTGCATGCCAGATCCGGGACGGAAATGCGCAGGCGCGGCATGGAACTGTTGGAACTGGCTGGAATTGCAAACCGGGCAACACATAAACCAATGGAACTTTCGGGTGGTGAACAACAGCGCCTGGCCCTGGCCAGATCGCTTATGAACGATCCCCAGTTGATCCTTGCCGACGAACCGACCGGTAATCTCGACGACAAGACCGGACAGCAGGTTCTTGATGTCCTTTTCGACCTGTCTCGCACTCGCAACATGACGGTCATTCTCGTCACGCACAATGACAAAGTCGCACGGCAGTGCAGCCGGACATTGGTGCTGTCTGACGGAAAACTGACGTAGGTCGATCCGATCAGGCTTTGCTTTCCATCGCGATCCTGATGCTATCGGCGAGAACCTGTACCGTAAAGGGCTTCTGTATGAAACCGGACAGACCCTTCAGCGAAAGCCTGCTCATCACATCGCTCTGGGAGTAGCCGCTGTAGAGAATCACACGAACGTCAGGCTTCACGCTCTTTATGGCCGCAAAAACCTCGGAGCCGTCTCCCTGCGGCATCACCTCGTCAAGAAGGACAACGGATATTTCGTCCTTATGCTGGCCGAACACATCAAGCGCTTCAGCCGCGGATCCGGCGGACAACACCTTGAACCCGAGACGCCTGACCATCTGGCAGGCAATCCTGCATATAAGCTCTTCATCGTCAACAACCAGCACTGTGCCGCTGCCCTGCCAGAGCTGGCCCGGCTTCTCCTTCACCTTCGTCTCCACAGAATGTGCAAGCGCCGGGAACAGCACCCTGAACGTGGTGCCCTTGCCCTGCTCGCTATACAGCTTTATCGCGCCCCTGTGACTGCGGACAATGCCGGCAACAGTCGCCAGCCCAAGCCCCTTGCCGGTCGCCTTCGTTGTGAAGAAAGGATCAAAAATCTTGTCCCTGATCTCGTGCGGAATGCCGCAGCCGGTATCGGACACCTCGATTGAGACGTATCTGCCGACGGTAAGATCGCCAGAAAACGACACCTGTTCAAGATACCTCTCGTCGCACTCAACCATTCCGGTGGCGATGGTGATCGTGCCGGATTTGTCACCGATCGCATCCGCGGCATTGGTGATGAGATTCATTACCACCTGCCGGATCTGTGTTGAATCACCTTCAATTCCTGGCAGGTTTTCGGCGAGGCTGTACCTGACAACAATACTCCTGTGCAAGGCCCTTTCGAGCAGACGCGCGGTCTCCTTCACGATGCTCGCAAAATCAAGATGCGCCAGCACCATTCTTCCCCTACCCGCAAAAGCCAGAAGCTGATTGCTGAGGTCTGAAGCCTGGACGGCTCCGGTTTCGATATCCTTCAGGATCGCCTTCAGCGAGTCGTTGTCAACTCGAAGGGTCTGCGCAACACTGACACTGCCTAATACCGCCGTCAGAAGGTTGTTGAAGTCGTGGGCGATTCCGCTCGCCATTATGCCGAGGCTTTCCATCTTCTCAGATTGTTGCACCCTCTCTTCCATAAGGTGCAACCGTTCTTCACTCTTCTTCTGCGCCGTGATATCCCGCGATATGCCAAATGTGCCGATTGTCCTGCCGGCGCTGTCAAAAAGCGGCGCCCTCGTCGTGGCGACCCACGTTACACGGCCGTCCGGCCAGGTTTCACGCTCTTCCTTTGCTCCGATCGCAATGCCGGTCTCCATCACTCTCTTCTCATCTATGGCAGCAGCGTCGGCATGCTCTTTTGTGAAGAAGTCTCGATCGCACTTGCCTATCGCAGCCTCGGGACTCTGCAGCCCGAAATATCCTGCGAGCGCCGCGTTTATGCGCACAAAACGGCTTTTCTTGTCCTTGAAATAGACATACTCCGGCAATTGGTCCATCAGGGAGCGAAATAACTGGCTGTCGTTAGAAAGCGTGTTTTCGTCAACTCCGCGCTGAATCTGGTCAGGAACCGGCCGGGAATTGTCATGAGCACCACCGGTGATATCAGAGGCATTGGCTGCGCTGTTGTCGATACTGACCATCAAATCAGCTCCGGTTTGGTTCAAGCGGGGAACATCTTTCCACACAGTGAATCCACTGTCAAGCCGTGCGATGTGCCTGTCAAGACTCGCTCTTTAGAAATGTCCCCTTCGGTCAGGACAAACTCGACTTCCGGATTCCACTTCGATACCATCATCCCCAGTTTCGTAAATAATGTCCGTTAGAGTCGCCAGAAAACCTGTTTGGGGCCAGCATGTTTTCGGATGGGTTCCTGGTAATGGTTGTGATAGCGTGCCGTAAAAGATGAGTACCATTCTCGAAAAGATAAATCTGCCGCAGGATCTTAGGAAGCTGACGCTCCAGGAGATGGAACAGCTTGCCGGCGAGATCCGCGGCACGATAATTGACACAGTAAGCAGAACCGGTGGCCACCTGGCGGCGAACCTCGGCGTGGTTGAGCTCACCATTGCGCTTCTGAAGACGTTTGACCTGCCCGCCGACAAGATCGTCTGGGATGTTGGCCACCAGACATACGCGTGGAAAATGCTGACCGGGCGGAAGGACCGCTTCAACACCCTGAGACAGTATGATGGCATTTCCGGTTTTCCCAAGCGTGACGAAAGTGAATTTGACGTTTTCGGAACCGGGCACTCCGGCACTGCAATATCGGCAGCACTGGGCCTGGCGGTCGCACGGGACAGAAAAGGAGACCACGGCCACGTGATCGCAATCCTCGGCGACGGCTCACTCGGGTGCGGCATTTCACTTGAGGGCCTTAACAATGTGGCCGTAACCACAAACCGCCTGATCGTGATCCTGAACGACAACGAAATGTCCATATCGGCCAACGTCGGAGCAACCGCGCGTTACCTGGGCCGACTCCTCGCCAGCCCGCGATACAACCGCTGGAAAGGGTCCATGGAGGGCGCCGCAAGGAAGCTGCGCCTCGGCCTGCTGCGCCATCTCTACTACAAAATCGAAGAGGCTACCAAGGGCATCTTCCTGCGAAGCGTCCTGTTTGAGGAATTTGGCCTGCGATATATCGGTCCAATTGACGGCCACAACATTGACTCCCTTGCGGACGCATTCACAATCGCAAAGAACTATGACAGGCCAATCCTGCTTCACGTATCCACCCAGAAGGGACGCGGCTATCCGCCAGCGGAGGCGGAACCAGAGGAATGGCACGGGAAATCGAGTTTCAATATAGCCACTGGAATACCCCTGTCAAAGGCAACTTTCCCAGGTTACTCCTCCATATTCGGATCAGCAATCGAACGGCTCGCTGTAAATGATGATCGCATAGTGGCGATAACGGCCGCAATGTCGGCAGGCACCGGCCTGACGACCTTCGCAAAGCGCTTCCCGGGACGGTTTTTCGATGTTGGGATCTGCGAAGAACATGCAGTTGTGTTTGCCGCCGGAATGGCGGCAGCCGGACTGCGGCCGGTCTTCGCCGTCTACTCCTCCTTCTCGCAGCGCGCCATCGACTGCGTTATCCACGACGTGTGCCTGCAGAACCTGCCAGTCGTGATATGCCTCGATCGCGCAGGCATTGTCGGCGACGACGGGCCCACGCACCATGGCGTCTTTGACATCGCCCTTCTCATGGGAATTCCGGGGCTCATCATCGCGCAGCCTGGAGACGAAGCCGACCTGGCAAACCTGCTTCACTCAGCCTTCAAATGGGGCAAACCAGTGGTGATCCGCTACCCCCGCGGATCGGGCCCGGGCGTGCAGGTTCCTGATTCGCCGGTGGAACTCAAAATCGGCAAGGCCTCGATCATAAGGGCCGGGAAGAAGATCCAGATCTGGGCTCTGGGGGACATGATCCCGCTGGCGGAACGGGCCTCGATACTCCTTGGGAAACAAGGACTCGAAGCCGGGGTGGTCAACGCGAGATTCATAAAACCTCTCGACACGGAATTGCTTGAAGCACAAGCCTCCAGCGCGGACGCGTTTGTAACCATAGAAAACGGTGTTCTAAACGGCGGATTCGGTTCCGCGGTTCAGTCGTTCCTTGCAGGAAAGCATTACGAAGGTTCAGTCCTGAAATTCGGATGGCCGGACCAGTTCATTCCGCAGGGGAGTTACAGCGAGCTGATGAACAGCTTCGGATTGACCGCTGAGAATATCGCCGCAACAATACTGAGCGAGTTTGTTGCATAAGATGCATACAAGACAGACCTCCGAGAGACTCGATCAGTTGCTTATCGGCATGGGGCTGGCCGAAAGCCCGGGAAAGGCGCAGCGTCTTATCCTGGCCGGTGAAGTGCGGGTAAACGGTCAGGTGGCCTCAAAACCGGGGTACAAGTTTCCATGCGACTCAAAGATCGAAGTGGCGGCACGTCCGCGCTTTGTCGGTCGCGGCGGCGACAAACTCCAGGCCGCGTTCGAGACTTTCAACATCAGTGTCGCCGGCCTGTTCTGCCTGGACGCAGGAGCGTCCACAGGCGGATTCACCGACTGCATGCTGCAGCATGGCGCGGCAGGGGTCTACGCTGCGGATGTCGGGAAGGGGCTTATTCACATGAAACTCCGGAATGATCCGCGGGTGACCGTAATGGATGAAATCAACGCAAGGAACCTCAGATCGTCCATGTTTCAACATCCTGTATCATTTGCGACGATTGATGTTTCTTTCATTTCCTTGACTAGGATTCTGCCCGCTGTTACACAGGTTCTAGTGCGTGGCGGACATATTGTTTCGCTGATCAAGCCACAGTTCGAAGCCGACCGCAGAGATGTCGAGAGAGGCGGCGTTGTCAGGGATCAGTCGGTCCGGGCGAGGGCTGTCGAGAGCGTTCGTTTCTTTGGAATCAACAATCTCGGGCTCGCATGGCTGGGATGCTGTGAGTCGCCGCTGAAGGGCCCGGCCGGCAACGTTGAGTTTTTGGCGTACTGGCAGAAGAAGGTGGAAAACAGAGGTCAGGAGTCAGAGGCCAGAGATCAGAAGACGGAGAACAGAGGGAAGTAACGCCAAGGCGGGAAGTCGAAATGAAATGTATCGGCGTATTGGCAAACTGCGGAAAGTCACGTGCCCCCGAGGTGTTGAAGCGCCTCGCCGATATGGCGAAGCGCCTCAAGCTGGAGGTTATTACCGACGAAGAGACTGGTGCCCTTTTGAAGAAGTGCAAGTCGTTGCCGGCCGCTCAGCTTTGCGGCAGAGTTCAGGCGCTGATGGCTCTTGGCGGCGATGGAACGATGCTTCGCGCCGTTCGCGCCCTGGATGGAAGAAACAAGCCGATCATCGGGGTAAACATCGGCAGTCTCGGCTTCCTGACGAGCGTCGCCGAGGGGGAACTCGGCCGGGCACTGCAGTGCCTGGCTGCCGACGACTATACGACAAGCGTCCGGGCTGTTATGGAAGCGGTTGTACTGCGTAACGGCGCTGAAATAGCCAGGTTTCGCGGGCTGAACGACGTCGTCGTCAGCAGCGGCCAGTCCACGCGAGTGATCACTCTGGATGTTTCGGTAGAAAGCGAGAAGGTTACTTCCTACATCTGCGACGGATTGATCGTATCGACGCCGACTGGCAGCACCGGACATTCGCTTTCAGCCGGCGGTCCGATCCTCACGCCGGACACACAGGCATTTGTCATAAGCCTGATTTGCCCGCACACACTGAGCTCGCGCCCGCTGGTTGTACCGGACCGGAGCGTCGTCTCCACTGTCGTGACGAAGAGTTCCGGGGAGCTGAGACTCACCGTTGACGGCCAGGTTGGCCAACCACTTGCTGTCGGCGATTGCGTCAGTGTCAGACGAAGCAGGAAGAGCGTCAGGTTCATACATCTTCCAGGTTACAGCTACTTCGGGGTTCTGCGTCAGAAGCTGAACTGGCGCGGATCGACGGTGTGAGCAAAAGAGGTCAGTAGTTAGTTGCCAGTTGCGCCACTATCTCACACTTAATCACCACCCTTGATCGGTTACGCTTACACGAACTGCTTCCTCGATTGGTTCGTCGCACACCTCGGAATCCAGCGTGCGCGGGAGAGAGGGAGATCGAGTAAGCGGGTCACACAATCGCAAACATGTAAGTGTTGGGAGCAAGTGCAAGGCAAGCTGGAGCGGCAACAGAACGTGTCGAACGAACACCAGCATTTGACAAGGACTTACAATCCGCAGTGTTGCATGACCAACCAGAAGATCAACCAGTTCGCCGCCAGCGCATAGATGCTGGAGGCCACATCATCCACAACTATTCCCATGCCACCTTTGAGTCTCTGCAGGCGATAGGCCGGGAACGGCTTCAGGATATCAAATACCCTGTGGGTCAAAAATGCCGCCGCCAGCAACCATGGATGATCCTGCCATGGCAAGCCGAGCAGGCATATCGGGAACGTCATGTATTCGTCGGCGACTATCCGGCCATCATCTTTCTTCCCGAAATGCTTCTCTGCTATCCCGCAAATGGGCACAGCCAGCATGGGAAGAACTAAGGCTAGAGCCAACTGCGCCGCCAGCGGCCGGAATGGCAGGGCAATCATTATCAGGACCCCAAGCAGGGTTCCCACTGTACCCGACGCAATAGGACTCAGTCCAAGGCCGAACCCGGAAGCAAACAGGATGGTCAATTTTCTCACAGGCCCGCAACTCTTGAATTCAAAACTTTTCATTGCTGGTAAGAGTAAACCATTAAGTGCTCTTCCGCAAACCGATTCGCCAGGTCTTGCATACACAATCAGCTGGTGTATCCTGCGCAGGGTGAAGTACGTCTTGATGGAGAAACACAAAGAAGCGAGATGAGATGAGAAAGTCCGTCATTATCCTTTCTGTCGTTTGCGTAATGGCGATTCCCGCCAAGCCATCCCCAGCGGTTGCCGACAACGCGCAGGAACCGATCACACTGGGCGACATCATACAGGCCGGCACACAGTGGGCCGAGGAGAACCTTTCCGAAGAAGCACTGGAACAGATCCGCAGCCTCGGGGAGAACGACTGGCAGGCATTCTGGAAGAACGTCCAGAATACAATCGAGTCCGGTTCTCTGGAGGACTACGCATGGCTCAAGCCACAACTTGAAATCGCCCTGGACTACATCGAACACGTCCCGAATGCGGAGGAATATGCCGACTGGCTGAGGCAGCGTCTTGACTATTTTGAAGTCGCCGAGGACGTTGTGACCCGGTTCCCTCCTGACAAACCACTGCCCAAACCACCGGTCAAACAACCGCTGCCCCCGCCGAAGACCACGCGAGAGCTGATTGTTCCTCCGGCTCCCGTGGTGATTCCACCGCCGGCAGAGGCAATCCGGCCCAAAGTGGCTCCGCAGACAGTCGCACGACGAAACAATGCCATGCACAGTTCCGCCGTATGGCAGGCTAAATTCGCGAGGCGACCGATGCCGGCCGGGGCTGCAGACTTGATACCGCGTCTGAAACGCGTCTTCCAGACCGAGGGCGTTCCGCAGGAACTGGTGTGGCTGGCCGAGGTTGAATCGACCCTGAATCCCAGGGCCAGGAGCCCGGCCGGCGCCGTTGGGCTGTTTCAATTCATGCCTGCGACTGCACAGGAATATGGTTTGAGAACAAGTCCGCTCGACGAGCGAAGACACCCTGAGATGTCGGCCAGAGCCGCCGCAAGGTATCTGAAGAATCTTTACCGGCAGTCGGGTTCATGGCCGCTGGCGCTTGCCTCCTATAACTGCGGTGCCGGTCGTGTCCGCAGGATCATGAAGGCGCGCAATGCTCACACATTTGACGAAATTGCCGACTACCTTCCGCTGGAAACCCGGATGTACGTGCCGAAAGTTGATGCCATCATCCGCCTGCGCGAGGGCAGGAACGCCGGCACCCTGCCACCGCCCGCGGGCATGACGTAACCGTTGGAACAGGGATAAGGATACGATTTGTTCATTTCTCTTGCCGGTGTCAACGCAGTGGCTTATATTTCTGCGTATGGCTGATGTGTTGGTCATAATTCCCACTTTCGACGAAAAGGAAAACGTCCGGGCTATTGCCGCGGCGGTACTGGGCGTCAAGCCCGACGCACACATGCTTTTCGTCGATGATAATTCGCCGGATGGCACGGGGCAAATCCTTGACGAAATGTGCGCGGCTGATCCGCGGATTCACGTTCTCCACAACCAGAGCAAGGGCGGACTCGGTCGCGCCTATCTCGCCGGATTTCGCTGGGCACTTACGAACAAGTACCAGTTCATGTTCGAAATGGACGCGGATTTCTCGCACGACCCCGCTGAAATACCTAATTTCCTGAAGGCCGCCGAGAAAGCCGATCTTGTGCTCGGCTCGCGCTATGTCAACGGTATCCGGATCATCAACTGGCCGTTGAGCCGGCTGATCCTCAGTAAGAGCGCCGCCACTTATGTCCAAATTGTGGCCGGCCTGCCGATCACCGATCCGACAGGCGGCTTCAAATGCTTCAGGCGTGAAGTGCTGGAGAATGGAATAGATCTCGCTTCGGTAATGTCCAACGGCTACGCTTTCCAGATAGAGATGACCTACAAGGCGTGGGTCAAGGGTTACCGCATTGCCGAGATTCCAATTACTTTCGAGGATCGTCGTTCCGGCTATTCGAAGATGGCGCCATCAATTACAAAAGAAGCATTCTGGATCGTATGGAAACTGGCCTTTCACAACAAATTCCGGCGGCCGACCGCGAGGCCATCATGACGGGTTATGTCAGGGCGCTCCGTCCCGAACACTGGATAAAGAACCTGGTGGTCCTGGCAGCTTTTTTCTTCGCCCTTGGCGACGCACACCAGGCTCCGAAACTCCAGCCATTATTCTTCTCGGCAACCGGCATACTGACAGCGGCAATTCTATTCTGCATCATTTCAAGCGGAATCTACATATTCAATGACATAAGGGATTGCGCCCTGGACAGGGCTCATCCCCTGAAGAAGATGCGCCCGATAGCGGCCGGCCTGGTCCCGATCTCACACGCATGGTTCATGTCAGTCGCGCTGCTGTGCGGCGGGCTTGCCGGATCGTACTTTCTCTCAAAGCCACTTGCTCTGATAATGTCCTCCTACGTATTGCTGCAGGTGGGGTACAGCCTCGGCCTGAAGAAGATCGCCATGGTGGACGTGCTTTTCATTGCAACGGGTTTCGTGCTGAGAGCACTGGCCGGCGCCGTGGTCCTTACCGTGACAATCTCGCCCTGGCTCGTCCTTTGCACGTTTCTGCTTGCCTTGTTTCTGGGTTTTTGCAAACGGCGTCACGAAAAATCGTGCGTGGCCGATGAAGGATCCGAAAACCGGCCGAGCCTGGCCAATTACGATGAGCGATTGCTCGATCAGGTTATTTCCATTTCCGCCGCCGCAACTATCGTCTCCTACTCGGTCTATACCCTGTCGCCCGATACTGTGCAGAAGTTCGGGTCTGCAGGACTCGGTTTTTCCATACCATTCGTAATCTTCGGCATCTTCAGATACCTTGATCTCGTGTACAGACACGAGAAAGGGAACAAGCCCGAACGCCTGCTGCTGACCGACAAACCGCTCCTGGCAAGTGTTCTTTTGTTCAGCCTGGTGGTGGTATTCTTCGCGTTGAGGCTACCTCGATTTATCTTCTAATCCGGCCGGCCGCTGTGGCATAATCCGCCACTATTTCAGATAGCAGGTGATCGAAAGGCATGGAACAGAAACCACAGTCAAATCATTCTCCTTCGAACGAAACCGGCAGCTTTCTCGGCAAATGGGAATGGGCCGCATTTTGGGTCGCAACCCTGGTCGCTTTCGGCGTCTATTACTACTCGCTCGCGCCGAGCGTAACAATGGAGGATTCCGGCGAACTGGCAACAGCTGGCGACCATCTTGGCATCCCGCATCCTCCCGGCTACCCGTTATGGACAATTATTGCGTGGCTGTTTGCAAAGGCCCTGTGGTTTGTGGAATTTCGCGGCCAGCCTGACCCGGCATGGTGTATGGGTCTTGCATCAGCGGTTTTTGGCGCACTCGCATCCGGAATCACCGCCATGCTGATCTGCCGATCCGGCAAGGATATGCTTTCCACCGGCACGTATGGAAATCCTGGAAAGGCCACCGGCATCAACAACCTCATTGCCTTCGCAGGTGGAGTTGCAGCCAGCCTTATGTTTGCCTTCTGCCCCGTCATGTGGTCGCAGTCGAATATCGTCGAGGTATACAGCCTGAACGCCTTTTTTGTCGCAATCATTCTGCTGCTGGCATACGCATGGCTGCGTCGTCCTTCCGACAAACTGCTGTTCGCCATATCGCTCGCTTTCGGTCTCGGAATGGGCGACTGGTGGCCAACGGTGCTCCTCACACTTGGACCGCTCGCCATTCTGGTACTACTGAGGGACATAAAGCTTTTCAGAAGTTTCTGCATGGTCGGGGCCGTCATTGTTGGAATGATCTTCCTCAACACATTCTTGGGCGCCCTCAACGACAAGTCCAATCCGACCGGCGAGTCGCTATATCCATGGGCCGGCACGTTGCTGTGGCTCAATGGGCCATATTCAGTCGCATTCTGGGCGTACTTTGCAGTCAATTGTGCTGCCATTTTCATTTGCTGGCACTTCATGCCGAGGGGAAGAACCGTTGCAATATGCTTCATCCTTGTCGAGCTGGGGCTGCTGATCTATCTCTACATGCCGCTGGCATCTGATCTGCGCAATCCGCCAATGAACTGGGGATACCCGAGGACATGGGAAGGATTCATACACGCCGTCTCGCGTGGCCAATACGAGAAGCTTTCGCCAACCGATGTGTTCACGCCAAAGTTTGTCGATCAGCTGGGCTGGTATTTGGCTTCCTTGCGGGGTCAGTTCACTCTGCCGCTGTGCCTCACGGGCTTTCTCACGTTCATCGGATGGAGCATAACGACCCGAAACCGCCGCGTCGGCGCGCTCCTTCCGTGCCTCGTTCTGGCGGTATTCGCCTCGGTCCTTGTCGGATTTGAGAACTTCGGAGAAGCGGAATGCGCGCTGACTGTTCCGCTGCTCGGCCATGACATCCGGCTCTACATGCCGATGATAGCCGCCATTCTTGTCTTGCTTGTGCTGGGATTTGCAGCGCTCGTCCTGACGGAAATCAAGGAATTGATCCAGAAACTGGGCGATGAAAGCACCCGCTGGCCGGAAAAGCTCACGATAGGGCTGGTACTCCTCTCGGGCACCATAGTGCTTATCATTTACGAATGGAACATGGCGCTTCTTCTAAGCGACAAGGCCCAGGCGCTCTCTCAATCCGGCAAAATAATCGTCATCGCCATGATGTTCATGCCTCTCGTTCTGGCCGGTGGGATTGCATGGCTCATGTACGGCAGACTCGAACTGGAATTCGATTTCGACAGGAACTCCAAGACCTGGATCATTGTCACCGTTGTCGCTTTCTTTCTCATGGGCATTATCATGGTCGTAGGCTCCAATCTCCAGGGTGACATTCAGGACATGTTCATCCAGAAAGTTAAGTTTATTTCGTCCTATGAACTGTTCTCGTTCTGGCTTGGATACGGGCTGATCCTTGGCCTCGCCCATATCTGCAGGTTCTTCGCCTGGAACAGATTCATTGCCGGCGGCGGAGTCTGCCTCATATTGCTCATGCCGGTCTACCAGGTTGTCGAAACAGCGCCGTTTGTCCGGAACGGCTTCAACAGGGAGATGCTCAGGGTTGAAGGCGGAGCAAATGCCAGGGGTAGCGACTACGGCTGGCAGTTCGGCTGCTACCAACTCCGCGGCGTCAAGGCCATCCTGGAGGAATTGAAGCCCGGCGAACCGCGGCCGCCGAGCCCGGCATATCCGCCGCCGATGGGAAATGACGCGATCTTCTTTGGCGGCACGGATCCGGGTCGTTTCGTGCCAACATACATGATCTATTCCGCCCATGTGAGGGAGGACGTTTATCTCATCACACAAAATGCTCTCGCCGACCATACCTACATGAGTGTCATGCGGGATCTTTACGGAGACAGGATCTGGATCCCGGCCACTGCGGATAACAATGAAGCGTTCCGGATGTATGCTGATGAGGTGAGAGACGGCAGACGTCACGGCAATGTCGATGTCCACAATGGCCGGGTTGTGGTGCAGGGAGTGGAGCAGGTCATGGCCATCAACGCGATTCTCTGCAAGATGATCCATGACCGCAACAAATGGCGTCATCCCTTCTATGTCGAGGAAAGCTACGTCATGCCGTGGATGTATCCCTACATGGAACCGCACGGTTTGATACTCAAGCTCAACGCCGAACCCCTTCTGAAGATCCCGGATCATGTGGTCAAGGACGACATGGAGTTCTGGGCGTGGTATGTGAGACGTATGCTGCGTGATGTCAATTTCACTGAAGATGCAGTGGCCCGTAAGACATTCTCGAAACTGCGCTGCGCCATCGCTGGTCTATACGAACACCGCCAGTTGTGGGACAAGGCGGAATGCGCCTATCAGCAGGCCATCATGTTGTGTCCGGTCAGCCCGGAGGCGGTCTTCCGGCTGGTGAACATGTACATGATGCTCGGCCGTTTTGACGACGCAAAGAAGACGACAAGGAGATTTGTTGCGCAGGATTCGAATAACCGTCGCGCATTCGACCTGATCAGGCAGATAGACGACCGCAGGAACGCGATCAACCGTTTGACGGAACTTGAACGCCAGGTCGGAAGCGGAGGCGGATCACTCCAGGTGGTCATGGAACTGGCCGCGAGTTACCGTGCAATGGGCAACATACCAAGGTTCATGATGATCACCAGAAGCATCATCGATAATCCCCAGGTTCCGGTTGACGCCCAGATGGCAATAATCAAATGGTATTGCGATCTGAAAGCTTATGACGACATGGATCGGGCCGCCAAGCTCGTAATCGGGAGGGCGCCTTCCAACGCTCCGCCGGAGGTACGCCCAAAGATATACCGGAGTGTTGCCGAACTTTATGCGATAGCCCAGAAACTGCCCGAGGCCCTTGATGCTTTACGCAGATACGTTTCGTCAATGCCATTGGATTACCAGGGATGGCATGAGTTTGGAGTTCTTTCGGCCCACCTGGGCAAGACAGAAGATGCGCTGGTTGCATTCCAGCAGGCAGTCAGAATTGCCGGCAACAAGGAACGCGAGGATCTCCGCAAGGATTCACGCCTTGCGCCGCTGCGGAGCAACCAGGTTTTCCAGCAAATATCACGGGCACAGTAGTACACCGGGAACCTGTTCCGGTTCAGGTAACAATTGCAGAATGATTCGGAGGAACATATATGCTTAATCCTTCTGAGTCGGTTCAAATTCCAGGAAAACCGGCTAATCACGTTTGCGCATTGCTCTTAGTGCTGTTCCTCCTCTGCGGAGGCCTGGCTATACACTACAAACGCCTGGCAAACCGCCTGCAGAGCAACCTTGATGCGACGCAGGCAAGTCTTAGAACTGAAGCCAGCAAGCCATCTGACCAGTTCGTCACGTCTCCCGAAAAAACACCAGTCTCAACACAATCAGGTCGCGTATTTGAAATGGTCAACCTTCTATCTCAAAAAGAGAAGGTTATCACCGAGTTGAGACAAAGAATTATCGCCCTTCAGAATGGTCGAATTCCAGAGGCTGGCCTGTCGACAAATACGCTTCCAAGGTCGATGCGGCGAACCGTCCGCGCGCGCAAGCCAGTTGAACAACCGGCGGAGCCTCCCCCGCGTGCACCAGTGGCACCACAGGTTGAACAGGAGCTTACTTTTGCGGACCTTCCGGCGAAAGTAGCGTTCTTCAAAGCTCTTGACGTCAGCACAATGCCGGTGGAGGAGCAACGTACACATTACAGCCTCGTGAAACATCTTGAGTCACTGCGCAAGCTTACTGACGACCTTGGTGGCAGGCGAGGCGCGGGCGGAATCAGCGAGTTAAGGGCATTGATTCTGCGCGAATCAAAGGCAGTTCAAGAGCTCATGCCAAAGGAGAAGAGATCGCTGCTATGCAACATGGGTCGCGAGTTGGGTTATGACGACGAAAGCAGCCAGTGGTTTAGCGAGTACGTCGACCAAGTTGACAGCATGACGGCCTTTTCGCCGTCCATAACATATGTCCCGGCCACAGGAACGGCGTTGCAGGGCGAAAGCGCGCAAGAGTCCGAAACACCACCATCCCCTCAAATACCAGGCGATGAGTGATTGGCGCAGGAAAGGCTCTTACCAGTTACGCCTGACTGGAACTCCCGCGCCGGAAAGTTCCTTCTTGATCTGGCGAATGGTGTAGTCACCCCTGTGGATCATGCCGGCTATGATTGCAGCATCAGCATGTCCCTCGGTCAAGACTTTCGCAAGATGCTCAGGCCTGCTGGCCCCGCCGGAAGCAACCACCGGAACATCCACGTTGTCGGCTATCATCCTTGTCAGGCCGATTTCGTATCCCAGGCCGGTACCATCGGCGTCAACCGAGTTCACCACGATCTCGCCACACCCAAGATCCACGGCTTTCCTGGCCCATTCAAGAGCATCAAGGCCCGTGCGCTGCCGGAATCCCCTGATAGTAATCTCGTAGCCGCTCGGGAACCGCGCTGCATCATCAACCCTCAATGGATCCATGCCCAGGACAATGCATTGCGAACCAAATGCTCTTGCCCCGTCAGCTATAATTTGCGGCTCTTCAACAGCAAGCGAATTCACCGAGACCTTCTCCGCGCCAGCCAGAAGCACCCTGGACATGTCCTCAAGACCGGAAATGCCACCCCCCACCGCAAACGGAATAAAGATGGCCCGAGCAACTTCGCCAACCATTTCGATATCTATCGGCCTTCCTTCGGCGGAAGCTGTGATATCATAGAAGACGAGTTCATCGCATCCGTCTTCGTAGTACTTCAAGGCCATCTCAACAGGATCACCCAGAATGACATTATCCTTGAACCGCACACCCTTTGTGACCTTCTTCTGCCTGATATCAAGGCATGGTATTATGCGCTTTGTAAGCATTTCCCGTCTCCCGGCACCGCAAGAGCCTCTCTTCTTACGACATCGTTCTCCTGCTCAATCAACCTTGCCATCCCACCTGCTGAAATTCTCCAGCAATTTCAACCCGATCCGGCCCGATCTCTCGGGATGAAACTGCATGGCCAACAGGTTGTTCCGACCGATCACCGACGCGAAAGACACACCGGCATACTCGGTCCTGCAGACAGTGCATTCAATGCTTGATGGCACCGGATAGTAGCTGTGCACAAAATAGAACTCACTTCCATCGCTGACCCCTTCAAAGACCGGGTGTTGTCTGGCCAGAACAACATTGTTCCATCCTATCTGCGGGACCTTGGTGGAATTGTCAGACGGCCTGAAGCTCTTGACGGTTCCTGGTATCAATCCAAGACAATCCACCCCGCCGTCCTCCTCTGAGCGTTGAAGGACGATCTGAGCGCCGAGACAAATACCCAGGAAAGGTCTGCCGCATTGAACCACCTGCCGGAGAACGGCCGCCAGTTGAAGTCTTTCAAGGTTTCGCATCGCCGCGAGGGCTGACCCGACCCCGGGAAACACCACCTTGTCTGCTTTCAGTATCGCCGCAGGATCATTTGTCACGCCGACAGTAACGCCAATCTTCTCGAATGCCAGACGAACGCTGGTAAGATTTCCAGCTCCATAGTCAACAATTGCGATCACTATCCCTCCGCTTTCCTCGCGAAACGTCAGCCGCACGCATTCACCCGCGACAACCCTGTCGTCGAAACTTGCAGCTCATATGGATTCTATAATGCCGTAAAACACAGCGGGAAACAACGAAATTCAGAAATGCGCTTTATGATGGGCTTGCATCAGTGACGTGGCGGGGCTCCTGCCACCTTGCGCGGCAGAATCCTGACTCTTGCCACCAGGGCCGCACGGGCACCGGGATACCCTCCATTACTGAGGCACTACTTTGGATGAATCATATGTGGACAACATTTGAAATTCTCGTGTAGGATACAAGGGTCTGGCTGTGTGTGGTTGCTGTGGTTAGCCGAATTCCCGCAAGCGGGTTGTAATCTAGGTTGGGGACAAATGGCGATGATCAAGCCAGCCCATATCTTGTTGGTAGAAGACAGCAAAATGGACGTGGAACTGACCCTTGATGCGTTCAAAGAGTCGCATATCGGCAATACCATCCATATTGCAGAGGACGGGCAGACCGCTTTGGACTACCTGTTTGGCAGGGCATCTTACGCCGATCGCGAGAAGTATCCGCTTCCTGATCTGATCCTGCTTGATTTGAAGATGCCGAGAATCGATGGATTCCAGGTTCTCCAGCAAGTCAAGGTCGCCCCATTTCTCAAGAGAATACCGGTCATAATCCTCACCTCATCAAAAGAAGAGGGTGATAGGGCTCTTTCATATGACAGTGGCGCCAATAGTTACCTGGTTAAGCCGGTCTCCTTTGATGGCTTTCTCAAAGTTGTACGCCAGGTCGGCGATTACTGGATAGTTCTGAATGTTGGACCACCAAGCAGCAGGATGCCTGTGGTCAACGCCTTGCAGGCAGCTCCAGGAGAAAGCAATGGTTAAGCCTGTGCGTATTCTCTATGTGGATGACAGTGTCCTGGATCGTGAACTTGTTCGCGATGCATTCGAACAGGAAGGAGGCCGTTTTGCTATCACCGAAGCCTCCTCCTGGTCCGAATTCAACGCTTGCCTCGCAGAAGGTCCGTATGACGTCGTTCTAACGGACTTCAATATCCGCGGTGTTGAGGGAATCCAGATCCTCGACCAAGTCAAATCGAAGATGCCGGATGTGCCGGTTGTGATCATCACTGGTACCGGTTCAGAGCAGGTGGCTGCAGAAACCATGAGACGCGGCGCCGCCGACTATGTTATCAAGAGCACGCGGCACATCAGGCGGCTCCCATTCGCAATTGACGCTGTTCTGACCAGGCATCGCCTGCAGGAGCAGGAACGGAAGGCTGTCGAATCCCTCCGGGAGAGCAATACCCGCCTGGAAAAGGCTTTGGAAGAAGTCAGCCAGATGCAAAAGCGGCTGATTCGCAAGGAGCGGCTTAACGCACTTGGCCAGATGGCAAGTGGAGTTGTTCATGATTTCAACAGCTCATTAATGTGCATCATCGGCGCTTGCGAATGCGTGATCTCGAATCCGTGCATGCTGGACAAGAAAGACGAAATGATGAGCCTGACCAAACTCATTCTGTCTTCTGCAAGGGATGCAGAGAACATCGTGCAGCGCCTGCGCAAACTCCACACCAACGAAGACACTTCATTCTCTCCTGTTATCGTTGAACAGGCTGCCAAAGAGGCAGTTGAGATGACCGAACACAAGTGGAAGAAACAGGCCGCATCTGAAGGCAAGAAGATTGACATCGAGGTCAGCGCCCCGAAGATACCATCGATCATGGCTGACGAATCCCAAATTCGGGAACTCCTCATCAACCTTATCAACAATGCCGTTGATGCAATGCCCAAAGGCGGGGCGATCAAGATTCAAGGCCAGCAGGACGGCAAATGGGCAATGATCAAGGTTATCGACAACGGCGAAGGAATGACAGAAGAGGTCCGGCAACACTGCCTTGAGGCTTTCTTTTCGACCAAAGGCAAGAAGGGCACCGGCATGGGGCTCGCCATGGCAGATGGCATCGTAATCAGGCATGGCGGCACAATTGAGGTGCAAAGCGAGCGCGGCAAAGGAACCACCTTCGTGATTCGCCTGCCCCTCGAACAGCCTGCAGCCAGAAAGTAAAGCATTCCACAGGCCTGGCGGAGTTCGTTCTGCCTGTTCACCCGCAAGTTGACTCTCCTGGCCATTGCCTGTACTTTGTCCCACATGGCAGACAGCATTGCGTCATACATGAACGAGAAACAGCGACTCATCAATCTGGAGCTGGCCGCAAGGTTGCCTCCGGATGATTCGCGACCTGCCGTGCTGCACGCTGCAATGCGCTATAGCGCGCTGGCCGGGGGCAAGAGACTACGCCCCATTCTTACCATCGCTGCCGCTGAAGCCGTCGGAGCATCGCCACATGTCGCGCTGGTGCCAGCCCTCGCGGTGGAAATACTGCACACATACACGCTCATACACGACGATCTCCCCTGTATGGACGATGACGATTTGAGACGAGGTCGCCCCACGCTGCACAAGGCATATGACGAGGCGACCGCTCTGCTCGCTGGAGACGCCCTGCTTACGCTGGCTTTCGAGTGGCTCGCCGGAGTCCAGGCCCCTCCCCCGTATGCGGCAAACCAGTTGTCCATTGAACTGGCAACAGCCGCGGGATCCCGCGGTGTCATAGGAGGGCAGATGGAGGACATCGCAAACACAGGGAAATCAGCCTCAGAATCTGTGGTCGAGTATATACACTCTCACAAGACCGGGCTGCTGATCCTCGCAGCCGTACGGATGGGCGCAATATCCGCAGGCGCGGACAAGAGGACTCTCGCTGCAGTCACTGCCTACGGCACCAATGCAGGGCTTGCCTTCCAGATCGCCGACGATATTCTTAACGCCACATCCTCGCCCGAACAACTCGGGAAACCCGCTGGCAGCGACAGGACGCAGGGCAAGACAACCTGGATATCAGTACATGGCTTGGAGGCATCCCGCCGTGAAGCCAAACGACTGGCAGACCAGGCAATCGATTCGTTGAAAGGCTTGCCTGGACAAACCGACCCGCTGCGAGCCATCGCCAGGCACATGGTGGAACGATCGAGGTAGTCAGGGACGGGCAACCTGCCTGAATTCGGGCCCGTATTGCGCCAGGTACTGTATGCTGTAGGTACGGAAGAACACGCTGACCGGCAGAAGCAGCACCGTTCCAACATACGGAATGAGCAGCAGACAGCCTGCGCAGCAGCAGGTCAGCACAACCAGGGCAACAATAATCACTCCAGCGGCCATTTGCAGGACAAGGTAGAAAAGAACATACACCACGAATTTCCAGGAATTACCCTTCAACAATCCCATGAAAATGTTCCATGCCTTTGTCGCTGAAACGTTCGACTTGTACATGATCGGGACAATGAAATCCTCCAGAAACCGGCCGATAAAACCGGCAATAACGAGGAATACAAGCATCAGGAGAAGAACGGTCACGATCCACGGAATGCAACTGAGAACAAAAGTTCCGGCCCTGACACAGGGCACAACAACTGATATCGCGGCCAGTGCAACCAGGAACAGCAATACCGCGATACAGACCAGGCCATATACCAGTTTCCACAGGAACAGAGAATTACCATGTGTTCTGTACTCCCGCCATGGTTCCGCGACCCGTTCCCTTCTGTTGACGACATTATCAAGAAACATGAACTTGCCCCTGGACCCAACCCACAGCAACAACACGCTGATACCGGTGACAAGGATAGCCACAACCGCTACGGCCGCGATTATGAGCGCAAAGTACATGTGCATGAACTCCGTTGCACGACTGAGGAAGTCGGCCGCCCCGTTGCCACCCCATGGGAAACCGGAATTCTTGTTGCCAAGGTTCCACCCTGAACCACCACCTCCCAGCCCTCCCTGCGAAATCGCAGCCAGCCAGGCCGAGAAACCGAGAGAGAACCATTTCCCAAGATCGAAAGGATTGAAAAGAAGAGTTCTCGTCCAGCTCCATGCGTGACCGACGGGATCAACACAGGAAATGACACCCGGCAATTTGCCAGTCTGTGGTTCCAACGGCGGCGGCTGTAACGGCTGTTCCTGACCCGATGATGCCGGCAGAGGAAATAGTCCTGGAACCGTTGCGGCTTTATTCCATTTATCAGCCATAGTCTGATTCCATACCATGTCATCAGGCATGAGCAGGCCATCCCTTGCCATATCGACAAGCACCTGCTCCTCGACGGGCCCACCCCGACGGCCATCCTTAATGTAGTACCAGATCATGGCTCAATCCCCCTGCGGCTGAATGCTTTGACTCTAGCACGGCGCGATCCTGAAACAAGCCATTTCATCCCAAACCAGATCAAGAAACATTTGTGCTTTGCGCGATAACGTGTTGTGACTACTGTTATGACGCAATGAAAACGCATCCGGCACATAACAGCAGCCATTCATACCAGCAGATCAACGTGGCAGCAGTGGTTATTCTCGCGGCGGGGCTGGCATTCTCTTATCTTCTGCCTGTGCTGAAACAGGCCGGGATAAATCCGCCATCCACCTGCGTTTCGATTACGCTGTTCGGTATTCCGTGTCCTCTATGCGGCTTGACCCGAGCCTTTGGATTCCTGATGCGCGGCGATGTCAGCCAGGCGGTTTCCCTGAACATCCTGTCCGTTCCAGCGTTTTGCCTGGCAGTTATCGAACTTCTCTTCCGGACAATAGCACTGACACCTGGAGCCGGATTCGCCCGATCAGAACGCCTGTTCAGGGTGGACATGAGGATACATCTGGTGATTCTGGTGTGCTACATCGGCTACTCGCTGGCTCTTGCCATCAGCCAGCTTGCATCTGCATTATTCTGATCAACCGAACACGAGCGTACCGAATTCGTCAGGCTTGTGAAAAGTCTTGCCTGTCACCGGGCTCCACGCCCAGTGACTTTCCGGCGTTTGATCATAGTCAATCCGGTACATGTTCCCGCGCCATGACATACCTGGCGTGGGAGGCGTATTGCCCAGCCCCTGCAGAAGCGCGAACGGAAGAAAGAACTCCGCGTTCCACCCGCTCACTGCCGCCCCGGACAACTTAGGGCCGCCGCGCACTTCTGTAGCCCGCCTTGCCTGGCGTGGTCCGGTGTAATGCCACGGCAGCCAGCCATGGAAGACGCCTCGACAGTTCGGGACCACAATCGGCAACTCCGCGCCAAGCGGTGAAATCTCGTACTCAAAGTACAGGGGTTGTCTCTCGTCCGGCCAGAGAAACACCTCGACGACATCCTCCAGGTAAAGATCCCCGAAATCCTTCAACGCAGTGCAGGCAAGCTTCCTGTCTTCGCAATCGAACAGAAAATAGATGCCGGTTGCAGAGTACACGGCCTTTGCGCGGGTGCCGTAGGTTGCAGATCCAGACCAGACCCGCCTGAGCGTTTGCCACTCGGCCTTCTTCCACGCCGTGGCGCAGCCATCCCCTGTCACCTCGAAGTCATCGACTCTTGGTAGAACGAATTGCATATACAGACTATAGCACTTTCCATCGGAATTTCAAACAGGGCTTGCGCTATTCTCCGGCGATTTGTAAAGTTCAGCATCAGTTCCTTCAAGTCGGCCGCCGGATTGAAGAAACAGCGCCAGGTCAGGTGACCCGGCCTGCAGGGAAATCAAGAATGGGATGTGACCTGTGAAGCGCAACAGGCAGCGTGACCTCACGCGGCAAGAATGAGGATACCAACAAACAAGGCACTGCGTTGCCGTGCCGGGGGTTGAACACCATGCGGATAAATGCGTTCAAAGCGTTGCGACCACAGGCTGAACTGGCGGCAGCGGTCGCTTCTGTGCCGTATGACGTTGTCACCACAGAGCAGGCTATGAGCCTGGCATCAGGAAATCCGTTTAGTTTTCTCCATGTGGCCAGGGCTGAAATCGATCTTCCGCCGGGTACTGATCCCTATTCTGATGCCGTATACTCCAAGGCGGCTCAGAGTTTCAGAGAGCTCGAACAAACGGGCACTTTGATCCGCGAGGAAAAGCCATGCCTCTTTGTATATCGACAGAAGATGGGTGGACACTCACAGAGCGGCATCGTTGCGTGCTGCCACATCCAGGATTACGAAACAAATGTCATACGGAAACATGAGAAAACCCTGCCGGCAAAGGAAAACGACCGGATGCGCCATATCTGCGGGCTGAATGCGCAGGCCGAACCGGTCTTTGTTGTGTTCAGGGATACGCCGGCCATCACTCGCATACTGACCGAGACCGAGGCCACGGCAGCGCTTTACGACTTCACAGCGGCCGACGGAATAAGACACACCGTCTGGCGTCTACCCGGCGCAAAGGGAGCAATCGAAGCCTTTGCCGCGGTCCCACAAGGCTATATTGCCGACGGCCACCACAGGTTTGCGGCGGCAGTTCGGCTCGGGCGCGAACGCCGCGCAGCCAACCAGAACCATACCGGAACTGAAGAGTACAACTGGGTACTCGCCACGATCTTTCCAGCCAGCCAGCTGAAGATACTCGCCTATAACCGCGTGGTGTCCGATCTCAACCGGATGAAACCCGGGGAATTCCTTGCAAAGTTGGACGTGCAGTTCGAACTCCGTCCGGCCGGGCGTCTTCCCCCGGCCACCCAGGGAAGAGTAAACATGTATCTCGACGGCCATTGGTACGAACTTGCCATGGCCGCAGCAACCCGGGCAGACACACCCAAGGTACTGGACGTTGCCGCGCTCCAGGAAAGACTGTTGGCTCCGATTCTCGGCATCGACGACCCCCGCACCAGCAAGCGCATCGATTTCGTGGGCGGCTTGAACTCCGTGGACGAGCTTGTGCGGCGCGTGGACTCCGGCAGATGGGCCGTGGCTTTCTCCATGCATCCGGTAACGATTGATGATGTCATGACGTATTCCGATGCCGGATTGATCATGCCACCGAAGAGCACGTGGTTTGAACCGAAACTCCGTTCCGGCCTGTTCGCGTATACGCTATAGGACGCGATCTACCTGCTGCGTCTGGAGCCGGACCTCGGCGATGAATACCGCGACGGCCCCCGACGCTCAGGTCGCCCTCTCCCGCCTCCCCGGCCTTGCAGATAATCCTGACGCCCCCGATGCGGACGGGCCCTCCCTGCCAAGGCAACGAGAGCAGGCGATAGCTTCAAGAGGTGCTCTTCCGGCTGTTTGCATGTAATCGGGCGGCCAATGTACTTCTCGATCTCCGGGATTGTGAAAGCCTCCCGTTCACATGCAAAAGTGATCGCAGTGCCAACCTTACCGACACGCGCCGTGCGGCCTGTACGGTGAACATAATCTTCAGCCTCGTAGGGAATATCGTAGTTGATCACATGGCTCACGTCGTCCACATGAATACCGCGCGCCGCTACATCCGTTGCCACCAGAACCCTGATATTGCCGCCCCGGAAGCCGTCGAGCACACGAAGCCGTTTCTCCTGCGGCATCGAGCCTGACAGCATCCCACACTTGATTCCACATGCCTCCAGGTCGTCACAAACACTCGATGCCACATCGCGACGGTTGACAAACACCAGTACCCGCTCCATTTCTTTCTGCTGAAGCAGGTTGACCAGCAGCGGGAATTTCTGATTCGAAGATACGGCGTAGATGATCTGATCAAGCGCGTCCACGGTCACCTTCTCCGGCTCGATCTTTATCTTCGCCGGATTCACCATCCACTGGGATGCCAGCCTGAGCACATCCTCGGAAAGCGTGGCGCTGAAAAGCAGGGTCTGGCGCTTTTCCCTCGGTGGAAGCCCGTGGATGATCCGCTTGATATCTGGAATGAAACCCATGTCGAGCATCCGATCCGCTTCGTCAATAACAAGAATCTCGACATCGCTGAGGTCAAGTTGACCCTGTTGCTTGAAATCGAGCAGGCGGCCCGGAGTGGCCGCGATAAGATCAACCGGCTTTCCAGTCAGAGTGCTGCGCTGTCTTGCATAGTCCATGCCGCCGAAGACCGCGATATTATTGAGGCCGCAGTGCCTGCCAATGTTATGGGCATCTTCGAGTATCTGGACCACCAGTTCGCGGGTCGGCGCGAGCACCAGTGCACGCGGCCGCCCTGGCCGGCGTTGGCCCTTCGGCGGCGCCGCAAGGAAGCGGGCAAACATGGCGATCAGGAATGCCGCGGTCTTTCCGGTACCGGTCTGTGCCTGGCATGCCACATCCCTGCCGGTAAGCGCAATAGGCAGGGAACTCGCCTGCACTGGCGAGCAGTACTTGAAGCCAAGATCATCAACGCCGCGCATGATCGAGGCAGGAAGATCCAGATCATGAAACCTGGCCTTGCCTTCAGCCGGAGGCACAACGAACCTGTCCAGCGACCACTGTTGCGGGACAGGTTCCGGCCGCTGGCTCCTTACTGGTGGTCTTTGTGCCGGCCTTTCATGGCGACCTTGCCCGCCACCGTGACGAGCCGCAGGCCGATGCTCCTGATGCGGATGCGACGTTGCCGGCGGATTAGCTCTGTGAGCCGCCACATGTTTCTTCTCAGGGGCCTCCCCTGCTCCTTTTCCCTTCCCGAACGACCGTCTTACTCTGTTGATAAGCCTTCTAAGCATCTTTGTCCTTCTCTCTTTCTATTTCCGCCGCGGGCAAAGTCGCCTGGCGGTCCACCTGCTCGACGGGCAGCATTTCGGATGTTGTCGCACCCAGGTCCTTCAGCCGCCGCGCACACGGCATGACACGCGATTGCAGCGAGCCCACGCTCTCGTTGTATGATTTCACGGCGGAATCCAGGGACCTTCCGGTCTTCTGGAGATGCCCGGCAAAAGTATTCAGCCGGTCGCACAGATCGTGCGCCTGCATTGCAATCTCCCTGGCGTTCTCGGTCAACCGCTGCTGCTGCCAAGTGTAGGCAGCGGTCTTGAGCAGAGCCAGCAGTGTCACGGGAGTGGCAAGCATGACCTTCTGGGTGAAGGCATAATCGAGAAGATCGCGGTCGCCTTCCAGCGCCGCCCGCAGGAAAGCATCATTAGGCAAGAACATCACTATGAAATCCGGTGCCCGCTCATACTGTTTCCAGTACTCCTTGGCGGAGAGTTCGCGTATCCTGAGGCGAACTGCCGCCGCGTGCGACTGGAGTTTTGCTTTGCGGCTGTTGTCGTCGGCCGCATCAATGGCCTCCAGAAACGTCTTCATGGTCGTCTTCGCGTCAACAGCGAGAGTTCCTTCGTTGGGGAGATGGATAATCATGTCGGGCTTGCCGGCATCGGTCTTCTCCTGCTCATCGAAATCCACATGTCGCACCATACCTGCCATTTCGACTATGCGCCGCAACTGGACTTCACCCCAGTCGCCGCGGGCACCGCTGCTGGTCGTAAGCGCTGTGGCCAGACCACTGGTGGTGCTGCGGAGCTGGTCATACGCTTCCTTGAGCTGGGTCAAATGCCGGTCCAGGCCGGAATAGGCGCCTTCCCGCTTGAGCTCAAGCTCGCGGATCTGGGCATCCATGGTCTTCAAGCTCTTCTCTATCGGCGCTACAAGCTGTTCCCTGGTACGATTGGTAAACTGTTCCGAATTGTTCCTGAGCGCCTCGGCGGAAAGAGCCTGGAATGCCTCCCTCAACTGCTCTTCAGCCTTGGCAAGCCAGCTCGTCTTTTCCTGCTCGGCTTCAGCGGTTTTTGTCATCCCGGCGATCCTGGCGAGCAAATCCGAATTCTCGCGCGCCGTCTCTTCGATCTTGGCTTCCAGCCCTGGCACCCTGTCGGCTTCCTGCCTCGCGCGGGCTTTCTCTTCGGCCAGGAACTGCATCTGTCCCGATTTGATGGACAGGGCCACCAGGTAACCCAGGGCCGCCCCGACCGAAAGACAGCCTATAGCCAGGAGAATCATAGACATACCTTATAGGTCCTTTGGCTGACCGGTATTGTCGAGCACGCTCTGCCAGAGCAGACCGGCAGTGTCCACCTTCTTGCGAGTTGCTATCGCAAGCTCGGTCGGAACATGGACGAAATGACCATTCCACAGCCCGACCACCATCGCCGTCCTGCCTGACATCGCCGCATGCACCGCATTCTCGGCAAGCTGGAAACAGAACACTGAATCGTCGGCATTGGCTGGAACGCTCCGGATCATGTACGAGGGATCTATATACTTGACCGAGGCCAGCATGCCCGTGCGCTGGAAGTAATCCGATATGTATTTCTTGAGAAACAACCCGATATCGCCGAGCTTCCTGTTTCCGGACTCATCCACCCCGTCAGCCTTGACCAGCTCCTGTCCTGCGCCCTCGGCCACAACAATTACAGCGTGCGCTTTCCTCTTCAGTCTGGTGTCCAGATAGGCCATCACCCTGGCGAGCGAGAACGGCGCCTCCGGGATCAGCACGAGGTTGACATCGCTTGATGCGAGCGTGGCATAAACCGAAACAAAGCCGGATTCGCGGCCCATAAGCTTGACCAGACCAATGCCGTTGCGCACCCCCTTGGCTTCCATGTGTGCGCAATCCAGCGCGTTCTGGCTTGCCTCCACTGCCGTTTCAAAGCCGAATGTGCGCTCCGTGAATGCTATGTCGTTGTCTATTGTCTTGGGAATACCAACAACGCTGATGGCCAGACCCCGGCGTTCGATTTCCTGCGTTACTTTCAGAGCCCCGTGCTGGGTCCCATCGCCGCCAACGGCAAAAAGCATGTCGATCTTGTTGGCCGCCAGGAAGTCCACCATCACCGATGGATCCTGTGGACCCCGCGATGAACCAAGTATGGTTCCACCATGCTGGTGGATATCCTCGACAACCTCCGGAGTAAGCTCCAGGGGTTTGTGGCCGATTGAAGGCACAAGCCCCTCGTATCCGTACTTGAGCCCGAGAATGCTCCGGATGCCATAGCGATACCACGCAACCATCACCACGGCACGGATCACGTCATTCAAGCCGGGACAGAGCCCGCCGCATGTGGCAATGGCGGCGCGGATGCCGGAAGGAGCGAAAAAAGTCCGGCGGCGCGGACCGGCCTTCTCAAGAGATGGCGGAATCCCCTTGCACTCGCGGCATGCTGAGATCGTTGAATCCACGAGGATACGGTCATGCTCCTCGATAAAAACTGCTGTTTCAACGGGGGACTCAAACCGCACCTGACCAAGGGTCTTTATATCGTAGCTATCTGCCATAGGTATACGGTACGCACAATAGAAACATCCGATCCGAAAGGCAACATCGAATCAGTCGTAATGCAATAGCACTTAACATTCTCTCGCACTTTCAGCCTTGGCGTCTTAGCGTCTTTGCGCGATTATCTTCCCTGTGCCTGAGGGGCACTGTATGCTGCATCGTCTGCTCTCTTGCTCCCGGAGGAAACGACCACGAAACAGACAGTCACGGGCACTTCTGACAAAGGGGCGCAGTGGATCGGGCGCAGTGAAATCGTCCTGGTCGATGGTGCTCTCAAGCCCAGCGCCTACGTCGCCCGTGCCTACAAAGAATCCCTGAAACATGGCGGCCAGCCGCCAGAGTGGGCAAGGCAGCTCGCCAACGGCCGATGGCTGTTTGATGTTGGGTATATCAGGCGGGATGCCGAGAAGAATGCCGGGACAATCGGCATAGATGAAGCCGCTCGCATCCTGGGCGCGACAAGGAGGGCCGTTCAAACCTGGGTGGATCAGGGCAAAATCAAATCGCCTGGTGGTACGGAGCGGGGGAAAGGCGCCAGACGCAGGATCACGCGTGCTACGTTCATGAAGGATCTGCCCCGTTTGCGCAAGCGACTCGAAACACCTGCTGTCATTGGCTACAAACAACACCGGCACCGGCCTTCACCACAGGAATCAAGGGAAGACCAGGCCATCGACGCGACAACAGTCCCGCACGCTGCCAGGGAGGAAGCGGCACCGCAATCCGAAACCCAGAGACTAGTCCTGGCTCTTGAGATGCGGCTGAGAGCCGCCCGGGCAGCCAGAAACAAAAACCTCGTCACCCAGACACCAGCAAAAACCAGCAAAAGGCCAGAAGAGCTCGAAAGGCCTTCAAAGGCATCTACTGCAAAGGAACTGGAGTTAAAGCTGCGCGAGGCGCGGGATTCCAGGAAGAAGCAGTCCGAATGGGAAGCGCATGCTACTGCGATCGCGGAACGGCTTGTTGACGACGTGTTCGGAAACCAGTTGAAGAAATCAGATGCCATCCTGATGTACGGTCAATTTACGGCTGAAAAGGGTATTCCCCCGGAAATCCGCGCGCAAATTCGAAAGCAATTCTTCGGAAGATAGTGGCCAAGAGCGGACTCACAGGGTATCTTTCATCCGTGAAGATCATCCGTTATCAACATGGGCACGCCTCCGAACAACCCGGCGGCATCTTTCTCCGTATTGCCGGCAGCATTTTCGGCGGTTGGCGCGTTACCGATGAGGTTGTCCATGTCAGCAAACTCCTCGCTCCCATCGAACCTGCCGCCATTTTCGCCATCGGTTTGAACTATCGGAAACACGCCATCGAGACAAACGCCCCCATCCCCGAGTTTCCAGTTCTCTTCATGAAGAACATCGCCGCCGTCCAGAATCCCTGCGACCCGATCATCCTGCCGCGTCATCTCCGCAGCGACGAGGTTGATTACGAATGTGAACTCGCCGTGGTCATTGGCAGGCGGTGCCGGAATGTTTCCCGCGCCGATGCACTCCAGTTCGTTCTCGGCTACACATGCGCAAACGACGTCAGCGCCCGCGACTGGCAGAAACGCCGCAGCGGCGGACAATGGTGCCGGGCGAAATCGTTTGACACATTCGCGCCACTCGGTCCACGCCTTGTCACAACCGACGAGATTCCAGACCCTAACACACTCGCCATCCGCACTATCGTCAACGGCGAAGTGCTCCAATCAAGCAACACCGCCGACATGATTTTCGATATTCCGGCGCTCATCGAGTTTCTAAGCGGCAGCACCACGCTGCTGCCGGGCACTGTAATCCTTACCGGCACCCCAAGCGGCGTCGGCATGGCGCGCACCCCGGGGCGCTGGCTTCAACCGGGCGACACCGTCACCGTCGAGATCGAGAAGATCGGAACCCTGACGAACCCGGTTGCTGCCGAGGAATAAAAACGCACCTCTTCATGACCTCTGCTGATCAATCAAGACGCTTGTGGAACTTCTTTATTGCAACGGTGAGGATGCAGATGCCAAAGGCCAGCAGTGCAAGGGCCTCCGGCCAGAGCTCGTATAGCCCCACGCCTTTCAGGAAGATGCCGCGAACAATCGTAAGGTAGTACTTCAGAGGGAGGAAGTGCGCGATAAAACGTACTGCCGGCGGCATATTCTCCACAGGAAAAATGAAACCTGACAGGAGAATGAACGGCATCATTATGAAGAAGCCGGAGACCAACATTGCCTGCTGCTGCGTTCTGACCAGTGTTGAGATCAACAGCCCCAGTCCCAGCGTGGTAAGCAGAAACAGCCCCGACAGCGCGTAGATCAGGAAGACACTCCCGACCAGGGGCACGCCGAAGACAAGCAGCATGACCGGCAGGGCCAGTGTGATCTCAATGAACCCGATCAGGACAAATGGAAGCAACTTGCCCGCGATAAGCTCGCTGGCACGCAGGGGCGTCACAATGATCTGCTCCATGGTCCCCTGCTCACGTTCCTTAACCAGGGCCATACTGGAAACTATCATGGTTGTCACTATGAGCAGCACTCCCATTACGCCTGGCACCATGTAGAACCTGGACGTAAGTTCCGGATTGTACCATATCCTGGTCTCCGCGGTGACTGACGGCAACGGGACGCCAGCACTGCCAGACTCCAACCCGGCAGCCTTCAATTTGATGCCCCCTGCCCCACGAAAGCCCAACGCTCCAAGTTGCCTGCGTATGACCCCGGCGGAATACTGACGGGTCGCTTTGTACAAGTAATTGAGCCCATGCACCGCAAAATTGCTGTCCGCACCATCCACCAGAACCTGCACCGGCGCCTGCTCATTCCGCAGCAGGTGCGCACCGAAGCCGGGCGGAACCTCAATGATCAGCCCGGCTTTGCCGGAAACCAGCAGCGATGCATCGACGTCTTCCGGCCCGTCAAGAATCCTGATCTTGAAGTATTCCGATGAACCAAGCGCCCTGATGTACTCCCGGCTGTGGTATGAACGATCGTTGTCCCTGACTGCCAGCGCGATTTGCTTTATCTCAGTCGTGGCAGCATAACCCAGCACAATAAGCTGGATCAGGGGCGCCATGATCAGTATCCCGAACAGCCGCTTGTCCCGGCGGATCTGGATAAGCTCTTTTCTTAGAAGACACGCTATTCGTTTCATAAGAATGTCAGTGGTCAGCCCGCCTGCCCTCCCGAAACGTCGGGAGCGGGCAGGTCGTCAGTTGTCAGTTGTGAGAGGTCCATGCTCTTTGCTCTCTGCTCACACGGTCTTTCTGGTGACCCTTGCCGCGATGAAATTGAAGATGATGCCGAGAATAAGCATGCACACAAAGTCCTGCCACACAGACGAAAGCGTGGCCCCTTTCAAGATGATACCACGCAATGCGGCCACGAAATACCTCGGAACAATCAAATAAGTCGCCGCCTGGATAAACCCGGGCATGTTCTGGATCGGGAAGATCAGACCTGAAAGCAGAATCGAGGGCAGCAGCGACGTGATGATCGCCACAGTGAATGCTATCTGCTGCGACTTCGTGAGAGCAGATATCAGTATTCCCATGCCTAGTGCGGCAAACAGGAAGAGCAGCGTGCCAGTGCCAAGAAGCAGATATGAACCCTGGACGTGAATATCAAACAGTATTCTTCCAAGCACAAGGATCAAGCCCATCGTGGCAAACCCGATAGCCACGTATGGCATGGTCTTGCCCAGAACCAGTTCGTAAGGCTTCACCGGCGAAACCATGATTTGTTCCATGGTCTCATGTTCCTTTTCCCTGACTATCGAGAGCGACGTAGTTATCACTGCGGAAAGCATAAGCAACATCGCAATCAAACCTGGAACAAGGAACTTGGCGCTCTTGAGCTCGGGGTTGAACCATATGCGAGGTTCCGGTGCAACAATCGGAAGTGAAGCCTGCAACCCGGCCTCCCGGAGTGTCTGGGCGGTCATCTGACGCGTTGCCCGGTCGGCCAGAGCGTCAAGATATCCCATCGTTGCGGCGGAGGCGTTTGCCTCTGCCCCGTCAACCAGGACCTGCACCTTGGCGGCTTCGCCCCGGGATAGGGCGGCGGAGTAGCCCCTTGGAACAACGAGCACGCCGCGCACAAGACCACGGTCAAGCAGGTGGTCAGCCTCACCAGGACGCAATATATCGCGCGCACGGTCAAAATAGGGATTCTGGAAAAGACTGTCGAGAAACTCGCGGCTTTCCTGAGTGTGATCCTGATCCAGGACAGCCATCTGTATGTGCTTTACATCAAAGGAAAGCGCATAACCGTAGAGCACCAGCATGAGAGCCGGCACAAAGATCAGGAGACCAAGCGAAAGCGGATCGCGCCTGATCTGCCTGAATTCCTTTACAAGTATCGCGAGAAATCTGTTCATGTTGCCAATGGTCCGTGGTCAGTTGTCAGTTGCGAACAACCGCCTCTTCTTCAATTCGGTCATCTGTCTTCTGATCCCTGACCCCTGATTCCTGACCTCTATTCCCTCTGCACCATCCTTACAAATGCATCCTCAAGTGTTACGGGAACCAGTCGCGCCGATTCAACCTCAACCCCGCCGTTCTTCAGCACCGCTCCCAATCCAGGCTCATCGTAAACCCCCCGGCGGCAGAAAACGTGCAGTCGATGGCCGAAATATGAACACGCCTCGATTCCGTCAATACCTTCGGCCTTCTGCTTCGCCGCACTCAGGGAGGGACTGGCCAGCTCAAAAAGATCCTCGTTCACCGCATCTTTCCTGATTGCGGATGGCGTATTGAGCGCGATCAGCTTGCCGGCACTTATCAAGCCTATCCTGCTGCAGAACTCCGCCTCATCCATGAAGTGAGTGGTGACCAGCACGGTTACTCCGCGCGCCACCATGTCATGAATCAAATCCCAGAAAACACGTCTGGAAATAGGATCCACACCGCTTGTCGGTTCATCCAGAAATAGAATCGGTGGTTCGTGCAGAATGGCACATCCGAGTGCCAACCTCTGCTGTATCGCACCGGAAAGAAGGCCGGCCATGCGGTTCTCCATGCCTTCAAGCCCTGTCATACCGATCACGACACTTGTGCGCTCCTTCAGTCGAGCACCCTCCAACCCGTAGATGCCCCCGAAAAAGGCGATGTTTTCCGCAACCGTCAAATCACCATAGAGGCTGAATTTCTGCGATACATATCCGAGATTCTGCCGCACCATCTCGGGTTCATGGTTTATGTCAAAACCATTGACCGTGGCGCTTCCGCTGGTTGATTCCAGCAACCCGCACAACATCCGGATCGTCGTTGACTTACCCGCCCCATTAGGCCCGAGAAATCCGAAGATCTCACCCCTGTTCACCGTGAAACTGAGACGATCAACAGCCGTAAACCGACCGAACACCTTGGTCAAGTCCGTGGCCTGTATCGCGATGTTGTCCATAACCATCTCACAGTCTCCCGAGCCCGAACGTTCCAATGCGCGGAAAGAAGCAGCCGCAGATACACGCTGATGAACACAGATATGAAAATGATGTCAGCACGCCGTGGAGCCCGATATTCTGTGAGTCCAAGTCAGATCCGGTCCTCTCAATAGGCTTCCGTATCAGCGCCTATCTGCGTTCATCTGCGGTTGTTTGTCTTGCTCCATCTTCTCCGCGTCATTCGCCCTTTCCGGTCGCGTGATCCAGCGCTGCGCGGGCAAGCGCAACATCGGAACGCGCAACAGTCTCCTCGTATTGCGCCTCCGTCAGCTTCGCGTGTGCATCCAGCACCTCCGAGTGCCTGGCAACCCCGCTCTGCCACAGGTCCGTGGTGACAACCAGGTTCCGATTGGCACTTACAAGCGCTTTCCCTGTCAGGGCAACCCGCCCGAAAGCATCCTGCAGCAGAACCATGGCCTCCCTTATTTCAAGGACAGTCTGCTCGTCCAGTTGCTGGAGCCTGAGCCTGGCCTGCACGGCGCGCGCGGCCGCTTCATCCGCCCTGCCACGCGCCAACCCCCAGTCAAGGAGATTCCATGCAATCGATATGCCGGCGAAGGCGTCGCCATGCCATTCATCAGCCGGCGGGATGTAGAGCATGTTGGGATTCGCCTGTTCATACTTTGCAGCCAGGTAGACCTGTGGATAGAAACCGGATTGCGCGGCCCTGGCAAGCGACTCGGCCGACATCACCTCCATATTGCGAGCGGTGTACTCCGGGCGCCGCCGGGCTTGCTGCATCAGCTCAGCCGCAATCGGTATTGTCTCATCAGAAGGAGAACCTGCCCGTTCCGGCGTGGAGCCGGCCGGCAGTTCACGGCCAGCCAGAAATTCAACACGCGCGCGCGCAAGATCGACATTTCTGCGGGCCTGCTCCAGCTGCAGCCTCGTCCTGTCCACCAGCACATCCGTGGCCAGCACCTCATTGTCAGTGATCAGGCCTGCCTGCTGCATATTGTGTACATCATCAGCATGGGCCTTAGTGCGTGCTGCCGACGCATCAAGAACAGCCACAGCGTAAAACGCTTTTGACCAGATCCAGTATGCGGAAAGAGCATAGAAAATGGCATCCGCCCTGGCATTGTCACGCAGAAGCCCCGCGGCTTTCCGCTGATAGCCGGCGCTCTGTCTCTGGTTCGGGACAAGGCCTCCGGTAAAGACAGGCTGAAGCAGAGAGATCGAAGCGCTGAAGTGATTCTCAACCGCAGGTATGACCACACCCTGCGCGAACACGATATCTTTCAGACCATCGTACCTGCCGGCCCTGCCTTCAAAATTGACCGAAGGCAGACCAAGCGCAAAGGTCTGCTTCTCCCGCGCCGCGGCGGCCTCGATATCCTGATCGGAAGCCCTTATCGCCAGACTGTGCTCTATTGAAGCGCTGACAATCACCGCAGGCGGGATATTAGAAATGCCACCGTCCGCCCACATCACGGCCGGCAGCAGCGACACCGCGGCTACCGTTAGCACAGACCTGCACAAGGACTCTGGAGTCCAGCTTTGTTTCATTGATTGCCTCCAATTCGCATTCGAATGTGTCACGCTCAACTGACAACTGACGACCTGCCCGCTCCCGACGTTTCGGGAGGGCAGGCGGGCTGACCACTGACTACTTCCGTCTTCTCCCCACTCACCAGCCCTATCAACGCATCTTCAAGTGACGGCTTTACCTCATGCAGAACTGCAGGTCCAAAACCTTCCCGGCCAAGCATGTCGGCGGCTTCCTGCGCATCTTCGCGGCCCAGTCTGCTCCAGAAATGGATACGGTCTCCGTAGAGCAAAAGGTTGGACGGCTGCCACTTCTGCCGCAGGACGGAGTACGCACCGGCGGGAGTTGCACACTTGATATCATAAACCTTGCCTGGCATGGCCGCCTTCACCTCGGCAGGAGTCCCGGACATGAGGGTTCCACCGCGATGCATCAGGCTGATCCTGTGACAGCGCTCTGCTTCATCAAGATACGGCGAAGTCATCAGGATGGTAACCTTCTGTTCGAGGATATGGCTGAGAATGCTCCAAAACTCTCCGCGAGAGATCGGATCAACACCGGTCGAAGGTTCGTCGAGAAGAATCAGGTCAGGCGTGTGAATCAGCGTGCAGGCCAGGGCCAGTTTCTTTTTCATTCCGCCGGAGAGGTCCATGGCAAGCCTTCTTCTGAACTGAGCCAGCCGCGTGAACTCAAGCAACTCGTCACGTCTCTTCTTGAATTCGCTGACACCGTGAATCCTGGCGAAGAATTCGATGTTCTCATCGATGGTAAGATCCCCGTACAGCGTGAAGCTCTGAGAGAGATAACCTATGCGCCCCTTAATCTGCTCCGTCTCTGTAAACAGGTCATATCCCAGCACTCTGCCCAGCCCGCCCGTCGGCTTGAGAATGCCGCACAAGAGCCGGATCGCAGTGCTCTTGCCGGCGCCATCAGGTCCGATAAGCCCCACCATCTCCCCTTTTCGAACTTCAAGGTCAAGATGCGAGACCGCGGCCACATCGCCGAAAGACCTGGCAAGTCCTCTTGTCTCAATCGCAAAGTTGTCCTGTGTAAGGTTCACTGTGCACTGTCCACGGTCAGTTGTCAGCCCGCCTGCCCTCCCGAAACGTCGGGAGCGGGCAGGTTGTCAGTTGTCATTAGACATCGATCGTAGTTCGTCGGGGCACGTCCTGATTTCCATTGTCTGGACTCTCCAGCCTCCAGCGTTCTACGTCCCACGTTCTACTCCCGTCTCCAGGTCTGTAGTCTATGGTCTGCGGTCTTTTCTCTTGCACGCCTATTTGAGATACCCATCCGCCGGCATGCCTGGTTTAAAGACACCATCGGGATTGCGGAGCGCTATCTTAACACGATAAACCAGCTTGCTGCGTTCGTCGGGTGTCTGAATATTCTTTGGCGTAAACTCCGCCTCGGGAGAGACGAAACTGACCATACCCTCATACACCTTCTTGTCGCCATCAATCCTGACACTGGCAAGTTTACCCAGTTTGACAAGCGACAGCCTGTTTTCGGACACGTAGATGGAAAGCCACACGTCATCGAGCCGCGAGATCGTTACAAGAGCAGAGCCGGGGCCAACCAATTCACCTTCCTCACGACTCCGGGTTGTTATGATTCCACCAACCGGGGCCAGTATTGTGCAGTCGTCAACCGCCTTGTCAGCCTGGGCAACGCGGGCCTTGGCCTGATCCAGGAGCGCCTGAGCAACGCAGATCTCCTCCTTTCGACTGCCGTGCAGCAGTCTCGAAAGCATCTGTTCAGCACCAGCGAGTGAGGCTGAAGCCCGCTCGGCTTGCGCCCTGGCGTCATCGAGCTGTTTACTGGTGGCGCTCTTCTTTTCGAATAGCGGTTCAATTCTCTTGAGATCGGCATCCGCTGCGCCACTGACGGCGTGCGCCTCGCGAACCTGCTCGCGGGCCCGCTGGATGTCTTCATCCCTGGTCCCGGCAACAAGCAGATCCAGTTGAGCCTGCGCGACGGCAAGAGCGGCACGCGCCTCGTTCTGTTTCAGCTGCCAGTCGGCGGTATCAATCTGTGCAATCAACGACCCGTTGGTGACAGCATTCCCCTCCTGTGGGACCAACTTGACTATGCGCCCGCCTACTTGCGGTGCGATCACAACCTGCGTGCATTCGATAGTACCTGACCCATCCGGCCTGACGCTGTTACCGCAACCTGCCAGGAAACCGCAAACAGCCACAAGCGCCGGCATATGAACTCTTTTCATTCTGCATGTCCTCCGAGTGTTCCACACCTTGCCGCCACAAGACGGTCTCGTGGCAGAATACTACAAACCGTCTTGAAATGGAACCGCCATCGCACTACAGAAGTATTGCCGAGGTGCCGGCAGGTAGCGTTGCCTCAACCCTTTTCTTCCTTTGCGGCTTGCGAGCCGGGCAATCGGCTTCTATAGTGACCGGATTGGGGGGACAATTGCCTTCCAGTGTTTGCTCCGGTTTCGAATGGAGGTATTTCCGATGGAATCATTCAATGTCTGGTGGCAGGGATTGGCTTCGCTCAATCAGTGGTTCTTTGTCGCCGCGTTCTTTTTCAGTGTCTTCTTCCTGTGGCAACTGGTCATGGCCATCATCGGCCTCGGCGGCGGTGATGCCACTCTGGATACGCATGTCGAGCCGACGACCGGACACGATTCGCCAACCGACGCCAGCGAAACAATAACCGCCTTCAAACTGCTGAGCGTTCGCTCCATTCTCGCTTTTTGCACCCTGTTCTCATGGGCTGGTGCGCTTTACATGGACAACCAGGTGCCTGTGTCGCGATCGCTGCTGTACGCCTTCGCCTGGGGAATCGCCGCAATGCTGATTGTCTCCTGGATACTCCATATGCTTCGCCGCATGACCGAAACCGGCAACGTCAAGATAGAAGCGTGCGTGGGCGCAGACGGAACCGTTTATCTCGATATCCCGGCGGGCGGTCAGGGTGAGGTGCGCGTGCTGTGCAGCGGCGTGATGACACATTTCAAGGCACGCGCCGCAGGCGGAACCGCCATGAAGTCAGGAACGCCTGTGCGTGTGACAAAGATCGCCGGGCCAAATATAATCGAAGTGGAAACACTGTGATCGAGATGAGCAATCCGCAGATTTCAGGCAGATTTTCGTAGATTAGAACAACACGGTTACCGAAATATTTGAAACATTAGGGAAAGGAATCGAACATGAGTGGTTTGGCTAACGGGTCTTTGTTTCTGGCTCAAATGATGCCTGTCTCCCACAGTTCGAGCGGAGCATCGGCATTCCTGTCGCTGGTGCTGGCGGTGCTCGTCATAGTGCTGATCATGACGTTTGTGAGACGTTACAAGCGCTGTCCGTCAAACAAGCTCCTCGTCATCTACGGCAAAACCGGAAGTGGCGCGGCAAAGTGCGTGCATGGTGGCGCGGCATTTGTCTGGCCTCTCATCCAGTCCTACGACTACCTGGACCTTGAGCCATTTGTCGTTCCGATCGATCTTTCAAATGCGCTGTCCCAGGAAAACATCCGCGTATCCGTGCCGACAACGGTAACCGCTGCGATTTCGAATCAGCAGGGAATCATGCAGAATGCGGCCGTGCGACTGCTCGGCCTGGCCACACAGCAGATCCAGACCCTGGCCACCGACATCATCATCGGCCAGATGCGTGCCGTCATCGCAACGATGAAGATTGAGGATATCAACCGCGACCGGCAGGCGTTCATGGCAAAAGTCAATGATGCCGTCGCCGTTGAGCTTGAAAAGGTCGGTCTCGCGGTCATTAACGTCAACATCCGCGACCTTGACGACGAATCCGGCTACATCAAGGCCATAGGCCGAAAAGCCGCCGCCGAAGCGATCAACCAGGCCAACATGGACGTGGCCGAGCAGGACAGACGCGGCCAGATCGGCGTAGCTGAGAAGCAGCGCGACCAGCGTGTTGCAGTGGCCGCAGCAACGGCCGACGCTGAAATCGGTGAAGCCACGGCCGCTCGCAACAAGCGCCAGCAGGTTGCAACGCTGGATGCCGCCGCGGTCAATACGGAAACCGAGGCCAACGCCAACAAGGCCCGCTACCGCGCCACGCAGAAGGTCGCTGAAGAGGAATCGCGCAACAAGGGCGAATCCGCCGCGAAGGATGCGGATGGTTCAATCCGCGTCGCCCAGGAAATCGCACAAAAGAAGGCCGAAGATGCACGCGCACTGCGCGAACAGTCACGCCTGAACGCTGAAATAGTTGTGCCTGCCGAGGCGGACAAGAAGAAGGTAATTATCGCCGCCGACGCTCAGAGAGAGCAGTCCGTGCTGATAGCGAAGGGGCAGGCAGAAGCCACGATTGCGAAGATGACGGCGGAAGGCAAAGGACAGCAGGCGGTATTGGATGGCAAGGCGGCAGGTTATCGCAACCTTGTGCAGTCAGCGGGCGATCCTCAGGTGGCCGCGGCCCTGCTGCTCATTGAGAAACTTGTGGATATCTCGCACATCCAGGCCCAGGCCATACAGGATCTGCCGATCGAAAAGATTATTGTCTGGGACGGCGGCGGGGCCGGCGGCGGCATGACCGATCTCGGCAAGAAGCTCATGGGCGCGCTGCCCCCAATGCACGAACTGGCCAAGCAGGTCGGTCTCGAAATGCCGGAATTCCTCGGAAAGATGGCGCAAAACGCCATGCCCGAAGAGAAGCCGGCGAAGGGCGCTGGGAAAGGACCAGCGAATTGATAATGAGATGGGTTGATTCAGGTGGGAATTGCGGGGGCGCCAGAGGATGGGCGCCCCTGATGATCCGGCTACTGGAGTAGCTCCGGGCTAAGAACTGCGGGAGTTGACTGAACGGCGTATTCCGGAACAAGCTCATGGAGCTTCTTTTTGATAGCCGGCGCGTCATGATTGGCTGCGAGTTGGAGCAGCACCGGAAGCTCGAAGGCGAGTTTGCGACCAGTGGCGACAATATCCCGCATTTCCTCCCGGTCCGGCCTGAGCATTTTGATCTTGCTGTGCCGGGTTGAAATAACGTCCTCGCCTTCTGTGATCAGCTCCTCGTAGAGCTTTTCCCCCTCGCGAAGTCCTGTAAAGATGACCTCGATATCACACCCGGGCTCTTTTCCTGAAAGCCTGATCAAATCCAGGGCCATATCAGCAATCTTCACGGGAATCCCCATCTCCAGAATGAATATTTCGCCACCTTCGCCCAGAGCCCCGGCCTGAAGTATGAGCTGGCATGCTTCGGGAATGGTCATGAAGTAGCGAGTGACATCTGGATGGGTCACCGTCACTGGCCCGCCCTTCTCGATCTGTCGCCGGAACAAAGGCACTACCGAACCGGCCGAGCCCAGGACATTCCCAAAACGAACCGCCATGAACTTTGTTTTTCCCGCGGGTTGAGATTGTAGAATCAGTTCTGACACCCGTTTACTGGCACCCATGACATTGGTTGGACACACCGCCTTGTCGGTTGACACAAGCACAAACCGCTCCGCACCGCACTCCCTGGCGACATCCATAACCACCTGGCTTCCTAAAATGTTGTTGACCACAGCCTCCCATGGATTGAGCTCCAGCATGGGCACGTGTTTATAGGCGGCTGCATGAAAGACCACTTCAGGGTGGTATTGCCTGCATATCCCTTCGAGAAGGCGTCGGTCTTCGACCCTGCCAAGCACAGCCGCATAGCTGGAAAACTTCTTTTCATGCTGAAGCTCCATCTGGATCTGGTAAAGGTTCGATTCCCCGGCGTCAAGGAGAACGACATGGGCGGGGTTGAAGCCGATAATCTGCCGGCACAGTTCGGAACCTATGGAGCCCCCGCACCCCGTAACCAGAACCCGCTTTCCCTGCAAATAGCAGGCAATACCTTCCCTCTCTATTTCCACCGGGGACCGGCCCAGCAAATCTTCATAATCCACATTGCGAAGTGTCTGAATGCTGACCTTCCCGTCCATGATGTCGCCGAGCGCAGGGAGGGTCTTGAACGAAACATTCGCCTTCTCGCAAATCTCGACAATCCGGCGGGTTTGTGCCCCGCTTGCCGAGGGCATCGCAATGAACACTTCTTTCACATCGTAATCGGCCGCGATCTCAGGAAGACTAATGATCGGACCAGTTACAGGAACCCCATGGAGTGTTCGACCTTGTTTCTCGGGCTGGTCATCCAGAAAACAGGCGACGTGGTAGTTCATGCGTGAGCTGCCCTGAATTTCCCGGAGGATTTTTTCGCCGGCATCGCCAGCGCCGATGATGATTACCTTTCGTCCCGTCTTCTGATCAGTCCATGGAAACCATATTTCCTTGAAGTTCGTCCTGTGTGACCGCAAGGCAAACCCGGTGCGAATGGCGATACGGAGACCGCCGGTCATAAAGAACGTGAGAGCCGCATCCACAACAAACACCGCGCGGGAATTGTCCTGAAACCGATGTAGATATACCATCATCGCGATCACAGCCAGGAAACAGACCATGCACGCCTGGAGCAGACGAAACATGTCGCGCAGCCCCGTATATCGCCACATTCCATCATACAGTCCAAGGGCGGCGAACACGACCATCTTCACTGGGATCAGCACCACGAGGATCGTCCTGATCTGGTCGATCAGATATGGCGTAAGGGAGAATTCGAAACGGATGAGGTAAGCAATGAACAGCGACGCGATAAACAGCGCCACATCCGCCAGAAGCATCAGGTAGAACTTGGGGCTATTGTACTGGATTCTACACCACGTCATATCTGTACGCTCACCAAGAGCCTTCTCATGGAAGACCCTGAGTCTTGATGCACGCCTTGATGGCATCAACAATCCTGTCCAAGTCGGCCTCGGACAATGCCGTGCCCGAAGGCAGACAAAGACCGCACCGGAACAGCTCTTCACTGACGGTGCCGCCATATACGCGGCAGCCACTGAAGACCGGCTGAAGATGCATGGGTTTCCAGACGGGGCGGGACTCTATGTTCTGCGCTTCGAGCGCCAGTCGCACCGCCTCCCGATCCGTGCCCGCCAGGTCCGGGTCAATCAACAGGATGCTCAGCCACCGATTCGATCGGCCATACGGCGCCTCGGGCATGAATGTCACACCGGGAAGTCCGCCGAGATCGCGAACGTAACGGTCAAAGATCTGTCGCTTCCTGGTTACGCGATCCTCGAGGACTTTCAGTTGACCACACCCTATGGCGGCAAGAATATTGCTCATCCTGTAATTGTAGCCTGTTTCGACATGCTCATAGTGAGGGACGGGTTCTCTCGCCTGTTGAGACAGTTTCCTGGCATGATCGATAAGCGCCTTGTCATGCGAAGCCAACATACCCCCTCCGGCGGTATTCAAGATCTTATTGCCATTGAAGGAATATACAGCGGCGATCGCATCAACTCCTGCGTGTCGTCCTTTATATCGGGCACCCATGGCCTCAGCGGAATCAGATACCAGGACGGCCCCGTGTGCGGAACACACCGCCGCCAGGCGGTCGTAATCAATACACTGCCCATATAGATCCGTCGCAACGACAACGCGCGGACACTTTCCTTCACGTTTCAGTTCTTTAAGCGCCTCATCGGCAAGATCTGGATCCATATTCCAGGTGGTGCAACCGCAGTCAATAAACACAGGCGTCGCACCCTGAAAGAGGATCGGCGTAACACCCCCGATAAATGTGAGCGTAGAAGCCAGCACGATATCGCCATTGCCGACCCCGAGACATCGCAAGGCCAGGTGCATGGCCGCCGTGCCGCTGCTCAGCGCGACGGCGTGCGGCAGCCCGGTATACGCGCAAAAGTCCCGCTCGAATGCATCGACCATTGGACCGAGTGGCGCAATGTAGTTGGAGGCGAAGGCCTGCTGCACGAGATCAAGTTCGCCTCCGCCCATGTGGGGCGGGCTCAAGAATATCCGGGAAGGCTTCATACTTTACACTTTCTTGGACGTGCTGGCACTCCAACAGCCACCGACAACGCTGGTATGTCAGATACTACGGCCGCTCCGGCGCCAATGACTGTTCCGGCGCCCACCGACGTTCCATGTTTTGCTACGGCGCCAATTCCCATCAGAACACAATCGCACAGGATAACACCGCCACCCAATCGAGCGCCAGGCGCCACGTGGCAAAAATCACCGATACGGCAGTCATGATCGACACTCGCCGCCGTATTGATAATACCATGCCTGCCAATGACGGTGTCGGGCTGAATGACTGCGCCGGCCATCACCACCGTTCCGGGTCCCAGCGATACGCTGCCGTGAACCCAGGATGAAGGGTGAACAATCGTCAACCACCGGACTCCTCGCAGGCTGACGTCGAGCGCTTTTCTCATCTTGTTGCTGCCTACAGCAAGAACCGCCGGGCATTTCTTCTTCCGCAGAATACTCGTCGGCCCGCTGATCCGATGCCCTAGAATGGAACTTCCCCACTTGGAGCTGTCGTCATCAAGAACACAAGCGATGCCGTAACCGACAGCCTCGAGAACCGCAATAACCACCTTGGCGTGCCCGCCTGCACCGATAACACACACTCCCCTTTTCATCGTCCGCATCTCCTTCGCGCACCTGCACCACACACGTAGGGACTATATCATTGCCTTGCCCGCTGCACAAGCAGAGCTCCGTTTTGCCGGCTGCCTCTGCTTGAACAGCGCCACCGGAAGGATCAGAAAAGCAGGCAGAAGCAGGCAAATTGTGGTAAATGCGTAGAACAGGTTTTGGCCGAGCGCGGCCACGGCCACGCCCGCCAGATACAGTATCCACAGGCGCGAGGGCCAGCCTTGCAGCAGCAACCGTAGCGCCGCGATACCGGCAACCAGAAAAAGCAGGCACATCGGAACCACACCATACTCAAATACGAGGTCCATATATGTATTGTGCATATGGGCAAAATATTCACGATAGGGTCGTGGTTGAGACCGATGAAAGCGCGCCCATGTGCCGGCACCAGCTCCAATCCAGAAATGATGATCCCAGGAATACCGCGCCCCGAGGATCCACATGCTGCCGCGCGCGGGGTCCTTGCTGAGCAACCAGGACTCGATCCGCGCCCGGAAAGACGACCCGTTGTCGGCCAAGACTTCCCCAGGTTTTCCAGGCGACTCACTGGCTCGGTCAGAGGCTGGCAACTGGCCGGTCTCGGCAGAGGCATGCTGCTGGACAACGACGACGGATGACGACGGCGCGAACCTGGACATCCTCATGAGCTCCTGCATCTGGTTCCGAATCTCCGACCCCGACCGCAAGACACCCCTTTGCAGGAACCATGCGGCGGTAAGTAGAACGGCTGCGGCCACGCACAACAATGGTCGCACGCGGGTTGCCGCTGGCGCCATAAGACGGGCGGTCAGGCGTTGCCGCCGCCGACCCCGGGCCAGGGCATGAACCAGGAAGATCATCAACAGGAATAACTCGCCGGCAATGGCCATGTAGTAGGCCCGTTCACTGACGAAGATGGTCGGCAGCACCAGCACGGCCGCAACCATCAGCCAGCCCGACCATCGCGACCGGATCGGGACAAAGAGCCACGGGATGCTGAGGGTGAGCGCGATAGACACATAGGCCAGATTGTAGCCGGCGCCGGGAAACAGGTAGGGGCCAAAGGTTCCACAGTTGGTAGTGGAGAGAAACCGGTGTTCCTTCTGCCAGGGCAATATTTCGGCCGCAACCGTCGCCACGATACACATGATGGCTACGAAACGCAGCGCGTCCCAAAGCCGCCACGAAGACACGTACCGGCCGGACATCAACACAAGCGCACATACGCCAGCCACGAGAGCCCGGTCCGACGCCTCTCGGAAAGGAAAGATGGCAAAAATAGCTTCCGCATGGATCCACTGGTCGATGAGAGCCCGCCATGGCTCGCACCTCAGCTTGGTGAAGAGATCGAAGGCATTCGCCGGCCATGACCACGCCAGGACCGTAACCGCGGCCAGAATGGACAACAAGTACTGCCGTCGTGTCAACCTTGCCTCCCACAAAAGCCGCATCAAGAAAAGCACCACAACGGCCACCTGTACCCAGGACCACCGACGCTGGATCTCACCCATGAATGCAGGACAGGTCATGATAATCAATGGCAGACATTGTGTTCTCCGGACGAGCATGATCCCGACAAAAAGCCAGGCCGCCGCCAGGTATTCAAGCATGTCGATTTCGATGTTGAACACAGACTGTCCAAGAATCATCAATGCCGTCCACCCGGCTAGAATGATGCGGTCAATTGCTCCGTTGCGAAAATCAGGCATCGTTTCTCTCATCATACCCCCTTTGTGCAAGGCTCCATCGCACACACTGGCGGATTGTCCTCTCAGAAATCATCTGGCTCATCCCCGCCTTTGCTCAAGCAGCCGGACATATTCATCACAGTAGGCCTTCCACATCGCCTCGGGCCGGAAATCCCGCAGGGCCCTCTCTCTCCCCGCTTGTCCATGTCGAAGACGAAGCGTGTCGTCGTCAAGGTATGCCGTGATCGCTCCCGTTAGCGCGTCCACATCCCCAGTCGAAACCAGTACTCCCGTGACCCCGTCCTGCACTACGTCTGTGCATCCAGGAATACGGGTTGCCACCACCGGCACTCCCATTGCGGCCGCTTCAAGAGGCGCGTAAGGGAAACCCTCCCGGTACGTCGGAAGAACCAGCAGGTCCATGGCCGCATAGAATGGAGCAACCTCGTCCAGCCAGCCGGTGATGTGAACCCGCTGGTCTTTGCTTAAAGCGCTCGATACAGTTGCTGGAACAGCATCCTCGCTCTCGAAATCTCCAACAAGCAACAGATGGAGACCGGGATAGGATTCACGGAGGCGGAGCCAAGCGTTCCACAAATCCACAACTCCCTTGTCTTTCACCAGGCGCCCTACAAACCCCAGAATCATGGCATCGTCCGGCACACCGTGGCACCTTCTCGTCTCAGAGCGGATGGCTGGACCGTATCGTTCGGGATTAAACCGTTCGGCGGCATCAACACCATTGCAGCTTCCATTCAGCAGCACGATGCCCTTGCCCTCTGTGCAGAAGCCTTCATCCACGGCAATCCTGAGCATGGAATTGCTGTCGCAGACGACGCGATGGGCTAGAGCACAGGTGAGTTTCTCTGTCCACCTCAGTAGACGCCTCCTCAGTCCCGTCGCAGTGAGAAACGGCAACCCCCTGATCTCATAGACACGCACAGGTATGCGCGTGAGACACGCCGCCAGCATGCCAAGAAGCGCTCCCTTAGGAGTACTTCCGTGCACCACATCGGGGCGGAGGAGTAGCAACTCCCTTGCGATTCGCAGGAGCGCCAGAATGTCTCTCGCCGGGCTGATCCGCCGGGTCATCGGAATAGTATGGATGGCCACAGGTTCACGGACGGCAAACGCTTCAAGGCCGGGTCCAGGTGAGACAATGCAATGAACCTCGAACCCTTTCCCCGTCAGATAACCAAGCGCGCCGCGCAGGAATCCGATCGTGATCGGCACAGTGAACACGTGTACCAGTCGAATTCTGGATGGACCCGGATCCATCACCTGCCTCCGTTCCGCAACCCGCGCCTCGACCGCATCATCTTCAGGGCCTCCAGTAATCCCGCCATGCCCAGCGCTACCCACGTCATCAGGAACGCGTATCGCACCCGGTAGATCGTACCAACATTGCAAACCACCAAAGCATAGAACACCATCATACAGAAACAGTAGATGACCGCCAGCCAAAGGGACGCCAATCGTCGCCAGCGCCATAGAGCGAACAGTGAGAAAAGCAGGCACATATAGACTCCAATGGTCTCGATCACCGACACGTGTCGCATAACAACAGCCCCTGCCGACTTGCCGCTCACCATCCAGTCAGAAGGGAACGGCGCAAAGAAAGCAATCTGGGCTGCCCGTGGGATATACGCAATGACATCCAACGAGCAATGGAACAAGACGTTCGTATCGATGTTGCTTTGCGCTGACGGATAGCCGGTTGCGGAAGCCCGGCGCATCACGGCCATAGTACGCAGAACCGCATCCGCCCTGCCCGGCATCCATCTCGCCGGCGTCCACAATTGCTCTTGGCTGCCAGCATACGCAACCGCGCCACCATCGTTCATGTCGGAATATGACTTCCGGCTGATGGGATAGAGAGATGCAAGAATGCACCAGACCACCGCCACTCCTGCCGTCGCACGAGACCAACCGATGACACCCCTCCCTGCCCGCACAGCAAGGACGACGGACAGGAAAAACGCCATAAGGACCCCTGTTCCAAGAATCATCTGAGCACCATACGGACGCACAATCCAGACCAAACCCGTCCCTAGTAAGACCATGATCCACGCCTTCAGCGGCTTCGTCCAACCGTACCATGTGTCCTGCCGGGCCAGAATAATCCACCCATACAAGACAAGCAGCATACCGGGAATGAAGAACACGTCTTTGTGAATCTGCGTGGCCCAGAGCAGGGCAGAGGGATAGAACAAGAAGGGCACGGCGCACCACGTGGCGGTCCGCCGATCATTCACTACGCTCTCAATAATGACAACGAGAATAATGACGGCCAGCGCACTGAACGCCCCGTTGATCGGAATCATCACCCACGGTTCGGGCTCCGTGACTGCGTAGATAGCCCCGACAATTCCCTCCAGACTTCGCTCCCACTCAGACCAGCCCACAGTCCTGATGCTGTCCGCCAATGCCGCGGCGCTAAAATGGAAGTCCACCCAGTCGCCTCCAGCGAGAAGACCATGGCCGGCACACCATTGCGGAAACATATGCGGCAGGATGAGAAACTGGACGAGCACCGCCATGGTGACCGTGTACAGGAATGCCACAAGGCCGATTGCCCACAACGGCATGGCCCTGACCTGTCCCGTATTCCCTACGCGTTTAGATGACATTTCGCTCATGAGAATCTCGATGAGTACCCACGGCCAGCATACGTGTTAAGCTAAGAACGCTTCTTCTCATAACATGAGACATGAACACCCAATATCCAACAAGGAATAACCAACCGAACATCGGAAACGTAAACTTTACTTCAGACCTCTACTGCTGTCCCAAAATGATGCGTTGCCTAATCTGTACTTGGACATTGATAATTCCTTGTTGACTATTGGACATTCTGCCGGAGAAGAGGCACTCTCAATATTAACTATTCTGGCGTCCCAAGTACTTCTCTATAGAGCGCCTCGTATTCTGCGACGATGGTGTTCAACTCGAAATTCTGCTCAATTCTCTTCCTCGCCCGCCGCCCCATGGCCTCGCGGTCATCGCCAGACAGCCGGGCAAGATGGAGCCATGCCTTGGCGAGCGCCTCTGGATCTCGCGGCGGAACAACATGGCCCGTATCTCCCACAATTCTCGCAGAGTCACCCACATCAGTCACCACGCACGGCACCCCGCACGCCATGGCTTCACCCACCACCGTTGGAAAGGCCTCACTACAGGACGAAAGACCACCGATGTCCAAGCCAGGCATAATTCTGTTAACGTCTTTTCGCTCACCCAATAAATGCACATGGCCGGCGGGGAGATGGGCTCTCTTCATCATAGCGACAATGCTTGGATTGGTTTGATCCACATCGCGACCGACCAGGACGAAGCGGATGTTGGATTGATGCTTCACAATAATTCCGGCCGCACGAAAGAATGTCTCGTGGTCCTTCGCCGGATCATGGCGAGCAATCAACCCGATCAGAACATCACTGTCCGCCGCGTTCAGAGACACCCTGAAGGCACGCCTGGCCTCCTGATTTGGTCTGAACCAGTCGCAGTCAAATCCATTGGGTATCACTACCTGGCGACCGGACGCATAACCAAGATTGACGTGTTGCCGAGCGCTCATCCATGAGCAATAGATCACCCGCGAGACAAAATGAGACAAAGGAATTCCTGCCCGGATGATCCATCGCGTTGTTTTCTTCTCCCGGCCCAGATCGTATATCGAATTATGGATGCTCCACAGGATGGGGACTCGCCGGCGAGACAGGAATCGCAGAGCTGACGCCATCGTGTTGCCGTGATACATCCATCCTTGGATCACATCCGGACCGAAGTCTGTCGCCGTCCGGCGCAATCTGGGAAGCATCCGGACGCCTGAGACTCTACCGCGAGCCATATTCAGATTCCATACGGGTATTCCAAGTGCTCTCACTTCCGCATCGAGATCGGTCTCTCCCATCAAGGTAACGACTGCCGATTGAAACGCCGACCGGTCAGTCCGCGACAACAACCTGAGCAGCATTATCTCTGCCCCGCCTCGACCGAGCGAACTGATGACATGCAGTATCCTCATCCTGATTCCAGCTTGGCAACATCCCCGGCTTGAACTATTCATGATAGAAAGGCATACGCCCTTAAGCCTTTGATTGATCTCTTTGTCCGCGCATAGAACGTCGCTTGACACGCAAAGAAGTTACCATCAAGGCCATTGCATCTCCGGAACTGATCGCGTTACACTGCAAATGAGCAATTCAGGTCGATGTCTGCGACAGGAGCACCCATGGCGCTCGAATCCAATCCGGCACAAGGCTTCTTCGGTCAACCCGCACCGGGCGCCTCCGCCCGTGGGACCGCGTGCCAGGAGTCGTCCGACCGCAATCATGGTTGTCCGGAGATGTCATCTTTGTCATGTAAGAGCCCAGCCATGGACATGCCGGATGAAGTTCGTCTGCAGGATTCGCCATGTCCGCTGGGATGCATAAACGATGATGAGTTCGTTCTTGAGGGACGCGACCGTTTACACGGACTTCAAGGAATCTTTCACGTCGTGCGCTGTACCGGGTGCGGATTGATGCGCACCAATCCAAGGCCAACCCCGGAGACCATGGCATACTACTATCCGGAGGACTACGGACCCTACAAAGGTACCCAGGTTCGGACAGCTCCGTCAGGACAGCCCGACAAAGCCAACGGACCCTTACGCACTTGGGCCAAGCGATTTGTCGATTTCCGTAGCCACGCGATTCCGCATCTGCAACCGGGCCGGATGCTGGAGATCGGTTGTGCCTCAGGCGCCTTCATGCACAGGATGGCCCGACTCGACTGGGATGTGCATGGCATCGAATTCTCCGCAACGGCAGCGGCACGCGCACGCGACCTCGGATACCCGGTCTTCGCCGGGTCCGTCGAAGACGCCGCTGAGACGGGAGAACTAAATGATCTCATTGTCGGATGGATGGTGCTGGAGCATTTGCATGAACCTGTCGCAGCGCTTCGTAAACTTCGCCGTATGGCAACTCCTCATGCCTGGCTTGTATTGTCCGTCCCTGATGCTGGAAGTTTTGAGTTTCGAATGTTCGGAAATGCCTGGTATGCTTTGCAACTGCCTAACCATCTGTACCATTTCACGCCAACAACCCTAACCCGCATGCTCAAGGCTGCCGGACTGGCAGTCCACCGAATCTTTCATCAACGGGTTACCAATCTGCCGGGCAGCGTCGCGCTCGCATGGGAAGAACGGCATCCCGAATCCTCATGGGCCCGACGATTACGTTCCTGGGCATTGAACACTCCGCTATCAGCCAATCTGGCGCTTTTCCCCTTGGAATGGCTGCTGGCCTCGTTCGGTCGGTCCGGACGTATGACTGTTTGGGCCCGCCCGATGAACGATCAGCACAAGGAATCACCATGACCACCCTCAAAGTGGCAGCCTACACACAGGGAAAAGACAACCCCTCGGCTCGGTTCCGCGTGCGCCAACTCATTCCGACTCTGGCCGGACAAGGTATCCAGTTGCGGGAATTCGCCGCTCCTGTGTCGTCGTATCCTCCCCGCCGGAGGCTGTGGCGGCCTTTGTGGCTCGGCGGTGCCCTGATAACTCGGCTTCCTCAGGTGATCGCAGGTTATGCACATGAGGTAACCCTGCTTCAAAGGGAGTTCGTCTCCACGCTCTCTACCCTGGAGGCCTTGACTCGCAGGCCCAGGATTCTGGATGTAGATGACGCCATCTGTCTTCATCGCCGAGGGGATTTCGCCGCACGGCTTGCCCGCAACGTGGACCTGGTCGTTTGCGGAAACCGTTACCTTGCCGGTCGATTCTCCCAGTGGAATGCAAATGTAGCTGTCGTTCCGACAGCCGTTGACTGCACGCGGTTAAAGCCTCGGGCCAATGTCATGAGGCCAGCCACGGTCATTGGCTGGATTGGGACCAGCAGCAACTCGCGATATCTGGAATGGATAGAACCTGCGCTGGCACAGGTGCTCCGGAACCACCCCGCTGTCCGCCTCCGGATCGTCTCCGATGAAAAGCCGAACCTCCGGCGGCTTCCGTCCGAACAAGTGCAGTTCGTTCCCTGGACTGAGACACTGGAGGCGGACGCGATCCGCCAGTTCGACGTTGGCCTCATGCCATTGACCGATGGCGACTGGGAGCGAGGCAAATGCAGTTACAAGATGCTCCAATACATGGCCAGTGGTATCCCCGTCGTGGTATCGCCCGTCGGCATGAATGCTGAAGTGCTGGCGCTCGGAAACGTTGGTCTCGGGGCGCGAGCCCTTGCCGACTGGTCAGAATGCATGGAGGCGCTGCTGATATCCCCCGGGGATTGCGCAAACATGGGAAATGCTGGACGAGCCATCGCCCTTCGGCATTTTAGTATCCCAGCCATTGCCCCCCTGCTGGCGGCGGCGATTCGGAGCGTGGTCTGATCCTGATCGGCTCGATCTCCATGATCCGATCCGGACTGCACGGACCATTAGCGCTGACAACAGCGTTTCCGACTCTGCAAGTCAGATTCAAAATGCGTCATGATGATGTCAAGAGCAGTTTTGGATGCAACCTCGTAACAAAGGTCGTTTTCAAAGACTTCCCGTTGTCTCTTCCTCACGCGCGCCAGCCGATCTTTGTCGAACAACAACAGTTCGATTGCCCTCCTGAGGGCAGTCACGCTCTCGTCGGCCACACAAACACCCAGTCCTCCTCCATCAACCAGTCTTACAATCTCAGGATTGTTTGAGGCAATCACCGGCAGGCCGACCGCAATGTACTCGAACAACTTGGTTGGAGCCGCATAGGTGGCGCCAACCGTAAGGCCAGGTCGGTAATAGACATATCCCGCATCAGCTTCGTGCATGCAGGCCAAAAGCGAAGAACGGGGCACGGCATCACAAACCTTTACTTCCTCCGGTGTCAGTCGATACGCACAGGTTCGCCGCAAGGTCGCAAGGTCCGCCTTGTCGCCATAGCAGAACGCCAGAAAGAAGGGACGTCGCTTCATGCCTGCCAATGCATCGATCAGCAAATCCAGTTCCCTGCTTGGGTGGGCGCCGCCCGTATACAGAAGAACCGGTACTCCTGCCGGGAATTGAGTTGCGGCGAGTTCAGCCAAGCCTCCGGGTTTCGATCGAGGAGGAATTTCCGACTTCGGGATCGTATTGGGAATCACCAGGGGATGTTTCGATAGGCGATACCATTCTTTCCTAAGCTTGGCGCGGTTGGGTTCGACATCTATGACCAGGTCGGGCACATTGGCGAATCGCCGATAAGTCCGAAGGAATCCCGCGGCCTCAGGAACTTCACCTTCCGCAGGCAACTCCGCACAATAGTGGATTAGCACCTTCTTGGGACGCCATGTCTTGATGAATGCCATCTGTCGGATAAAAGTCAACTCGGTAAAGAGAACAGGCGAATCCGCAACCAAGGCTAGAAACAATGCCTGCATCTGACTGGCAAGAACACGAAATCTGGGTATGCCACTGTACCAGGTATCCAGGAAACTGCGAACTGGAAACCTCCAGCCCTTCGTCTCATGCAACATGTTCTTCGGTATGTAGGCCCACAACTCCAATTCAATACCCCGCTCCACCAGTGCGTCACACAGGTACTTGACGCCGCTATACGCGCGCAGCGGATTCACGGGAGACAGGACAAGCAGCCTCTTCCTGGTATTCATTGTGAAGTCGCCACCCTGGGCGCAAGATCCTGCAAAAGCGGCTTCAGCAGAAACCGCAACCAGCACTTATTTCGTGGATTGTCGCCCTCAGGTTCCGCGCCAGTGTCTTCGGTTCAAACATCTGCCGCCCGCGCAAGATGTTTTCGCACTGTTGCCGATATCGCGCGATGGGCATCTCGCGCGCCAAAGACAGAACGGTGGCTTGAACTTCATCCAAATTGTCACACAGATAGCCGATATCTCCAATTTTTTTGAAGTAGTAATCCACATTTGGGTTGCGCAACTGGATAACCGGCTTGACGAAGGATAGGGCATCTAGAAATGATCCGCTCGCCACCAGTCGATAATGGGCCGGATCGGACAGGTTTACCGCATAGGTAATGCTGCTTGCCCGGCGGACATACTCATCGGGCGTGAGCAATTCACTTCCGATGCCTTCTATGTCATCTCCCGCATGTGGATAATCACCTGGCGTTGAGACGGATCCAGCAAGAACGAAACGCGACATATTGGTTTGCCTGGTGACCGTGGCTGCAAGCCGGAGAAAAGAGTCGAATCCTTTTGACGAGTTCGCCACCCCGAGGTGTCCAAAGCTGATTCTTTCCGGCACCTGCGGTGGCGGTTGATTCGTTTGCTCTGCCCAGAAGTATGGAGTTTCCAGAACGGCGAAATGGCCGGCTGCCCGGGGCAGCACTTGCCTCACACAACGATGTATCGGTTCACTCAGCGCGATACAGCGCAAATTCCGGGGATGCGGCAGCCGCAATATCTGCCGCAAACCCAGCGGCCAAAGCCAGGGCCGCCGAGCGGGCGGATTGACAATGGAACCCAGAATGCAATGTGGTATGGCAAGAATGGGAAACCGTTGCCGCCGGCAATAGAGCCGTGCCTTGAGAGCCAGAAGGCCTGAATTGGTGATGGAACACCAGATCAAAGCCTCCGCCCCTTGCTCCGCCGCGAACTGCAGGATTGACCCGCTCTGGTACCACTCGGCGCCAAGACGCGGATAGCCCCACAGCCGCCGGGCGGGAATAGGAATAGCTTTCCATGTCGTTCTCTGTTCAGCTGGAGGGTCGTACCGGGTGATCGTCTTCCTGACCGCTTCCACATGCTCACGCTCGCCTGCAAACGTTACGACCGCTTCTGGAAACGCCCAAAGGACGGTATCCAAAAGAGCGGCGTTGAGGTGAGCATGTTCAAATCCCCAGCACTGGGGTTCGCACAGAATGACTCGATTGTTCATGTTCGCACAGCATCATTGCGATGACGCACCGTCTCCTCCAAGGCATTCAAGTAAACACGAGCCGACCGATCCCAGGAGAACCTGGCCGCCTGCGCCTTGCCTTTCTCTCTCAACTGACGTCGCAGATCGACATTCGTATCCAATGCGATCAAGGCTTCGGCGAGATCCTGTTCGTTGTCAGGATCGACGTAACTGGCGGCGTCCCCGCAGATCTCCGGAAGCGAAGAACACCGCGTGATCAAGACCGGACAGCCCTGAGTCATTGCTTCCAACGGCGGCAGGCCGAAGCCTTCGTACTTGGAAGGATAGAGCAGTGCTGTCGCCCCGCTATATCGTGCTGCCATATCGGCATCCGGCACATAGCCCAGTTCTTCGACCCCCCCCGCGGCGACGCCCTCCGATACAAGTCGACGGAATGCCTCCGAGTGGTATCGTCTTTCGCCGATCAGAACTAGGCGACCGGCCAAGCGTTTTCCCCGCCACAAGGCGAGGAAACACTTGATCAAGGCATCCAGGCCCTTTCGGGGATCGTAGCCACCCACATAGAGAAAGTACTTGCCTTCCGCCTGGCCTCCACCCGGCGCCCCTGCCGGCAGGCTGGAGGCAAGATGAATGACGACCGGCTCGCGCGTCACCTCGAACTGACTCATGATCGCCCGCTTGGAATACTCCGAGTCCGTGATCAACAAGTGCGTTCGCTGGATATCCCGCTGTTTGCTGCGGCGGTAGGACGCCTCCGCATCTGCCGAGGTAAAGTAACCTGGAATTTCAAGAGGCAACACATCATGAAGGGTTGTCACCACCGTTGCTTCACCCGGCAACCTTGGCACGACACCGTTCCAAGGAAAATGGACAACAGCCGGCCGTCGTTTCCAGGCTTTCACCGGCAAGGCCAGACGGCGCCAGAGAGGCGGAGGAAGCACGGACCACATTCTGACACCGCTGACGCCATCGGGCAAAGAACCGTGCAACAACCGGCGATGCATAAACTCCACGCGGACGGAAGGATCAAGGGATGTACAGGCCCGGTACAGCCCGATTGCCGCCTTGGCGATCCCGGTGTGAGGCTGCTCGAATACGGTTCCATCAACCAGTATGTTCATTGCGCTTACCACATGGTGAAGGCGGGGCTTGCCGCGTTCCACGCCATCAAACCGCGCCTGCTCGCCGCGCCACAACGAAGTAATTCCGCGGAAACACGCGCCCCCAGAAATCCGGCCCAGTACTCATGAACAGACGCCGACTGGCACGGAGAATAAGAGAGGCGATTCGCGTCCGCTCATTCTGCTGAAGGATTCTGCCGGTGGATTCCTCCACATGAACCCCGGAGGCAAACAGAACCAAGTGCGTGAGGAAATAGTGTGGTTGGGTTGAGACACACACTTCCACTTTGAAACCGGTCGCGCACAGTAGATCGTTCAGTGCCTGCTTGTTGAATCGTTGCACGTGACCGTGCGGGCCGTTCTTCATGTATCCAGGTGCGATGCAGGAAATTGCCCTCTCTGAAACCGCCGTAGGAACGGTGACCACCAAGCGTCCTGCTTCAGCCAGTTTAGGGCCCAATGCAACAAGTATCGCTTGGGGACTCGAAAGATGCTCCAGGACTTCCTGACATAGTATCAGGTCATATTCGCCCGGGATTTCTCGAAGGCTTTCAGGTGAGAGTTCGGAATGACGTATTTCTCCGATTAGTCCATTCCCGTCATTCCGTGTCGTCTGATATTTCAACACCTCCTGATCGCAGTCCATGTACGTGATTCTGGAAGCGTGTATGATTGAGGCGGCAATACGTCCATTGTCCCCATAGCCTGGCCCGAGTTCCAGGACGGAGTTTCCCCGAAGGGAGCCCAGATGCTTCCGCATGAGATGCGGAATCACTGAAAGTCCTCTCTCTTCACGAAGGCCACAGCCAGTCCTCCGGATCCAGAGTTGGCCTGATCGTAGTAACCGACGTGTTCGAGTTCTTCAGCGCGAACGATCCGCCATCCTTCGCCCCAGGTATGCCGGAAATACCACTCCGTCACGCTGCCTTGAGACCTAGCGATAGCCAGAAGCGCCTGCCAGGTCACCTCGTCGTAATTCCGAAGCCATCCGTGCGTTTCGTATCTTCCATATGGCACGGTCAGAAGCAAATGGCCCCCCACCGCAAGGACACGTAACATCTCACGCAGCGCCCGCTGATCCATGACCTCTTCGCGGCGAAAGTTGCTCGCATAGTTGGAGTTGTCCATGCCGAAATGCTCCATGGCAGAGACGCACCAGACCAAGTCAAAGGAAGCATCACCAAATGGCATGTTCGTCGCATCGCCCAGCACCGACTCATCATAGCACGGTCGGGGATCGTAGACGGGGCGGACTATGTCGATCCCCTTGATACGCCTCGGTTGATCGAGAGTCAGCAGCATATCCAGGTGACACTTCATGGCGTTGGCATGCCCTACGTCCAGAACCCTCAATCCCGCAGCATAGGATAGTCTGGCCAGGAGGATTTCTACGACGCGTTCAGGCAGGCCTTTCCCATAATCTTTCGGCAGGAAAAAACTCACCGGGAACTCGCGATTAAGCGCCCGTGCCCTCGTAAATTCCTGAAACACGCGTTGCTGCAGGATGACACCAGGGTCCGAGAGGAAACGCGTAACGACTCTCTTGAGCAACAACTCCAGTTTGAGGGGGATCTTCATGTTTTCCGAACAACCTATGGCAGAGGCGTCACCGGGGATCCCTGCAATTGCCTGTCCATCCAGACGGCAGTCATTACATCGCCCAATACCTTGTAAGCATAACGCGACAAATCAGCCTTGTGGTTTATAGAACCTGAACTCCGCCTTTTCCTTCCGATATAAGGCGGTGAATCCTTCTCCACACGAGAAAGACGCTAATGCCGCTGCCAATAGTCACGCTGCAGATGAATGTCCATGCGGCACCCAATGTGCCAAATCGCGGGAGAAGAACACATAGCATGCTTACAACAACTATCATCTGCGCCAAGTTGATCATCCAATAGATGCGAACCATCCCAAGGCTGTATCCAACGACACCAATAGGAGATGCAAGAATCGCAATCACATACCCCAGGCACAGTATTTGTCCAAGAAGGCGACTCTGCTCGTACTCAACGCCAAATATCATTGGGGCCATGATCGGTACACATACCGAATAGACAGCCATGGCAAGCGCGACGAGCGCGCTCATTCCCATTGTTTTCTTCAAAAGCCGCATCAATTGGTGTGGATCCGTCAAGACGGATACTCTTGGCCACAGAGCTGTATTCATGGCGCCTAATGCAATGGTAAGGGGTAAAGTGAACCTGGTCGCTACGCTGTAGACTCCAACTTGGCGCTGATCGAGGAGATGTCCAATCATCCAAACGTCAGCTTGCAGGGTTGCCATGACTATGGCGGTGGATAACATATGAAAGCGCAGGAAACTGGCGGGTGATGAAGAATCCAGTCCGCTGTTTACGCCATGCGCGATGTCTGGAGTGGCGAAGAAACGGCGAAGGCTCAGCCCTCTCAACTTCCGCAGTGTATGTTGGGGCCAAATCGCCGCTTTCGGTACTAGTGCCAGGAAGACGAAGGCCCCAATTGCTGAAGCAACAAGGTTGACGATCACCAGGTTCAGGAGCGACCAAAGCCCGAACACGCTCAAGACGAAAACACCCGCAAAAGATATGATTCTCTGCGCGGAGACCACGGACGCATTGGTGGAAAACCGCCTGATGGATTGAAAGTAAACTGCTGGAACTGATGCAACGGCAGCGAAGATTCCGCCCAATAGACCAAGCCTGAGATATGGGGTCAGCGCCTCGCTATGCCAGAACCTGGCTATGTAGGGTGCAATCAGAAAGAATGCTGTAGTTACCAGAAGAACAAGACTGCAGCGCCATCGTAACGACCAGCGCAACACCGACATCTGTGCCGAAATATCATCAATTGCCGCCGCCTGCGACGCGTAGCGGATGGTCGTCTGCCCAACGCCAAGGTCTGAGATGACTGCCGCCACGCCTGCAAGACTCAGAACAAGCGCATACTGCCCAACGCCAGTGGGACCAAATCCACGAGCGATAAGAACTGAGCCAAAGAATCCCGTAACCACACCGACAACCTGAGGAACGGCACTTACGATAACATCCCTCACGCCTTGGCGAGAACCAGACAGCACAAGCCAAAGCTTATTCCACTGCTCTGATGGCTTCAACATTCCTTGCCTCTGTGAGTGCGCATCCTAATGCGATAATCCCATTTTACTTCCCTCCAGCGCAAAGCAGCCGGACAATCCGTTCGGCTGCCCGTCCGTCGCCATAGGGATTCACGGCTTTGGCCATGGCCGCATATTCGGCAGGACCAGACAACAGGCGGCACACTTCGGTCACAATACGGGAACGATTGGCCCCCACCAACCTGGCAACGCCGGCCTCCACGGCCTCGGGGCGTTCGGTGACTTCTCGCAACACCAGAACCGGCTTGCCGAGTCCAGGCGCCTCTTCTTGGATTCCCCCGGAATCGGTCAACACCAGGGTGGCATGCTTCATCAAGTACACAAGGGACAGATAGTCAAGGGGGAGCGTCAGGCTGATGCCCGGAACGTTTGCCAGAAGCCTTCTCGCCACCTCTTGAACGTTTGGATTGGGATGTACGGGATACACGACATGCACCTTGCCCGCATAATTCTTCACAATATCCCGCAAGGCCAGGCAGATTTGTTCCAGCGGTTCACCGAAATGCTCGCGCCGGTGGGCTGTCACAAGAATCAGGCGTTTATCCCATGGAATATCCCGCAGTTGCCCCAGAGCCGGGTCGTACGGCAGGCCTGATACCCACTGTAATGCATCCACAACGGTGTTGCCCGTGACTCGGATACTGGTTTCCAGCACACCCTCCTGCAAGAGGTTTTGGCGGGCACGTTCCGTCGGCGCAAAATGCAAGTCCGCCACCACGCTAACGATCTTACGGTTGCTTTCCTCGGGAAACGGTCGCCACTTGTCATGTGAACGCAACCCAGCTTCCACATGCCCCACCTTTACCCGGTGGTGAAAGGCGGCAATGGCCGCAGCCATGGCGGTCGTGGTGTCACCCTGAACGAGAACCCAGTCCGGGCGCTCTGTCTGCAGGATCGCGTCCAACCCGGCCAGCACAGCGGCGGCCACTTGCGTTGGGGACTGACCGGTTTGCATGACATTCAGGTCGTAGTCAGGCAAAAGCCCGAACAGACTCAGCACCTGATCGAGCATTTCGCGGAGTTGAGCCGTCACGCAGATCCGGCTTGCGATCCGATCCGGACATTTCTGCATTTCCCTGACTACCGGAGCCATCTTGATAGCCTCCGGCCTGGTGCCGAATATGGAAATAACCTTGATCATGCAACACCGCCTTTACCGGAGAACGGCGGCATGGTCTCGTGGTCCGGAGCTGAAACGCCGCGGCCGCGGATGACGGTCTCAATGGTCATCGCGAGAATCCGGGCATCAAGCGCGAACGATTGGCACTCCACATACCACACGTCGAGCCTGAACTTCTCCTCCCAACTGATGGCGTTGCGGCCGTTGACCTGGGCCCAGCCCGTAATGCCGGGACGCACTTCGTGGCGACGGGCCTGTTCAGCCGTGTAGAGCGGCAGGTATTCCGGCAGAAGAGGACGCGGCCCCACGAATGACATATCGCCGAGGATTACGTTGAGGAGCTCCGGCAATTCGTCGAGACTCGTGCGCCGGAGGAAACGACCGAAAGAAGTCAGCCGGTCCGCGTCCGGCAGAAGGGCACGTGCCTCATCGCGGGCGTCGTTCATAGTGCGAAACTTGTAGAGTGTGAACAGTTCCCCGCGCAAGCCGGTGCGTTCCTGCCGGAACAGGATCGGGGAACCGAGAAACATGAGGACACAGATCGCAAGCCCCAACAGGAGCGGAGCCAGGATCAACAGCGTTACCGCTGCCAGTACAAGATCGAAAGTTCGTTTCATCGCCTAGCGCTGGCCAAAATACCGAGCTATGGTTTCCACCACACAACTCGCCTGGCTATCCGACAGTTCCGGGTAGATCGGAAGAGCCAGCGTCTCGTTCGCGGCCTTCTCGCTCTCCGGCAGATCGCCCGCCTTGTAACCCAGATAGGCAAAGCATTCCTGGAGATGCAGGGGGACCGGGTAGTAGACCTCACTTCCAATGTGATTATTCTTCAAGTGCGCAAGCAACCCGTCGCGCCGCGGCGTGCGAATGACGTACTGGTTGAAGATATGCCGGTTCATCTTCACCTGCGGCATACCGACCATCCCCTTCTTGACGAGGCCCGATTCCTCAAAGAGCCGATTGTAGCGGGCGGCATTGGCCTGGCGACCCGCTGACCACGCGTCAAGGTGCGGGAGTTTCGCCAGGACAACCGCCGCCTGCAAAGTGTCAAACCTGAAGTTGCCGCCAATAATCTTGTGGTAGTACTTCACCTTGGAGCCGTGCGCCCGCAGTATTGACAACTGCTCTGCACGAGCAGCATCGTTCGCAACAACCATGCCGCCATCGCCAAAACAACCAAGGTTCTTCGACGGAAAGAACGAGAAACAGCCATAGTGGCCAATTGACCCCGCTCTCCTGCCTTTGTATTCGGACCCTATCGCCTGGGCCGCATCCTCAATTATTATCAAATTGTGCCTTTTGGCGATCTCTATTATTGGATCCATATCCGCCATTTGACCATACAAGTGAACCGGCATGATCGCTTTGGTCTTCTTCGTCACTTTCGACTCAATCTTCCGAACATCAATGTTGTAGGTCGCTGGGTCAATATCCACAAAGACCGGCCTTGCACCCAACCGCGCAATGCTGCCACCCGTAGCAAAGAACGTGTAAGGTGTGGTTATGACCTCATCGCCCGACCCGATGTTCTCTGCCATCAAGGCGATAAGCAATGCGTCCGTTCCTGACGACACCCCTATTCCGTATGAGCACTGACTGTATTTCGCAACAGCTTCTTCGCAAGCCTTGACCTGCGGTCCCATGATGAAGTACTGGGACTCCATTATCTCATCCATGGCCTTCTTAATCTCAGCCTTAATCGGCGCGTATTGGGCCTTCAAATCCAACAACGGAACATTCATAGGCAACTACTCCTTTCAAGATATTTAGAGAATCGAACCGAAACGCAGTAGATAAAGAGAGACTTCGCCCTCTGCAAATTCCACATCAGACTACACACTCCGTGCTGGCTGATTATGCAGCCCATCTATTCTAACTGTTTGATAATTCACAACTTGCAACACAACTTGAACTCAATACAGCAACTCCGATTCGGTGTATCGGTTCGGTCATCTGAAGTCAACTGCTTTTGCGCTTCAGGCATAGGGCAGCGGTAACCTGATGCCCGCCCAGCGCCCTTGCCTGACAGCGCTCCCGGCCAACCTGCCCCGCGCGAGCGGGAAAGAGGGAGGGTGGCGCATGGCGATCACTCCCCTTTGGAACCCTTGCCATTCGTCGGGCTCGCTGAATCCGGCGCAGGCAAATCAATAATCGTGGTCTCGCCTGTCTCCGCCGGAACTACATCGAAATTGGATGACCCGGAATGCCGCATGAGCTCTACGGGTTTGGTGGTATATTCACGATCTTCCGGCTGCCTCAGTGTTTCGAACATTAATACTCCGAAGGCCGCCGACAGCAAGACCATTACCAGCAGTCCGATTATGAGAAGGTGGTTTATTTCAAGCCAGGCAACCAGCGGTCTGGCATAGGCGCGCATAATTCTGGCCCGCCTGTCAGCCGACAAATGAGTTGGTAATCGCGAAGGCATTTCTTCCGCGGCGCGCAGGAGATCCATTGTCTTCTTGATCTGGCGCGCAGCGTCGCGGCATTCCGGGCACTTATTCAGGTGTTCCCACACAAGCGCCGACTGCGCGTTGCTGAGTTCCTTCGTCACAAAGGCGGTAAGGAGCGGGCGGATCTCCTCGCAATGCCCCAGCGTAATTGGAGTGCCGCTAGCCTTTTCCGGCTTACGTTTCCCGTGAGTTCGTTTTTTCATCAATAGGACCCCTTTTTTCCATCACACTGGCCAGTTTCTGCAGAGCATGATGAAGAATGTATCCAACATTGCCTTCGCTTATCCCAGTGATCTGCGCTATGTCACGGTAGCTCTTTTCCTCGTAAACCTTCAGAGTGACGACCTGCCGCTCCCGTAGCGTCAAAGTCTGGAGCAACGCCATCACCTGCTCGGCCTTGTCGCTTGCCACGCTTCCATGCTCTTCCATCTGGCAGGAATCCTCCTCCGCGTGACGGGCAATGAAGATATGCCGACGGGCTTCCCTTCGAACGTAATCCACCGCGTTATTATGCGCCACCCTGTAAAGCCAGGCGGAGAGTTCGGCTGGAGGGCTGTCTGCTTTCGTCTTCCAGTGCAGTGACAGCTTTATGAAGGTGTTCTGGACGATATCCTGCGCTGCATCGGCATCTGACACAAGCCTGGCGGCATACCGCAGGAGCGCCGCCTCGTATTTCTCTACGACAGCCTCAAAGACACCGGGGGCATCCATTGCCGGCTCACTGCTGTTGTGCCCGTCATCAATCATGTTTCCTCGCGTTGCTTCCATCATTACCATGCGCGGATGTGAATTGAAAGCCGGAGATGAGACCAGAAGTCAGGAGTCGGGAGTCAGGAGTCAGAAGTCAGCGGTCTTTCAACTTGTAACTCTTGAGATTTTATGCCGTTTCTCGACCACTGACCACTGACCACTGACCACTGACCACTGACCACTGACCACTGACCACTGACCACTGACCACTGACCACTGACGACTGACCACT
>Ga0247841_10000330_pt1 | contig 126989 bp, 102 predicted proteins | sample LaCruzMarch2015__2_FD_192410 | JGI IMG/M metagenome (GOLD analysis project Ga0247841, IMG submission 192410) | Freshwater microbial communities from meromictic Lake La Cruz, Castile-La Mancha, Spain - LaCruzMarch2015_18m | ecosystem: Environmental > Aquatic > Freshwater > Lake | place: Spain...
TAATTTTATGATGGATTAAAATCCCATAAATTGTAAATGAGATGTTTATTAAATCAGGAAAGTAGAGACAGGATGCTATGGCGATTAAAATGACGCCAACATAAATCGGATTTCGGCTAAACCGATAAATGCCTTTGGTTTTCAACTGCGTCTCCTGCTTCGGCAATCCAACTTTAAGCGATGGCCCGAGATCTCTGAATGCCAGTGACACAATGACCGCTCCTAACCAGAGCAGACCAACAGCAATCCATGAAAGGGAAGGAGGTACGCGAATATATCCGATTTCCGGGAAGATGGCTTTGGTAATGAAAAAAGCCCATGTGGTAAAGAGTGTGATTTTTCCGGAGTAAAAATAAAATTTAGCGATGGAGGGTTTTCCCAGCTTTTCAGATCCATGCTGCTGCATAGCAAACATCTGGATTGTTAAAATCAATCCAATGATGATGAAAGCCAGTATAACAAGATAACTGTGGATGGGCATTTTTTTGGTAAATTTAATCAAATCCACAATACGATGTACGATTTGCGATTTACAATTTTATGCTTACGCAGTATTGGTAATCCGCGATGCAACATCCGGATTGATTTAATTGCCTACCTTTGTCATTTCCCAAAAATTGCATGTCGACCGTACTTCAAGTTGAAAACCTTGCCCGTTCCTATGGCGAAAAGAACCTGTTCGAAAATATCTCATTTGTTCTGAGCCAATCGCATAAAGTTGCCCTTATTGCACGCAATGGCGCAGGCAAAACCAGCCTGTTGAATATCATTGCCGGGATTGAACCATGTGATGCAGGGACTGTGACCCTGTTTAACCGCGATTCATTCGAATATCTGAAGCAGGAACCTGAACTTGACCCCTCCCGAACCGTATTTGAGGAGGTGTATTCACATTCCAATGAAATCCAGAAGGCCATCCTTAATTATGAGCACGTCATCAAGGGGACCAACAAGGAGGAGATTCAGCATGCGATCGGACAAATGGATGCCATACAGGGGTGGGAGTATGAAACACGGGTGAAACAAATTCTTACACAACTAAAATTACCCGATCTTGATCAGCGGATCGAGACGTTGAGCGGGGGACAGCGAAAACGTGTCGCCCTTGCCAAAGTACTCATCACTGAACCGACATTTCTAATCCTTGATGAACCAACCAACCACCTGGATGTGGAGATGATTGAATGGCTGGAAGAATACCTCTCAAAATCGACCATAACCTTACTGATGGTCACCCACGACCGTTACTTTCTCGACCGTGTTTGTGATGAGGTGCTTGAAATGGAACATGCCGCCATATACAAATACCGGGGAAATTATTCCTACTTTCTCGAAAAGCAGGCTGAAAGGCTCGACAATCAGAATAAAGAGGTGGAGCGGGCACAAAACCTGATGCGTACAGAGCAGGAATGGATGCGTCGCATGCCCAAGGCCCGCACAACAAAGGCCAAAGCCAGGATTGACAGTTTTTTTGATTTACAGGAAAAGGCCACCAGCAAGGTTTATGAGGAGCGGCTTACACTGAACATCGAGGGATCACGCATGGGGAACAAGATCCTTGAGATCAACGACATCTCTTTTAAATGGGGGGAGCTGCAGATTCTGAAGGGATTTACCTATACTTTCAAGCGCAACGAAAAGGTCGGGATCGTCGGGAAAAACGGATCGGGAAAATCTACCTTTCTTGATATAATCACTGGTAAAATCAGGCCGCAGAAGGGACACATCCAAAAAGGGGAGACCATACAATATGGTTACTACAAGCAGCAGGGACTGGTGTTTGATGAACAAACCAAGGTGATCGATGTGGTGAAGGAAATTGCAGAGGTGGTCAAACTCAGCAATGGCGACACCATCTCGGCGGCGGCTTTTCTGAATTATTTCATGTTCCCATATCCTTCGCATTTTCAACAGGTTTATAAATTGAGCGGAGGGGAGAGGCGCAGATTGTACCTTGTTACGGTACTTATGCGGAGTCCGAATTTCCTCATCCTGGATGAGCCTACCAATGACCTTGACATTTTAACACTTAACGTGCTCGAGGAGTACCTTGCCGCCTTCAGCGGATGTGTGGTTGTCGTGACCCACGACCGATATTTTCTTGATAAAATCGTTGATCATCTTTTTGTATTTGATGGAGATGCCATGATCAAGGATTTCCCGGGAAATTACACCCAATATAAGAACTGGAGTGATGGCCTGAAAAAGAGGGAACAACTTCAAAAACGCGTAACAGGAAGAAAAACTGAGTCTGAAAAGCAGGTCGCTCCTGTTACAAATAAGTTATCATACAAGGAAAAACGCGAGCTCGAAAGGCTTGAAAAGGAGATTGCCATGCTGGAGGCTGAAAAATCGGCCATCGAAGCTGAACTTCAGTCAGGGAGTTTAAATCCGACGGACCTTACGCAGCGTTCAGAGCGATGGGCAGGAATTCTCCCGGAAATCGAATTAATGACCGACCGCTGGATGGAACTCAGCGATCGGGAATCATCCCCGTAATTATATATTTGAATATTTCATGGAATGAATTTCTAGCATGAACCCGATTATCATGTACATTTGACCTGTTAATACCTGGTTTGTCGTGGAGAAATACAAGAGTGAATTCTTTGTGGAGGAAACGGTTCAGCGGTCGCTTGGTGCCGCAGATTCCTTTGGAAAATTAAATCAGGAGGAGACCGATATTGTTGTTCATGCAGTTTACCGTGAGGGATTCAACAATCGGTGGAAACTTGCGGAGATGGCGTTTAATGAAACAGGGATCGGGATACTTCGCGATAAGGTTATAAAGAATATCATTGCCACCAGGTTTGTGTACAGGGATATTAAAAAAGTTCTCTCGGTAGGTGTCATATCTGAGGATCTGGAAAATCAGATTGTCGAAATTGCGCGCCCGATGGGACCCATCTTTGCGGTGACTCCCATCACCAATCCCACCTCGACAGCGCTTTTTAAGATTCTTATCGCCATGAAATCGCGTAACCCGATCATCATTTTTCCCCATGGCGCTGCGCGAAAATCGACGATTGAGGCTGCAAGGCTCTGTTATGAGGCAGCCCGGATGGCAGGGGCCCCGGAACACTGCATCCAATGGATCCCCCGTGCCACGCGTGAACAGGTTCTCGCCTTTATGAGCCACAAGCGCATTGCTTTGGTTCTGGCTACTGGTTCTGTGAGCCTGGTAAGGGCAGCCTATCATTCAGGTAACCCCGCTATCGGGGTGGGACCCGGGAATGTGCCGGTGTATATCGGCAAAACTGCGGATGTGGCTTTTGCGGTCAATCAGATCTTGCTTTCAAAGCTTTTTGATAATGGAACTATTTGTGCCAGCGAGCAGGCCGTGGTCGTCTCACAATACAATGCGCAGCAGGTTCGGGATGAATTTGTGAAGCAGGGCGCCTGTTTCCTGAAGCCTGATGAGATTGAAAAGGTCGGAAAATTTGCGATTAACACCACGCAGCACAGCATGAATCCGGAGGTGATCGGAAAAGCTGCCACCGAAATTGCCAGGATGGCGGGGATTTCAGTCCCGCCCGAAACAACCCTGCTTATTGCAGCGTTGGAGAAACACCAGGTAGGCATCCAATGGCCTTTGTCACTCGAAGTTCTTGCTCCCATTCTTGCTTTCTATGAAGTGGCCAGTTTTGATGAGGGCATTGCAATGTGCAGGCGCATCAATGAGCATGGTGGTCTGGGACATACCGTCAGCATCTTCTCGAACGATGATGCCAAGATCCGTTACTTTGCGCATGAGCTGAACGCCGGACGCATTGTGGTGAATACCCCATCATCGCAAGGTGCGTTGGGCGGGTTGTACAATGGGCTGACCCCTTCGATGACCCTGGCCTGCGGATCGGGTGGGAAGAACTTCACAACCGACAACATTTCTGTACGTCATCTTCTTAACATTCAGCGTATTGCTTACCGGAAAATCAATTTTTGCAGTGAGCATCAGCGGGGTGATGCATTTTGTTGTGATGAACATCTTACCATCAATGAGATTGATGAAATGTGTGGGAAGGGAAAAAATAATTGTTAAATTTGCACAACCAAACGCGGTAGTAGCTCAGATGGTAGAGCATCAGCTTCCCAAGCTGAGGGTCGTGGGTTCGATCCCCATTTACCGCTCCAATCTTACTTCACCAACTTGCATTAAAAAGCCCTGGAAATCAATACTTTCGGGGCTTTCTACATAGTCGAATAATTTGTTCCCGGACCTGTGCCGTGCTTTTCTATCAGGTTTTTTTTAATCAAATCAGGGAGGATTCGTTTTACTGTCGGTCCAGGTATGCCAAGTTTTTTAGCAATATCGCCGGATTTACAACCGGGATCCTTCTATCCGTGTTGAAGCTCCCACACTTCTCACCGTCGCAATTGATTTCAATAGTTTTAAACTTTGTCCCTCTCTTCTCTCAATTGAAGCCCAGGAAGCATCAAACCGATCAATTTGACTGATGAACTCAATTAGTTTCCAGTCAAGGTTCAATGTGAATGTAAATACTTTATCATCCATGCCACAAAGGTGATAATTATTTTACAATGATACGATATGAGCCTATTTGATACGTCACCAATTCGATACATTTCCCATGTTTCCCACCGCATTTCACGCTCATCCTTCGCGTTCATGCAGTGGGGGATGAGGGCGCCTAAGATTTTGATTTACTGGACGAATATCATAACATGAGCTGATTACCCCATCCACTTCCATCCCGGTATGAGCCGGATTGTTTTGCCCTCCTTTACGAACGAATCTTCCTGATCAAAGGTGAGGATGGTTCCTTCTGTTAGGTTCAATTGGTACATTGCTTCCAGAAGCCCTTCAACCTCCCGCTTTTCATTTTGCTGTCCTACCTCCCACGAAACCTGGATGGCCGAAAAGGTATTCTTCTTTTCCCTGCAAATAAAATCACATTCCTTCTTGCCTTTAAAATACCAGACCTCCTGGCCTGAACGCCTGAGGTGTAAATAAACTGCATTCTCCAGCAATCTTCCCCGGTCGGGAGAACCGGACACGGAAGAGAAATTTACAAGTCCCTGATCGATGGCGTAGACCTTACGGGGGTTCCTTGCCTGCACCTTTAATGAGGTATCGTACCTTGGGACAAGAAAAATCAGGTAAGCATCCATGAGATAATGCAGGAAATCCATAATGGACGATGCTGATCCGACTTCAAAGGTATTCTTCAGATTATTATAAGAAATCTCTTTACCGGTATTGCTAAGCAGAAATTGAACAATCTGCCGGTAAATCTCCTGATTACGCAGATTATACCGCGAAAATATATCCCGAACCAGAATATCTGAAACCAGTGTTGAAAGCACCTCCTTTTTTCCCAATCTAAGATATCCTGGAAATCCGCCCTCAGAAATAAATGACAAAAATGAATCCGCTGCAGAAACAAATTGGAAGTAAGCCAGGAATTCACGGTACGAAAAAGGGAAAACCTCATAGTCAAGATGACGTCCGGTTAGTTTTGTCCCCAATTCACGGCTCAGCAAATTGGCATTTGAACCGGTGATGACAACGGTTTTTTTTCTGTCAATGGCATCTCTTACGAATCGCTCCCAGCCCGGAATGTTCTGAATTTCATCAAAAAATAAAATAGGTTCACTCCCTGTGAGTTCTGAAAAAAGTTCTTCGAGAATCCTAAAATCACTTACTTCAAATCCAGCTGTCCGGCTGTCCTCAAAATTAAAGTAGTTCAACGAACCATGATGCCTCATAAGTTGCTTTAGTAGTGTACTTTTTCCCGATCGTCGCACTCCGGTTAGTAGGTAGGCAAAAGGGGGCAGCGATGAAAATTTGGCTAATTGTTCACGGGGGATTTCCTTTTCTTCAGGAATCAGCCATTCCTGCTGTGAAAGCAAAATCGATTTTAAAACATCTTTAAGCATGGTCGATTACTTTTATAAAAGAAAGATAATTTACGTTACAAATGTAAGATAATATATTTTAATAACATAATATTCAATACAGTTAGCTAAAATGAGAATTAGTGCAACAGTGTTATCTCAAAGTTGTCAGGAACAAGCAAACTCAATTAATTGTCGGTAATCACCAGTATCAGCTATTTTTAGAGCATTGATATAAGCCGTCCTTAACTCTCCTTCCTGATATAGATTGTTATGACTGCCCCAGGAAAAGCCGTCTTGACCAGTCAATTGTTTAATCAGAATATCAGCACACAATCTGGAATGTCTGCCATTGCCATTGGGAAAACTGTGGATTGAAACCAATCGATGTTTAAAACGAATCGCAATTTCGATATGGTCAAAGGTTTTATTGGTGATCCAATATTTTATTTCATCAAGCATATGGATTAATGCAGGTTCAATAACCAGAAATCTCGCTTTCATCAAGTGGGGTCTGACCGCCTATATAATCCAGTTTTATTCCCATAGGGACTTTAAATTTTTCTGTTTAATTTCCTGTGCTTTTGCTTTTATTGACTTTTTAAGCATCGCCTGGCTGATTGATTGATCTTCCAATTTCATGCTGTTGGAGGTTCTGGTGACAATCTTTGTTGCTAATTCATACGCTCGTTTGTCGATCATTCTTTGCAATGAGCCATCAAAAGGAATAAACCCATAAACCAGTTTCATATTTAGTTGTTTACCTATCTGTTCTAAAGAGGCAATTGTAATATTCCCATTTTTTTCACGGGTTTCAATATCTTTTACTCCCTGTGGCGTTATTTTTGCCATCTTTCCCAGTTGTCTCAGCGACATTCCTAGAGCCATTCTAATGGTGTAAATCCATCCGTTTGGCGGGTTTTCATCGTTAATACGGGCTATTTTGCGTATCCTGTTGTCGGTTTGATTTAAAATCAATTCTTGAGTTTTCATAAAGCAATACATTTAATTATTCAATGCAAATATTAAGTAATAACTTTAAATATCATTTAAAAAATTAAAGCTATAACTTAAATCATCATCAATGAAGCAAATGAAATAGGGTAGGGTGTACTAAAATTCAGATGTTACAATATCGTTTTAGATTTAAAGCGAGTTGTTGTCAAACAAAAAGAAATGGAACATTGTTCTCTAAAATAAAACTGATCATCCAGGGAGAAAAGAAAAGTTTGTATTTGCAATTCTTTATACAATCTGTCAAGAATCGAAAACGATAACTTTTTTAAAGTGAGATTGCTACATTCAGATCGATCACTTAAAACCTTTCAGAAACCTACGATATTATTTTTTTAATCTTACCATAAACGATTGGATAGCGATCATGCCTTGAACTTTTCGTCATACTTTATTTCTTTAAATGTCATAATGCATTATGTCAAGTAAATAATATTATAAACTTGACAAACTGCTTTACTTTGCTTATCTTTGCATTCGTTTTAATAATAAGGATGAAATCTGTTGATTCAATAGTAAAGAATTGCGTTGAGAATGTTCTATCGGGCCAGGTATTCGATTATTCTTTGTTTCCGGTGCGTAGTGATGCATTTATGGCCCTGGCTAAATCACTTAGCCGGTTGTCGAAGCAAGGTCAGATCGTGAGGCTGTCGCGCGGGAAATATTATAAACCCCAAGAGTCGGTGTTCGGAGTTCTCAACCCAGATGAAAGTCAGTTAATACGCTCTCTCACCCAGGTAGGTGATAAAACCATTGGGTATGTGACCGGTTTAACCGCTTTCAATTCTTTGGGTCTGACCTCGCAGGTGTCCAATACAATTATGATTGCTCGTGGTTCAAATCAACCTGCGAAGGATATCCTGGGATACAAGGTGAGGTTTGTAAAGCGGAATTTTAAATTTTCCAGGGACGATGTCAAACTGCTGCAGATGCTGGATGCCTTGAAGTACATTAAAATAATTCCGGATACCACTGTCCGTGAATCACTAAAAATTCTGATCGCCAATCTTGAAAAGTTAAAGGCCGATGAATTGCAACAGATGATTCGCCTTGCTCAACGGTATCCTCCTTCCACACGTGCGCTGGTCGGCGCTATCATTGAAAATCGCTTTTCTGAGATCAGGGTTGTATCTTTGTACAAATCTTTGAACCCATTAACAAAATATCATGTGGGTATTGATCAGGAGGTATTACCAAATAAGCTGAAATGGAACATCTCATGAACTTTCACCAGGCGCCCGAGTTTCGGGATGCACTTCAAAGTGCATCATCTGCATTGCACATGCGTTTCATACTCGTTGAGAAAGACTATTGGGTGACAAAGGTCCTTCAAAATCTGGCTTTCTCCGAGTTTCGTGATTTGATTGTGTTTAAGGGAGGAACATCTTTGTCGAAGGCATATAATTGTATCGATCGGTTTTCAGAGGATGTGGACCTTGCGATATTGAAAGGGGAGGGGATGAGCGACTACCGGCTGAATAAACTCATGAAGTCAATCGAGGAAAACATTACTACAGGATTGGAATATCAACGAGGTCATCCCGCTGAAGAAAAACGGGGAAGGAACAGGAGAACTTTTTATGACTACCCTAAAACAAACTCCTTAGATGTTTTCGGCAATGTCAGCAATCAAATCCAGCTTGAGATTAACACTTTCACGAACCCGGTCCCGTTCCAAATTGCAAATATTGAATCATATGTCGCAACATTTCTAAGACAAAATGGCTTTGTTGATTTTATCGACCAATATTTCCTTCATCCTTTCGATTTACAGGTGCTAACCCGGGAACGTACATTTTTCGAGAAACTCTTATCTGTTATCAGGCTTTCATACAATGGCCCGGATACCCTGAAGAAGAAAATTCGACATTTTTATGATCTCTACAAATTGTACAATCTGCCTGATCTTCATTCTACCCTGTTATCGGATGAATCATTTAAAATGGTGGATATGGTAATCCAGGATGACAAGGCCAATGCTTTTTTTACCGGGGAATGGATGTCTCATCCCTTGTCTGAGTGTCCTCTTTTTAAGGACATTGATCATTTTTGGGGAGCCTTGAAATCAACCTATGAATCTGAATTATCCCAGATCTCATGGGCACCGGCAATTCCTTCTGCAGAACAAATTCAGATGGCACTGCATGAGTTTCATACTTTTCTTCAGAGGTATGATAACTTTTTAAAAAATGGAGTGCTTTTCACTGCAAATCAAGCAAAATGAATGATATCTTAATTGTGCAAATTATTGTGCAAATTTCAAATCAAATTTTAAACATACAGTATTATCAAGTGATTCAGAAGGTATCCCTTAGCTTCCCAAGTTGAGGGTCGTGGGATTGCTCCTTGCAAATCGGCTCTAAAATGGACTAATCAGCGACACATACTAATTTAAACGGGCCACTTACTTATTTCTACTTATTTCTCTGGTTTTCAGTCGTATCTTTGTGATAAATAAGTTATACATGAAAACCATCGGACTATTTTTTCTGGGGATCATTTTGTTTTTTATTTTTCAAAGCTGCAGGAAGACGAACAACGATCCGGAGTCCCCGGAAGTCGTACCAATGGATAAATTGGTTGTCTCACCCGCTTTCAGTTGGAAAACCACCCAGGATGTGACTTTTGATATCACCTCTGACTTTGCAACGGTGATCTCCATTTTATCGGAGGATGGAAACACAGTTTACCACAAGGGCTTTTTTAACAGGCTGAATGCGCGCTACGAAATATCAATCAATTTGCCTGCTTATATCAAAAATGTGATGGTAAACGGACGAATGGTACCCATCACAGGGAATACCGTTCAAGTGTCATTGACCAGCCTGAAATCAACAGGATCATCCGGTGAATTACAGGCTCCGGCCATCATACCTGATTTGGGACTGGTATCTGTCTGGCATTTTGATGAGAACGCAGGATCAATGGCCACTGACTCCAAGGGATCAAACAGCGGCGCCATCTCCGGTGCATCATGGGTTCCCGGTATCAATAACAGTGCCCTTGATTTTGATGGTATAGCGGGACATGTGCAGGTGCCCTACAGCGCCAGTTTGAACAATAAAACAGATCAGATCAGCCTTTCATGCTGGTTTAAAATGAATGAAGTGGGTAATTCCGGCGCTTTCCTGTTTTACAACACGAAATACATGCTTCAACTCGACGCACAGGGGAGAGTTTCATTGGCAATTTACAATCCTACTTACACTTCGGTCGTGATGGATTATGCAGACCGGATTCTCAATACCGACTGGCATCATGTTGTGGCAACCTACGATGGCGTCCAGATGAAACTCTATATTGACGGGGCGCTGAAAATAACAAAGGCCGCCACTGGTATGCTTCAAACGTCGAGCAGCGACCTGCACATCGGAGATCAGTCTACAATTAACTTTTTTCCAGGAATTTTGGATGAGGTGCTGCTTTACTCGAGGCCACTAACTCCTGATGAGGTTCTCTCAATTTATACCACCACGCAGAACCCGGGAACCGGGGATGGTCTCATTTCAGAATGGCCGCTCAATGAAAATGCGGGAACTATTGCAGATGATGTTTTTGATGGTAATAATGGAACGATAACCGGGGCAACCTGGAGTTCCGGAATCTCTGGAAGTTGCCTGCATTTTAATGGTTCAACTGATTGGATCAAGGTGCCCAAAGCCTCCAATCTGAATCTTACCAATTCAATAACCATGATGGTTTGGGCTAAAACAGAAGCAAATCTGACCACTAAAATATTTCAGAAAGGCGATTGGGACGGCCATGGCATCGGACAGGGTAACTGGGATGGATGGAATGGGACGATCAGACTGAACAATGCTACGAGTACGACATTGCATTGGGGGGATGGTTTGCCCGTGCTGAATCAATGGTACCATTTAGCTATGACCTATGATGGAACCATCATGAAATTTTATGTCAATGGTCAATTAAAAAACAGCAAAGCAGTTTCCGGCGTGCTGGCTGTCAATACACGCGATATTTCCATCGGTTCGGACAATGGCGCGCAAAAGTTCTTTAAAGGTTCCATTGATGAGGTTAAAATATATGGAGTAGCGCTAACACAAACAGAAATCCAGGCTAATTTTAAGCTACCCGGTGCGGCGTCTGATCAGGATGGCGATGGAATTGAAGATAAAGATGACAACTACCCGAAAGATCCGGCCAGGGCCTTTAACAACTATATGCCATCGAAGGGTTTTTCAAGCCTTGCTTTTGAGGATTTATGGCCCGGGCTGGGCGATTACGACTTCAATGACCTGGTGCTTGACTACCAGTTCAACACTGTCACAAACGGGTCAAATAAGGTAACTGAAGTGCTGGCGACTTTTGTGGTTCGCGCCATCGGTGCAGGATTTGAAAATGGATTCGGTTTTCAGTTACCTGGAAAAAATGTGGTAAACACCGATGTTATGGTCACCGGCTATGACCTCAAGGAAAACTATATCACGCTTGCCAGCAATGGAACGGAATCAAACCAGGAATTGACAACCATAATCGTTTTCGACAATGCCAACAAGGTTCTGGTGCCCAGTTCGGGTTTTGGTGTTAATGTTATCCCCACAGAACCCTATGTTACACCCGACACAATTGTTATCAGCATGGCATTTACACCCAATAAGTATGCTGCAGCTGATCTTGACCTGATTCGCTTTAACCCTTTTCTGATTGTAAACGGGGAGCGTGGAAAAGAGATCCATCTTCCTGACTATAAACCCACAAGCCTGGCTGACGTAAAATTATTTGGTACGGGTGAAGATGATACTAACCCAGCCACCGGGAAATATTATAAAACAAAATCAAACTTGCCTTGGGCGATCAATATTGCTTCTAGTTATCAGTACACCATCGAGAGCAACCAGATTACCAGCGCCTATCTGCGGTTTGCCAACTGGGCAGAATCATCGGGCACCACTTATCCTGACTGGTATCTCAATGAATCCGGTTATCGCAATTCGTCGGCGATTTATCCGCTACCTTAACGCATAAGGGGACTGGGTATATGGCCTTATAAATTGTGTCGGACTGGAATGACATTCATGAAGCGAATTTGAAACGAGGTACCCTTTTCCCTTACAATTTTTATATTTCCCGCAAGTTGCTCGACGAGAATTCTGACAATGTAAAACCCAAGTGATTTTTCAGAATCCATGGACGGGTCTTCCGGCAGCCCGATTCCATTGTCTTCGACTACAAGGAAGCACTGCTCTCCATCTTCTTTCTTGAGCCGGATATGGATTTCACCCGGAGCACCTTTAGGGAATGCATATTTGAAAGCGTTGGTAAGGAGTTCGTTGATGATCAACCCCATTGGTACGGCCGTTTCTATACTAACATCAATGGGGTCAAGATCATGGATCATATGGATGCGATGTCCGCTGAATGCAGTCATGATGATAACTGAGAGTGATTCAATATAGTTTGCCAATGGGATGCGGTCGAGATTTTCGGATCGGTAAAGATGTTCATGAATGAGTGCCATGGAACGTATGCGCATCTGAATATCGATGATTATTCGTGTAAGCTCCTCATTGCTATTGTTGTTGAGCTGAAAATTCAGCAAGCTGATGACAATGGCCAGATTATTCTTTACCCGGTGATGAATCTCACGTAGCAACACCTCTTTTTGCTCTATGTTTTTCGTTCTCAATTCATCGAGTTCCTTTTCCTTCGATCGGTCTCGGATCATAAGAACCACTTTGATAACATGACCATCTTTTAAAATGGGCGCATTCGTGATTTCAACATGAAGAATTCTGCCATTCACTTCAACTTTTTGTTCATCAAGAGAAGCCTCTCCGGTTTTAAAAACGTGGTTGATACCGTCCAGTGTCTGTTTGTAAATGAATGGAAAATGTTGGTTGAGCTCCTGACCAATGCAATCGGGGTTCATTCCGTTGCGTCTGAGCTCCTCTTTCAGAATTGAATTCACCATTACAATTTCACATTTCTCGTCGACAACATAGATCCAAACAGGGAGAGAATCAAGTGTGTCGCGGTATTCAATCTCGGAGCGGCGAACATCATCTTCCATTTGTTTCCGGCTCGTAATATCAATAAAATCCACCGCAATACAACCTGGTATCGTCTTGAAAATGTGAACGTAATAGAACCCTGAAAACCTTGCATCCTCATATTTAATTTCGAATGACTGTGGAGGCAACTCTCCCTTGGCAACCCTTTTGTACATCTCAGGAATTCCAGTACTGGCCAGGTTAGGAAAGGCCTGTTCAATCGTCAGCCCATACAATAATGCATGGGATATTCCTGTTAATTTGTCGGCTGAGGGGTTGGCTCCGATCAGCACCAGCTGGTCATTTTCTCCAATCTGGTACAGATGCATTGCATTGGGTGAAGACTCCACGATACTTCTGAATTTTTCCTCAGAGGCCCTTATGGCCTCCTCCGCTTGTTTTCGTTCGGTTATATCTCGTGCAATGGCCCACATCCCTTCATTGCTTCCCGCTTCATCGCGAACCAGGAATGTTCTGAGTTCCGCCGGGAAAACCGTTCCGTCTTTTTTTCGGTATTGCTTCATGTAAACACCGGAATGTCCATTTATGAGAATCTGTTCTTTTACGATCTGTTGCTCATATGCATGCCATTCATTCGGTGTAATATCCGCGTAGGTTAGATGTCTGAGTTCGTCGGCATCATAGCCGATCATTTTCTGAAAGGATTCGTTGCTGTCAATAATTTTTCCTTGCATATTGACCATGACGAAGCCATCCATCATACTCATATGAAGACTCCTGTATTTCCTTTGCGATTGCAGGATCACATCCTCCTCGCTTTTTTTTAACAGCTCTTTGGAAGTAATTTTCTTGGATGTTTTATTTGTCTTTTGAGTCATATGCAACTGTTAGACAGGTCCTCGCATGGATTCTTTCCAGTTCAAAGATAAATATTTTTTTTCGGATTCTTTTTCTTAAAATAAAGCGCATCCAAATAATACAATATCCTGATTGAAAAGCTGTTTGCCCCTGGTGAATTCACGGTGTTTCTGAAATCATCAAAGAAATTGGGAATAATATTGTTATCAAAGGTAGTGATGGCATTTTTCCACATCAGTGACAGCTGACTTCCCGGAGCAAAATTCCAAATGTAGGTAAGGTCAACGTTGAAAAGGTTGTAATTCACATCCGGATCACCGGAATATGCAGAAGGGAGGAGGGTTCCGTCACGCTGAAGGGAGTAAAATGAGTAGTAAGGGGCGGAAACCCAGTAGTGTCGGGCCCTTAAATCGATACTCATGGTGCTGGTTATCATACAATTTGCTTCCAGGATATTGGTTATGCTTTGGCGATCGCGTCGCCCGAAATAAATACTGAGGTTGCCCAATGAATCTTCGGATTGATCGGCATAACCCACATCATTGAGTATTTTTTCGAAAAAGAGATGGTATAGCACCATGATCCTGTCTGAAATCCTTAATCGCGGCTCGAGTGTAAATATGAAACCAGAGGTTTTATAATCACTTGCGAGATAGCCAGAAATGGAGCCATCCAGGGCAAATGTTTTGCGATAATCAGAAGAAAACCAGGCGGTCATTTTTCCATATGAAGGGGCAATATACATCCATCCGTCAACCCTGGGCTCGTAATAATCATGTGCCTGAATGGGTTGAACTTCAGTATAAACGCCAAGGGTCAGGTATTTCTTTGTTGTCGCATTGCTTTCTGCACTGAATCTAAAGTTTGAAAATTTCAATCCTTCGTAAAGGAAATTGTAAAATATCTGGACATTGTTATACATGTTTAGTAATTTCCAGAATGGGTCATAGATATTGTACCGGAAGGTCGCTGTGTTGTCGAAACGGTTGTTCCTGATATTGAAGCCCATGTCGTTTGGGTCATATGTATCAGTTTCAAGCAACTGTTGATATGAAAATTGAAAATTTCCGGAGATTTTCCCATAATTCAGCAAATAATGATAGCCGAAGTCCGGCGAATTATGACTGTAATATTTCTGACTGACAAACGCATCTCCACTGAGGGCGTATGTATAGGATTTATTGGCGAATTTGAAGGAGGTTCCGGTTACATTGGCTGTATAGCCTTCGTTGGGCATAAAATAATTCGTATTCAGAAAATCAAGGTAAGAATTGTTTTTAAGGTTCTGATCCAGAACGACCATGTTGTAATTGGTAAATCCCTGTGTCAATATCCTTCTGCTTTGGCCGGTGATGGTATCAAACACAGTGGCCCAGGTATTCGCAGATATGGCATTGAAAATGCCTATGCCAAGCCCGTTGCTTGTTCGCCCTGAAACCTTCGATGCATTGATCAGTTTGGTCTGATTTGGGTTTTCATCTATTATTTCATTGGATTTAAGTTCTTCGTAAGGCTTTTCATAGCCCTTTGGCTGACTCCCGACCCGTCTTGAGTAAAAAACTCCTCCTTTGTTGAACATCTCGGTTCCTTCCGTGAAAAATTGACGGCGCTCATCATAGCGTATTTCAAAAGGGGAGAAATTATAATATTTGTCATCCGACCGTACCTGCCCGAAATCAGGGATCAGGGTCATATCGAGTGTAAAGCTTTGATTGATCCCATATTTAAGATCTGCACCATAATTATAGGAAAGTTCATAGATATTGTCACCCGGGTTGTTCTGAAGGTACGCTGATAAATAGGGCGTTACTGAAAGGCGCAGGGGCGGTTTGATGTTTTTGATCCCAACGAGCAGCCCGCTTTGATTCACATAGCCTGAAATCTTAGAATCAACCATGTTCCATGTGCTGACTTCACGGAAACGACGAATTTCACGCTGGCAGTTGATGCCCCATTCCTGTATAGGCTCTAATGGGAAACGTAGGGCCGAGTAAGGAATTTTCATCTCAACAACCCAACCCTGGTCATTTTTCCTGGCTTTACTGACCCAAACGGCATCCCAACTGAAATCATCATCGGCATCCCCAATTAAATCATCACCGGCCTCGGCACCGGTCAGTTTGAAATCTGCCTGCACATCCGATGCATACACTGAAAAACAAAAGGCATTGATCCCATCATTGAATGGACTGATGATTAAAACGAAATTATCTGCATTAAGATCATTTGCGTCCCGGAGTCCCATCTGGGCCAGAATACTGTCGGGATGCGGGTCGAAGAGGGTTGCCCCGATATAGAGTCCACTGTTGTCATATAAAAACCTCACCTCCGTGCGCAGTGTTGAAGGTTTCCCGTTGTAGGGCATTCTTTGGATAAAATCTTTGGCAACAGGCGCAGATTCCCAAATAATTTCATCCAGGATGCCATCAATTTTAGGGGCTTCAGTTGCTGTAATGACATTGATCCTTTTCTTCTCAACCTGGGCGAAAAGTAAAATTGAAGAGAACATAAGGAGAAGGAGGAGCAGATTTTTATTCATTCACTTGGATGAATTCAATTCGTGTTTCCATGCGTTAAAAAGTTTCAGAAACTCCGGATAAATAAAGCTGTTTGTGGCGATGATTTGTTTTCCAAAGATATAATTTTCTGTACCAAGAAAATCGGTCACAATTCCCCCGGCATTTTTGACCAATAGCCCACCCGCATTCACATCCCAAGGGCTGAGGCCATATTCGTAAAAGCCATCGTACCGGCCACAGGCAGTATAAGCCAGGTCGGCCGCTGCAGAGCCAAGGCGTCGCGCTCCACGGCTGTTTTGCAACAGGTGTTTAAAAATAGCCAGGTAATCATCCAGTCTTCTGTAATCATAGTACGGGAAGCCGGTAGCAAAAAGCGATTCATTGATACCCGGGGTCTCCGAAACCCTGATGATGACGTTGTTGAGATAGGAAGGAGCTGATTTCCAGGTATAAAAAAATTCCTTCAAATTGGGTTCATATACCATCCCCAGGATGGTTTCCTTCTGGTGCATCAATCCAATGCTGATGCAATAAAGCGGCACACCATGGATGAAATTCGTTGTACCATCCAGGGGATCAATGACCCAGGTAAATTCACCCGGTTGAAGTTCAGCATTTTCTTCGGCGATAAATCCACTTCCGGGTATTAACAACGACAGGCGATCAACAATACGGCGTTCCGACTCCTTGTCAACATAGGTCACATAATTATGCAGCCCCTTTGATTGTATATCAGTGGATTTCAGTTTTATAATCTCCTGCTTCAGGAATTCACCCGTCTCTTTTGCAAGATCGCAGACACTGTATGTCAGTTTTTCTAAGTTCATATTGTCTCTTTTCAACCTGCAAGGTTAAGCTTATTTAAGTCTTTCAGAGTTAAATTATTTCATTGACAAGATAACCATCCCCGGTCAGGTTTTCTAGTTTCACCCGCATCACCTGATTGACAAATTCTGTGTTATAAATCGTTCTTGCTTTGACATAATTTTCCGAAAAACCATGCATGAAACCCTTTGAATTATCTGATTCAAATAACACGCTTACCTCTCTGCCCTGATTTTTCAAATAGAATTGATGCTTTTTTTCTTCCGACAATTGATGCAACCGGTCGCTGCGATCTTTTTTGACCCTATCCGAAACAAAAGTCTCCATTTTTGCAGCAAGGGTATTCTCACGTTTCGAATAGGTGAATACATGCATATAGGAAATATCGAGATGTTGGAGGAAGTGATAGGCATCTTCGAAGTCCTGATCTGTTTCACCAGGAAAACCAGTAATCACATCGGCTGCAATACATGCATAGGGCAGGAGGGAACGGATTTTCATGATACGATCGGCGTAAAGCTCCCTGTTATACTTGCGATGCATCAATTTAAGAATCCTGTTGCTTCCCGATTGGAGCGGGATGTGGAAGTGGGGCATGAAGTTTTGGGAGGCTGCCACAAATTCAATGATATCATGCGAAAGCAGGTCGGGTTCAATGGATGATATCCGGATGCGGCTCATCCCTTCGATCTTATCAAGCGCCTGGATGAGCTGGAAGAAGTTCTCCCCGTTTTGCCTGCCAAAATCACCGATGTTTACGCCGGTTAACACGATCTCTTTGACGCCATGACCTGTGATTTCCCGTGCATATTTCAGCGAATTCTGAATGGTGTCGCTCCTGCTTCGTCCGCGCGCCAATGGAATGGTGCAGTATGAACAATGGTAATCACATCCATCCTGGATTTTTAAAAATGAACGTGTACGGTCACCATATGAAAATGAAGGTATAAACGATTCATGTTTACCAGGCAATTCTTTTCCATGTTCGGGAGGTTGATCGAGCAGGGCCAGCTCTTCAAATAAACGGAACTTCCCGGTATGGCCCAATACAAGATCGACACCTTCCATCTGGGCCAGTTCACCAGGCTTAAGTTCAGAAAAACAGCCGATCACGGCGATCCGCGCCTCCGGGTTGATCTTGTGCGCCTGGCGTATGGCCGCACGGCACTTTTTCTCGGCAACAGCAGTTACAACGCAGGTGCTGATTACATATATATCAGCCGGGTTGTGAAAATGGGTGACTTCATATCCATTTTCCAGAAATTTCCTTGATAAGGAAGAGGCCTCAGCGAAATTTACTTTACATCCGAAATGGTGGAACGCAATGGTTTTCGATTTCATGTGACAAATTTACAAAGGTTGCCTGGAATAAATATTAAATTTGTATATGATATCTGCCTGGGTAATCCAGGGAAATGATTTTTCAACATACATCTGCTGGAAGGAAACGAAGATGGATCATACCAAGCGAACTACAATGCCCGTTACAGGAATGTCCTGTTCAAACTGTGCATTGAATATTGAGCGCAACGTTGGCAAATTATCAGGCATCGAAGAGGTCAATGTGGATCTTGCTGGTGAAAAACTCTCTGTATCTTTTGACAAAACGAAAATTAATGAAAATGAGATCATTGCGTCTGTCAAGCGGATTGGGTTTGGTATTGCGACCGGAAAGACGGAACTACCTGTTACTGGCTTGCATGATAACTCAGATGCACTGGCACTTGAAAAAATGCTCCTGCGGATGGATGGAGTACTCGCAGCCAATGTGAGTTATGCCACTGAGCGGGTTGCAGTGGAGTATATACCGGGGATGACCGGAATTGCTGAAATTGCAGGGGTAATGCGTAAAGCAGGCTTCGATCCTGTGCAAGTTGGGGAGACTGATCAACTTGAGGATGTAGAGGCCAGGGTGCGTGCTTCCGTGCTGAAGCATCAGAAACAGATGCTTGTTGTGGGTTTGATTTTTACCGTGCCACTGGTCATATTCAGCATGGCCCGCGACTTTGGCTTCTGGAGTTTTCCACATGACCAATATGCCATGCTGCTATTTGCCACGGTGGTTCAGTTTGTGGTCGGCTGGCAGTTTTACATTGGGGCATACAAGAGTTTACGTTCTGGCAGTGCCAACATGGATGTATTGATCATGCTTGGCTCTTCCGTTGCATATTTTTCGAGCCTTTTAGTGACTGTTGGCTTGATCGGCAGTCCAAATGTTTTCTTCGAAACCGGTGCCGCTATCATAACACTCATCAGGCTGGGCAAGTATCTCGAAGCCCGCGCAAAAGGCCGCACATCAGAAGCACTGAAGGCCTTGATGGGTCTTCGCGCCAAAACCGCCCATGTCATCCGCCATGGGGCGGAGGTGGAGATAAACATAGAACAGGTTGTTGTCGGGGATACCATAGTGGTTCGCCCGGGCGAAAAAGTGCCGGTCGACGGCATCATCTGTGAAGGACGTTCCGCTTTTGAAGAGTCTATGATCACCGGCGAATCGATGCCAGTCAGCAAAGGCCCGGGTGATGATGTGATCGGGGCCACCATCAACAGGGAAGGATTGATCAGGTTTGAAGCAACCAAGGTAGGTAAAAACACCACTTTGGCGCAGATTGTAACGTTGGTCCAGGCCGCGCAGGCAAGTAAGGCACCCATTCAAAAATTGACTGACGAGATCGGAAAATTTTTCGTTCCCATCATTGTTGGTCTCGCAATCATGACTTTTTCAGGTTGGGTCTTTGTAGCTCAGAGTGATTGGACCATGGCCATGATGAACGCCATCGCGGTTTTGGTCATCGCATGTCCCTGCGCGATAGGTCTGGCCACTCCGACAGCCATTATGGTCGGAACATCAAAAGGCGCTGAAAACGGAATTCTCTTCAGAAACAGCGAAACCCTTGAAAGAGCAGGCCGTGTGAATATTGTTGTGCTGGATAAGACTGGTACGATCACCAAGGGGCAGCCGGAAGTTACAGATATTTATACTGTCCCAAGCCTGTCAATGGATGAAATGCTGTGCATGGCAGCCAGCGCCGAACAGGGATCTGAGCATCCTTTGGGCCATGCCATCGTGAAAGCAGGGCAGGATAAAGGCCTGGTGCTTACAGATCCATTACAGTTCAAGGCTTTCAGTGGTTTTGGTGTCCGGGCTTTGGTGAACGGACAAATTGTGATTATTGGGAACCTGAGGTTAATGCAAAATGAGCAGATTGACACAGTAACACTTCAGCAGGATATCGGAAGGTTGCAGGCCGAAGGAAAAACGGTGATGATCGTAGCCATTGCATCCAACGGCGAATCAGCCCGCGCTGTTGGATTGATTGCAGTAGCAGATACTGTAAAACCAAGTTCCAGGGAGGCCATTGCCGATTTGCACCGGCTTGGCCTTGAAGTCGTTATGGTCACCGGGGATAACAGGAACGCCGCGGAAGCAATCGCTGCCCAGGTTGGCATCGACAGTGTAATAGCAGAAGTTTTGCCCGGGGGCAAAGCAGAGGTCATAAAAAATCTTCAGGCTGGCCATGTTTCAGGATATCCTCGACGAATTGTGGCCATGGTCGGCGATGGCATCAATGATGCACCGGCGCTTGCACAGGCCGATGTCGGCATTGCCATCGGAACCGGCGCTGATGTAGCCATGGCAGCCGCTGGGATTACCCTTATCAGTGGTGACCTCCATGGGGTGGGCCGTGCCATTTCCTTGTCCCGGGTCACTTACCAGACCATAATCCAGAATCTTATTTGGGCCCTGTTCTATAATGTTGCCCTTATTCCGGTTGCTGCTTATGGACTGCTGAGCCCCATGTTTGCTGCTGGAGCCATGGCCTTCAGTTCGATCTTTGTGGTGACGAACAGCTTACGCCTGCGTGGCTTCAAAGTTCAGACATTTGCCCCAGCTAAATCCATGATCCGGCAAGTACTTGAACTGGTGCCGCGGATTCTGGCTCCTGCCATGGCCCTGGCCATACTCATTGTATTCCCGTTAATGACCATGCCAGGTGGAATGGAGGTCAAGGGGGCCAATGCAGGAACCATGTCACCACTCCTGATGATGGTCATGGCCATTGCCAATGGACTAATTGCCATCTCTTATGCATCGATCCCTGTCTTTCTCATCGTTTTTATCAGGAAGCGTAAAGATCTGCCATTTTCCTGGGCCATTGTCCTATTTGGCGCATTCATCCTGGTTTGCGGCACAACACACTTTGTACATATCATCGGACTTTGGTGGTCAGTTGACTGGTGGCAGGCGTTGGTCGATTCGATCACGGCCATTGTTTCGCTGGCCACCGCTGTCATTGTCTGGCCAATACTCCCTAAACTTCTGGCTATTCCAAGCCCGGAGCAATTAAGGTTGATCAACAGCGAGCTTCAAAAGGAGAAAAATAACCTCGAGCGCACCCGCGATGAATTGCGCCGGGCATATGATGAGGTTGAACTTCGGGTGAAGGAACGTACAACTGAACTCGAGCTGGCCAACATCTCTTTACAAACTGAAATTACTGAACGGGTGAGGGTTGATTCTGCCTTGCGTGAGAGTGAAGCAAAATTCAGGGCAGTCTGGGAAAGCTCCACTGATGCCATAGGCGTTTCCATCAATGATTTCCTGGTGTTTGTAAACCCGGCCTACATAAAGCTTTTTGACTTTACAAACGAAAATGAAATATTAGCGTTGCCGCTGCTGGGTTTGATTGCTCCGGAAGAGAAAGAACGAATTGCTGAATACATTAAACTCCGTCCGGTTGATCCCGGAATACCCACTGAGTATGAAACCATTGGTATGAAAAAAGATGGAACGACCTTCCACATGGATGTGAAAGCCTCTATCTTTGATTATAAAGATAAAAAACACACGCTGCTCATACTTAGGGATGTCACTGAACGCAAACGGGCGGAGGAGCGGCTCAAGGATGAGCTTGCGATCCTGACCAGGGCTGAAAAGCTGGCTGAAGAGTCAAATCTCATGAAATCTTCCCTGATGATGAATATGAGCCATGAAGTGAGAACACCGCTCAATGCCATCCTGGGATTTTCCTCCATTATCAGTACTGAATCAGCCGAAGATGATATCCGCGAAATGGCTGAAAGGATAAGGGTTTCAGGTGACCGGCTTTTAAAAATGTTGGATGATATACTTAAGCTTACACAGCTTCAATCAGGAACCGAACTATTAAATTTGAAAGAGGTTGACCTTGTATCAGAATTAAATCGCATGGTTTCGAACTTTCAGCCATTGGCCATTCTGAAAAACCTGCATTTGGCATTTATGCCAATAAAGAAAGTCAAAGCCTTCACCGACAAAGGGTTAATCACCAAGGCTATCGGGGAACTGCTGAATAATGCCATTAAATTCACTGACCAGGGGCGCATTGATATCGCGTTGAATGGTATTTCAATTGAAGGCCGATCCTGGATTGAAATCAGGGTTTCCGATACAGGCATCGGAATCGACAAAGAATATCATCAGCTTATCTTTGAGTCGTTTCGCCAGGTTAGCGGAGGTTATAACCGTATTTATGAGGGAACCGGGCTGGGCCTTACGATCGCCAAGAAAATCGTCGAACTTTTGAATGGTGAACTTCTTATAGAAAGCGAAATTGGGATAGGCTCTGTTTTTACAATCAGGTTGCCCGATGTTGAGATGTACTCCGGCAGTGTGGAAAACCCAATTCATGATTCGATGCCGCAGGATAAAATGAAACCAGTCATTCAGGGGAGTAAACGAAAGCCGATCATTTTATTGGTTGAAGATAATGAAGACAATGTCAATTTAGCCACCCAGTACTGCAAAGAATATTATATTCTCGACGCAGCAATGAATGGTGCCAATGCAATTCAGATGGCCCGGGAGAAAGCCTACGATGTTATCTTGATGGATATAAATCTTGGTTTAGGAATGAGCGGGCTTGAAGCAGCAAATGCAATAAAAAAGCTGGAAAACAACAGCCAGACTCCGATTATCGCCATAACTGGTTTTACATCAAAAGAGGACCAGAAACGCATTTTGGCCCATGGATGCGATTATTATTTAGGCAAACCGTTTACCAAAAGGGAGATTCTGGAAATGCTCGATCGCACATGCCGATAAGCCCATCTAACGTTTCAGGTACTGCTGGAGAATAATCCCGGTCACAATGAACATCAATCCGACGAATGTTGAAAAAAGGATTGGTTCACCTACTGCAAAGTGAATGATGATCAGGGAGATGAACGGAGAGAGGTAAATCAGGTTTGAAACCTTCGCCGTTGTAAAAGAAAACCTGAGTGCGTTCAGCCAGAATACGAAGGTGATGCCCATCTCAAACAAGCCGATGTATACGGCGCCGGTTAATGCTTGCCATGGCGGGATCTGGAATGTTCCTGTAATGACAATGGCCAGAAAAGTGTATATAAAACCAAAGCAAAAGTTAAGGAAGAGTTTGCTAACGGCTTCACGCTGGTCCCTGACATTAAATATCCAGTAGAGTGCCCAGAAAACTGCGCTGCCGACTGCCAGGAATATACCCATCACCCTGTCAGAGTCAGGGATACTGACAAGGTGGTGCGAGGTCAGGTCGGGGTGAGTAGAGATGACAATGATACCTGTAAAACTAATCAGGATAGCGAAGATGCTGCTGAGGCTGATTTTTTGCTTTAACATGGGAATAGAAAGCAATACAAGAAAAAGGGGCCAGATATAGTTCAGGGTTCCGGCCTCCTGTGCTTGCAGCAAATCATAGGCTCTCAGCAGTACCACATAATAGAGGAATGGGTTGAGAAACCCCAGCAATGCAGACAGCAGCACATCCTTGATGGAAAGGCTTTTCAGGAGTGTCAATTTGCCCTGGGCCAACAGGATAAAAAACAGAACCAGGCAGGCCATAAATGATGAAAAAAACAACAACCCGAGCGGATCGAGGTAACGTAAGGAGATTTTAAAGGCCGATCCGATGGTTGACCAGCATGCGATAGCTGCAAGCGCGAATAAATAGGCTTTTTTCTGTGATTTCATTGCAATGCGAAGGTACTCAAAGATCCGAAAAAATTTCTAAATTTGCCATCTAACCGATCAATCCTATGAAAAAGCTAGCCGTAGTTGCCCTTGGAGGAAATGCACTTTTGCGCGGAGACCAAAAAGGAACCATTGATGAGCAGGAGGCGAATGCCTTTGCAACCGCCGAAAGCCTGGTGAAGTTAATCAAACGTGATTATAACATTGTGATTACACACGGTAACGGTCCACAGGTGGGCAATATCATGCTTGCTAATTCAGCAGGGTATAAAATGTTTGGTCTGCCCGAAATGCCCTTGGATATCTGCGTGGCCTATTCTCAGGGATTTATTGGTTATATCATTGAGCAACAGCTTAAAAATGTACTGGAAATTCATGATATGGAGCGGGATATCATTACCATTACCACACAGGTTTTGGTAAATAAAGATGATCCCGCCTTTTTAAAACCCACGAAACCTGTCGGTCCATACTATACAAAAGAGGAGGCTGAAAAAACGATGAAGGATACAGGATCCATTTTCAAAGAGGATCCGCGTGGACGGGGCTGGAGAAAAGTTGTTGCCTCCCCGACACCCTTGGTTATCATCAATAAGAAGACCATCGAATCGATTGCCCGAGGCGGGCAGATCGCAATTGCAGTGGGTGGTGGAGGAATACCCGTATTCTACGTTGCACCCAATAAACTCCAGGGAATAGATGCGGTAATTGACAAGGACCTCGCTTCTGCTTTGCTTGCCTCACAAATCAATGCTGATAAATTTTTCATCCTCACAGATGTTCCCAAGGTTTGTATTAATTTCAATACGCCGCAGGAAAAAGCACTCGACCGCCTGACAATTGCTGAAGCCAAGCGATATCTGGAAGAAGGTCAGTTCCCTGATGGCAGTATGGGCCCCAAAGTAAGGGCAGCAATTCATTTTGTTGAACGCTCAGGAAAGGACACCATTATCACGAAAACGACCATGCTTGGAATTGACAACGGAGGTACAAGGGTAACCCTGGTCTAATCATTTGTCACGCGTCACGCGTCACCTGTCACGTTCTTTGGTCACACGTCAAAAACCATCTTCTTTACCTCAAGGCCATCCACCTTTAGTAATTCATTTTCCAGTTTTACAAATTCATCGCGGGTTCCGGTAAGTTCAAGGATGATCATCCCGCTTCGGGAACAAAAATCATCCTTGACTTCATGAAGGCCCAATCGTGTTCTGATCGAACATCCGAAGTTTGTTAAAATATGCTGAACATCTGAGACTTTTTTAACCCTGTCGGTGATGCGAATACCGAGTATCCAGATTTCTTTCATGGTTTCTAATTCAATGAAATACTTGATTTGGTCACGATCATCTCCTTGAAACAGATCGTAAAGGTTGTTCCGTTTTGCCGGGAAATGTCGATCTTCCCGTTTATTTGCTCTACCAGCAAGCGCACGATAAACATCCCAAGCGATTTGTCAGAATCCATAGAGAAAGAAGGAGGTAGTCCAACGCCATTGTCTTTGACAATCAAGGTATAACCATTATCATGTGCCTTTCGTAAGTGAATTTCAATGTCCCCGGTATGATATAGTGGGAAGGCGTATTTGAATGCATTTGTAAGCAGTTCATTTGCAATAAGTCCAAGCGGAAGTGCAAGTTCAATATTGACATCCAATGGATCAAAACTTGTGATCAGGTTGAACCTGCTTCCGCTGAATGTACTCAATATGATTTCTGAAAGGGATTGCAGGTAGGAGGCCAGCGGGATCATATCGAGATTTTCAGAACGGTAAAGATGCTCGTGAATCAGCGCCATTGAACGAATGCGCATTTCAACGTCGCGAATGATACGAATGAGTTCAGGATCAGAATTGTTCCGAAGCTGAAGGTCGAGCAAACTGACAACGATGGCGAGATTGTTTTTTACCCGGTGGTGGATTTCCCGGAGCATAATCTCCTTTTGCTCGATGTTTTTCTGTTTCAGCTCCTCAATCTCCTTTTCCTTGGATCGATTACGCATGATGATCATCACCTGGATCACTTTATTGTCTTTGAAGATCGGAACCTTGCGGGTTTCTCCATAAATTGTTTTGTCCCCCAGGTAGAATTGTTGTTCTCCGATCACGATCTCACCCGTTTTAAATACAAGGTTTATTTCATCCAGGGTAGAGGTCTGTATAAATGGATATACCTTGGTGAGTTTTTTACCGATGCAATTGATCGAAAACCCTTGTCGGAAATGCTCCTCCTGCAGGGAAGAGTTCAGCATGACAAACCGTATTTCCTTATCAACGACATACAGCCAGTCAGGGATTGAATTTAATGTGTTAATATATAGAAACTCCGATTGTTGAAGAAGCTTGCCCGCTTGTTTGCGCTCATCGATCTCATTCAGCAACTTCCGGTAATTCTCGGAAAGTGCTTTTTTGTGAAGGAAATTTTTCCAGTATAGTCTTCTGAACATCAATGCCATGATAATTCCGATACTGTATACACCGATTACAAAGAAGAGGTTATTGAAAAATATAAATGGATTCAGATTGTAAGTACGGTTAAAAATATTAGCCAGTATAAAAGCCATGACCTGGAAGGCGCCAATGCTGATTAAAGTAAAGAATGGCAATCTGAAAAATGAGAATACCCCAATTACTACGAGCATAACCCAGGAATAATAGTATACAGATCCTTCAGTCAATGGGCTGGAGGATAATCCGACAATAAAAACGCCAACACCCGTAGCAAGGTTCAGAAAAATAAAAATAGTCTTTAGCCATTTATACAAGGGGCGAAAATAGGTCACAACAATGGAGATGACCATAACCGGAATAATTACGCCAAATCGGGTAAAAAAATGAAATTCAGAGGTGTCGTGAAATACCAGTAAATTAAAGAGGGCAAAACATAAAAAAAGGATAAGGGTAACATAAAATCCAAGCCTCATACTCGGAAGAGAGGAGATTAGATAGTGTCTTTGAAATTCTTCTTTAATGACTTTTTTGGAAATCTCACCCATATCTCACCAATTAAAAAGTGAAAACCATGCGTTGTACTTCAAGTCCCCGAATTTGGGCAAGTTCTTCCTCAAGGGATTTACATTCTGCGGCATCGCCGGCGAGATGAAGAATGATGATACCAACCCGGCTGCACACCTCTTCAGAAACCTCGTGAAACCCCAGCCTCGATTTAATCACATGGGCATATTTCGTAAGCGCCATCTGTGTCTGTCCTGCCTCCTTAATGCGGTCGGTGATCAATAAACCAATGATTCTGACTTCGCTCATGGTGAATCCAATTTAAAAATAGAGGTCACGTTGACCCTCTTTTATCTGATTAATTTTACCTATCAGCTTCTCCCTGAAGGCTGCATCATCGATTTCATCCAGTTTTTCCTTCAGCAACGCGTATCCCTTTACCTTTGTTTCAGCAGGAGCGTAGTCTTCCAGGTACTCAACCATGGTCATCAATGCATTGGGCTGACAGAAACGTTTGATAAAGCCAGGGACTGAAAACTCCATAAAATGTTCGCCGGTTCTTCCCAAACGATAACATGCAGTGCAAAATGAAGGGATATATTTTTGATCCATCAGTTCATTCATGATCTCATTCAGGCTTCGGTTGTCATTGATCTGAAATTGCTCAAGATCAATGTCCTGTTCCGCGTTATTCTTCTTCTTGGCATACCCGCCCAATTCGATGTTGGTACCTCCATCAATCTGGGATACACCAAATTGCATTATCTCATCGCGGATGTTTGCCGGTTCCCGCGCAGTTAGGATTAATCCGGTATAGGGAACTGCCAGCCTTAAAATAGCAACGAGTCTTGTGAATGCGTCATTACTTACTAAATGTGACTTGTCGATGTTCAGTTGTGATGCATATTGTATCCTGGGAAAGGATATGGTATGTGGCCCGACATTGTAAACGGCTTCAAAATGATTTGTGTGGCGCACCAGCCCCAAAACTTCAAATCGCCAGTCGTAAAGTCCGAATAAAGCACCAATTCCCACATCGTCAATCCCTGCCTCCTGCGCTCGATCCAGTGCGGTCAGCCGCCATTCATAATTTCTTTTTAAGCCACCCAGGTGGACTTTTGCATAGGTCTCCTCGTGATAGGTCTCCTGGAAAATCTGGTAGGTCCCGATTTTTGAATCTTTGATGATGCGGAAACCGTCAATATCGAGTGGTGCTGCATTGATATTGACCCGCCTGATTTCACCGGGACCACTCTTAACAGCATAAACCGTCCTGACACTGTCGGCAATGAATTTGGCATCGTATTGCGGATGTTCACCAAATACCAGGATTAATCTTTTCTGGCCTGAATCTTCCAGCGCTTTAACCTGGCAAACCAGATCATCATGGTCGAGTGTAACCCGTTTTAATTGCTTGTTAGATGCTTTAAATCCGCAGTAAGCACAATTGTTAGTACACAGATTCCCGATATATAAAGGGGCAAAGAGCACGATCCGCTGACCGTACACTTTTTCTTTCAATTTACGCGCTCCCTGTTTGATTTCTTCAATGAGATCCTGATCTGTTGCATTTATTAGAACAGCTGTTTCGGCAAGAGTCAACCGGTTTTTATCGAGAGATTTTGCGATGATATCCCTGACTTGCTCCTTTGTTGCCGGACGCGTACGAATGAATTCCCATATTTCATCCGGATCGATGAAAGGTTTCATCCGCAGATCTTTTATTTTCAGTTTCTCAGGTCTAAAAATCATCTGTTTTGTCAAATATAGTCAAGCAAAGATAGCATAAAAATGGGGAGCTAAATTCGCCTTCTTGTTCTTTCCGAAAGGTAAACTCCGCCAATTACCAGTGTGATCCCTGCGACTTTTTGGAGGGTAAACTCTTCTGATAGCAGAATAAATGAGAATATGGCTGTAAATACAGGGATCAGGTTTGAAAAGATATTTGATTTGCTGATTCCCAGTAGTTTAACTGAATGTGCAAAAAAAACAAAAGAGACTGAAGAGGCAAGGATTGCTAAAAGTAGCATGGATGTGATGATCTCTCTGTTCAGGGGAACATCTATGGCTGATTTGAATTCAAATACCAAAAAAAGAGGTAAAAAGAGAAAAATACCGATCAGGTTTTGCCAGGCAATCAAAGTCAGTGCCGAATATTTGACAGTGAGTTTTCTCAATGTGACCGTGTAGAGCAAGGCAGCCAGAACAGCCCCGAATAAACAAAGAATCCCACGGATATCAGCTGCGAGGGAAAGATTCCCGGTGACAAGCATCATGACTACACCACTAAAAGAGATGGCAATTCCAACAAAATTAATGGGGGTTAGTTTTTCTCTGACACTCAGAAAAGCTATTACTGGAGAAAAAACAGGAATGGTTGCAATGATTACTGCAGAGATGGAGGGCGTGGAAAATTTTAATCCGTAATTCTCCCCAAGAAAATAGAGGAATGGATTGAACAATGCACTGAGAAAAATCAATCTGTAGTCTTTCAGGCTGATCTTTTCACGTTTCCAGAAAAAATGAATAATCGTAAAAAGGAAAGCAGCAGAGATGATAAGCCGGATAAAAATGATGGTGACAGGTTCATAATATTTCAGGAGGATGGAGCTCCAAATAAAGGAAAGTCCCCAAAAAAGCATGGCTGCAAGGGGAAAAAAATATACAGGTATGTGAAATTTTTTCAATCTGGCGCAAAAGTACATCTTCTCTGCGATTTACCTATAATGAATAACGAATGACCATGGCGGAATGGATGATTTTTTTAATAATTTTATCTGTGAACTGTAACATTTTAAATTCACCTCAGTCCATTGTCAAAAATCCGATAGATTGGAAGGCGCTTATATACATATTCATCAGAAATTGATTGATGCCTGTCGCAATGGCGACAGAGATGCACAATTTAAAATCTATAAACTCTATTATAAAGCCATGTTCAATACCAGTCTCAGAATTGTCAACGATATGGCCGAAGCTGAGGATATCATGCAGGAATCTTTCCTGGATGGATTTCAGCAGTTGGATCGCTATTCGGGTGCGGGCAGCTTCGGTTCCTGGCTGAAACGGATTGTGGTCAACAGGTCCCTTGATTATTTAAGAAAACAGAAAAATACCGTTTCTCTTGACGAAGAGGTGTACGATGTGCCCGATACCGCCGAAGAAAACAGGGAGGATGAAATCCAGTTTCAGGTAGAAGAGGTCAAAAAAGCAATGTTTTATCTGCCGGAGGAGTACCGGGTTGTTTTATCACTTTTCCTTCTTGAAGGATATGATCACGAGGAGATCTCCCAGATATTGCATATTTCAAATCAGCTTTCGCGAACCCGCTACTTTCGTGCACGCCGGAAATTACTCGGATTATTAAAGAAAAATAATTTTCACCATACATTTAGCGCAAATTAACCATGCCGGAACTGGAAAAGTATATCAGGGAGCACCTCGGAGAATTCGATTCATTTGAGCCAGAACAGGATCATTTCGGGAGATTTCAGAACCGTATGAGCAGCCAGCCGGTCCTGGCAGTAAGTCACACACGCAGCCGTCTGCTTAAGGTTGCAGCTTTGATCGTCATCCTGATCAGTGTAAGTGTTATTGTAGTCGAATTTGTCACCAGGGAGATTGGTGAACGATTTGTGTTATTAAACCAGGGATCAGAATTGCCACTTGAAATAACGGAAGCGATTCAGTATTATGACAACCAGGCCATGGTGCAAATGGGAACCCTGAATACCCTGGCATCATGCAATTCGGAAGCCATTTCATTAAACGAGACTGCGTTAAGTGAAATTTCAAAACTGAACCTGTCAACAGCCGAACTGAAAAACACCCTGCTGGTCAATCCCGGTAATGAACACATTCTGGATGCCATTATCCAGAACCAGCAGATGAAAGAATCCATTCTGAACAACATCATCAAGCAACTTTCACAATCCAAAAAATAGTTTGTCATGAAAACAATAATAAAAATCACCTTCTTTACGCTGGTTTTCCTTTTCCTGCTTTGCATAAAAGGGGTGAAGGCCCAGGATGAATTTACCAAGGTGATTAAAAAGGAATTCACCGTCAATCCTGATGCACAGCTTACTGTTAACAACCGTTTCGGAAAGATACACTGTGCCAACTGGGATAAAAATTCCATTTTAATCGAAGTCACCATCACAGTTGATGCCAGCGACCAGGAAGAGGCTGTCAAACGCTTCAACAGGATCTCGATCGATTTTACCGATTCACCATCCTCCGTGAATGCGGTTACAAATATCCAGGATGGAAAAGGCTCAGGAAAAGGGAGCTTTTCAATTGATTACATCATATCGATGCCGGTTACCATCAGTCTCGACCTGACAAATAAATTCGGCGATATCTTCATCAATGAAGTACAGGGAAAGACGAAGATTAACCTGGGATATGGAAACCTGGAGGCAAAAAAACTTGGAAGTTCAGATAATCTGCTGGACATTAAGTTTAGCAAAGCAAGCTTAAACTGGGTTAAAGGTGCAGTGATGATGTTAAAATATTCTGAAATGAACCTGGATTATGCTGGCAGTTTAAGGCTCGATTCAAAATTTTCAAACCTTGATGCTGAAAAAATCATTGCACTCAATGTGGTTTTTGAAGGCGGTAAACTGAATTTGGAAAATTCATCGGCCTTGCAAAGTAAATCGAAATTCTCTGATATTGATATCCAGCGCATTGAACAGAGCCTGAATCTTGATATTCAATATGGGAACTGTGATGTTCATGAAATGGCTGCTGATTTTTCATCTGTAAATATTCAGAATAGATATGGCGATGTCTCAATCGGATTGAATGAACAGTCCAAATACAGCCTGGATGCTGATGTTAAATATTGCAATCTGAATTTCCCGTCAGACAAAGCCAAATTTTCATTCCGCTCTACGACGCCTACTTCCAGTGTGTATAAAGGAACGGTAGGAGCGACAGAGGCTCCGGTAAGCAAGGTGGTTGTTCATAGTGAGTACGGGAATGTAAGTCTTGAATAAAGAAAGTTTGTAACCAATATTTTTTCCTTCGTCCAACAATTTAAATTTTAACCTATGAAAACAATGAAATTATTTTCAAAAATCATGTTTATCAGCCTGTTTTTAGGGATGACGAGTCTTTTTGCCAGTTGCCATGTCACCGGAGGAGTTCACGGGGATGGAAATGTGCTGAAGGAGATTCGTAAAGTCCCCTCATTTGATGGTATTGAAGTGTCCGGGGCTTTTGATATTGTTCTCAAACAGGGTGCAGCCGAAGAGGTTACCGTAGAAACCGATGCAAACCTGCTTCCAATCATCCGGACCGAAGTTGTGGGCGGAACGCTGAGAATTGAAACCCGGAAACCGGTGCACCATGTTACAGTCATGAAAGTTTATGTGACAGTTAAAAATCTGAAGAACATAGATGTGAGTGGTGCTGTAGATATCAGTACCGAGGGCCGTATTACCGTTCCCGAACTCAGCATTGATGCCTCAGGGGCCTCAGATTCAAAACTTGAGATAGCGGTTCAAAAGTTAAAACTCGGTTGCAGCGGCGCCAGCAAGATGAAATTCACGGGAACTGCTGTTGATGTAACCATGGATCTCTCCGGAGCCTCAGACATCTTTGCTTTTGATATGATTGCGGAGAACTATGATATTGATATCAGTGGTGCTGGCAATGCCCAGCTCAACGTTTCCAAAAGGATCCGGGCTGAAATTTCGGGTGCCGGCAGTGTAAAGTACAAGGGTTCCCCTACAGAAATCGATCAGCAGGTTTCAGGCGCCGGATCGGTCACGAAGGTACAGTAACCATCAAATCATCGTTAGAAAATGATCCTCAGAAATGATGGGAACACCAAGTTTTTCAGCTTTTCTGCGCTTTTCAGGACCCATGTTTGAGCCGGCCAGAAGATAGGAGGTTTTTGAACTGATCGATCCGATATTTTTTCCGCCATGGGCTTCAATCATCTTTTTTAGCTCGTCGCGGGAAAAATTTTCAAATATGCCGCTCACCACAAAAGTCAATCCTGAAAGTTTTTCACTGAGTCGCATGATAAGCGATTCGTCCATGCTGAATTGTATACCGGAAAGCCGGAGCCTGTTAACGATTTCGATGTTTTTTTGATCTGAAAACCACATGAGGATGCTCTGGGCAATTTTTTCGCCGATCTCTTCCACTTCAATCAGCTCGTTGAAATCAGCATGCATAAGTTTTTCCAGTGAGATAAAATGGGAACCTAACTTTTTTGCTACGGTTTCCCCAACAAATCTGATTCCCAGGGCAAACAAAACCCGATCAAAGGTTACTCTTTTTGATTTTTCGATCCCCTGAAGAATGTTGATTACAGTTTTATCACGGAAACTGATCCTTTTCTCCTTTTTTTCTTCAGTTGATTCATAGGTTTTCTCCAACCCGATAAGCCGGTCGTATGTCAGGTCATACAGATCAGCGCAATTGTAAACAAGCCCGTGATCAAACAGGATTTCAACTTTACCTTCACCAAGGCTATCGATATTCATCGCCTTGCGGGAGATGAAATGCTCAAGCTTTCCCTTGATTTGAGGAGGACAGACGCTTTCATTCGGACAATACCATGCCGATTCACCCTCCGTTCTGATCAGCTTGGAGCCACATTCGGGACAATGGCTTATAAACGAAAGCCGGTTTGCGGCATCCGGTCGCTGTTCAATGTCCACACCGATGATCTTGGGTATGATTTCACCCCCTTTTTCTACGAAAACCATATCGCCGATGCGAACATCAAGGGCGCTGATAATATCGGCATTGTGCAGAGAGGCCCGTTTAACCACGGTTCCAGCAAGCTGCACCGGTTCAAGATTGGCCACTGGCGTTACAGCTCCTGTGCGTCCTACCTGAAAATCAACAGATACCAGCCGGGTGGTGACCTGTTCAGCTTTGAATTTATAGGCAATGGCCCAGCGGGGTGACTTGGCTGTGAAACCCAGCAAGTCCTGCTGCCGGAGATCATTAACCTTGATTACAACCCCATCAATGTCAAAGGGAAGTTCGCGGCGCGACGTATCCCATATGCTGATGTAATCAAAAATATCTTCTATTGTTTTGCAGCGAACCGTATATTCTGATATTTTCAGTCCCCATGATCTGGCCGCCATCAGGCAATCATAGTGTGTCTGGAGGGGCAGCTCCTTGCCCGGTAAATAATAGAAAAAACCATCCAGTTTCCGCCTGGCGACCTCAGTGGAATCCTGTGTCTTCAAACTGCCTGACGCGGCATTGCGTGGATTGGCAAATGGCTCATCTCCCTCTTCCATTCGTTGCCCATTCATCATTTCAAAGCTGGCATGGGGAAAGATAATTTCACCCCTGATCTCGAATTCTTCAGGAAAACCATGCCCATGAAGCTTCAGGGGAATACTTTTGATCGTTTTTACATTGGTTGTTACATCGTCTCCCCGGATACCATCGCCCCGTGTAACCGCCTGTAAAAGGCTTCCGTTGCGATAGGTGAGCCCGATGGCAACACCGTCGAACTTCAGCTCACACACATATTCAACCTCGTCTCCGATGATTTTATGTATGCGCTCTTCAAAATCGCGGATCTCCTCTTCGGAATAGGTGTTCGCGAGCGAAAGCATCGGATGTTTATGGATAACCTGCCTGAAATCCTTGGTGATGTCACCGCCAACATGCCTGGTAGGGGAGTCAGTTTCGGAAAATTCAGGATAATCCTTTTCAAGCCTGATCAGCTCTTCAAGCAACATGTCGAATTCAAAATCGTCAATTTCTGGTTTTGAAAGAACATAATAATTATAGTTGTGCCGGCGTATTTCGTCCGAAAGACTGATGATCCGTTGCCTGGCCTGTTCTGCATCCATGAGGGTCATTTTTTCTTCCGGTTGCAAAACCGAATTTTGAGCACTGATCCTGTATATCTGATCAACTCATTTTTCAGGTTGGTCTTTGAAAGTCCGCCCTGACGGTCTTTATAAACTACGGGAACCTCAAGGATAAATTTCTTTTTTTTCTGCATGGTATAGAGAAACCGGATAAAATAATCCCCATATCCGTAAAAGATGGTAGCGGGATCAACTCCGTCAAGAATTTTTTTGTTGAATGCATAGTATCCGCTCAGATTATCTGTGGTTTTGACCTGTAGGGTGTAATGAATAAACTTGTTGAATATTTTGCTGCCGAAATAGCGCATGCGTGAAGTCTCCATCCCTCCGCCAATAACATAACGGGAACCTGAAGCGATGTCAAAATAATCGGTGATTTTTACCAAAAGAGGGATCAGCCCAGGAGGATGGTTGAAGTCCGTATCCATCACAACTACCTTATCCCCGCTGCAATGGGAAATCCCATGGTAAATGGCTGAGGCAAGTCCTTTCTCTTTGGTTCGCAATATTGGAACAACAAGGGGGTTCCCGGTAAACGCAGTCATAATTTCCTGATAGGTGCCATCAGGACTGTTATCATCTACAATTACAATTTCATGATCGATTTTTTCCCGGTCAAGAATTGATAAGATCTCTTTAATGAGGAGAATAATGGAATCTTTTTCGTTAAAGGTCGGCAGAATAACAGATAGCTTCATCTCGGGTTATTTATTGACATGGATGGCCAATGATTCTTTCAGGGTCTCCGCAATAAAGCGTATGTCGCTTTGATCGAGACCAATGTAAGTTGGCAGACTGATTCCTTCCTGCGAAACGAGGTTGCTCCCTGAAGGAATCATCCGGCAAAACCCCCCGTTTTGGTAGAAATCCATTTTGTGAATGGGGTAAAAAACAGGTCGTGAATCGATGTTTTTAACTTTCAGATCGGCCATGACAGCATCCCTCTGTGCCTCAGATAACCCCTGCATCCGTATGGTGAATATCCAGTTTACGCTGCGCTGATGATGTGTTTCCTGAAGAAGGATCCCCGGGGAGTCCTTGAATGCATTTTGATAGGAGAGGTAGATATCGTCGCGTGTCTTTAAAAGGTCATCAAGTTGTTCCAACTGGGCAACCCCGACAGCTGCCTGCATATTCGTCATCCGGTAGTTGAAACCCAGCAGATCATACCAGTATTTTTTCGTCCTGTTCATGCCATGGTCGCGAAGAATGCGCATCCGCTCTGCCAGTTCATCATTGTTGGTGATACACATTCCCCCTTCACCCGTGGTGATAATTTTATTTCCAAAAAAGGAAAAGCAGCCAATATCTCCCATAATACCAACCCTCTCGCCATTGTATTTGGCGCCCAGCGCCTCAGCACAATCTTCGATGATGAGGAGCTTATGCTGCTTGGCAATGTCGCGTATTTCGTCCATCCGCGCAGGATTTCCATAAAGATGAACAGGAATAATGGCTTTCGACTTTGACGTGATATTGGCCTTGATTGATTCCGGGGCGATATTCCAGTCCCCCGGATCAACGTCGGTAAGTACCGGCGTGGCATTGCAATAGCGAACGCTGTTGGCAGTAGCAACAAAGGTGAAGTCAGGAACAATGACCTCATCTTCGCTTTTTATACCGGCGGCAACCAGTGCCAAATGAAGGGCAATGGTTCCATTGTGGGTTGCAATGGCATGTTTAACCCCATGGTACCTGGCAAATTCATTTTCAAACTTCTCAATATAGGGGCCGATGGAACTGATCCAGCCACTTTCGATTGTATCGAGCAGATATTTTTTTTCGTTCCCGAGAAAGGAGGGTTGGGCAATATTGATCTTTTTACGGTCGTTCATCTCAATTTTCCATTCGTTGCGGAATAACTTCGCTATTCCGGTAAATAAAGATCCTGCGGTTTTTGTTTATAGGGTTAAGCCAATGAACAAAGCGATCGATATATCCGGGCTCAATGGTGGTCTCATAAACCAGACGGGGGAAATATTGCCTGGCTTTGATCACCATCGGCTTGATCCCTTTATCTCCGGTGAACAGAATAAACCGCGGAGGATCATGCATACGATTGCGGTAAGCGAGGGCAAGGATGGAATCTGCACTCGGATTGCGCGAACGTTCATTATAGGAGCCGGGCCATTGATTCAGGTAAAATTTAGGCATCTGCTCCGGGCTGCCCTCTTCGTCGACCACTGCAATAATCTGTATATTAGGGTATTTGGAGAGGTAGGTCATTGCTTCAACCCGCGCTTTTTTTGAATAGGTAAGGGTAAAGGTAATCAATAAAATCGCATTGATCGTCCAAAAGAAACCCCAACTCCAGGCTGAAAGTTTCGGCCGTTTTTTCCAGAATTCAGAATTTTCAGCAAACAGGGTCCAGCCCATTGTTCCGAAAACAATCAGCAAGGGGATCATTGGGAGGATAAACCGTTCCTGTTTATTGGGGAAAGAGGAATGAAATATAAAATACAGCAAGGTCGGCAGAAAAACAAAAAGGTACTTTTTCCAGTTCTTCAGAAATCCAAAGAATAGGAAAAAACTGACCGGGGGAATCAGCAGGGCAAAAATAGTCAGAAAGTAGTTGTACCACGGCAGTGAAATGTAATCATTGCGTTCAGTTACACAAACGTTTACATATTCAAGGAGCTCTGCAAATGGTTTGCCCCAGATGATAAAATCAATGCCTCCCTGGAACAGGGAGAAACAAACAAGCGAACCGATTGAAAGTGACAACAATTCCCCCCATTTTCGCTGAAACAGGATAACCAGTCCGATACCGATTGGAAAGAATACAGCCTGCGGTCGTATATTGACAGCCAGGCCAAACAACAAGCCTGCGAACAGCCAATCCAGCAACATAGGTTTGTTGAGTTTCTTGCGGATAATCAGCCAATAACCGGCCATCAGAAAGGGGACGCAGGCCATTTCAACGAGGTTTCGAACACTCATCCATGGCATAAACCAAAAGACCGCAAGCAATAATCCGGCCAGGCGTGCTGCCTTTCTATCCTGCAGGGTCTCCGCTATTCTATATCCAAAGTAAACTGTTAACAATGATAAAGCGCCATGGATCAGTCGAATGAAAAGCATCTTTGTCTGCGGATCTGTGATCCCGATCCAATGAAAAATGGTGAAAAGGATGAAATGAACCCCTGGATAGAACAGGTTGTGTCCGGTGGGGCCATGGTTTCCAGGGCTGCCTGGGAGCCAGTCATTGTAGTCAAGGCCCGCTACCCATGACCCGGCTGCTTCAATTACAATAAAATGGTCATCGAACATCCCCCAGCCTTTGGCGAAAATTGCCGCCAGCAGCCGAAAAAGCACAGCCAGGGAAATAATCAGAAAAAGTGGTTTTGTATCCCAATATCTCCGGATCAGCTTCATCATAAACGTTTGTTACCTCTTTTCTGCATTTTCGGCATCGCGGCATTGCCTGAATTGCTACGCAAGCATGGCCCACTCGTAATAGTGATAACCGAGTTCAATAGGATTGATACACATAACAGGAATCTGTGCTTCATTGAACATCAGCTTTTCATCCCAGGCGGAGAGGCTAAAGCCGGGAATATCCACATTTGGACGAGTCATAATCATCATGAGGTCAGCATGCTGGGTAACAGCATAGGAGATCACCTCTTCAGCAAAATTCGAAGATTTATATGCCGTTGTAACACCATAAGGAATCTTTTCCTCGTCAAATATATCAGTGATCTGCTTGGTGATGATCATCAGGCGGCTCTTTAGTCCCGAATCTTTTTCGGGAGAGAGGAGAATATGGATTTTTGCATTGAACAGTCTGGCAATAAGTTTTGCCCATTGCACAGCCTGGCGCGATTCAACATCATTGCTAATAGGAAAGATGATGTTATTATAACCCTCCCGGAACGAACGTTTTTGCACCACGACCACAGGAATGGGTGATTCAATAACTACTTTCAAGGCATAACTGCCGAAAACATGCTGCAACCCTTTTTTTCCATGGGTTCCTAAAACCATGAGATTGGCCTTGATCTTCGTAGCCACTTCACTGATGGTAGAAAAGATACTCCCTTCGACAGACAAGGTATCGATGTCGACGTCATATTTTTTTTCATAATATTTTTTGTACTCCTTGAGCCGCCATTCTACATAATCAACGCCAACATTTTTCTTTTTCAGGACTGCTTTCGTTTCCTTGTTGATGATGTGGAGGATGCACACCTTGTATCCCAGAAATTTCGCCAGTTTTACACCATGTGATATGGCATTTCCGCACACTTCAGAGAAATCGGTCGGAATTAAAACTATTTTATTATACTTTGATTCCTTTTGTTCTTTTGCCATGATAAAAAGATTTATGGTTTTTGATTGTTGAATGATTAGCTTGCAAGTTCTTGTTATTGATGTATATAACCAATCAGTTGCTTTAATTCTTGCAGGTTTAAGTTTTTTTGCTCATCTCTTAAAGCTACGGCAGATTTTGTAAAATATTGATGATTAGATAAAAAGGCGACCTGGGATTTGAACCAATCATACAGCGGCAAATTATTTACCTCATTTACCTGCCATTCTAAACGGAGTTGAAATGAATGAATGAAAAAATCTTCACGGCCCAGGTAATCAAGATCAGCATCACACAGGATCTTTTCAACCAGGGATACCGGGCGCTGTGGTAGTTTGGTGACCATGATCAACCCGGTAATGTAATCGATTTCGCCTTGGGTATATCCATAGCACGGAAGTATTTCTCTTGCCATGGTAACAGAGGCCCCTTCATGATCAATGTATTGTACGATTATTCCTGCATCATGAAAAAGCGCGGCTGTTTCCAACAGGATGGCATATTTCTTTTCTATATTTTCTGTTTCAATAAGGCGGCGGGTTGCTTCAGCAACATCAAGGGTATGTTCAACACTATGGTAATAAAGTGTTGGGTTAAGTTCAGTTTTCAGTCTGTGAAGGATAAAATCCCTGACGCCGCAGAAATCCATTTCGAAGAATATTTTTTGTAAAAATAGGAAAAAAACGTGATGCTGAATCGGGAATAATAAAAAGTAACGGGTAAAATCAACGGATCGATTTCAGCTGATGGATGGTTTGATGCGGATTTTCAGAAGAGAAAATGGTATTGCCTGCCACCAAAATATCAACTCCGGATTTTATCAGGGGAGCTGCATTGTGAAGATCAACGCCTCCATCTACTTCAATCAGGACCTGAAGGTCAAGATTGGTAATCATGGTTTTTAGTGTTATAATCTTTTGAAAGGTCTGCTGAATAAAAGATTGTCCGCCAAATCCGGGGTTTACTGACATGAGGAGAACCATATCCGCCTCCCTGATCACATCACTTAACACATCGACAGGGGTGGCTGGATTGATGACGATACCAGCTTTTGCATTCAGTTTTTTAATGGCCCTTAAGGCTGAAACAGGATCCTTGCTGGCCTCCATGTGAATGCTGATGATATCTGCGCCGGCTTTCCTGAATCGTTCAAGATAACGCTCAGGCTCCTCGATCATCAGATGAACATCAAGTGGTTTGTCTGTTGCCTTTCTGATTGTTTCGATAATGGAAAACCCAAATGAGATATTGGGAACGAACATTCCATCCATGACATCGAGGTGCAACCAATCAGCTTCACTCTGATTGAGCATCGCAATGTCTTTCTCAAGATTCAGAAAATTGGCTGAGAGGAGAGAAGGCGCAACAAGGTGAGACATAGCTACCCCAGGTATGTTTTCAAAATCTTACTCCGGGAAGTATGCTTCAATCGGCGGATGGCTTTTTCCTTGATTTGTCGGACACGTTCGCGGGTAAGGTCAAATTTCTCACCAATCTCTTCAAGGGTCATCGGATGGCTGCCATTGAGTCCGAAATACAAACGGATAACGTCAGCTTCGCGCTGTGTGAGCGTGGATACAGCACGTTCTATCTCCTTTTTCAGGGATTCATAAAGCAATCCATTATCAGGAGTGGTGTTTTCCTCGCTGCGCAGAACGTCGTACATGGTATTGTCTTCGTCCTGTATAAGTGGTGCATCCATGGAAACATGACGACCCGAATTCCGCATCGATTCCTTCACTTCATTTTCAGAAACTTCGAGCAAAAGAGCTATTTCGCCTGCGTTCGGTTCCCGCTCATACTGCTGTTCAAGCTGCGCGTAAGCCTTGTTGATTTTATTGATCGATCCGATTTTATTCAGGGGCAAACGAACAATACGCGATTGCTCCGCCAATGCCTGAAGAATCGACTGACGGATCCACCATACGGCATAGGATATGAACTTGAAACCACGTGTTTCGTCGAACCGCTGCGCCGCTTTGATGAGCCCCAGGTTGCCTTCATTGATAAGGTCAGGTAGACTAAGTCCTTGATTTTGGTATTGTTTGGATACCGAAACCACGAAACGTAAATTGGCCTTTGTCAATTTTTCGAGTGCAGCCATGTCGCCCTGCTTTATACGTTGGGCGAGAGCTACCTCTTCGTCGGCTGTTATGAGTTCCACCTTGCCAATCTCCTGAAGATATTTATCCAGGGATGCGGTTTCGCGATTGGTAACCTGCTTCGTAATTTTTAACTGCCTCATGCGAACGCAATTTTTTTGACCTTACATATGGGTCGGTTTACGTAAAACTTAGGTTAAGGTTACAATATTTTATCTCCTTGGGCCACGGTGGTCGCCACCACGGTGGTCCCCTCCGCGGTCACCTCCGCGGTCATGACCACGGTCACCACGATCCCCACGGTCAGGACGGCTGTCCGAACGCGGTTCCGGTTTACGTTCAACATAGCCTTCCGGTTTTGGAAGTAAGGCGCGGCGTGATAATTTCAGTTTTCCGGTTTTTGGATCCACCTCTATCAGCTTAACTTCAATTTCATCGCCAACCTTCAGTGCATCTTCTACTTTTTCCAATCGTTTCCAGTCAATTTCTGAAATGTGAAGCAACCCGTCCTGATTGGGAAGGATCTCCACGAAAGCGCCAAAAGACTGTATGTTCTTGACTTTCCCTTTGTAAACGGTACCAACTTCTGCTACAGAGGCAATGCGTTTGATCTTTTCAATCACCTTGTCACGGGCCTCCATGTTATCGGCAACAATGTCAACAATCCCGAATTCACCCACCTCTTCAATAACAATGGTGGTGCCGGTTTCGCGTTGCATCTCCTGGATCACCTTGCCACCGGGGCCAATGATTGCTCCGATGAATTCCTTGGGAACCTTCATCTGGAAAATGCGGGGTACAAATGGTTTGAAATCGGGACGCGGTTCCGAAATGGTCTTTCCCATTTCACCGAGGATATGCATGCGTCCCTGGCGGGCCTGAAGCAGGGCTTCACGCAAAATATCAAATGATAACCCATCAACCTTTATATCCATCTGGCATGCAGTAATCCCGTCGCGGGTACCACAAACTTTGAAATCCATATCGCCCAGATGATCTTCATCTCCAAGAATATCTGACAGCACCACATAGCGTTTGTTGTCCGTGATGAGTCCCATCGCAATTCCTGAAACAGGCTTGGTGATTTTAACCCCGGCATCCATCAGCGCCATGGTACCGGCACAAACCGTTGCCATGGATGAACTGCCATTCGATTCAAGAATATCTGAAACGATGCGAATCGTGTAAAGATTATCTGCTCCCTGGGGAATCATGTTTTTCAAGGCACGAAGCGCCAGATTTCCATGTCCGATCTCACGACGGCCGGTACTGCGGATTGGTTTGACTTCACCGGTGGCAAAGGATGGAAAGTTATAGTGCAGGATGAAATTTACCTTCCCTTCGATGATGGCGCCATCAATGGCCTGCTGATCAAGCTTTGTTCCCAGTGTGACGGTAGTGAGTGACTGTGTTTCGCCACGGGTAAAAATGGCTGAACCATGTGCAGCTGGGAGGTAATCGATCTCAGACCAGATCGGGCGGATCTCATCGAGTTTACGTCCATCCAAACGCTTGCGGTTATCCATGGTGGCGTTACGGATGGCCTCTTTTTCAACTTGGTGATAATAACGTCCGATCAGGTTCTTGTTGGCCTCCTTTTCCTCTTCGGTGAGGGTGGCAACAAATTCCTCCTTGATGGCTTCGATGATCTTCTTGCGTTCATGCTTGTTTGCATTGCCGCTGGCCGCCATATCGTAAACCTTCTGGTAGGTGGCTGCTTTGACCTTTTCCCTGAATTCAGGGTTGTTTGATTCGTGGCAATAGATCCTTTTTACTTTTGATTTTTCAATCATCGATGCAAGCTCGAGCTGCGCATTACATTGATCCTTGATGGCTTCATGCGCTACGCGGATGGCTTCCAACATGTCATCTTCTGAAACTTCCTTCATCTCTCCTTCCACCATCATGATGTTGTCGATGGAGGCAGCAACAATGATGTCGATATCGGCTTCAGCCATCGCATCAATGTTCGGATTGATGACAAATTGGCCGTTGATCCTGGCAACCCTGACCTCTGAAATGGGGCCGTTGAAGGGGATATCGCTTACAGCAAGGGCGGCGGATGCGGCCAGGCATGCCAGCGCATCGGGTAAAACATTCTTGTCAGCCGAGATCAGGGTAACGATCACCTGCACTTCAGCATGGTAATCATCGGGAAAAAGAGGACGCAGCGCCCGGTCAATCAACCTTGAAATAAGAATTTCGTAGTCGGATGGACGTGCTTCACGTTTAAAAAAACCTCCCGGAAACCTGCCGGCAGCGGCATATTTTTCACGGTATTCGACTGATAAAGGCATGAAGTCAACGTTTTCCTTGGCTTCCTGCATGGCTACAACTGTAGCAAGTAACATGGTGTCGCCCATCTTAACAACTACAGACCCATCGGCCTGCTTGGCGAGCTTGCCGGTTTCAATGCTGATCTCGCGACCATCGGCAAGGGTAAAAGTTTTTGTTATTCCATTCATTTTTTTTGTCTCTTTCAGATATTAAAAGAGGCAATAATCACATTGCCTCTTTCTTGATTTATAATGAAAATAATTTGTTTATTTACGAATACCGAGTTTCTTGATAATGTTACGATAACGTTGAATCTCTTTGCTTTTCAAATAATCCAGTAACTTCCTGCGTTTTCCAACCATGATTACCAGTGAACGTTCCGTCACCATGTCTTTCTTGTTGATCTTCAGATGTTCCGTGAGATGCTGGATTTTCATGGTAAACAGTGCTACCTGTGCCTCAGCGGAGCCGCTGTCAAATTCTGATTTTCCGTGTTCTAAGAATGCTTTCTTTTTTACTTCAGGTGCTAAATTCATTGCTGTACGTGTTGTTTCTGATTAACTTAATAGGCCTTTTAAACGGGCTGCAAATGTACTAATTTCTTTTATTATCACCAAATAAATCTTTGCCCGGAGTTTTATTTTCCGTGTAAAATGAAAAAGTGTAATTTTGAATTAAATCAAAATGATTATTAAATGATATGACAGAACAGGTGAAATTGGCAGTTGAAAGCCAGAAATTGTTTTTTAATACCCATAAAACGAAGGAGATCGATTTTCGGTTATCTCAGCTAAAAAGATTAAGAAGTGCAATCCTGGCTTATGAGGAGAGACTGTATGAGGCGCTATGGAAAGACCTTCATAAATCAAAATTCGAAGCCTACGGAACTGAGATTGGATTGGTACTGGCTGAAATAAACAGTCACATACGCAACCTTCGCAAATGGTCGAAGCCCCGGTATGTTTGTACAAACCAGATGATCCATTTTTGGTCGACCAGCAGGATTTTCAAGGAACCATACGGCCGGGTACTGATCATCGCCCCCTGGAATTACCCCTTCCAGCTATTGATAAAACCGCTTGTCGGAGCAATTTCTGCAGGGAATTGCGTCGTACTGAAATCGTCAGTATACAGTCCCAAAACAGCAGAGGTAATGGCCCAAATGATCAGGGAATATTTTGCCCCTGAATACATCACCATGTTTGACGGCGGAAGGGAGATGAACACCGCTTTGCTTGCCCAACCATGGGATTATATTTTTTTTACAGGAAGTTCGGAGGTTGGCAAGGTTGTCCTGGAGGCAGCCTCAAAACACCTGACCCCCGTCTCCCTCGAACTTGGTGGAAAAAGTCCCTGTATAGTCGATCAGGATGCCAATCTGAAGGTCGCTGCCAGCCGGATTGTCTGGGGTAAATATCTCAATGCAGGACAAACCTGTATCGCCCCCGATTACCTTTTTGTTCACCGGAAGGTGAAGGATGAACTAATGCGGTTAATGAAACAGAAAATCATTGAATATTTTGGTGAAAATCCCAAAGACAGTCCTGATTTTGTTCACATTGCCACAAAAGCGAAAACAGAAAAACTGGCTGCCTATCTGAAAGGCGCACACCTCGTGGCCGGAGGGGAGGTCGATGCAGACGCATGTTACATGGCCCCCACCATCATTGATGGTGTAAAAACTGATGATCCCATCATGCAGGAAGAAATATTTGGTCCAATCCTCCCGGTGTTGGAGTTCGATAACCTGAACGATGTGATAAACTATGTCAATGCACACGAGAAACCTCTTGCATTGTATTATTTCTCAAAATCAAGTTCGAAACAATCCGAGGTGCTTGGCAAAACCTCGTCAGGTGGCGGATGTATCAATGAGGTCGTCATGCATAATGCAAATGATAACCTGCCTTTTGGCGGTGTTGGATACAGCGGGATGGGTCAATACCATGGCAAGTTCAGTTTTGATGTATTCTCACACTCCCGCTCGATTATGAAAAAATCGAATTTTATAGATATCCCTGCCAGATATGCCCCTTATAAAAATAAGATCAGATTATTGAAAATGCTGATCCGTTAATCAACAAAATGAACACTAAAGTCTCACCAAATGGAAAATATAAAAGAAGAATTCCGGGTAAAGGGTGAAGAGTTGGTTGAAAAGATCAAACAACTGATCCATGAAGGAAATGTCAGAAAGCTGATCATCAAGGATGAAACCGGAAAAGTGTTTTTCGAAATTCCCGTCACATTTGGTGTGATCGGGGCCCTGTTTGCTCCAATGCTGGCTGCAGCCGGGGCGGTGGCTGCCATGGTTGCTGATTTTAAGATCGAAGTTGTAAGGGATGATGAACCTGAAAAGGAGGATAAAAAAACTACCTAGCTTCGAATATCTGATAAGCCAATTCCGCCTGATTGATCAACATCTGCATGCCATTCATCGTGCGTGCATTCCTTAATTTTCCCTGTTTTAAGAAACCGGTCTCATCAGGATTATAGATGAGATCATATAAAAAATGGTTCTCAGTAAGACCCTGATATGGCAGGGGGGGGATTTCTGTAATAAGTGGATACATTCCCAACGGTGTTGTATTGATAATGAATTTATTGTCATGAATTACTTCAACTGAAAGTTCATCATATGAAATGATCCCTGGTCCCCTGTTATTCCTGGAAACAAATGAGAATCCAATACCCAGGCTCTTCAGTGCGAAGGCCACCGCCCTGGAGGCGCCGCCTGTTCCAAGAATCAGTGCATGGCTGAGTGGAATTTGTTCCGTCAGGGTCTCAAGAAATCCTCCCGCATCTGTGTTGAACCCCTTTGTAATGATTTTTCCGTTTTCATGGATGATTTTGATGGTGTTGACAGCCCCGATCTGACGGGCTGTCTCATCGAGATCATCCAGGTATGGGATGATCTTTTCTTTGTAGGGAATGGTTACGTTGAGTCCGGAGAGTTGAGGATGGGATTGGAGGAATGCCGGAAAAACATCAAGGCTGATAAGCGGAAACAGCTGATATGCGCTATCAGTTCGTCCTTCCTTCCTGAATTTTTCGTTGAAATACCTGGCTGACCATGAATGATCCAATGGATATCCTATCAAACCCAGTAACATGGTTCCCTCCTTCCTTTCGTAACCACATGCTCCATTAGATTGGCTGGAACTTCTTGTATGTGTCAGGCAGAAAGCTGAAAAAAGTGTCTCCTCTTAACCCGAGCCGCAATGTTTCGAGCGGAATAAGTTCAGCCGGGGCTATGTTCCCAAGGTTGACATTGGCGCCGAAATGGTTGATAAACCAAACTTGCTGTGACTTCAGCGGAGCTTCCCACAAGAGTTTGTCTGCCTGTATCTTGGCAAGGATTTTATTGATAAGCGCTACATGGGCCTTTCCTGTTGTGCGGTAAATACCCACATTTCCGCTTTCGCGTGCTTCACCAATTACCTTAAAGCTGCCGGCTTGCAACTCTTTTTGCATCATCTGGATCCACTGGCCCGGCGCGATTATGATTCCAGATTCCTTTGAGCCGACCTCGGAGAGAACAGTATATTTTTTTGCAAGCTTGTGAATGTACTCGCACTTAACATCATGTTCCATCACCATTGAACCATCGGAGACCTCGACAGTGTCAAGCCCGAGTTGATCAATGTATCTAAGGTAATCATCGAAGAGATTACGGATAACAAAGGCTTCGAACAGGGTCCCGCCGACATACACCTTGATGTTTGCCTGCTGGTAAGCCTTTACTTTTTCCTTGACTTTATTTCCGACGAAGGATGTTCCAAAGCCAAGTTTGACAAAATCGGCCAGATGACCGGCTGATTCTATGAAATCTTCTGCTTCACGCACACTCAGGCCTTTGTCCATCACCATGGCTATTCCGTTTTGCCTGGGCTTGGTAGTGCGGTCAGGTAGGAAGGGAAGGTTAATTTTTGTCATAATTTGCAGCTTAACAGTTAGGCGAACTTTATTATGCAATCCAGCTATTTCTTGAAGGATTCAATTAATTCTACTACTTCAGGATGGTTCCTTGCCTCGGGAAATGTAGTAAAAAGGCGCTTGTGTCCATCATAATCCATCTCCAGGGCTTTGATCATGGTCTCATTTCCCTGCTGAGATCTACCCAACATAAAAAGGTAATAAGCCATGCCAAAGTAAAAATCGGAATGCGAGCCGTGGTGCCGCAAACCATCCTCCAACACGGAGTATCCCTTCTCATAGTCTTTCTGGTCGGCATAAACAACAGAAAGATCCAGCCAGATATCCGGATCATCCGGATCAAGTTCGATCACTTTACGATACGAGGAGATGCCATCTTCTATCTTTGAAAGCTTGATCTGGATGTCTCCGAGGATAAACCAGTACTCAGGTATGGCCGGCGTAAGTTTTATTGCCTTTTGGATGTATGGGAGCGCTGATTGAGGCCTTCCCAATTCATCCTGCGAGATGCCAATCCCAAGCCATGCATCTGCGAAGTCAGGATCAAGCGAAATAGCTTTCTGGTAATATTCAATGGAAGCGTCAAATTGTTTAAGCTTTTCGTAGCACTCTGCAATATAGTAATATGTAACTGGCTCAGGATCTTCGTAAAAGAATGTTTCGAAATAGGTCTCAATGGCTTTGTCAAACTGGTCGACGTTTGCGTAACAGTTTGCCTTGTTAAAATAGGCGGATGAAAAAGTATCGTCAATGGCAAGGACGTAGTCGTACGCTTCGATGGCCTTTTCGTAAAGATCGGTATTGCTGTATGCAATTCCAAGGTTAAACCAGGCGGCTACGGAATAGGGGTGTTGATTAAGAAAGGAATGCAAAAAACCGATGCTGCGGTCCGATTGCTGAGAGACTTCGCAGCAAAATGCAAATTCATACAGTGCCGCATCATTATCGGGATTCAATTCCAGTGCGTTTAATAAAAATTCAATGGCCTTATCGTATTTTCCCAGGGATTCATATTCAAATGCAATGCTTGAATAGATATCATCAACAAAATCAGCCCCGTCAATGGCCTTTTTATATTCTTCAATGGCCTTTTCAGGCTTCTCAAGCTGGCTGTATAGATTGCCTTTTGCAAGGTACAGATCACTGTCGGCAATTTCAGCATGTTCAATCTCCTTTAATATTCGCATCGCTTCATGATCCTTTTTAGAATTGACATGAAACTGGGCCAGTTTGATCAGGATGGAGGCGCATTCAGGATGCTGTTCCAAAGCCTGGTTGATGGTCATGAGGGCTTTGCGCTGTTCATTTTTGAAGAAATAATACTCAATGATCTCCTCATATTCACCAACATCAAAGAAATAGTGCTGATCCTGTTGGAGCATTTTTTCGAAACGTCCAACCAGGGACAAGGTTTCGCGGTCAAAATAGGATTCAAATGGTTCTTCCATCAGCAGTCAGAGACACCTGTTAAAGGCCATCATCTGTATTCAGCAAAATTACGAAAAAATCAGATGACATGGGAGAGGCAAGCACGCAGTTTTCAGTTTTTTTTAACAGTTCTGACAGTCAATATCTAAAACCTTTACATTTGCGAAAAAAAACCAAATGGCGCTAATCAAATCCATTTCAGGTATCAGGGGAACCATTGGCGGAAAGTCGGGAGATGGACTTAATCCCGTTGATATCGTTCGCTTTACCGCATCTTACCTCACTTTCTTAAAACTATCACACCCCAAGGCAAGACTAAAGGTGGTGGTAGGAAGAGATGCCCGTATTTCAGGGGTCATGGTAAACCACCTGGTGGTAGGTACGTTGATGGGAATGGGAGTTGACGTGGTAGATATCGGACTGACGACCACACCCACCACCGAAATTGCTGTAGTTGATGAACACGCCCATGGGGGAATCATCCTTACTGCAAGCCACAACCCAAAGCAATGGAATGCCCTCAAACTGCTCAACAGCAAGGGCGAATTTCTATCGGCGGCCGATGGCGAGGAGGTGCTGGCCATCGCCGACAAAGCGGACTTTGTTTTTGCTGAGGTTGATAAGCTTGGCAGTTATAAAAGCGACGACACATACATTGGAAAGCACATAGAAAAGATACTTCTGCTTCCCCTTGTGGATGTGGAAGCGATTAAAAAAGCCCATTTCCGGGTCGTAATTGATGCGGTGAACAGTACCGGGGGAATTGCCATACCACTGTTGTTAAAGGCATTGAATGTAAATAAAATTGATCTGCTTTATTGCGATCCTACTGGTCATTTTCCACATAATCCTGAACCGCTGCCCGAACACTTAGGCGATATTTGCGATGCCGTCGTAAAAAATAAAGCGGACCTTGGATTTGTCGTTGACCCCGATGTGGACCGACTGGCTATTGTCAATGAAATGGGGGAGACCTTTGGCGAAGAGTACACACTGGTGGCTGTTTCAGACTACATTCTCCAGCATAAAAAAGGGAATACCGTATCCAATTTATCTTCAACACAAGCTTTAGGTGAAGTAACTGAAAAGGCTGGTGGTAAATATTTTGCTTCGGCTGTAGGAGAGGTGAACGTTGTTGAAATGATGAAGTTGAAAAATGCAGTGATCGGTGGAGAAGGTAACGGCGGGATTATTTATCCTGAACTCCATTACGGTCGAGATGCGTTGGTAGGGATCGCCCTATTTTTGACTTATCTGGCAAAATCCGGAAAAAAATGTTCCACACTGCGCGATCAATACCCGAATTATTTCATCTCGAAGAACAAGGTTGAATTTGCTCCGGAAATGGACATTGAGAAAATTCTTAAAGGGATTATTGAAAAATATAAATCGCATAAGGTTACGACCATCGATGGGATTAAAATCCATTTTAAAAACGAGTGGGTCCATTTGCGCAAATCGAATACGGAACCCATTGTCAGGATTTATGCTGAAAGCGACATGATGAAAAAGGCAGAAAATCTAGCGAATAAAATAATCAATGACTTCAAGGATATTCTAAAAGACCGCTGATCACATGCCTCGAAAAAAAGCAAAAAAGGGACGAAAGCCGATTAAATTTAAAACTATCACGATCAAAGTTACGGCGCGTCAGAAAAAGTCGCTGATGAATTACAGTAAATCACGTCGCACAACGCCGAATAAATTGATCAAAAAAGCCATCCGGCCGTTATTGCAGAATTATGCCGGGCTTGAGGTGGATAACATGTTGCCGGTAAAAGTCAACCAACTCGAACTTTTCTAGAAAAATGGAGCTATTTCCGGGTGAGGCCTGATTCATAGGGTGTGCGGTTTAAAATAGAGCGACCCAGTGTGACTTCATCCGTGTGTTCCAGCTCGTCGCCAATTGAAACCCCGCGGGCGATGGTGGTTAGTTTTATCTGAAATTCATTAAGCTTTCTGAAAAGGTAAAAATTTGTTGTGTCTCCTTCAATGGTGGTCGGAAGGGCCAGGATCACCTCAGTAATGATTCCAATCTTCAACCGTTCAATTAAATCATCGATATGAAGATCCTGAGGGCCAATGCCATCCATCGGGGAGATGATCCCCCCCAGTACATGATAAACCCCGCTGAACTGACCCGTGTTTTCGATGGCCATTACGTCGCGGATATCTTCGACAACGCAGATGAATGAATGATCCCGTTTGGGGCTTGCACAGATGGCACAAAGCTCCTGATCGGATATATTCCTGCACGCTTTGCAATAATTGATCTCATTTCGCATTTTAATTACAGAGGTACCCAGCGCCTCAACTTCTGCAGGGTTGCGTTTAAGAAGATGCAAGGCCATGCGAAGGGCTGTTTTTCGTCCGATTCCGGGCAGCTTCGACAGTTCATTTACTGCCTGTTCAAGCAATTTCGAAGGATAGGTTTGCAAGTGAAATTATTATTACTTTGCAAAGTTAATTTTTTCGGGATATGCCACGAATTTTCATCCTTCTGTTGTTTGCAATTTTTTCTTCATCCATGTTTGGCCAGGATACCTTGAATATGTTGGATGACAAGGGCCTCAGGCAGGGATTTTGGTGTAAACGCGATTCCGCGGGTAGAATCATGTATGAAGGCCGGTTTAAGGATGGGCTCCCGGCCGGAGAATTCAGGTATTATTATAAAAACGGAAAAATAAAAACAGTTTCCATCATATCAGATATGGGAAAAAGGGCAAAGACGATCTCCTACTTCCCAAACGGTCGGAAAATGGCTGAAGGAAATTATGTCAATGAAAAAAAGGACAGTATCTGGCTGTTTTTCAGTGAATCCAAAGGCACCCTGGTGTCGGAGGAACGTTACTCTGACGGCTTTTCAGAAGGGCCATCGAAGGTGTTTTATCCTGAAGGTGGGTTGTCTGAAATCCATGATTATAAAAAGGGTGTGCGTGAGGGACTTTGGGAGCAGTACTATCTTGACGGCAAAATTAAATTGCGTGGAACTTTCATGGCCGGGGAGAAGCAGGGGCTTTTTCAAACATTTTACACCTCCGGAAAGCTGATGATTTCAGGCAATTACCATTCCGGACATCAGGATGGCACATGGATTTACTACCTTGAAAACGGGGTGGTCTCAAAAAAGGAGATATATGACCGGGGCAGCCTGGTAAAGATCCAACTCCAGGATTCCCGATAAGGATTGGATTGTTTTTTGTTTACTTTTGTCCTGTTGTTGTGAATCAATTAACACGTGATAAAAAAGACCCTGGTTCTCGGTGCCAGCACAAATCCGGAAAGATTTGGATACATGGCCGTCAGGAAGCTGAAGTACAGCAATATCCCTGTAGTGGCAGTTGGTTTGAGGGAAGGCGAGATCAGTGGCGTACGGATTGAAAAGCCCTTTCCGAAATATGAACATATCCACACGGTTACCCTCTATATTGGCCCGAAAAATCAGCCAGCATACTACGATTACATCCTGAGTTTGAAACCAAAGCGTGTGATTTTCAATCCGGGCACCGAGTCTCCCGAATTTGCTGCCATCCTTACCGAAGCTGGAATCGAAGTGGTTCACGCTTGTACCCTAATCATGATCTCCAATAATCTCTATTAGACATACCAAAAACGTTGCCCAAACGTTATTGAATTGATGGCGATTGAAAGAATTTCTTACTTTTGTGGCCGTATTGCAACTCCTGATGAAACATCTCCTCTTTATCTTATCTTTTTTTTCCTGCCTTTCGGTCGCTAGCCAGGTAACTGTTGTTGTAAATCCGGCTGATACAATAGTCTGCTATGGAGACAGTATTGCCTTTACTACTGTTATTTCCGGGACCCACACCGGAACAGTTTCATTTCGCTGGCAAAAGAATTTTATTGATATCACAGGCGCAACAGACTCAATTTATCCCATTATCAAGGTCAAAGGCAACTCCCAGGGCTATTATCGGTGTATCATCATGGTGGATGGGAGTGCAGACACGAGCAACGATGCACAACTGCGCATGCATCCAAAAATGAAGATCGACACGCTTTACCGTTACAATCCCCTCGGTTGTCCCAATGATTGCAAAGGACAGTTTAAAACCCGTGTGTCGGAGGGAACCCCCTTTAAAAATTATCCTCCTTACATATATGACTGGAATGGAGGTTTTTCACAAGATACCATTGTCTTTGGCCTTTGCCGCGGTCATTATATCCTTACGGTTACAGATTCGCTGGGGTGTTCGCTCGACAGCGCCTACTTTGTTGATGTTTTGAAAGCACCTAAAATCGATTTTGAATTTCTTCCAAGAGACACGATTTACCTTACCAATCCTAATATTCAGGTTATTTTTCCTGATTCCATGCAAAAGTACCTGACCAATTGGACATGGGATTTTGGTGATAGTACAAAAATTCCCAATCGAAATCCTGCAGGTCATTCGTATACAGAGGAAACGATCCTGAACAATCCGAACAGCAAGTTCCTTATCCGACTCCTCTTCACCGATATCAACGGATGCGATACCATTATCAAGCATGATCTGATTGTTAAAACGACTGAACTCAAGATCCCCAATGTGTTTACCCCAAATGGAGATGGGATCAACGATAAATTTCAGATAATGCTCGCCGGGGAACCAAGGGAAAAAGATTTCAGGGATGCCTATCTTAGCAATGAGTTCATTGCATTTGACCGATGGGGCAGAAAGGTTTATGAAAAGTCTGATTACAGAAGCGGGGACTGGGATGGAGCCAATCTCTCTGATGGAACCTATTTTTACATCTTAAAATGTCAGGGCCAGTTCAGGGATGATATTTTCAAGGGATCTGTGGCCATTCTCCGGGGATCGAATTAATTTCTAAAAGTTTCTATCTGATTTCATGCGCAAAGAAGAACGATTCCGGCGGGTTATTGAATATTTTAAGGAACACCGGCCCCAGGCTGAAACTGAACTTATTTATGCAGATCCTTACGAGCTGGTGGTTGCAGTTATCCTTTCAGCGCAATGTACCGATAAGCGGGTCAATATCATCACGCCGGACTTCTTCCAAAGCTTTCCGGATGTGACATCGCTTGCAGTTGCTGATCCTTCCCAGGTTTTTGCATTGATCCGCAGTTGTTCCTATCCGAACAACAAGACTAAAAATCTGATAGGGTTTGCCAAATCACTTTTAGAACAATTTGGCGGCGCACTCCCATCTGATGTGGAGGAACTTCAGAAACTACCGGGTATTGGACGAAAGACAGCAAATGTAATTGCATCTGTGATCTTCAATCAGCCGGCGTTGGCAGTTGATACACATGTTTTTCGCGTTTCAGCCAGGCTGGGGTTAACTACGGGTGCTAAAACCCCGCTTCAAACTGAGCAGCAGCTGGTCCGGCATATCCCCGAAAAGCTTCGTGCAATCGCACATCACTGGTTAATTTTACATGGCCGGTATGTGTGCATTGCCCGTAAGCCCAAATGCATCGAATGTGGGTTAAATGCCATTTGCAGATTTAATCTGACGAATCAAGCAACAAAAAGTTGTTGATAACTCAGCAGGTAATCTGAGGAGTTTTCCATCATTAATGCATAATTTTGAATGTCATAAATCAACCGGTATGGGCAGGGAAAGCCCTGATAAAAATTTTTCTGAGAAATACGTATTACCTTTTGCCCTCATCTCCGATAAAGCAATAAAAAACATGGATTATGGCATTTGGGGCAAGAAGATACCAAGAACCATACTGTCCAGATCCTGAAAGAAATGGGGTATTAACAGTCAAGACACGCCATCGCGTGTTTTCAAAAAAAGGAGGAAATAATCATGGCAAATGAAGTGAATAAAGAAAAGGTGAAGGCGTTGCAGCTTACGCTTGATAAACTTGAAAAGACATACGGTAAGGGAACCATCATGCGTTTGGGCGACAATGCCATTGAAGCGGTGGATGTGATCTCGACAGGATCGATCGGGCTGGATGCCGCCCTGGGGATTGGCGGGTTGCCGAAGGGCAGGGTAATCGAGATTTACGGCCCTGAGTCCTCGGGTAAAACCACCCTGGCGTTGCATGCAATAGCAGAATCACAAAAGGCCGGGGGCATTGCGGCATTCATTGATGCAGAGCACGCGTTTGACCGGTTTTATGCTCAGAAACTTGGCGTGGATGTCGAAAATTTGCTCGTTTCGCAGCCTGATAATGGGGAGCAAGCACTTGAAATCACTGAAAACCTGATCAGATCGGGTGCCATCGACATCATTGTAATTGACTCTGTCGCTGCTCTTACCCCGAAAAGTGAAATTGAGGGAGAGATGGGCGATTCAAAAATGGGGTTACATGCACGCCTCATGTCGCAAGCCCTCCGGAAATTAACCGCTACCATCAGTAAAACAGCAACCTGCTGCATTTTTATCAACCAGCTTCGCGAAAAGATAGGTGTGATGTTTGGCAACCCCGAAACTACGACGGGCGGAAATGCCTTGAAGTTCTATGCCTCAGTCCGCCTTGATATCAGGCGGCTAACCCAGTTAAAAGAGGGTGATGATGTCGTTGGCAACCACGTAAAGGTGAAGGTGGTTAAAAATAAAGTTGCCCCGCCATTCCGCAAGGCTGAATTTGACATTATTTTTGGAGAGGGAATTTCCCGCCCATTTGAAATCATTGACATTGCAACGGAATTGAACATTGTAAAAAAGAGTGGTTCGTGGTTTAGTTATGGCGATACAAAACTTGGGCAGGGTAGAGATGCCGTTAAGAAAATACTTCAGGATAATCCAGAACTGGCCGATGAGCTGGAAGCAAAAATCCGGGTAGTCCTGACGCCACATAAATAATGCGTTGCCTTTGTAATTGAAACTTATTTGTCCATGAGAAATTTTTTTGCTTGCCTCCTGCTTGGCCTGTCGGTGTTGTCGGCTTGCCGGAGCGGAGGTGATGGTACCGGGCAACAAACAGAATCTGATACGACCCGCATTCGCCTGGAGGTGTTGAACCAGCAGGTGGAGGACGATGCGGAAAATCCGGACTTGTATAACCGGCGGGCAAAATACCTGCTGAGTGACCATCAGTTTGATAAAGCGCTGAAGGATATCAACAGGGCCATCTCCCTCGATAATAAAAAGACGGGTTATTACATCACATTGTCTGATATTTACCTGCTGATGGGCCAAACAGAAAACAGCAGGGATGCGCTCACAAAAGCGGTTGGTATCAATCCCCGGGAAAAGGAGGCCTTGCTGAAACTGGCAAAATTGTACCTGATTGTGAAGGATTATGCGAATTGCTTCGCAACAGTGAAACAACTGCTGGAGGTTGACAATGGTTATTCAGCGGCCTATTATACGAGGGCCATAGGGCTACTTGAGCAGGGAGACACCCTGCATGCTGTCAATGACCTCATGCAGGCCGTTGATAAAAACCAGCAATATTATGATGCGTATTTGCAACTGGGAGAACTTCATGCCATAAAGAAGAGCCAGCTGGCTGAATTGTACCTTAAAAATGCGTTGAATATTCGCCCTCAAAGCAAAGAGGCCATCTACATGCTTGGGTTGTTTTATCAGGAGAACGGACAATTTGATAAAGCCATTGCCACCTATCAGAATCTTGGCAAAGTGGATACTGCGTTTCGTGAAGTTCCTTATAACATGGGCTATATCTACCTTGTATATCTAAAGGATTTTCCTCGCGCAATTCCTTACTTTACTCAATCGTTAAAGCTGGATCCGGATTATTATCAGGCTTATTATAACCGGGGATATGCCTATGAGTTGATGGGGGATTACAAAAATGCATACATTGACTATCAAAAATCACTCAAGATCAAGGTGAACTATGATAAAGCTGTGGACGGACTGAATAGACTTGATAAAGTAAAGTTCAGGAAGTAAGTTCCTGCTTGATTTGCTGCAACTCGACCATTAACTTCCCGGTGCTTTTCTTCAGGTCATCAAATAGCTGGTCAAGGCCAGTTTCATCCTTGCTCTTCGATGCTTCATCCAGTCTCCTTGAAAGGTCAATTGTAACCGGATCCATGAAATTTGCAATAACACCCTTCAGGCTGTGTGCATTGAATTTCAACTGAGGAAAATCCCGGTCAAGAACGTTTCTTTCTAATTTGGTGAAACGTTCATCATATTCAGAAAAGAAAATGTCAATGATTTCAATAATTATTTCTTTATCAAAATACTGAAAATTGTCGTTGAACCTTTGACGATCTATCATGTGAAATTGTTTTTACAAAAGTATTAAAAAATCATTTCGCGGTCATCCTCCGGAAATTGAATACAATGAATGGCAGCCTGGGCGTTGATAATGCGATAACCATAACGGGATTCGAACAATCGCTTACATTCTTTAACTGCGTTTTCCTTGAATGTCTTTAACGGGTTTTGGTAAAGAAGAACAAAATCTTTCAAATCCTGGTATATGTCAGTATAACACTCGGCCAGGCTTCCTTTGATTGGATCATTGTGACTTTTCTCATGAAGGTCAACAAAATAGAACTGATCTTTTTCTCCGAATTTATTATACAATAGGTTGAAAAGCGCCTCCCACTGCTCTTCATTTACATAATGTTCGACAGCAGTATCATCGGTTACATCGATTTCAGGCAGGAGCACACTCTTCAAATATATCAGCGGAGCAATTTTTTGAAGAAAATTCAGCAACTCCTCCTCCGTGTAATCATCCGCTTTTTCAAGAAATAGGCAATATTCATTTGCAACAGTGAGCATCTCCAGGACTTTTCTGGAATATACCGGGTCATCGCCGGTGTTCAGGATTGTATCATTCATTCGATATGTTTTATTGAAAAGTAAAACTACGTTTTTTTTGTTTACATCAGTTCCCCAGATTTTCTTCGTGTGGCGCATTTACGTTGAAATCGTAATAATCTACATTCAAATTGGAATTGATCATAAACTGGAATTGCCTGAAATCAGCTGAGGATGAAGGATAAAAATACCCGGAGATGAGGAAAGCTGGAAAAATGAGGTTGTTGTTTTTAATGATGAGGCTTAGCCCGATACTGCTAAAAAAAGGTGCATTGTAGAGTGGTTCATTCTTTTTTGCAACCAAACCTGATTGTAATTCAATCATGGCCGCAAAGCGGAAGCCATAAAAATACCATGGACTGAAGCATACAGTAGCAAGTCTGCCTGAAATAATATTCACCCCGTTAAAATAATTACCATTGCCAACCTTATCAATTTTGAAATCAAGGTTAGCATCATAATAGTCCAGGTTGTTTGATCTTGAATTGATGGCATAACGGTAATTGGCCGAATAAAAAACACGAAATTTGAACCTTTTGTCCGGGGTTTTCAGAAGTGGAGTGAAATAATTGAAGTTAAATTTGAGAACTGCATCTTCAAATGATGTATGGTAAAAAAAGCCGCTAAATTTTATATAGGACGAGATATAGCCAAATTTTTTAAAAAAATTACCTGCCGCGAGATGGATACCGGTATAAACACGGCTATAAAAATCACAGCGGTCGGCCCCGACAGTTATTTGAATCAAATGACCATATGGAAGGTTTTCTGTTTTTCCAAAATCCATGATATAATCTGTCAGATAATAATTATTTCTTGAAAAGGAAAGGGCAGAGAGAACTTGCAAACCATTATAATAACCTCTGTTTGAATCAATGGTGACCTCCGGACGGGACCCAAAATCCCTGCGGTATACAGCGGCGGCAACCACAGCCCTGGATAACTCCTTTTGCCCCTTGAGCAAAAATGCCCGGCCCAGCCAGATCCCTTCATAATTTGAATGGGATGTAATAGGTGCAGTTTCAACCATATTATTGACATTGGTAATATAGGAGGCCGCGGCCCCTCCGGCCCATTTTGTCTGATTGGTCAGGAATGACCGGTCGAAACGTAACAGCATAATCATATTTCCCAGGTGGTCAGCCTCATAACCGATGGTTGCGTCAATAAGCGAACCTTCGATATTGGCATAGGTATAAGATAATCCTTCATACAGGAAAAACGGGGCTCGGTACAAATCCATTGACATGCTGTTTATCAGCTGATTTCCCTGTCCAAGAAAATTGGCATCATAGATTCGGAACCTGACTTTTTGTGGGGTCACCACCGGAACATCAATACCAATGGACCATACATCTTTGGCGACCACGAGCAGGTCAACAGAATCGCTCTCAGGGCCGGTTGGGGAGATGATGATCCGGGCATTGTCAATGGCTGCAAGGTCTCTCAATATCCTTTCATTGTCAGCCAGAACAGATGGATTCACACTGTCTCCGCTCTTAAAAAGAAGATTTTTGCGGATCACGTGTTTACGTGTATTCATGTGTACACTATTCAGTGTCTTTCCGATTCCGGTTTCCGCCACCCTGGTAGTGTCAAAAATATTCGCCCCAAATGGCGGTAAAATTTTTACATCGATTTTCCGGATAATTTTTCCCTGAAATCCTTCATAGGGCTGTGCGCTCCTCAACACCTGGGTCGTATCAGGCAGATCAGTTTGTTGGGGCTCAATAAAGGCCAGATTATAGATTAATTTTGTTATTTTTTTTCGGGAAAATTTTTTGTACATCGTATCATAAAAAATTTTCGAATTCTGATACGAACGGGCATCTGACATGTCTCCTTTCCCGTAGGGCAAAATATAAAAGGTGTCACGTGGGATTGTAATGGACATGTTTTTAAGCAGGATGTAGGTTCCATGCCTGATATAGACGGTATCACCATCACTGACAACGCTTTCCGATGGAGGAACGCTTACACTTTGGCTATACCCAACGGAAAAAAATAAGATGAATCCTGAAAAAAGAAGAGAGGTTAATCTGATTCCGGACATTTATTTTAGCTTCATTGAAGCGATGATGCCAGCTATTTTTTCATTCAGTCGATATTCCGTTTGCTCAAAATCGTCCCTGGTGCTGAGTGGTTCACGAACCCCAAAGTAAAATTTAATTTTTGGTTCGGTTCCGGATGGTCTCACACTGATCATGCTTCCATCTTCAAGTATGAATTGAAGTACATTGGATTTTGGCAAGTCTATGGCTTTGGAAAATCCAGCGAGAACATCTTTCTCAATCTGTAAGAGGTAGTCCTTGATTTTGACAACGTTAGAATTGTTGATCGCTTTTGGAGGTGCATTTCGGTAATCTACCATCATTTGCTGGATTTCTTCGGCGCCACTTTTCCCTTTTCGTGTCACAGAGATCAGTGACTCTTTATAGAAACCGTATTCCTGATAAATATCGAGGAGCAGATCAAAAAGCGATTTGCCCTGATCAGCCATCCAGGCAGCTGTTTCAGCAATCAATGCACAAGCGCTTACAGCATCCTTGTCTCGAACAAAATCTCCAATGAGGTATCCATAACTCTCTTCACCGCCCACAATGAATTTTTTTTGGCCTTCATTTTGCCTGATCACATCCGCAATATATTTAAATCCGGTCAGGCATTCGAAATAGGCAATTCCAAATGAGGCTGCAATTTCTGAAAGCAGTTTTGTCGTGACAATGGTAGAAACGATGAATTCAGTGCCTTTCAGTTTCCCCAATCCTTTCCATCTGTTGAGAATATAATAGAAGAGCAGGGCCGCGGTTTGATTTCCATTGAGGAGAACCATTTCATTCTTATGATTTCTTATGGCGATACCAACACGGTCTGCATCAGGATCGGTAGCCATAACAAGGTCGGCATGGAGTTCGTCAGCCAGGTTGATGGCCATGTCTAGGGCATTGTGCTCTTCGGGATTAGGTGAATGCACCGTCGGGAAATTTCCATCGGCAATGGCTTGCTCCTTAACCATATGGATGTTTTCAAAGCCAAACATGGAAAGTGTTTTCGGCACCAGTTCCCTTCCACAACCGTGAAGTGGGGTATAAACAATTTTCAGATCCTTTTGATGCCTTATGCTTTCAGGAGACAGGGATAGCGCCAAAACCCGGCCAAGGTACTCCTGGTCAATTTCTTCACCGATGTTGATGATGTTTTCAGGCAATGCAGTCCATTTCACGTCATCGATTGAGGTGATTTTCTGGACCTCCCTGATTACGTTTTCATCATGGGGCGCAATCATTTGGGCCCCGTCGTCCCAGTATGCCTTATATCCGTTGTATTCTTTTGGATTATGTGATGCCGTGACCATGACCCCACTCTGGCATCCCAAATGCCTGATGGCAAAGGAGAGCTCTGGCGTTGGACGAAGGTCGGTGAAGAGATATACAGTGAAACCGTTCGCAGAAAGCACCTCTGCGACAATCCGTGCAAAAAATTTACTGTTATTGCGGCTGTCATACGAAATAGCCATTTTTACCGGCTTTTTATCCGGGAACATTTGCTTCAGATAATTGGCCAGCCCCTGGGTTGCCATGCCTACGGTGTATTTGTTCATCCTGTTTGTTCCTACCCCCATGATCCCTCGCAAGCCCCCGGTGCCAAACTCAAGATCCCTGTAAAATGAATCGGTCAACTCAACCGGATTTGAATTTATCAGCTGCTTCACAGCAATTTTAGTATCTTCATCAAAACTGCCCCCAAGCCATCTGTTTGCCCTTTCCAGTATTGTATGCTCTATTTCCATAACGTAACCTCTTTGATTTTCATAAATATTTCGTCACTCGTCACTCGTCACTCGTCACTCGTCACTCGTCATTCGTCACTCGCTCGTCATTCTCTCCATGCACTTCCTCAGGCTGTCGCGCCAGAACGGGATCTCAATTTGAAATCGTTCCTTGATCTTTGATTTGTTGAAAACGCTGTAATACGGCCGTGCTGCGGGCAGGGGATAATCTTTTGTTTCAATCGGATTAATTCTGCAGTCTATGCCGCTGAATTCCACAATGGCCTTGGCAAAATCGTACCAGCTGGTAACACCTTCATTTGAAAAATGAAAAATTTCAACACCGGCGGAAATGGTTTTTTTTTCAACGATATCAAGGATGACTTTAGCAAGGTCATGGGCATAGGTAGGGGTGCCAACCTGGTCGAAGACCACATTCAGCTTACCACGCTCTTTCCCATATTTCATAATTGTTTTCACGAAATTTAATCCAAATTCTGAATACAGCCATGAGGTTCTGATAATCAGGGCATTGTTCGCAAAGGAATGAATCTGCTGTTCCCCGGCGTGCTTGCTTTTAGCATACATAGAGACCGGGTTAGTCGGGTCATTCTCCACATAGGGTCTGTGGTTTTTACCATCAAACACATAATCAGTGGAGATATGCACCAGCAGCGCATGGTGCTTAGATGCAGCCCTGGCCAGGTTGCCTACTGCACTTGAATTGATCAGAAACGCAATTTTTTCCTCCTGTTCTGCCTTGTCAACAGCAGTATAAGCCGCACAATTGATTACAACCGCTGGTTTGTATTGCGAAAAGAGTTCATCGATGGCTTGTTCATGTGTAATATCCAATTCTGCCAGGTCAGTTAAAAGGAATTCGTATGATGGATAGGCAGATCTCAGCATCCCTATTTCATTGCCAAGCTGGCCGTTTGATCCGGTAACTAATATTTTCATGGCGTTGTGTTTGGAAGCAATCAAACGATGCTTTTGAAATAATCAATCGTTTTAACCAATCCCTCCTCAAGCATGACCTTGGGCTCCCAGCCCAACTCCTTTTTTGCGAGTGAAATATTGGGTTGGCGTTGCGTTGGATCATCTGCCGGAAGCGGCATATATATGATTTTAGAGTCAGTTCCTGTGAGTTTTATGACTTTTTCAGCAAGTTCCAACATGGTAAACTCATTGGGGTTGCCAATGTTCACGGGTCCCGTGAAATCTTCCCTGGAGTTCATTAAACGAATCATTCCTTCAAGCAGGTCATCCACATAACAGAAACTTCGGGATTGAGAACCATCGCCATAAATGGTAATATTCTCCCCCCTGAGCGCCTGCACGATGAAATTTGAAACCACACGGCCGTCGCTGGGATGCATACGGGGCCCATAGGTATTGAAGATCCGCATTATTTTGATCCGGACATTGTTTTGCTGATGATAATTGACGAAAAGGGTTTCAGCGATGCGCTTTCCTTCATCATAACATGAACGGATGCCTATCGGGTTGACATGGCCCCAGTAAGACTCCACTTGTGGATGAACTTCAGGATCACCGTATACTTCGCTGGTTGAAGCCTGCAGGATGCGGGCCTTGATGCGCTTGGCGAGTCCCAGCATATTGATGGCGCCCATCACCGAGGTTTTAACTGTTTTGATCGGATTGTACTGATAGTGAATGGGAGAGGCCGGGCAAGCAAGGTTGTAAATCTGATCGACTTCGATGTAGAAGGGCATGGTCACGTCGTGTCGGATCAATTCAAAAAAGGGATTTTTTAACAGGTGAACGACGTTTTGCTTTTGTCCGGTGAAATAATTGTCCAGACAAACCACTTCATTTCCTTCGTTAAGCAATCTTTCGCAGAGGTGGGATCCTAAGAAACCGGCGCCTCCCGTGACTAAAATCTTTTTTCTTATCATTTCTCCGGATTTATGAATTCTAATTAAAAAACCTAACGGTACTTGATTGAACTGTTAGGCTTTTTTTGGATGAACAAAGAGATTTTATTTAGAAGTATCAACACCAATGCAATAATAAGCGAATCCTTTGCGCTTCATCTCGGCAATTTCGTAAATGTTTCTTCCATCAAACACGACGGGATCTTTCAGGAGTTTCCGGATGACGTTAAAATTTGGGAATTTGAACTCCGGCCATTCCGTCACGAGCATCAGGCAGTCTGCATCAATGAGGGCATCGTACTGATCGGGGGCATAATAAATTGTATCGCTCAGGATGCGTTCGGCTTCATGCATGGCCACAGGATCATATGCTTTAATTTTTACACCTGCCTCCAGGAGTCTTTTAATGATGGTCAGGGAAGGAGCCTCCCGCATGTCGTCAGTTTGTGGCTTAAATGATAATCCCCAGATAGCCACTGTTTTGCCAGCCAGCACCCCGCCATAGTGCTTCATCATTTTATTAAATAATACGGATTTCTGATCGTCATTTACCTCTTCCACCGCTTTCAGGACACGAAGACTGTAGTTGAAATCATCGGCTGTGTGAATCAGTGCTTTCACATCTTTCGGAAAACAGGAGCCGCCATAGCCTACCCCGGGATAAATAAATTTGCTGCCAATGCGGGAGTCAGATCCAATGCCCCTGCGGACCATGTTAATATCTGCACCGACAATTTCACAAAGGTTCGCAATATCGTTCATGAAGCTGATTTTGGTGGCAAGCATGGAGTTGGCTGCATATTTCGTCATTTCAGCCGAGGTGATATCCATAAAAATAACAGGGTGACCATTTAATGTAAATGGTTTATACAGTGCTTTCATCAACTCTTCGGCTCGGGGTGAATTACATCCAACCACAATCCGGTCGGGCTTCAGGAAGTCATCAATGGCTGCGCCCTCTTTGAGGAATTCGGGATTTGAGGCAACGTCAAATTCGATGCTTACGCCGCGTTTATCCAACTCTTCCTGAATGGCGGCGCGCACTTTTTCAGCGGTTCCAACAGGCACGGTGCTTTTTGTTACGATCAGCAAATAATCCTTCATGTTTTTGCCGCAATCACGCGCTACACTGATAACGTATTGGAGATCAGCGCTTCCGTCGTCGTCAGGAGGTGTTCCTACTGCGCTGAAAATTACTTCACAATCTTCCAATGCTTCGGCAATACTGGTCGTAAACTTAAGGCGGTCTTTTTTCATGTTCCGGTGAACCATCTCCTCCAGGCCTGGCTCATAAATAGGAATAATGCCGTTTTTTAAGTTTTCAATTTTTTTCTGATCGATGTCAACACAAGTGACCTCAATCCCGACTTCAGCGAAACACGTACCGGTAACCAGACCGACGTAACCAGATCCAACGATGGCGACTTTCATTTTTTTAAGCTTTGATTATTGATTGATAATTAGAACAAACATACATAATAAATATTCTTCTTGTACGCAATTGAGGTAAATCAGTTTCGATTTTGCGGTGAATTATGTTAAAAAAATATAAACCATATTGCTTTTTCAGTTTTTTATTCAGATGTTGAGCTTGGTTTGAATGGCCAGGATGTCATGCTGCAGCTTTTTTACGGTCTCTGTAAGATGGTAATTTTCGCTGGATATGTTTTCTGGGATTTTTGGACTGATGTAGTGCACAAATTGCCATATTTCGCGAATATCACGTGTGTTGATATCATATACCGGATAAAGCGGATTCAGCGAATGTAACACAAGTTTACCCTCGGTCTTGATCCTGTTCTCGACAACTTTGAAAACGATTCCTTCATCCATGGTCAGGATAATGTAAGCATCCCTGTCACGGAGCGACGTCCAGTCCTGGATGAATACCCCTGTTACCCATGCGCCGTGCGGGATAGGGAGCATTGAATCGCCACTGATCTGAAATGTGCGGTATTTTTTCTGCCGGGATAAAAAGGGCAGCCGGAAGGTTGGCAAAATGCTGATGTATTCCGGATCGGCAAATCCACTGGTATAGCCCGCCTTTGCTTTTTCTGAAACCAACTCGATATTGTCTTCATTTTCTTTGTTTACTGTGGTTGCGAGAACCCTGAGGTTACTACCCTTCAGATATACATCATATCCCCGCTCTATCTGCCTCAGCTGACTTTCAGGGAGTTTGGTCAAATCGATCTTTATAAGGGTATCGATGGCGATGTTGAAATAATTGGAAAACAGTATCAGCGAATCCATGCCGGGATGAGCTACGTTGTTCTCATAACCGCTGAGGGTTGACCGTTTCATATTGATGGCACCTGCCACATCGTCTTGCGTACGCCCGCGGCGCTTCCGCATGAATTTTATATTGCTGCTGAAAAACATATTTAAAAATTTTGGTTTTGCAAATATAATGATTATATTGTAATCGAAAAAATGATTAAAAAATAATCATTTTTGTTTTGTTGATAAAAATTCATCTTTTGGCTATTACCTTTTCCCGTGAAATCGGATAAAGCAGAAAAAACAATGGGAACCAAGGTTCAGTTAAACGAAGAGATCATCTCACAGATTTATTTTATCCGGGGAAGAAAGGTTATGATTGACAGTTCTGATTTTATGTTTGAACTTTCCTTAGAGGAATATCGGAACTTGATGTTGCAAATTGCAACATCAAGTTCGCAAACTGCTGATAATACTGGCGATCCTGATTTGCTGCCGCAAATTGTGACTTCAGATTGGGGTGGACGCAGAAAGCTCCCATTCGTATTCACGGAGCATGGTGCCTTGATGCTGGCGAGTGTATTAAAACAGCATGGTAGCCATTCATGCAAGCATTTTTGTCGTCCGGGCATTTGTTAAGCTACGGGAAGTCCTTGCTATGCATCACGAATTGTCGGAACGGATTAATGACCTCGAGAAAAGAACCTGTGAAAAGCTGGACCAACATTCTGAGCAAATAATGCTCGTTTTTCAGGCGTTGAGAGAATTGGTCCGGCAGAAGGAGGAACCCCGGAATCCGGTTGGTTTTAAAATTGAAAAAAGCAGATAATTAGTTATATGCTGACCCTTTCCCGCAACATAGTCCACTTCGATCTGGATACCTTCTTTGTCTCCGTTGAGCGCCTTATTCGCCCTGAGCTGAAGGGAAAGCCGGTGATTATCGGCGGCACCTCCGACCGCGGCGTGGTAGCCAGTTGCAGCTATGAGGCACGGAAGTTCGGCGTCCATTCAGCCATGCCTATGAAGATGGCGCGGGCGCTGTGTGGAGATGCAATCCTCGTGAGGGGGGATATGGAGCTTTATTCAAAGTATTCGCACGCGGTTACAGATATCATTGCCGAAAAGGCGCCGGTTTACGAGAAGGCCTCCATCGATGAGCATTATATTGATGTTACCGGGATGGACCGCTTCTTCGGATTACAGAAATGGACCCATGAACTGAGGGAGAATATCATCAAAAACACCGGACTGCCAATTTCCTATGGGTTGTCGGTGAACAAGACCGTGTCAAAGATCGCCACAGGCGAAGCCAAGCCCAATGGAGAACGTTACGTGGAACGCGATGCGGTGCAACCTTTCCTCGCGCCGCTGTCGATCCGCAAGATCCCGATGATCGGGGAGAAGAGCTACCGGCTGCTCCGTTCTATGGGAGTGGTTACGATCGACACCCTGAGCCACATCCCTGTCGACATGATGGAACGGGTGATGGGCAAGAACGGCATCGTAATCTGGGAAAAAGCCAACGGCATCGACCGCACACCGGTCTATCCTTACCATGAGGCCAAATCGGTGAGCACCGAAACCACCTTTGAACAGGACAGCATCGACATCATCCGGATGAAAGAGATCCTGGTTAAGATGGTGGAAAAAATCTCGTTTGAACTGCGCGACAAGCAGAAGCTCACCTCCTGCGTCACGGTGAAGATCCGCTATTCGAATTTCGATACCCATACCCTGCAGAAGCAGGTCCCCTACACAGCCTTCGATCATCAGCTTATCCCGGTGGTGAAAGAGCTTTTCGACCGCCTCTACCAGCGACGCATGCTGATCCGCCTCATTGGCGTGCGTTTCAGTAACCTCATCTCGGGAAATCCGCAGCTGAATATGTTCGATGACAATGTGGAGATGGTCAACCTGTACCAGGCCCTCGACCGGATCCGCCTTAAATACGGGCAGAAGATTGTAAGAAGAGCACTCTCAATTACGTAATGGCTCCCAGCTAAAGAATGATTAACAGTTCGGCAGATGGCCTGAAACAAACAGGAAAACATTTATTATTTTTTTTGTTTTTAATACTTGATTTAGATCAGTAATTAATATATTTGTATAAATAAAAGTCAAACTAAAAACTAAAACCATGAAAAAACTTTTACTTATTAATGCATTTATACTGCTATTCATCCTGAATGGTTATTCTCAGGCGACGTATAATACGGGTACGTTAGGGATTGAAGTTGATGAATATGGCGGTATTGGACTTCTTGATACCAATGGCGTATATCAATTGTACCGCGCTGCGATTTTAGTTGGAACTTCGCCAACATCCGTATTTGACTATAAAACTGATGCAGACGTTGAGAGCCCAACAGTGTTGGTGGATAATCCTGCAAAAAGTGATTTCGAGATCTCCGGTGCATATAACAACGCCTATTCAGGATTACCTCCTGATGTAATCGTATCGTTAAATGCCTATGGCTGGGATTTCGGCGGTTATGTCATCCTTAAATTCAATGTAATGAATAATGAGGCGAATCCAATGGATGCAACAGCAGGTTTGGACATCATGTCGTATATAAACGAAACGTGGGGCTTTGACACTATTGATTATCACAGTGACCTGGAAGTTATTCATGTCCATAAAGGGAATGCAACCAACATGGGGATAAAACTCCTTTCTACCTCATTGACATCCCTCCATTCTTTTGAATGGTATGATGGGTATGAAGTTGATGCCGATTATTGGAACTGGATGCATTATGAGCCACTACAGGAATTTTATGCGTCAAATTCCAGCGACGGTCCGATAACAATTACAGCGCAGCATGCGGTGACCCTTGCTCCGGGCGAATCATTCAATCTTTATTACGCAATTGCTTTAGGGACCAATGAAGATGCCATGCTGGCAAACATTACAGAAGCAGAAGAAAAGTACCAGGGATTGATCACAGCCATCGATGATAATAAACTTTCTTTACAAGGGCTTAACCTTGGCCAAAATCATCCCAATCCATTTAAACAATCGACCACCATTGGCTATCAGATTCCGGACAACGGATTTGTGAGTTTAAAGGTTTTCAATACCATGGGAAATGAAGTGGCTACATTGGTCAACGAAACTCAAACACTGGGTTCTCACACCATTCAATTCAATGCAAATGATCTATCCAGTGGTATCTATTATTGTAAACTGATGTTTAATGATCAGATCAAATCAACCAAAATGGTTGTGATCAAATAATCAAGCAATACATCATAAAAGCGCCCATGCGGAAAAAGAAGAGGCTGTCTCAAAAGGGCAGCCTCTTCTTTATGTTACAGCTTAATCCAGGTACAAGTCATTGCATGCGGACTAATGTTTGTAATCCAGTCTTCAGGATTTGATCCGTCGAGGTTGGCCCGGATTATTTTACCATCGGGATCTGCATTCGAATTTTTGATTCCCCAGAAGAGTTTATTGCGCTTGGTATCGAGGGCAATACCCCAGGTGGCTTTGACTCCAAAATCGCCGATGCGCGTTAAGCTGGTGCCATCGATGTTGCACATGAATACACCGTTTTCCGGCGCTACCGTTCCTGCTGAACCATAGAGGACCATGTAAGCTTTGCCATTCCTGAAATCCATCTCGATGGCCGTTCCGTCAACATCAGGAATGATTTCTGTCATGCCTGTTCCATCGAAATTCACCGACCAGTATCCACCGGTGAAATCTGTTTTATCGTTGACAAAATAGATTTTATTGGAGGCCGGATCAAATTGCATGTCGATCGGAAATTCGGGTGGTCCTGCGCCGAAGGCAATATGTGTTTCCGGATTGCTGCCATCCAAATTTGCTTTGTAGATTCCACCCGGACTGCCCCAGTAAATTTTATCACCCAAAACAAAAATGGCCTCAGCACTAACCACCATTTCCTGTCCCGGAACTGTGCCATCCAGTATTTTAGATCCTTTTTTGCCATCTGCATCAAACCGATATATCGCGTTGGTCGAATAATCGGTGATATACACCTTTTTATGGGCCGTGTCAACAGCAATACCATACGGCCTGTTCATGTCCATGGGTGGTTCGAATTCCTGGCTCAGCGGAGGGGTATCCGCTAATATAGCCAAATGACCATTCCCGGGAACACCCCTTGTGGTATAATACAATACCTGGACCAGCCCGGCATTTGGATCTTTTGCATTCACAATCATACTTTTTACAGCCTGGTTGTAATAAACTACCGCTCCGGGTGTACATGTAAGTTTGATGGTAAATAATCCTGCGGTATCGTAGGTGATTTTTGGGTTTAATTCTGTCGAAGTTCTGCCATCGCCAAAATCCCATAAATACCCTGTAGCATTCAATGAGAGATTGGTAAATTGGACTTCGCACGGCGCGTATCCCTGGTTGGTAGCAATAAAACTAAAATTGGCTACAGTGCTGGCAGCAGGGGTTCCCATGTCCTTTTTGGTGCATCCGGCTCCCAACGTAAGGATGAGCAAGATAGCGATGAGAGATAAAATATTTCTTTTCATAATTTTTTACATTTAAGATTGATAAATGATCAGTAGCCGGGATTTTGGGTCATCAGATTGTTGGTTTGCATCTCGCTGAGCGGAATTGGGAAGAGGGTGTATTTTTCATCAATTCCCACTACGGTGGTAGCTCTTTTGGTTCTTACAAGGTCTGACCACCTTTGGCTTTCAAAGGCAAACTCATGCCGGCGTTCACCTTCAATCGCCAGTTTCAGTTCATCATAGGTGTTTGCGGTTGTGGCAACCAGGCCGGAACGCAGCCGCAGGGTGTTAATGTCGGTGCGGATCTCCTCGATATTCCCGTTGGTATATGCCTGCGCCTCTGCACGGATCATGTACATCTCGGCAAGCCTGAATACGTAAACGCGGTCAGTTCCCGATGTGTAATCCTTGTATTTGATACCGTATGGCAGATTTTTCTCATCAAAGGTTATGGAAGCATCAAACCTGACCGTGTCGGTAGCCTGGAAACTCTGAACGAATGCGGAGGGAGGAGATACCTCATATCGGCCGGTAAGGCTTACAGGGAAGAAATACTGGGCGAGGCGGTTATAATTCTGGGCATCAAAAATAACTTCGAAAATGGATTCGGTGGTATTTCCGTTGAACAGGTCGCCATAGGCCGGAGAAAGAATAAATCCTCCATGATTGATAACCTCATCAGCCTTTCCTTTAGCAAGCTCAGCGATGGCCGGATCGTTGGTGTAATGAAATTGTGTCAGGTAAACCCTTGCCAGTAAGGCAGTTGCACTAAAAGAGCTGGCCCAGCCCAAGGATCTTGAGGCAGGTAGTATTTTTTCTGCCTGAATAAGGTCCGCAATGATCTGTTTATAAACTTCTGATACAGGATTACGAGCCTGGTTTATATTGCTGAGGTCGAGGGTAGGCTTCGTTTTGATTGGGATTGCCCCGAAATAGCATAGCAGGTTGAAATGGGATAAAGCACGCAGAAACAGTCCATCTCCTGTATATAAATTCCGTTTATCACTCCCCATATCAATGGCGCCAATACGTTCGAGAACATTGTTGACCCTGTTGATGCAATCGTAATTGGATGTCCATATACCATCAATAATGGCATTATCCGATGCAATGATATTGTCGGCAACCTGCTGATAATCACGCGTCGTTCCTGTCCATACGAGATTATCCGCGGCAAGATCTTCAACAATGACATGGTTGCGTCCGTAATTGCCTACATCGTGCAGGGAATAATAGGCTCCTGTAATGGCCTTTTCCACGCCAGATTCATCCTGGATAGCCTTATCAGCAGAGACCGATGCAGTCGGCTGTACATCCAGCATCTTGGTGCAGGAGATTGTCGCAAAGGTGAGGACAATCAGTATAAAAAATATTTTTTTCATTTTTTTCAGAATTATAAGTTAAAAAACAAAACTCAAACCAACCAGGATGGTACGTGATTGCGGGTAGGTGAAGAAATCGGTCCCGATGATGATGTTGCTGGAACCCCCATAATAATTAACCTCTGGGTCCATGCCTGTATAATTGGTGAAGGTGAATAAGTTTTGGACAGTGCCGTATACTTTCGCCGATTTCATGCCGATCTTTTTGATCCACTCTTTCTTAAAATTATAACTCAGTGTAATATTCTTCACCCTGAGGAAAGAGCCATCTTCAATAAACCTTGATGATTTATATGAATCACCGGCCTTCGGAAATTGTGTAATATCGCCCGGTTTTTGCCACCGGCCGTTCATACGTGCTGTCTGGTTATCTTCGCCGGTACCCGATTCGAGGTAGATCAGTGTTCCATTGAAAATTTCGTTCCCATATACTGCCTGCAGAAAAACAGTGAGTTCGAAATTTTTATAACTGAACACATTTGTAAATCCAGCCGTGAAATCGGGATTCGGATCGCCTGTTTTGATGCGATCAGCAGAGGTGATAATGCCATCATGATTGACATCTTCATAGACCAGGTTCCCCGTCGTCGGGTCAACACCCAAACAATTAAGTCCGTAAAAGATACCAATTGGCTGGCCTACTTCAACACGGTTTCCCCCGCGGCCCATATCGTCAATCGGCTGATCTTCATAAAGGCTCAGCACCTTGTTGCGGTTCATGGCAAAATTGAGAGAGGTGGTCCAGACAAATGCCTTGTCGATATTCACCGTATTCAGCACCACTTCAAGCCCCTTGTTCTGAAGTTGCCCGATATTGGAGGAGATGAGATAGAAACCGGATGAACTGGGGATGGGTCTCTCAAGAAGAAGGTCTTTGGTGTGATTGTAATAGAGATCAAAACTGAGGCTAATCCTGTTTTTGAACAACGAAACATCAAAACCCAGACCGGTTTGCGTAGTTGTCTCCCATTTCAGGTCAGGATTGGGCAATTGAGTGGGTGCGATCCCTGAACCGCCTCCGTAATTGTATCCTGCGCCATAAAGACCAAGAGAGGCAAAATCACCAATGCCGTCATTCCCGGTAAGTCCATAAATGGCTCTGATTTTCAGCTCATTGATCCATTTAACCCTCTTGAGAAACGGCTCCTCCGACATTCGCCAGGCAAATGAACCTGCGGGGAAATAACCATACTTGTTATTTGTGCCAAATTTCGAGGAACCGTCGGCACGTGCGGTCAGGGTGAAGATGTATTTGTATTTGTAATTGTATTTGAATTGTCCGAAGTAAGAATTCATAACCCGGTCGAGGGCCGTTGCGGAAGCGGCTCGGATGGTGCCTGCCGAGGTCATATATTGGAGGTTGTCATTTGGGAAATTGATGCCTTCAATGTAGGTAGTCCGGCTTGCATATTTCTCAAAACTGTGGCCGATCAGAATATCAATATTGTGTTTTTCTTTAAATTCATTGATATACTGGAGTACGTTGTTGGTAGTGAGGTTGCTGGCATAACTGGTTCCTTCGATACCCAGGCCGTTGTACTTTTTACCCTGGCGTGTGGTTGTGGGATCATAACTGTGTTCCCTGAGATTGTATATATCGATCCCGAATTTGGATGTGAATGTAAAGCCTTGCAAAAATTTATATTCGACATAGGCATTTCCGTTGGTTCTGTTGGTATATGCATTGTTTACCGAATTATTGGCAATGGCAACGGGGTTTGCATAAAACATGCTCTCATCATATTTGCCATTTGCATCATAAACAGGGTAAATAGCCGGTATCGACATCGCATTGGGCAATGGACCGTTCAGGGTTGCGTCGCCCTCCACCCTGGCGTTTTTCGAATAGGTAATACCTACACCGCCTCCGATGGTAAGGTTGGGAAGGATCTTATAATCCGAGTTGATGCGGCCGCTGTAACGCTGATATGAAGTACCCATCACCACGCCACCCTGGTCATAATAGTTTCCGGAGATGAAAAGCCTGTATTTGTCATTTCCGCTGCTGACAGATAGTTCTGTGTTTGCTGTCGGAGCCGTCACCAAAATTTCCTGCATCCAGTCGGTATTGATTCCCTGGACATTGGTCCCTTTGTAGGCATTCCAGTCCGAGGCGCTCATCATGGGGATCATGCGCTCTTTAGGCAGGGTTTGCCATCCGTAGCTAAGGTTCAGCGACACATCTGTCTTATCACGGGTTCCCTTCTTGGTAGTGATCAGGATAACTCCGTTAGAAGCACGTGCACCATATACTGAAGTGGCAGAAGCATCTTTCAGAATGGTCATGGTCTCAATATCATTGGGGTTGATGTCACTCATGGCATTGATCTCCTGACCACTCATCCCTACCTGGGAATATTGGCCGGTAATTGCAGGTATCCCGTCGATGACAACCAGGGGCTGATTGCTTGCATTGATGGAACTCCCCCCCCTGAGTTTGATCATGTTCTGACCACCGGGTGTTCCTGACTGTGTAACGACAGTGAGTCCGGCAGTTTGACCCTGAAGAACTCCATCGAGGGTGCGGATTGGCATATTTTTAATCTCATCCTGGTTTAAAAGTTCAATTGAGCCGGATATCAGCTTCTTACTGGTGGTGCTGTACCCCACAACAACCAGCTCGCCAAGTGCAATATCCTGGTCGCTCAATTTGACATTGATCACCTTCTTGCTATTTATCGAAATCTCCTGGGTCTGCATGCCGACATAGGAAAATACCAGCACTCCTTTGGCAGGCGCCAGAAGCGAGTATTTTCCGTTTATGTCGGAAGTAGTTCCTTGTGTGCTCCCTTTTATCAGCACAGTGACTCCCGGAATCGGAGAATTATCATCAGTGGAGATGATCGTTCCGCTCACAGGAATGTCCTGCGCCAAAAGTTGCTGAAGCAGCACACTAAACAAAAACAACAAAAAATAAGTTTTTTTCATATGTGTAGTCTTGGGTTAATATTTATTGTTCACTGGAGTTGCAGAGATATGAACCGGTGTAATATCCATCCTGATACCGGTCACCGTGTAACGATCATCGTGCCGGGGCATTTCGGTACAGAAGCCTTCTGTTGAAGGTGTTTTGAAAAGAGTGACCCGAAATCCTGAAGTAGGATTGACAAATGTGATATTTTGAATGGTATCTGTCGCCTTGTTATCAACCAGATGAATGGTGATAAGGTCGCGGAATGTGGCCTGGCTGGGTGATAAAACCCCGTCCTGGGATGTATAAGGTTCCTTGTATCGTTCTTTCCCCCGGGTTGATCTCTTTCCCTCTGCAGGAGTGGTTATGCCCGTTGTGAAATCATAGCAATCGCCCTCTTCGAGATAGCTGAGAGAGATGTTTTCAATAACGGGTAGTTTTTGAGCATAAAAAATTCTGGCACCGGAGGTATTGAGAATGGTAACGCCAGCAGCTCCTGCGACATGCATCCTGTTTTGTTTACCGCTATACACAAGGGCTGTGTTTTCATCAACACCAAAACCCAGGTCTCGGCCTTGTTGTTCAATGGATCCAGGAGCATTGACTTTTTTTTCATGCATCAGCGTCACGGTGAGCCTTCCGATGCGGGCCCTGGCATGGAAATGCTGATCAACCAAACCGTGAGGGAAAAAACCAAGTCCTTTGGTTACCATGACGCCCTGTTCATCAGGGAAATCATCACCGGTATAATCTTCAATCACACCGTTACTCAGGGCTGCGATACTTGTACCTCCCCCGATCATTGCTTCACTCATGATCGCTGCGCCGGCGCTGGTGCCACCAACGACACCTCCGGAACGGTAAACATCCCACACAGCATCCAGAACGGGAGTACGGCTGCCGTCGGCCCTTACAAGCGTTTTCATTGTTCTCGCCTGGTCACCACCCGAAAACCACACGGCAGTGCATTGCCTGACACGTTCTGCTACCTTCGGATCATTGCCATTGTTTTTCCACTCAGATTCATTCACATCTTTGGTGCTGTCATCATCCAGCACAGCCACCGGAGCCAGGTATATGTTGGATGGTTTAATGCCATAGGATATCAGGATGTTCCTGAAATACACGTAGGACTGCATGGGTGTTCCACTGGCAGAAGGAATAATTGCAAAAGAGGCTTTTTCAGTTCCGCCGGCGAGATTGATCAGTTGGTTGAAGATGTTCTTGTTGGAGTGTTCAAGTCCTCCTCCCACAATCACGAGACTTCCAAGGTTTGATGGTTGACTACATAAAGTGATTGGAAACAATAGGGAAGACACAACGAGGAATAAGGTTGCCTTGTTCATATGTGAGTATCAGTCGGATGGTGTTAATGTTCCCATTTCAAAGCCCAGGTTGATAAAATCATTGAACGAAAATAAAAAAAAAATGATCGCAAAACGCAACAGGGTTGTTTTTTTCGCCAATTTTGCTGAAGAAATTCGGACCTATGATTACACTATTTAAAAATGCAGGATTATATGCACCAGAATACTTAGGTATAAAGGATGTGCTGACAGGCGGGAAGAGTATCCTGGTCGTTGCTGATCATATTGACATGCCTCAGGGTCTTGAGGTGATAACGATTGACTGTGACGGTCTCAGCCTTGTGCCAGGGTTGGTTGATTCTCACGTTCATATTACTGGTGGAGGAGGTGAAGGTGGTCCTGCCAGCCGCATGCCTGAACTCCAGTTGAACATGATGTTTGAGGGAGGGGTTACAACAGTAATCGGTTGCCTTGGAACTGATGGAATCACCCGGACAGTGGAAAGTGTGCTGATGAAGGTTAAAACATTACGTGCTTTGGGTGTGTCCGCATGGATGTACACCGGTGCATATCAGGTTCCATCTCCCACGATCACAGGTGATATTGCAAAAGATATTGCCTTGTTCGAAGAGATCATCGGGGTAGGAGAGGTCGCCATCTCCGATCACCGTTCTTCGGTCCCTTCTGTCGCTGAATTGGCGCGGATTACCGCACATGCCCGTGTGGCAGGGATGATCGGGGGTAAAGCCGGGATCGTGAATATGCACATGGGCGATGCCAAAGATCCATTCAGGCCGATCCATGAGGTTGTTGCCACCACCGAAATGGGATACAGGCAGTTCATTCCGACCCATTGCAATCGCAATCCATACATTTTCGAGGATGCTAAAGCGTACGGGAAAAAGGGCTTTGTGGATATTACCACCAGTTCATATCCTTACGATATGGATGTAGAGATAAAACCATCAATCGCATTGAAACAACTCCTTGAAGCCGGAGTTCCGATAAATCATATCACATTTACCTCCGACGGCTGTGGTTCACTCCCTAGTTTCGATCAAGAAGGGAGACTGGTGAAAATTGATATGGGGCTTCCCTCCTCTATATTACGGGAGATCAAAGAAGCAGTACTGGAAGACCAGATTCCGCTGGAGATAGCATTACAGGTTGCTACATCCAGCCCGGCAGATATCCTGAAATTATCCGGCAAAGGCCACATCAGGGAGGGCTACGATGCTGATCTGTTGTTGTTGGACGGAAATTTTAATATCGTGCACCTGATGGCCATGGGAAAGTTGATAAAACGGTGATCTATGTTCAAATTCTACATCCTTCTGCTGTTTCTGTGGTTTTCAGCGTTGACCCTTCGGGCGCAAACAACTTCCGGTCCGGTTCCTGATGCGTTAAAGTATGATTTTGAAGGCATCCAGTCGTTTCTCTCATCCGACTGGATGGAAGGTCGGGAAGCAGGCTCCAGGGGCGGCTTCATGGCTGCGGATTTTGTTTCCTCGCTGATGCAGCTGGATGGATTGGCGCCATTCGGTGACCAAAAACATACATATTTTCAAAATTTTGATTTGGTGCGCTATCAAGCGGAAAAGGTGCGCTTCGCCTTTATCAGCAAAACGCCCTTTTCTGAATCTGCGCTTCAGCTGATCTCAGGCATCGACTTTGAATTGACCCCAGGCCCGTATGGCAGCGATGCTGAAGCTCCCCTGGTATTTGCAGGATACGGTATTTCAATGGCGGGAAAGGGGTATGATGATTATAAAGGCCTTGATGTAAACGGGCGGATTGTCGTTGTTTTAGATGGATTTCCTGGTCATACCGATACTACTTCTCATGCCTGGCAGAAACTTGGAAAGTCACCGAGAGAGACGTTGAATTCTGATGACAATAAACTTCGGAATGCTGAAAAGCACGGCGCTGTAGCCTTGATTGTTATATCCGCTGGTGGCCGGCAACAATCATTTACTCAAACCCCAGGCAATCAGGATGTCGTGCAGGCAACAATGAATTCTACCGAAGTCGCTGAGGCCGAATATGAAGATCCTTATCATGCATTGCCAGGTGATACCTCGGTTTCCAGGGTACCCCTCTTCAGGCTTGGCCCACATGCCACCAGAATGCTTTTTGACGGGACTGGGATTGTGCTTTCTGAGATTGAGAAGAAAATTGCACAGGATTTTGCACCTGCATCAACACCGCTTAAGGATAAAATAATCCGGTTTTCAATTGCAGTTAAATCGGAGCAAATGCGCATTCGCAATGTATTGGGTATCATATATGGCAAAGACACGACAAAAAGTATTGTGGTCGGCGCGCACTATGACCACCTGGGCATGCGGGGTAAGGATATATACAATGGGGCCGATGATAATGCTTCCGGCGTTACAGGAATCCTTGCCTTGGCTAAAGCCTGGAAGGAATATGGTGAAAAGCCTGCCTGCAACCTCCTGTTTTCAGCCTGGACTGCCGAGGAAAAGGGGCTCCTGGGAAGCAGCTATTTTGTAGCGCATACCAAGGCAGATCCGGTTAAAATTTTGCTCTACATCAATCTGGACATGATTTCACGCAGCGCTCCTGAAGATACAGCAAACAGGCAAGTCAGCATCGGGACGATGACGGGAAGTGACTCACTGAGAGATCTCGCCCGGAAACTCAACCTCAGGCTTTCAACCCCTTTTGAACTTGATCTATGGGATGTGACTGGTCATTCCGGAAGTGATTATGCCTCATTTACCGCACAAAAAATTCCTGTTATGACCTTCTTTTCCGGGTTTCATGCTGACTACCATACACCGGGGGATGTCATGGCAAAAACTGATCCCGGCAAGATGAAAAACATCCTGAAAATTGTAAGCGATTGTATCAGGGAATATGCGGTAGGTCCCAGCGAAAAATAGTTACATCTTTTGCACCTCACTCCTGACTGTAACCTGATCCAGCATCTTGATGTTAACATCCACACCGATCCCGGGTTTTGTAGGCACATCCATCGTGCCATCAGGATTTACGACAAACTCCGGGTCTACAATGTCATGTTTATAATATCTTTTACTGGCAGAAATATCACCTGGAAGGGTGAAATTAGAAAGTGAAGCCAATGCCACATTCCCGGCACGGCCGATTCCCGATTCCAGCATGCCGCCACACCAAACCGGAATGTTCATTGAGGCGCAATAGTCGTGAATGCGCTTTGATTCGGTAAACCCACCAACACGCCCTGGTTTGATGTTGATAATCCTGCAACTGTCCAGTTCGATGGCTGCACGGGTATCATCAAGAGAATGGATACTTTCATCCAGGCATATCGGCGTTTTTAGTTCTCGCTGCAATTTTGAATGATCATAAATATCTTCATAACCCAACGGCTGCTCGATCAATGACAGGTTGTAATGATCCATCTTTTTAAAGAGATCAATGTCATCAAGGGTATATGCCGAGTTTGCATCTACCTGCAGCAGCAGGTTTGGAAACTCTTTCCGCAGGGCCTCCACAAATTGCATATCCAGTCCCGGGGCAATCTTGATCTTAATCCGTTTGTATCCTTCCGAAATATAACCCTCAACCTTTTTGATTAGTCCGGCAACAGAATCCTGGATGCCGATACTCACACCCACATCAATTTTTTTCCGGGTTCCGCCGATCATGCTTGACAGTGAAATACCTTTGGTTTTCGCAAATGCGTCCCACAAGGCAGCTTCGATGCCGGCTTTGGCCATCATATGCCCGCGAACCTTGGCATAACCTGCAACGGCTTCGTCAATACTTTGAATATCTTTTCCCAGAACGGATGGGATTAAAAAATCCTTGAGGATATGCCACGCGGTAGGAACAGTTTCATAAGAGTAAAAAGGGGTGCCTTCAGCAACGCTTTCACCCCAGCCGGTAACCCCATCTGCATCAACCCTGACGATTATATGCTCTTCGTCATACTCCGTTCCCATGGATGTGACAAACGGGCTAACCAGTACCATTTTAACGTGTCGAAGTTCAATTCTTTCTATACGCATATCGATAAATTTAAGTTAAAGTTGAATATTATTTGAACTGTCTATTTTGCAATAACCCTGAGAATGGGGAAAACTTCGCCATGCTTTAACAGATTAGCATAATGGGTATATGTGATCAAGCCAACCATTGACTTTGGCTCCAGAGCCAGTACCACCATATTGCCCTTTAATTGAGCTGTTGATATGAAAAAATAAGCGCTATCCGGAAAGTTTTCCTTACAATTCTGCACGACAATCCAGGGATCAACAGTGCGATCTCCTTCAAAATCGATGGAGTCGATCTTATTGATAAAATATTGTTCTGCTTTGAAGGTACTTGATATTTTAAATTGAACAGGTTTAAGCGATTGACTTTCAGCCCATTCAACAAGTGTGGTCAATTCTCGGGGAATTAAATAACCAACCGGTTTTTTTATATCCAGCAGCGATTTTACTTCCGGACGATAATCATATACGGTGACGACAGTGTCATTTCCTGAGAAGTAGGAAAGTAACGGGAGTATGAGCTTCTGCCCGTTTCCGACATGAACTGATTGAATAGATACATCTTCACCGGGACCAGCGGCAACCATTTTAATTCTTTCGGTCGTGACAAGATCTTTAACCATATCCTTGTTAAGATAAACATATTCAAGCAAACCCCGCATGCCGGTCATTTGCCCTTCTGCCCGGTGCTGAAGGTTTTCAACATAGCCATCCTTCCCGTTCAACCCTTCCTGGATAAATGAAAAGGTGTTTTGAATCCCCAGACTTTGTCGTCCGTCATTGATATCAAAGGTGCTGTGTCTGATGTAATCAATCTCAGGAGGACCACCCGGGCAATATACAAAGGATGAAAATTTCCGGTCACTCAAATATTTCAAAACGAAGGGAAGGTAATTTTTACCAGATACTTCCCTTATCTTGCTGGAAACATTGAGATTGGTCGTTGTCCCAACTGTAACATCAGCATTTTTGCGGTAACCGTATTTAATCCAGTCCTCCCCGTAGGGCGAATATTCATGCACATCCATGGTGACTTCAAAAAGATGCTTATCGAAAAAATCATGCACAGCCTTGGTCTCTGGTTCTGTTAAGATCAGATGATTGCGGTTCAGATCCATGTTGTTTGCATTCCGCCTTTTATTTACCTCTGATCCATCGGGATTCACCTGTGGGACCAGGGCAAAATCAATCTTGTCAAAAAGATATCTGTTTTCCGGATTCAACAGTTCCTTCGCAAGAAGCAGGGCACCTTCCTTGCCTGATTGTTCATTTCCGTGCTGCTGTGCAAACACAAGCACCTTTATTTTTAACGGATCCTTCCCGAATTCCGTCGAAGAAAATGTGAGCGCGTAAAGATTTCTTTTTTGTACAGACTGTCCGATAAGTTCAACATGCAGCAAGTCCGATTGCGCATCAAGCTGCTGAACAAAGGTTGTCAATTCATTATAGGAAGTTGCCTTGTTGAACTCATTCTTCTTTAGAGGTGCAACGGGCTCCTGCGAAAAACAAGATACTGTGAGAACCAGAAAAAGAATTGATATTACCGTTGCGTTCATAAACTTGTATATAGGAGATTCGGCGCTCAAAAGTAATTAACAAAATCGATATACCGTAGCAGTAAATTTTCTAAAACTCAAACAGCGAAATGTAATTTGATGTTTAATAAAAAATGATTAAATTGTAGCCATTAAAATGATTAAATATTAATCAATTGGTTTTGCAATCCTGCCATGTACCTAAACTGCCACTCATACTACTCCCTTCGCTATGGAACCATCTCCATGGAAAATCTTGTCGACGAGGCGGTAAAGGCCTATGGTATGGCGGGCGGGGTACAACCCGGACCTGTCAATCCCGTGATGGCCCTTACCGATATCAACAATTCCACCGGCATCATGGAATTTGTTGCAGTGTGCAAGGAAAGGGGCATCAAACCCATCGCCGGGATCGAGTTCCGCCGCGACGATCAGCTGCTTTACACCGGTCTGGCTAAAAACAACGACGGCTTCCGTGAACTGAATGAATTTTTAAGCGACCACAACCTTCACAACCTGCCTTTACCCGACCGCCCTCCGGAGTTTAACAATGTGTTCGTAATTTGTCCGTTTCCCGGTTTCGTCAATCGTCAATCGTCAATCGTCAATCGTCATTCGTCATTCGTAAATCGTCATTCGTATATTGGCATCCGCCCTTCCGATCTCAGTCCGCTCATGCTCGCCCGCCACCGCGAACTCATTCCTCGAATGGTACTCATGGCGCCGGTCACATTTCGCAACGGCCAGGAGTATGAACTGCATCGGAATTTTCGCGCCGTTGACCACAACGTGCTGCTAAGCCGGCTGGAACCTCATCAGATCGCAGCATCTGATGAGATAATGCTTCCTGCAGATGAACTGCTGGAGATCTGCCGCGATTTCCCGGAGATCATCAACAATACCAATAAACTGATGGCAGCGTGTTCCATTGATTTCGATTTCAAAGCCTGCAAAAACAAGAAAACTTTCACAGGAAGCTGCTATGATGACCTGATATTGCTGGAAAAATTGGCCATGGATGGGCTTGAATACCGTTATGGAAAAGACCATGAAGAGGCAATGCGTCGCATCCGGCATGAGCTGGATATTATCGACAGGATGAAGTTTTCTTCCTATTTCCTGATTACCTGGGATATTATCCGCTATTCCATGTCCCGCGGATTTTATCACGTGGGGCGGGGGAGTGGCGCCAACAGCATCGTGGCTTACTGTCTGAGAATCACTGATGTTGACCCCATTGAGCTCGACCTTTACTTTGAGCGTTTCATCAACCCCAAACGCACCTCGCCACCCGATTTCGACATCGACTATTCATGGAAGGAGCGCGACGAAGTGCTCGACTATATTTTCAAACGCTACGGGCGCAAACATACGGCCCTGCTCGGCGCCATGTCAACCTTCCGCGATAAATCAATTTATCGGGAGTTAGGGAAGGTTCACGGTTTGCCAAAGGGGGAAATTGATGCCTTCCTGAAACATCCCGAAGATGCGATCAATAAAAATCATATCATCCGCAAGATCAATGAGCTGGGAGAAATGATGGCCGATTTTCCCAATATCCGAAGCATTCATGCCGGCGGGGTGCTGGTCTCCGAGGAGCCCATCACCTGTTACACGGCGCTTGATATGCCCCCGAAAGGCTTTCCAACCACGCAGTTCGACATGTACGTGGCGGAAGACATCGGTTTTGAGAAACTCGATATTCTGAGTCAGCGGGGCATCGGCCATATTTACGAGGCGGCGGAACTCGTGAAAAAAAATCAGGGGATCAGCGTAGATGTGCACCATGTACGTGCCTTCAAGGAGGATGAAAAGGTAAAGGAGATGCTTCGGAATGGCCGGACGATTGGATGCTTTTATGTGGAAAGTCCCGCCATGCGCGGATTGCTGAAGAAACTTCAATGTGAAAACTACCGCACCCTGGTGGCTGCAAGTTCGATTATCCGCCCGGGCGTAGCGAGGTCGGGCATGATGAAAGAGTACATTTTTCGTTTTCATAATCCTGATAAGTTCAAATATCTGCACCCGGTGATGGAGGAACAACTGAAAGAGACCTACGGAGTGATGGTGTACCAGGAGGATGTGCTGAAGATCTGCCACCACTTTGCCGGTCTCGACCTGGCCGATGCCGATGTAATAAGACGTGCCATGAGTGGAAAATACCGGTCAAAAAAGGAGCTGCAGCGTATCATCGACAAATTTTTTGAAAACTGCCGGACATCCGGCTATCCCGAAGAGGTCACGAAAGAGGTGTGGCGGCAGATTGAATCGTTTGCCGGCTATTCCTTCTCCAAAGCACATTCTGCCTCCTATGCCGTGGAGAGCTACCAGAGCCTCTACCTCAAGGCGCACTATCCGCTGGAGTTCATTACCGGCGTGATCAATAATTTCGGCGGGTTTTATTCCTCCTGGGTCTATTTCAACGAAGCCAAAATCTCCGGCGCCAACCTGCATGTACCTTGTGTCAACCGGAGCGAATACAAGACCTGCATCAGGGGGAAGGACATTTTCCTGGGATTTATTCACGTGGCAGGACTGGAGGCGACGGTTGGAAAGACGATTTACCCAGAGAGACCCTATGCCAGTCTGGAAGATTTCATTCAAAGGGTTCCGGTCACCCTCGACCAGTTGATCATTCTCATCCGGGTCGGCGCATTCCGTTTCACCGGCAAGCCCAAGGCCTCACTGCTGTGGGAGGCGCATATGCTGCTGGGAAATGATCAAAAGTCAACCGATCGTCACGCGTCACGCGTCACGTGTCACGTATCACAAAAATGTCCTTTGCTCTTCCCAACGACAGTTAAGAGATTCGAACTTCCGGTACTTGAACAAAACCTTCTCTCCGAGGTGTACGACGAAATCGAACTGCTTGGGTTTCCCATTACCCATACCTATTTCGACCTGCTCGGGACAAAGTTCAGGGGAGATATCCTGGCCCACGACATGGGTACCCATGTTGGTAAAACCATACGCATGCTGGGATTGCTGGTTACCATTAAATATGTGCGCACCATAAAACGGGAGTGGATGCATTTCGGTACCTTCATCGATGCGAACGGCCATTTTTTCGACACCGTCCATTTTCCAAAGGCAGTGACCCAGTACCCTTTCCGTGGCGATGGGATCTATCTCGTCAAGGGAAAAATCGTTGAGGAGTTCGGTTTTCCAAGCATGAATGTGGAGAAGATGGCAAAGATGCCGCTGCAAAGTGATCCGAGGGGATAATGCAGTTTTATCCATTCGCATTCCATATTTTTTTCCTCTTTCAGGGATAAACATGATCGTATCCGATTTATTCTTTTTACATTTACTCCTCCTTTTCCCAATCTTTTTAATTATGATTATTGACGACACTCACGGAAAAGTTCTTGTCTTTGATGATGCCCTTGAGAATTTGTCACTCCTCCAGGCTATACTGACCGAGAACAGATTTCAGGTTCATGTTGCTGATGCCGGCAAGGATGCGATCCTTGTAGCGAAGGAATTAGTGCCTGACCTGATCCTGCTCGATACATCACTGCCAGACCTGAATGGGTTTAACTTATGCGCTCAAATTAAATCGGACCATACGATGCAGGATATTCCTGTTATTTTCATCGTCGGATCTGGTTCAACCTGCGATATGCTTGAAGGTTTCAGGGTTGGAGGGGCAGATTATATTACCAGACCGTTTCAGGCAGCTGAGGTGCTGACCCGGATTCGAACCCACCTGACCTTGCGACGGATGCGTGCGCAGATTGAGCAGCAGCAATCATTGTTGCAGACTTCAGAAATCAGCTACAGGAATCTGTTTGAAAATATGCTGGATGGTGTTGCACTTCATGAAATAATATACGACGACCAGGACAAAGCTGTTAATTACGTTGTACTCTCAGTAAATCCGGCTTTTTTGCGCCATACAGGATTGAAGCCTGAAGATGTTACCGGCAAATTGGTCACGGATGCATTCGATACGGAGGTGCCTCCCTACCTGGATATTTATGTTCAAACAGCAGAATCAGGAAAACCAAGCGCCTTCGAAACGTATTTTGAACCCCTTGGAAAGCACTTTAAAATCTCTGTCAGTTCACCGGCAAAGAAACATTTCGTTACGGTGTTTGAAGATATCACCGAACGAATAAAGTCAGAAGAGGCGCTGCGTGTCAGTTTGGCGATGTATAAGTTGTTGTTCAATTCATTCCCGATAGGCCTTACCATTTCCGACTCCGACGGAAAGATTGTCGAGTCGAACAAAATTGCCGAAGGTTTACTTGGAATTTCGCGTGAAGAACAGGAAAAGCGCACCATAAGCGGCATAGAGTGGCGCATTGTGCAGCCCGATGGCACACCCATGCAGGGTTCGGAATTTCCAAGTGTCCGCGCACTCAAAGAGAAATGCCAAGTCAATAATGTGGAAATGGGCATTGTCAAAGGTGAGAATCAGATCACATGGATCAACGTCTCAGCTGCACCCATTCCTCTTGAAGGTTTTGGGGTTGTTATCACCTATAACGATATTTCAGATCGAAAACATGCCGAAGATGCACTGCGTGAGAGCAATGCCTATCTTGAAAATCTGATAAACTATGCCAATTCTCCCATCATCGTATGGGATCCAACGTTTCGAATTACGCGCTTTAATCATGCATTTGAATACCTTACCGGACGCAGTGAGGCAGAGGTAGTGGGAAAATCGCTGGAAATTTTATTCCCATCTTCTCTCGTAAATGAATCTATGGCGTTGATTCACAAAACCCTCAGTGGTGAACGTTGGGAGACAAAAGAGATCAAAATTCTGCACCTCGATGGTTCTGTACGGACCGTTCTGTGGAATTCAGCTACATTGTTTGCCCAGGATGGAGTTACCCCAATCGCTACGATCGCTCAAGGTAAAGATATCACATCCCGTAAACTGGCAGAAACAGAACTTAGCCTCAAGAATGAAGAGCTCGCGAGAACTATTGCAGAAAAAGATAAATTTTTCTCCATTATTGCACATGATCTGCGTAGCCCTTTCAGTACATTCATGGGTTTTACACAGCTCATGGCTGAGGAGTTACCAACCCTGACGTTGGATGAAATTCAGAACATTGCTGTGAAGATGAGAAAATCTGCCTCAAATCTCCACGAAATGCTCGAAAACCTTTTGGAATGGTCCTGCATGCAGCGCGGGATAACCTCCTTTGACCCATCTGTATTCATGTTAAAAAACAAAATTGCAGAAAGCCTGAAATTGGTTTCGGATGCTGCCCTTCAAAAAAATATCACGATCAGGCTGGAAATTCTGGATGATGTTAAAATATTCTCAGACCCGAATATGTTTGATACGATCATACGCAATCTGGCTTCCAATGCCATCAAGTTCACTCCCAAAGGCGGAGCTGTAACCATCAGTTCACGCCGGACAAAAGACAATTTGGTTGAAGTTGCAGTCAAAGATACCGGTATAGGAATGTCAGAAGATATTCGTTCCAACCTTTTCCATATTGATAAAAATACCAACCGAAAAGGTACCCAGGGTGAATTAAGCACCGGTCTGGGTTTAATCCTCTGTAAGGATTTTATCGAAAAACAAGGCGGAAAGATTTGGATGAAAAGTGAGGAAGGAAAAGGCAGTACATTCTATTTTACAACACCAGGTGTAGACGGATCTTCCGAAAAAAACTAAAAAAACATACAACAATTCCTATGGAAATTAACGAATCAATCAAAATGACCTTCCCAAATAAACTGGATTATTCCTTTATGATCCAGCTGTTTGTGCGTGAAATTGCAAAAAATATCGGATTCTCCGGTGATGAGCTGGACCAAATCGATATCGCTACCGAAGAATCGGTATCAAACATCATGGTTCATACCAGTGATGAGGAAAATCCAACATTTGACATCATCTGTGAGAAAGTCCGGGGCGGGATAAAAATCACCCTGAAAGAAAAGGGAATTCCGTTTGATCCTGCACATATTAAAAAATATGAAGTGACTAAAATCCTCGATGATCTTTCAACCAGCGGATTGGGAATTTATCTCATCCAGAAGGTGATGGATGAATTATCCTTTCATAACCTTGGCCCTCAGGGGAAGGAGACTGTTATGGTCAAATACCTTCCGGGTGTTGAAATCCGGAAAGATCAGGATGCAGGTCTTGAAACCCGCCAGACTGCAGCTGTCATCACCGAAAAAATTGAATACGATGTCAGGGGGCTGGATGAACATGAAGCAATTGAAGTGTCGCGCTGTGCATATAAAACCCACGGATATACATTTTTTGATGATCATATCTATTACCCGGAACGTTTGGTGGAGATGAACAGAAGATCAGAGATGATCTCTGCTGTTGCTGTAACCAAAGATAATGTTTTCATGGGTCATTCGGCGCTGCTGTATCAATATCCCGAGGATACGATTGCCGAATTGACGTTCGTATTTGTGAATGTGGAATACCGGGGACAGGGAGCTTTGAACAGACTGGTTGATTACCTGTTCCAGGTGCCGAAAAAGCGGGAACTCCGCGGAATATATGCCTATGCGGTTACAAACCACATTTTTACCCAAAAGTCAATGATTAAATTCCAGATCAACGATTGCGGAATCCTCCTTGCCACCAGCCCGGCTTCATGGAAATTCAAAGGAATTTCAGATGATGCCTCCCAGCGAATCAGCGTGGCCCTGGGATTCAGGTATATGATGCCACCGGTTTCTTATAATTTGTTTGTTCCTGAACATCACAAGGAGATGGTAGCGAAACTTTATCATAACCTGGGTGCGAACCACTCCTATATCATTCCTTCCAGTGATTCCCTTGAATTTGACAGTCCTGCTGCATCCATTAAATCCGGGGCGAACGAGTTGGAAGGTTGTGCTGAAATTTTTGTTGTCTCATACGGAACCGATATCAGGCAACAAATCAGAAAACTCCTTCAAAGCTTTTGCATTCAGCATGTTGCATCTATTAACCTCTTTTTGAAATTAAAAGATCCATTGACCTTTTGGCTGACTGCCGAGTTTGAAAAAATGGGCTTTTTCTTTGCAGGAATTTTGCCGGAATCAATGATCGGAGATGCATTGGTACTTCAATACCTGAATAACGTAAGTCTGGATTACGATAAAATTTTGCTTGTCAGTGATGTTGCCAAAGAGCTATTGACCTACATCAAGGCGCATGATCCGAACATCATCGACTGAAAGCGGCGAAAACCATGATTGTAACCTATTCTCCGCATCATATCCTTCACAACCCGCCTAAGGAATTTATCTCAAACCATGTTGTGGCTTATGGAGAATCTCCCGAGAGGGCGGAACTCATCTTCGAGGCATTGATGGACATTCCGCACGCAGCGCTTACCCGGGCTGAACAATTCGGGATGGGGCATTTCTATAAAGTACATGCAGCCGCATATCTTGAATACCTGCAAACAGCCTATGCCGAATGGATTGCAGCTGGATTGTGGCCTGAAGGTATCATGCCGGAGTTTTTTGCACTCGGCAAAATGCGCGATCATCCTCCTTCGAGAAGCCCGGAAGGGAAAGCAGGTTTTTATATGACCGATAGTTGCACCATGATTGTAAAGGGAACCTGGGAAGCTGTGAGGTTTTCAGGATTTACAGCGCTTACCGGAGCAAAATATCTCCTGCTGGGTGAATCCTGCGTGTTCTCATTGTGCCGTCCGCCGGGGCATCATGCCGGATTTGATTATGCAGGCGGTTACTGCTTTGTGAACAATGCCTCGCTCGCAGCGAAATTTCTTCAGGATCAGGGTGTTTTGGAGGCAAAAGGCAGGGTTAAGGTTGGAATCCTCGATATTGATTTCCATCATGGAAATGGCACCCAGGATATTGTTCAGCGCCTGGAGAATATCCTTCTTGTATCCATTCATGGTGACCCGGATTATGCCTACCCCTATCTCACGGGATTTGAATCGGAGAATACATTGAAGAATATCAATTTTCCCCTTCCTCCGGGAATTAGTGATGATGAGTATTTTTTGGCCTTTCGCGATGCAATTTCAAGGTTGAAACAATTCGGCGCCCAATATCTTGTAGTTTCCCTGGGCGTGGATACATTCGAGAAGGAGGAGCTTGGGAACTTCAGATTGTCGTCGGAAATCTATACCGATCTTGCAGAATATCTGATCAGTGAAATGGACATTCCTAAGCTGATTGTGATGGAGGGCGGATATAATACAGCGTTTCTGGCAAGAAATGTCGTATCATTCCTCATGCCTTTTATGAATAAATACGGTTAATTCCCTTTTGATAGCAACGCGGTTTCCATTTCTTATTCTGCGGAGTGACTTACCTGAGAGGAAACTCCATGCGCGGCAGGCAATTCGATGAACACTTTTGTGCCTTCATTTTCTTTGCTCACCAAAGTGATCTTCCCTTTCATCAGATGGATGAACTCCTTGCAGAGGATCAAGCCAAGGCCGGTACCCGGTTCATTGGCTGTACCGCGGCGTTTTACCTTACCGTCGAGCCTGAAAAGCTGCTTCAGGGATTCTGGCGGTATCCCTATTCCAGTGTCCGCGCAGCAAATAAAAACAGATCTTTCGGTGTCATGACAGGTGAGTGTGATGGTTCCTCCGGCCGGTGTAAATTTAACCGCATTGTTTGTGATGTTAAGGATGCAGTTATCAAACAAAATGGGATCTGCAAATGCTTTCATTTCCGGTTTAATCATATTTCGGATTTCGATCCCTTTTTTTTCTGCCCTGGCCTGCAGCAATTCAACAATTTTGTCAACTGCTTGCCTTAAAAGAATTATTTTGGGTTCCGAAGTGATCTGTCCTTGCTGTGAACGAGCCCATTCCAGCAGGTTTTCGAGCAAGTGGTAGGTGTTCTGGCTCGTTGACTGAAGCAACATGAGGATATGTTTGCGTTCATCATCCGAAAAGCTATCATACCCTGAATGGAGTTCATCCAAAAGCCCCAATAATGAATTGAACGGCGATCGCAGGTCGTGCGAAATGACTGAAAGAAACTTATCCTTGGTATTGTTAAGCTTTTGAAATTTTTTCCGATTATTGGCAATAAATATCAGTAATACAGAGATCAGGAGTATGATAAGAATGGCAAAGCCAAGGATGTACCATTGATGTTTTATTATGCCAGCTTTAAGTTCATTTTCCTTTTTCAGGTATCTGTTCTCATCATTTTTTCGTTCTATTTCGTACGAAAATTCCTTTTCGGCAACCTTCATCAGGATCTCCCTGTTGTAGAGATTTTTTGTCAGCTCTTTGGCCTGCCCCAGGTAACGAATGGCGGAACGATAATTGCCTTTAACCGAATCGATCTGGAATAACAATTCGTAGCCGATAATCTTCAGATTTACAGTTCCCTGATCATTCAACAGTGCCATGCCTTTTTCCCCATAATATTTTGCTGAATCGATTTTTCCGGAATTTATCATCGCTACGCCATAGCTGATGAAAATAGCGGCAGAATGACTTTTTCTTGTGAACTTATCTATCTTTGACTTGGCCGAAAGCAAATAAAATATAGTTGAATCCTGCTGGCGAAGCATGAGGAACGTACTTCCCATATTCGAATGGATCATGCGTATCTTTTCAGACAGTTTGAATTTCAGTGCGACCTCCTGTGATTTCCTGAACATAATAAGCGCAGAATCTTGGTCCTTCTTCACATCCAGGTACAATGTCCCCAAATTGTTATAGGTATCAGACCATATCCGTCCATTCATGAATGATTCAGGGGTTATTGCGAGTATCTGGTCATAGTAGGACTTTGCCTTTTCGAAGCTTTGGAGGTTCGTATACATAACTCCAAGCGTACTGTACAAGCTCCTTAATCTCAATGTATCGCCTGTCGTTTTCAACGTATTCATGGCTGGAATCAAAAACTCCAAACTGTGTTTGTAGTCTTCACGTGCTGAATACCATGCTCCAATATCAATCTGGAGCTTCGCATGCCTGTTTAAACCCATATCAGGCCTCCATAGCATTAAGGCCCGGGTAAGCCAATAGATGGAACTGTCCTGCACACCATAATTGAGATACAGGCTTCCCAAGTTATGCGTAGAAAGAAAAAAGCCAAATTTGTAGTCTTGTTGCTTGCTGTATTGACGGGCTATCCGTAAATATTTGAGCGCTGAATCAGGATTTTCCCAATAAAAAATCCCGGTCAGCATGATCCCCCTGGCTACACCAGGGATAAAGCCGATTTTGCTGCTTAATTCTATCAGGGAATCTAACTGATGCCTGGCCTGCACACTCCGTACGCCTGACTCCAGTACCGCAATCATTCCCGGAATGATTGCGGTCGTATCAAATGCACCTGTTTGAATAAGAGATGGTTGTGTTCCTGTTGGCGGAGGTGAAATGGCCTGTGTCAATTGATTCAACATGAACAAAAATAGAATAATTGCCACGACCCCTATCCTCATACAGACAAATTTTAACAAATTTAGCGGAATTGTCACAATAATAAAAGATTCTTCGAAAATTATTTATCTTTGTCATTACGAACATAAACCAAAATGGAACAGTTAAATTATAGTGGTTATACCATCCTTATTGCAGAAGATGATGATACCAATTTTGAATATATTTCGCGCATTTACAGGGAGACCGGACTGACCATTCTGCGTGCTAAGAACGGTAAAGAAGCCATTGATTGTTCCCGTGATAATCCTGATATCCGCCTCATATTCATGGATGGCATGATGCCTGTAATGACTGGATATGATGCAACACGCGAAATCCGTGTTTTCAGACCCACACTTCCGATTGTCATACTTACTGCTTATGTCAGCCAAACCTCCATCCGCGATGCAGTAATCAGTGGATGCAATGATTACCTTGCCAAACCCATTGGCCGTGATGAATTGTTAACCATGTTGAAAAAATGGTTGGTCATTTGACTTCAATCACGTAGGCTTTCCTTTTTTTTGAATTGATTCATGAAAACGGGTTTGAATTAAGCTACATTTGCAATTTATTTTCTTTTAGTTGGAGATATCCGTCGTTAATATGTATATTTTTATACAATGAAAGACCAAATAACCTTCAGTGAGGCCCGGGTTCTCCGTCTTGTAATCCTGTTTTCAGGTGGAATTGCAGCGTTAACAGGCTTCATTGTAGTGATTTTATGGATGTTTGGAGCAGAGAACCTCACAAGTGTTTTGCCAGGGTACAAGCCCATGTCACCATCTACGGGTATCTTGTCTTTCGTATTCGGAATGATGATGCTCTCGGGAACTTGCCAATTGACCACCGGGTTGAAAAAAAATGCCATACTGCTCGTGGTTGCTGTTTTTTCAATTTATTCCTTTCTCGTTTTCCTTGAATATTTCCTGAAAGCAGACCTTACTTTTGATGCTTATATTTTGCCAGTCCGTGAAACGATCAAAGGCATCCCTGTAAGCCACAGCTCTCCCATTTCAGGCGTGTTATTTTTCCTTACCGGAGTAGCACTGCTCCTTAAAATGTATGGGAAGGAACGAATAATACTGATAAACCTGATTGGCAGCATTGCCCTGGTTATCCTCTTTGCCGGCTTTTCTGGCCTGGTTGGCTATATGAACAATACCCCGTTTTTATATGGAGGAGAGATCACACCGTTATCTTTTCCTACAACCTTTGTGCTCTTTTTATTGGGATTCGGACTGATGGCCATGAGTGGAATGAAAAGCATGTATCTCCGCTCGCTATCAGGTGATTCAGGCAGGGCCAGGATTTTACGTGCGATTTTGCCAACCATAGCCATCATTATGATTGCTGACGATTTGGCCGATGCCGCATTGTCTCATCTTCCCGGGATCAACTTTATCATGATTTCGACTTCTTTTGCAATCATCTTTCTTCCGGTCAGCGCATGGTTAATCGTAAAAATTACGAATAAAGTTTTCCTGAAAGCTGAAAAATCGGAAGAGGCTCGACAAATCGCGGAAGCAACACTGAAAGAGAGCGAGGAACGATTCAGAAATCTTGCAGAGAGTGCCCATGATGCGATCATTGGTGTTGACTCTACCGGAAGTATTCATGTGTTCAACCCTGCTGCCGAACGAATTTTTGGTTATTCTGCTGAGGAGGTCATGTTTAAGTCGATTGATGCACTTGTACCGGATGCCTATGGGAATAACCATCGTCAGGTAATCAGTCGTTACCATGAAACCGGGAAGTCTACCTTACTCGGTTTTACCCGCGAACTCCTGGGGAAGCGAAAAGGAGGGGAGGTTTTTCCCATAGAAATGTCGCTCTCAGAAGTTAAGTTGAAGGGTCATTCGACATTTACCGGCATTATCCGCGATATCACTGAAAGAAAGAAAATTGAGTCGGAGCTTGAAAAATTCACCCAGGATTTGCAGGAATCCAATGCCACCAAGGATAAATTCTTCTCCATAATAGCCCATGACCTGAAATCTCCGTTTAATTCCATCCTTGGATTTGCCAATCTTCTGATCAGAGATCATCATACCTATGATGGAAAGGAGATTGCACGTATGCTGAGTACCATCAAGATGGCTTCAGAAAAAGCCTTTGAATGGGTCGAGAACCTGCTCATTTGGGCAAATTCGCAAACTGGTCGGATTTTGTACGACCCTGAAAAATTCAGTCTGCATAGCACAATCAATGAAACCATCGCGATTCTTGAAGGACAGGCTGCCCGAAAAGAAATCAGGATTGTTGTAGTCGGGGATGATCATGCCAATGTTATTGCTGACCATCAGATGGTAAAGACCGTTTTAAGAAATTTGATTTCGAATGCCATCAAATTTACCCAAAAGGGCGGGTTGGTGACCATATCTGCCACCAGATCAGAAATCTGCTGGACCGTTTCGGTAAAGGATACCGGAATTGGAATGGCCACTGAAAGTATCCAAAATCTCTTCACCATCGAAAACAAATACAGCACCCCCGGAACTGCCAATGAAACAGGTTCCGGGTTGGGATTGATTCTTTGCAGGGAGTTTATTGAGAAACACCATGGAAAGATTTGGGTAGAGAGTGAGCCAGGAGCAGGCAGTACTTTTTACTTCACCATACCTGACCAGTCATTCTAAATCCCTGTGCCTCTTATTTCTTACAACAGAATTAATTTATTGCGAACGGATGTGAAGTGACCACATCGATGTTCCGGTGGATCAGCTTATGAATATTCTTCAGGTAAGCTTTTTCATCGGCTGAACAAAACGATAGTGCAGCGCCTGCTTCACCGGCCCGCCCGGTTCGGCCGATACGGTGGACATAGGTTTCTGCCTGTTCAGGAATCTCATAATTGATCACATGACTTAACTTGTCCACATCAATACCCCTTGAAGCAACATCGGTTGCAACCAGTACGCGGATGGTGCGGTTCTTGAAATCTTTCAAAGCCTTGTCGCGTGCACTCTGCGACTTGTTGCCATGGATGGCCTGTGCCTTGATCCCGTTCCTGATCAGATCTTTGACAACCTTATCGGCTCCGTGTTTGGTGCGGGTGAAGACCAGTACATTTTTAACAGATTCATTCTGCAAAACATGGGTTAGCAGTAATTTTTTATTCTCCTTTTTTACATGATATACCGACTGGGAGACCAGGATCGGAGGCATGGTATCGGGCGAAAGGTTTAACTGAACAGGGTTGTTAAGCAAGGATGCTGCAAGTTTCCTGATTTCAACAGGTGCGGTGGCTGAAAACAGCATCGTTTGTCTTTTTACAGGCAGTTTTGCCGTGATCTTGCGGATGTCATTGATAAATCCCATATCGAGCATGCGGTCGGCTTCATCAAGTACAAGGTATTCCACTTTGTCAAGATGTACATATCCCTGGTTCATGAGGTCGAGCAGCCTGCCGGGGGCCGCCACAATGATATCTACCCCTTTTTGCAATGCCTGGGTTTGGGCATTTTGAGAAATCCCGCCATAGATGGTTACCAGGCGAATGTCGAGCCCCTTTGCATAGGTGTTAAATTCTTCGCTGATCTGGGCGACCAATTCACGGGTAGGGGCGAGAATCAAAGCCCTGACTGCCCTGCGTTGATTGCGATCCTTTTCGGTTTCGAGCAATTGCAGGATGGGAAGAGCGAACGCAGCGGTTTTACCGGTGCCTGTTTGTGCGCATCCAAAAATGTCTTTGCCCTGCAAAATTGTCGGGATCGCTTTTTCCTGGATTGGTGTCGGGTTCAGGTACCCTTTCTTACTTACAGCATTTAATAAGGGCTGGATAAGATTCAGATTTTCAAAATTCATTTAATTGTAATTAATGTATATAAATTGATTATCCCCGGTCACCACGTTGTAAAACAACTTTGTGACGGAGTGTATTTAAAAAAAAGTACGTTAGGCTGAAGGTAAATGAGGAAGGATTACAAACAGATTGAAATACAATCTTTCAAATGAGACTGCAAAGATACATCTATTTGTTGGATTGAAGAAAAATAATCCGAAATCTGCGATACTAGGTCACATTCAGGATCTCATCGAGCCCCGATATTTTAAACGTTTTCTTTATAAAGGGCTGACAATGTTCAATGGAAAACTGTCCATGTCCTGCCTGTTTGGCAACGCTGACACAAATTCTTATAAATGAGGATGATATATAATCAACATTCGTAAGATCAAAGATGATTTTATCTTCAGATATTCCATCTTTACCCGGCAGATTAACCTGGAGAATTTCACTGATTTTTTGAACAGCCAATGTGTCAAGCCTCCCGGAAAAATTGGCCGTAAATATTTTATTGTCGGGAGTATAGTCAAAAGTTACCATGGGTTAAAGATTAATGATTTTTATAATATTCGTTCATAATTTCATCGACACCAAGTGATTCATCAAAATATTTTGACTGGTCGCAGCTGAACCACATTTCGTTGGGCTTTCGCCGGCATACCCGCTGAATGTTGAGGAGATTTTTTGCCGTAATATTCTCTGTCGTGATATTTTTTCCGCCTGTACCGCAACCCAGTGTAAGGGAAGGGGAAAGGTTGTTGTAAAAATATCCAACAGCGCCCTGCGAGGTGGGTGTATTAACCAGAACACGGCCGGCATTAAGCATTTCAGCATATTCCTTGATCCGTATCTCATCGTTGGCATAAATACAGGCACTGTGACCGATGCCACCCAGATAGTTGAGGTCGATGCACATATTCACAGCCGAGGGATAATCCCTGGCTGAATAAAAGGCAAGGATGGGAGCAAGGACTTCAAGTGAAAGAGGATAATTTTTTCCAATCCCGTCAAGCTTCGCCAATAAAATCCTGGTACCTTCAGGAACTGTGATCCCCGCTTTGGCAGCAATGACTGAAACCGGCTGGCCGACAACGAATGGGCTCATACTTTTGGTCTCATCCACGATGGCGATCCGCTCTACTTTTTTGATCTCTTCAGGATTGAGAAAATAACAATGTTGTTTCTCGAACTCCGCAATGATCTTGCGTTCCATTGAATCCAAAACCACAATCGATTGTTCACTGGCACAAATGGTCCCGTTATCAAAAGTTTTTGAGGTGATAATATTACTGACAGCAAAAGGGATGTCGGCACTTTCATCGATAAAAACAGGGACATTCCCCGGGCCAACCCCAATGGCCGGGTTCCCCGAACTATAGGCTGCATTTACCAGACCGGTTCCTCCGGTAGCAAGGATCAGCGCCACCTTTGAATGAGCCATCACAATATGGGTGAATTCCCTGCTTCCTGCTGATATCATCTGGATGCAATCTTCCGGGGCACCGGCTTCAAGGGCTGCCTCATAACAAATCCGGACTGTTTCAGTACAGGATTTTGCAGCTCCGCGATGTGCACTGATAATTATAGGATTGCGCGATTTAAGACAGATCAGAATCTTGAATATCGTTGTAGATGTTGGGTTAGTCACAGGAATTACGGCAAGTATAGGCCCCAACGGTTGGGCAATTTCACTGATGCCGGTAAGAGGATCATACGAAATAACCCCGACTGTTTTTTCATTGCGGATACTCTCATAAACCATCTGGCTTGCAAGAACGTTTTTGATGACTTTGTGCTCCCAAACACCCATGCCGGTTTCCTCACAGGCCATTTTTGCGAGTCTTACCCGATTATTGAAGCTGGCTTTAAAAACAGCCTCCACGACCTTGTCTGTTTGCTCCTGATTGTATTGATTGAATTCGGCCGAAGCCATTTGAGCTCTGTCCAGAATTGCATTGGCCTTTTCAATTTGATTTTCTGCCATTTCTAATTTGCAAATTTAATTTAGTTTGATCGAGTAAAGATAGAATATAAATGCTACAGGCCAATTACAGTCAATCCCTGCTCGTAAACAATATCGAGGGGAATATTGGCAGTTTTAAGCCGTTCAAGGTCTGATTGTAGGGTCTCCTTAATTTTTCCGTTTGTTTCAAGATAAGCGCTTGCGCCGGCATAGTCTCCATCTCCTTCAATTTTCAGAATCATGGCAGCCCATCTGTTCATGGCCTCACGGGTTTTTTCAAAATTCACCAGATAGGTTCCATTGGAACTGCGTTCAAATGCTCCCTGATCAGCAAAATAGTTGAAGCACATCATGTTTGCCTTCCCATGTGCACTGGCTGCACCGAATCTTACCGACCGGATCAATCCTGCCATGTAGGTGACATAACAATCTTCGGCAGTAATATCCTTGACCTCTCCCTTGGCAATCAACTGGGTGGTCATGAATAGTCCGAGGATATCAGCTTTAGCCTCCTCAAAAGGTGAGTATTTTTCCTTTAATGCGGCACGCACATTTCCTTTTCCTGTGATGGTGTTTTTAATACCCAAACCGTGTGCAACTTCATGGAACATTACATTTGAGAAAAATGCGTCGAACTTTACATTGCCACGCTGAACAGAATCGATCAGCACATTCGAAATAGGCATAAGAATGTAGTCGAATTTGGCGCGCATGGCATTTTTCAATTGAAGTCTGCGCGAACCCTTTGCCAGCTGGACTTTTTCATCATTCGGAAGGTTGATGGCAATGGTTTTACTGACTTTATTCGCATTTCCCGACACAAACACCACATCATACGCATTGAGGTCCGAATCAGTACCGGGCTTCTCCTTTTTATATTTGGCCTCCACAGGCAGATTCTGTTGCAACTCGGGCAGAAATGCAGCAAACTTTGCCAGTTTCTTACTCCAGTCCTGGTCTTTTATAAGCACAACGCCTTCATAGGCTGTTTTATAACCAAAGAGTTCATCTTCATAATTCTCAATAGGGCCAATGACAAAATCAATGGTATTGTTTTTCATATCCATCCAGGCCATGTCGCTGGCAAAATAATCATCGGTGAGGAAGGCCTGTGCACGCAGTTCAAGATATTTCTTCAATCCCGGATCTTCAGCCAGCGTAGATGCCTTCCTTAATAATTCCGCCGCCCTTGTGGTTTTTGCGCTGTAAACTTCATGATACCAGACGGCTTTCAGGGACTTGTCATCATTTCTCCGGATCAGGGTGTACTGGCTGGTCTTGTTTTTATCATCCCATTTCTCAAACTCCTCCTTCGTCATATCCTCAGGATAAAAACAGGCTCCGGCAGGTTTTTCGCCAAATCCGGGTACGAAAGGTTTGTTGCCGTTCAGCCGTTCCCAGGGACCATAATTGATCTCTGCAAATTTTCGCATGAGGGTATCCGGGATGGTATCCAGAAATGCGTTTTTATCACCCACTGTTTGTTCCCAGTATAACCCGTCAATAATTCCAGCCACCTCGATCAATAAAGGAATCATCTGCTTTTCTTTAACACTCAGTTTTGACAGGTCGGTGGTGAGTTTAACAGAAACGTACTCTTTGATCTTTGCATTGAAAAGGGAATCTTCTGAACTTAATACATCCTTTTTGTTCCCGGTTGAAGGGTTGCAACCAGTAATCAGGAATAGGGCAGATGCTGCAATAAGCAACACCAGAATCATTTTCTGTCCCATGGAGCTGTTTTTTATAATTTATGCGAAAATAAGAAAAATAGGGATCGTTTATTCAATTCTATTTGCGTTTGGGAAATGTAAAAAATGTCATGTATATTTGACACAAATATATATAGACAGACCTTAATTTAAAACCCTAAACCAAATCGCCATGAACAATGTCATTATTCTGATCATCATTGGAGCTGCTTTATTGCTCTTTTTTTCGGGGATTCGTATCGTTCGCCCTACACACAGGGGGCTGATAGAACGGTTTGGAAAGTACAACCGTTTTGCCAATCCCGGGTTTCACTGGATCCTTCCTGGAATCGATTTGATGTACCAGGTGAATATTACAGAAAAGATGATCAATGCCGAGCCTCAGGAAATCATTACCAATGACAACCTGAATGCAAAGGTAGATGCCCAGGTCTACTTTAAGATCACCAGTGACGAAGAGAGTGTAAAGAACTCACAGTACAATGTCAACAGCATTGAATACCAGATTGTAAACCTTGCCCGTACCACCCTTCGTAACATCATTGGCACCATGACCCTCAAATCGGCCAACAGTGAACGCGGAAAGATAAATAAGGAACTCCATGGCACCTTGCTTGATGAGACCAAAAGCTGGGGTATTCAGATCATTCGTACAGAATTAAAGGAGATTGACCCCCCCAAGGATGTACAGGAGACCATGAATAAAATTGTGAAGGCGGAAAATGAAAAAATTGCTGCAGTCGATTATGCCACAGCTGCCGAAACAAAGGCTGACGGTGAAAAACGGGCTGAGATCAGACGGGCTGAAGGGGTAAAACAGGGACAAATTCTCAGAGCCGAAGGCGAAGCCCAGGCCATCGCACTGGTGAATGAGGCAGCCGAGAAATTTTTTATTGGAAATGCGCAGATCCTTCGGAAAATTCAGGCCTTGGAGACCTCGTTGAAAGACAATTCCAAAATCGTGGTACCCATTGGTTCCGACCTGGTGAATGTGCTGGGCGAAATGGCTGGCATCATTCCGATAAGAGATAAGCCGGATACAAAATACGCCCCGGTATAAACCGGAATAAGGTTACTTTGATTTCAGGATGATCCCTTTTTTTGTTATTAATTCCTTGATTTGAGGCATTAGTCGCATGGCTGAAACATATCCGGAATCATACGCATCCTTGTTTTTTGCACCGCTCATATAAGGAATTCCTTTCAGGTCAGGTGTTATCACGAAATCGGCTTTGGCGATGTTTTCGGCCTTAAGTTTCCCGGAGGCGATGGCCAATGAACGCAATAACACCTTTAGCATGTTGTCGATCTCTTCAGTTGTGTCGTTCGTTGCCATGATGTCGACAGCGATGACAATTTGTGCCCCCATATCTCTGCAAATACCGGCAGGGAGGTTGTCAAGCACACCGCCATCAACGAAGGTTCTGCCATACATCTTCACAGGTTCAAAAATGAATGGAATGGCACAGGATGCATTTACAGATGCTGCGATCGGCCCGGAGGTCAATACGATTGATTTCCCTGAAACCAGGTCAGAAACCATGGCACCGAACGGAATTTTCAGATCTTCGATATTCTTTGCCTTGCAGTTTTTAAGCATATATTTTTGGAGCTTTTTCCCGGAGATGAAGCCCTCTGATGACCTGAACAAAGAAAAATCAAAGATCTGTTTCGCCTTGGTATTCACAAAGCGCATCAGCGAATCGGCGTCAGGCTGATCTGCGTACATGGCACCTACAAGGCTTCCGGCACTGGCGCCGATGATCAGGTTGATCGGAACGCCATTCTCTTCCAACGCTTTGATAACACCCACATGGGCCGGACCGTGAAATGCCCCTCCGCCCAATGCCAGCGCCACACCTGGCTTCGTTTCCATTTTACGGGGCTGAGGCATTTTTGCAGGACTTTCGATGATCATAAATTGATTATTACAGGAGGTTAATGTCAGAAAAAAGACTAAAATAATCATTGATTTTTTCATGTGCGTTTGAATATTAATTTTCTTCCTTACGATGCTCTATAGTCAATTCTTGGGATGACCAGATCAAGTAATCGCTTTACCGATTCTTCGATTGAAATCATATCCGTCCGTATTTCGATATCGAAATTCTGCGGGGGGTCAAAAGGGGAATCAATACCTGTGAAATTTTTTATCTCTCCTTTGCGGGCACGGGAGTAAAGCCCTTTGACATCACGCGCTTCACAAATGTTTAATGGTGAATTTACATAAATCTCAATGAAATCATTCCTTCCAATGATCTCTCGGGCTATCTCCCTGATATCCTCAGTAGGGCTGATAAAGCAGTTTATGGTAATCACACCACATTGCATAAAAAGCTTTGATACCTCCGCTATTCGACGGATATTTTCAAGGCGATCCTGGTTTGAAAACCCAAGGTTGCTGTTTATACCCGTCCGGATATTATCCCCGTCAAGAATTTGCGTCAGATAGCCACGGGTGAAAAGCGCCGCTTCAAGATGTTTTGCCAGGGTCGTTTTACCGGCTCCGGAAAGGCCGGTTAACCAGATTACTTTTGAGCGCTGTTTTAACAGCTCCTCTTTCGACTCCCTGCCAAGGATTTCATGATGTACGGGAAATATAGTGGTGTTTGATGCGTTCACGATATCTGTTTTGAGTTCAAAGTGATTATTTTTTAATTTTTTTCTCCATGGCGTTGATCTCTCCCTCAAGTTCCTTCATCAGTTGATCTTCATTATCGAGAAAATCAGTTTTCCATTCCTTTTCACCATAAACAAATGTGAATCTGATTTCATCATCTTTTGGCTGTTGATTTACAGTGACCAGCCAGAAATATATAGCCTGAGGATTTAACAAGTCTGATTCGATCGCTGCCGTTGTATCAGAGAGTGATTTTGAATAAATTTCTTTTACGCCATTTTCATAAATTTTCAGGTATTTGGAGGGGATCCCGGGAGTGGGATGCCAGGCAAACCGGATCAGCTCGGAAGATATGACTGAAGAATCAGCCGGGAGTATCATATCGGTTTTTTCAAAAACCTGCCGGGTCCTGTAAACAGCTCCTTTGATTACCATGGCCGTCAGAGGCTCCTCCTTCTCCGTAATGGTTTGTGCTACATATTTTAAGTATTCGGTGGTAAGGGAGGTCTGGCTTTGCTGGCAGATCGTTTTTATATCACTGTACAGATATTTTCCGGGAGTTTTAAGTCTCAGTGCTTTATCACTGCCGCTAAGCAGAATGACATATCCATCCTGCGGAATATTCAATACAGACTGTTCCTTCAGTTTTACGTTTTTCAGCTCCGTGCCTTTTAAGGGTCCTGGAAGAAGCGTTACATCTCCTTTTGTGCGATAAATTTTAAATTCGTTACACTGCGGAAAAACTGCAGTGGAAATTGAAAGCAGAACCAGGGCAAATAACAAGGTACTTTTCATGATCTTTAAACTTTTGGCAGAAAAACACTACGGATCTTGATATGCCGGCTTATCACCAGTAATCCCCGCTCATAATAGGTGAGAAAGGTTTTGTAGAGAAGAATCGGCGCAAGTATGTATGCAGAGTTGATGCTGTAACTGAAATACTTGTAAAGCACAAAGATAATATATACGATCAGCACATTCAGCAATAATAAAAAAACCGGGAAGAAAACATTGAACAGAAGGGGTTTTCTTGAATTGAACCAGGTAATAAAGAAAACATAAAAATAGCACAAAATAAAGGAAACTACAATGCACAGCCATACCGGCATTGAATTAATATAGTTTCGATTCAGAATCATGTTTATAATATTTGCATGGATTACAACCCCATACATATCAGGAATTGAACGTCCGGCAAGTTCAGCGTTCATGGGTGTGAAGTAAATGTCTTCCAAATCCGGAGGAGCTTGAAAGGATTCGCCCATATAGCCCATAAGTACAATTTTGTTTTTAATGACGCCAAGATCAGCCATGGAATCAAAGACTTCCATCGCATCGAAGCATATAAAAGCATCTTTGTTGCCTATGTAGTTGATGATCTCCCTGAGGTCATCCCTCTCTTTTAATGGTGGAATAGAGGTGGGGTTGTACCTTTTGGCGACCTCTACGCTCAATGCCTCCAGTGTTTGGCCTTTGAAGGATTCTGAAGGGCTGAAGTAACGGACAGTTGATCTGGTGGGGTTCGACCCGCCAAGATTGACATAGCCCTCGGCTCCGCTCCTGAACCAGGGATCTGACATCTCCAGTTTGTCAAATTTTGCATCAAGTTCATTTTTACCAGTTAGGTAAACTGCCATTACGATGTTACTTCCCGAAAGTTGCTCTTTTAATGCGGCATCAATCGTTGAATCCCGCCTTGACGAAAAAAAACCATCGAATCCTATCACTTTGGGCTGATGTTTCCGTATGATCCTGATTTGATCTGCAATCTGCGCGCGATCCAAATGGCCGATGTTAACAAGGATAACATTTGTATCAAGTCTTTCCTGGCCGGCTCCCATTTTGGAATATAGCAGATCGAAAAAATTGAAATCGGCCAATGCTTTTTTTACAGGGTCAAAGACGGTGAGGTTAAAAGAGATAAGACCTAACAATGAAACGGTCATAAAAAGCGATGTGATAACGATCAAATAATCGACCTTGAACCAGGATAGCAAATGCGAACGGCAGGAATTCATCCAATTGATTTTTTAATCATCCATCGAAATTAATAATTTATTAGCACGAAATTTTTTTATCATGGTTTTATTTGCATTTTATCCATAACATGTATATATTTGTGACAATGACGATTTCTTAAGAGATGCAGCTAACGGAAACCCATTCTTAAAACCCTAAATCATGAAAAAAACTTGTATTGTTGCACTGGTTGCCATGTTCATCACCTCTTTGGCGGTGGCTCAGAAAACAGAAAAAGAGCTTAAAAGTGATATGAAGGAAAAAGCTGTCAAAGAAGCGCGAAAAGAGGCTAAAAATCTTGCCAAACAAGGCTGGAAAACAAATCCGGGATCACTGCCGATGGAAAAAATGATTGAAGAATCCTGGATGAAGCAGTACCAGGTCGATGAAAATGGTCAGGCTACCTATATCATGGCCGACGGAAACGGTGTTGCAGAATCCAAATCAGTGGCAGAAGCACAGGCGATTGAGCTTGCAAAACTCCAGCTTGCAGGCCTCATTGAATCTAATATTGCTTCGATTGTAAAGGGGAACCTTGCCAATACCCAAGAATCTGCAGCAGATGCAACCTCTGTGACAGAAATCATTCAATCGTCAAAGAACATCATTGCCCAGCAAATGGGATATGTAAATCCGAATTTTAAACTTTACCGGGACTTGAAGGACCAAAAGATTGAGGTTCAGGTCAGGATATTTTACGAGGTAAAGCAGAGTGTTGCCATTGCCAAGAAGGCCATTCGTAAAGAGTTGAAAGATAAACTGAAAAAGACCGACGAGCAGGTTGACAAATTGTTACAGGATGTCCCGAAATAATTAGTCCATGAATTGCAAATCAGCCATTCTGATAATCCTGCTGTTTGCGGGAATCAGATCTTTTGGCCAAGCCGACTCTACCTTCGGCGAAGTTGAAAAAGCAATGCAACAGGAATTTGATGCCTTTGCACAGGAAAATCAGCAGGAGTTTGATCAGTATGTTGAGGAAATTGACAAAGAATTTTCAGATTACCTCAGGAAAAGCTGGGAGGAGTTTCACATTTATTCAGGAATAAAACCTGATACCACGCCCAAGCCCAAGGCATTACCAAAATACAACCCGGCCATTCCAAAAATTAAACCCGGAGGGGTCCCAACAGAGATCATCCTGCTTCAAAAACCTGGAGGGATGCCATCACCGGTGATTCTGCCGGTTCCCAATTTGCCCGTTGTGATAAAATCCGAACCAGCGGAGCCTGTTGCCGAACCTGAAGGGAAAGCCCTGAATTTTTATGGCACTGAACTCTCTGTAACCTACGACCCTGGTTTGGAAGGCACCCTCCCTGCTGAGATACATAACACAACCATTGCCGATTTCTGGGACCGCATCAATAAAACAAACTATGCAGGGCTGATCAAATTTTTTAATGATACCCGGACTAAAATGAATCTGAATGATTGGGGGTATTACATGCTTGTGAATAAATCCACAGGGCTCATCAGTTCTTCGAAAAATTATTCCAGACTGCTATGCTGGTTTTTACTGACCAAATCGGGTTACCGCGTCCGGGTAGCTTATGCCGAGAACCAGATTGCCCTTATGTTCCCATCTTCAAATACCATTTATGGTTTGCGTTACTTTAACATTGATCAGGTGAAATTTTACGCTCCTGATTTCGCCCCAAATCAAATCTATACCTATGAAAAGGATTTTCCAGGTGCTTCCAAAGTGTTCGATCTGAACCTTTACAATGCCCTCAATATCGGGGATGATTTTGCCGAACGAACCTTCAATTTGTCATTTAAAAACAGGGAATGTTCCTTTTCGATGAAATACAACATGAATTCCATTGCGTTTTTTAAGGATTTTCCCCTGTGCGAGCTGAATGTTTATTTTGATGCAGTTCTTAGTCCACAAGCAAAGGAATCGATCCTCGATGCACTGAAGCCTCAACTGAATGGTCTTACTGCGGCCGATGCGGTGGATTTTTTGTTGAACTTTGTTCAGAACGGGTTTCCATATAAAACCGACCAGGATCAGTTCAATGGCGCTGAAAAATTCTTCTTTCCGGAAGAGGACTTTTATTATCCCTATTCAGATTGCGATGACCGAGCTGTTTTTTTTGCATATCTGGTCAGAGAGCTGCTCGGTTTTAAGGTGGTAGGGGTCGTTTACCCGGGTCATATCGCTACTGCAGTCAGGTTCCCATCAGATGAAGCGGGTGATTTTATCATCTACAAGAATGAGAAATACCTGATCGCTGACCCAACCTATATCAATGCACCTTTTGGTCTCACCATGCCTGGAATGGTCAATGCAAAAGCTGAAATCATTGAACTGGCGAATGAACAGAACCGGGAGGAAAAACTGATCTCGATTTGGGATAAGGCTGCCACAGGCGGTGGATTGAAAGGGGATAACCGGCAGAATTCATGCACCGATTCCACCGGGAACCTTTATCTAAGCGGCTATTTTCACAAAACGGCCTACTTTGGCGGTACGACCCTGACCTCATCCAATGGAAAGAATGATGCGTTTCTCGCCAAGTACAATGCTGCAGGGAATCCCGTTTGGGCTATCGCAGCCGGCAGTGATGGAAATTGCATGGGTTACAATGTGAGGCTTGATCCCAAAGGCAACATCTATGTTTGCGGGATTTTTGAAAAAAATATTTCGTTCGGCAGGATCATGACCATGGCAGAAGAGGGCATCCATACATTTGTGGCTAAATTCAACAGCGATGGTCGCCTGGTATGGCTGAACAAGGTAAAACAGGATACGGCCGGTGTAACCGGAGATTATATCTTTTCCTCCTCTTTTACATCTGCTGGAAAACTTATTACTACGAAGCAATATCCTGCGGATGTCAATTTCACAGATTGGGGTCTGAGTTTCGATGGTGAGGAAAATGTCTACTACACTGGCTCATACAGTACAACGGCCGGGATGAAGATCGACCGCATTAAACTCAGCAGCACAACCGATTTTAACATCATTACAACCCTGAAGGATGAAATTGACAAACAGGTTGCCAACAACTGCGAACAAACAATAGCCGGCCTATTTGGCGCGCTCTCCCTGATGAAGTACAACAGCGTTAACATCTCAGGAAAAATGATTCAGGAAGCATTTGAAAAATACAATCCCCGGTTTAAAGAGGTTGCACCAAAGGTATATGAACGCCTCGGACAATTAAAACTGATCAAAAATGAGGAAGGGATTGTGACAATAACCACCGAGGAGGGGAAATCTGTTATAATTGACAAACTTAAAATCCTGAATGATACCCGGCTAAGGGTGACCCCTTTGCCAACCGGGGATACCCGTATCGATATTCTGAACGGGGTGAAGGTCGGAAAGGCTTTTATCTGGTTCACCCTGAATTATGTGCGCCTGTTCAGGGTCAACGGCAATGTGTTGTTTGACTATGATTCCGATCACAGCCAGATAAATTTGAATATGAAAAAGGATATACTGATGTGATCACCACCGTTTGATGATCAGGGAGGAGGATTTATCCTTCAGAATCTCAATTTCTGTTTCATACGTTCGAATGCCTTTGAATACCAGCTGATGTTTCCCAACGGGAATATTGAACAGTTGGGTTTGTGTCAACTCAATAACCGTTTGGTATAAAACGCCATCAATAAAGAGATCTCCTGAATATTCTGAAAGAATGTTCAACTCTCCATAATCGGGCACGACTTTTTTAATGGGGGTCACGACAGGAGTTGCAGGAGGCAATTTTGGGGTGGGTTCCTTTTTCTTCTCAACAATGGTTGTATATTCTTTGCCGGAGGAAGGAATCATAAAAATAAATTCCCCCTTGTCCAGATTTGGATTCCTGATCTTGCCATATTGAGGATGCTGAGATTCCCTGGAGTAATTTGTCACTGATTTCTGCAGAAATGATCCCAACTCAGTTCCGGTTACATAACCATCGCCGTCATTATCAGCTTCCCCTTCAATGGCTGCCAGGAATTGCTGGCAGAAAATACTTTTGTCCGGAACCTGCTCCTCAGAGGTCCCACTGGTAATGAACTGGCGAACAGGCTGAATGGTCTTTTGGCTAATGGGGTAGGGCAGGGCGAAACTGGTTGCGAAAAGGGATCCTGAAAAACAGGCATCAAAAATAAACAGGGCGTGTTTGGAACGAATTCTTTTCGAATAGGTTTCAATCTGTGCCATTTCCATCGCTTTGTTCTGGAATCCAACCTGGTCCTTGGTAGGATTTGGGGCATCTACCGGAATTATGTACCCCAGCTTCTCCCCAAGTCCGGTTTTCAGGGTATAGCCATGACCAGCGAAATAAAAGAGCAGTCGATTGTCATAATCCTGCCCATAGGTACTTATAAATGAACTGAAAGCCTCTTCCATACCGGCGAGATCAATATCCAGCTTCAGTATAACCTTAAATCCCTGGGTTTCCAATGCCTGCTTGATGTTGGCCATGTCCATGCTGACACCCATCAGGGAAGGAAGCCCGTTTTCATAATTTGTCATCCCGATCAGCAGGGCAAAGCTCCCTTTATAAACGGTTGTTGATGTGCCATTTATTACGACATTGGCTGGCTGATGCCCAAGTTGCGCATAGGAAGCTGAAGTCAGAAAAAAAACAATGAATAAGCATATGCAAACAGGGATCTTCTGTATTTGTTGCATTGTTCCAATAAGTGGTATTTTAGGAACTTTATATGTATGAATCAAGCCGTCAGTTTTCAGGTAAGGTGGTTATTTCAAGTCGTTTTTCGGCAATGAAACTGATCTTTCCAACCGATTTCATTCCCCTGACATTGGCGAGGATGGATCCTACATCATCTACAATGACCTGATATCCATTTTCTGTTTTGACCATCAGCGGTTTAAACGGGCCGGACTGAGCAACCATCTGGATGGTCTCTGAACCAAAGGGCGCATCGCATACAAAGAGATCAGGGAGCAAAATGGCTTGATCTGTTTTATCTTCACCAATATACCGGCTGTCGAGAAGCAATGTTTTGGTGCCATCCGAAAAATAATAGATCAACCTGATATAACATGGTTGGCTCACTTTGATGTAAATACGCATGGTATCTCCCCGGGCGAACATCGGGTTCTCTTTGCCGCGGTTGGTCCACAGTTCTGCCATCAATCCGCCGTTGGTAATTTCATTTTCAGCGAACTGTTTTTGACGGGTCACTGCCTGGTTAAAATTATCTGCAAGGAATTTGATGCCATGATCGGAGCACCATTTTTTTGGAAGAAATTCCTCAACTCCCGCAATGGTCCTGCCCGATTTTATATTGCGGAGATTCCCGATAATCTTGATGTTTTCGCCCTCTTCCCAATAGGTCCCTGAAAAGACATACCCTGAAGTATCTGTGTTTGACGCTTCATTTTTTCGGGATGCGGGTGATTTAATGTTAAAACCCTGGCGAACCATTTTTTGCTCAAGACATGCTGAAAGCCGGGATGAGAATTCGCTTCCCGTGCGGGTGTCCTGGTAGGTGAATGTCTCCAACTGCACGCCACCCTCCATACTGGCTCCAGCTACCTGTTGCCTGATGCCATCAGCCATCAAAAGACACACATCATCCATTGACAGGATCCGTTCTTTTCTGAGATTACCGATGGCCTGATTGACTGTCAATTCATAATTTCCTGACTGTCCCGACATGGACTCCTTGCCAATGGCCACGAGCATGGCTTCATCATTTTCGATCTCGCGAATGAGAGGGAAGCAGAGATAATATGAGGTCAGCGCCTGCTCAAGGTTTCCTGAGGCGGCATACGCATTCGCAGCATCTATTTTCTTATTTAACAAAGCGGATTTTTCAGCCAGGTCGGCTTTACAGGCTTTTATCAGCTCTGCAATGCGGACGTGGGCGAATGCGTAGATCGTCTTCTTTTTCTCATCGTACCATGTTTCGGTTTTCAGCCCGGTGAACTTTGCCTCGGCAAATGACATGCTCGCCTGCTTAAATTGCTCCAGACTTTTGGAATTTAAATTTTCAAGATTCAGTGTTGCCGAACTTTTGATGCTGACGCTGATGGATTCGACCAGTTGGGTCTTGGCAAATCCAAGATGTTTTTGCCGCAGTTCATCGGTGCTTTCCGATTTTCGCAGCATTTCTGACGAGAAGCCTGAAAGAAACTGGGTTTCAGGATATAGCGCGCCTCTTTCGACAGGATCTGTCCAGGAAGGATTTTGAGCCATTCCACCGTGGCCACCGAGCAATGCAATGGCTATTAAAAAAATATATTTTCCCATATTGATTATTCTTCCCTTACAACCCTGAATCCGACATCTCCATAACGTGCAGTAGGGCGAATCCCCATCCGATGGGTCACTTTCAGCCCTTTTGGATTATATTTCCAACTGCCACCCCTGATTACGCGAACTTCACCGGAAGAGGGGCCTCCTGGGTTATTCATGGGACTTATTTTATAATATTTTTCATTGAAATAATCGGCACACCATTCGTAAATATTTCCGCTCATGTCGTAAATCCCAAGTTCATTGGGCTGTTTCTTGCCAACAATATGCGTTGATTTATTGGCATTGTCATCGAACCAGGCAATATACTCAACATCCCTTGCGCCGGCGTATGGAAATCCAATGCTTTTTATGCCTCCGCGGGCAGCAAACTCCCACTCAGCTTCTGTAGGCAAACGATATTTTTTACCTGTTTTCTCACTGAGTTTGAGGAGAAATAATCTCGCATCGTCGTAGCTGATCCGTTCAACAGGGCAGTCGTCACATTGGGTGAAAGCGCTCGGGTTGGATCCGGTAATCTCCTTCCATTGCTTCTGGGTGACTTCGTATTTGCCGATGTAGAAGCTTTTTAATGATACAGGGTGAACATATGATTCTTCCGATCCTCCTTTGCGATCGCCCATCTGAAAGGTTCCTCCCTCAACAAAAACCAGGGGAATGGTTTCCGCAGCGCCCAAACTTGCTTCCATTGATTTTACGGCAGGGGGATTTTCTTTCGGCGGGGTATTGTTTCGTACTAGGTTTGTTGTGGGTTGTACTACCGGAGCGGGTGCCACAGGACGGGGTTCGGCAGGAGGCGGTTCGTATGTTTTAGCTACCGGAGCAGGCGTGGTCATGGTCAAATCCTCCTGGTTCAGCGGAAAAACAAAATCTCCCTTGTCAAGATTGGGACTGCGAATTTTGCCGTATTGCGGATGTTGCGAATTTTTGGAGTAATTGACCACGGTCGACTGCAGGAAATCGGCCAGTTCACTTCCGGTAACAAAACTGTCCTTGTCCATATCGGCCTCGCCATTGATAGCCCTGATAAACTGCTCCCCAAAGACACTCTTGTCGGGAACCATTTCATCAGCGCTTCCGCTGGTAATAAACTGCCTGACCGGAAGGGTGGTCTTATAATTGATGATGGCAGGTACGGCCCTCGTGCTGGTAAAAAGGGATCCGGAAAAACAGGCATCAAAGACAAACATGGCATGTTTAGCCTGTAGTCGCCTAGCATAAATTTCTATCTGCGCCATCTCCATCGATTGGCTCTGGAATTTAGCGAGGTCATAATTCGGGTTCGGGGCATCAACCGGTACAATATATCCAAGTTCTTCGCCGTAATTTGTTTTTACTGTATACCCATGCCCGGCAAAATAAAAGAGAAGCCTGTTGTCGATAGCCTGTCCGCATCGGGTTATAAAATCAGTGAACGATTTGTCAAGTGAATATTTATCGGGGTTCATCACCACGTCGACCTGGAAGCCATTGGCCTCCAACGCATTTTTTATTGTTGAAATTTCTTCTTTCACGCCAGGCAACTGAGACCATCCGTTGTTATAGTCAGCAACCCCAATGAGCAAAGCGTAACTTTTCTGGTAAAGGGTTGTAGGTTTTCCGTCAAGATTAAGTTCAACTGGTTTCATGCCACGGTTCTGCGCGAATATACTTAAGCTTACACTTAAATAGCAAAAAATGCACATTCGAAGTTTTTTTCCTACCATGTCATTGGAATTAAGAATAGTCAAATATAATGAAAAATAATGAAAACAGTTTTGTATTCACCATAATTTATTATTAAATTTGGAACTCAAATGTATGACATATGGAAAGAAAGCCCAACTCTTTGCGATGGTATGCCTGCATCCTCTTCTTTGTATTTTTTTTAAACGGGTCATTCGGTCAGAACCAGTTTTCCTCCATCGTGCATGTTTATGTTCCAGGCGCCTGGAGCAGAGACATTCAGGTGCTTTTCAATGATCGGGAAATCTGCGAGATCAAAGGACATATGATGCTTGCATATGAAATTTATTCTGTAGGATACCTTCGTATTACAGTCAAGACCTCCGAAGCGTTCGGGCAGTCCTGGACCACCAACGCCAATGTTAACATCAAAGAGGGAGATTCCTATTATTTTGAGATCTCAACACCGGTATTCAGGTGGAGTAAATTTGAACTTACCCAGAAAGAGAAGGATATTGGAGAAAAGGAGATTTTAAAAATCAAGAGTAAAAAAATCATTCACAAATACGAGGATAAATCCTCACCCATTACGGAACCCCCGCTTAATTGAACATCCCTGATTAAATTGACTGATTTGGCGTCCGGCTTCAAGTGCCCTGTTTTCATCGCATTCAATTCAGTTGGCAGTCAAATCATTTGGCAGGGTAAAAAAGAAAGCAGAACCTTCACCCTTACTCGATTCAATCCAGATACAGCCACCCAGCAATTCTACAAACCCTTTTGATATTGAAAGCCCCAACCCGCTTCCTTCGTGGCCACGGGTATCGGAAATATTTTCCTGCGTGAATTTATCAAAGATGGTTGCCTGTAAATCCCGGTTTATCCCGATTCCTGTATCTTTAACGAAAAATTCAAGTTCGTTTCCCTTTACTTCAAAACCGACACACACTGTTCCCTCTCTGGTAAATTTAACGGCGTTATCAACCAAATGGGACAGTACTTTGAACAATAATTCATGATCGGAGTTGATGTGTAATATACGTGTCATTTCAGGAATTTGAAGCGATAAGGCCAGGTCTTTAATTTTACAGGGTTGTTTAAACCTTTTATAAATCTCATTCAGCACATCGCCTGGGGCAAACAATTTTTTCAGTACCTCCTGGTTCCCTGAAGCGATGAGCGACATATCCATAAAATCGGTCACGGTGTTAATAAGCCGGTTGCTACTTGATTTTAGTATTGTAAGATATTGTTCTCTTTCATCCCGGGTCAAATCCGGATCGGCCATTAGCTGACCAAACCCAAGGATGCCATTCAGTGGCGTACGGATTTCGTGGGAGATGTTTTGCATGAAGGCCGTTTTCAACCGGTCGGATTTTTCGGCTTTGTTTTTAGACTCAATCAGATCTTTTGTGCGTTCATCGACGATTTTTTCAAGGTTTTTGTTCACATCTTCCACCGTGGTCTTTTGCCGGTCGAGTTCCTGGTTAAGATAGAAGTCGCGGCGCGCAAAATATTCGATGTTGTAAGCTGCAAACATTCCGATCAGGTTTGCGCTGATAAAAAAGAAATTGTTGTTGATGAGAATCATGCTGGGAGCATGGGCATAAAATACGGCTCCGATGTTAAAAATCAGCAAAGTTGTCCAACCTGCAATTGTCGCAAGGAAAAAACGTAGTTTAATAAAAAAATAACCTGCCGAAAAAATCAGCATCATCCCGGCATAATAGGAATAATTATCAGGTGCAAGCATCGTCATAATACTAATGCCGACTCCTGCCACAATAAAACTGATGAACAACAACACTTGCCATACTTTCCGAAAAAAATTGGTGAACGATAGGAGTAAAACCACTGAAAGTAAAGGAACAACAAAATAATATCGGATGATCAGAAAAAGCTTTGCATACTCCGGAACCATTCGGGAATCGAGGTAACCAAATGCAGCATAAAGTATGGTGACTAATAAAAAAGCAATCCTAAACTGAATGAGGGAGTCGGTATAGTATTTTTCCAAGAACCGGGTTTCATTCTTTTCAGGAAAGGCTAACGTCGCCTTATTATAATCCATTCCTCCCCGGATTGTCGTATCCTCTTTAATCATCGCATGGTAATATTTATTACACCCTCACCCCGTATTTTTTAAGCTTGTCAAACAACACTGCCCTGGTTACGGGCTTGGAAAGGTAATCATTACAACCGGCTTCCAAAGCCCTTTTTTTATCGCCGCTCATGGCGAATGCAGTTAATGCAATGATTGGTAAATCTTTCCGGAATATTTTGATTTCATGGGTAGCTTCAAAACCATCCATTACCGGCATCTTCAAATCCATTAACACCAGAGATATTTCAGGATGTGCGCGACATTGTTCCATGGCTTCGATGCCATCTGTCGCCGACAGTACCTTAACATTTATTTTTGTTAATATTTTCTCCAGGTAAAAACGGTTTGATTCATCATCTTCCGCAATGAGGATAACTGGTTTTTCCAGAACAGGAACCGCTGTTTTTTCAGATTCTGGTTTTACAAATGTTTCCTTCATTCCTTCATGCGGGATGGTAAAGAAAAAGGTGGAACCAATGCCTTTTTCTGACTCTACACGCATTTCGCCGCCACGTAATCGTATCAATCCATGTGCAATGGACAACCCCAGTCCGCTGCCTTCATATCCCCTGGTGGGCGATAATTCTTCCTGAATGAAACTTTCAAAGATCACCGAGAGAGATTCCTGACCGATGCCGATGCCTGTATCTTTTACATAAAACTCATATGACCCCGATTTTAGCACATAGCCAAACGTAATCCTACCTTGATGGGTAAATTTAACTGCGTTGTCTAAGATATGTGACAGTATTTTCCGGAGTAACTCTTCATCGGAATGGAAAGTGACACGTTGGGTTTTATCGGAAATTTGAAGGTGTAACTCAATGTTTTTAGTAGCACACAAAGGTTGAAATTGATCACAAAATTGATGAAGCATCCTGTGCAGGTCAATGGATTTTCGTTTCACCTCCATGGTTCCGGAGGCGATCAGGGAAATATCCATAAAGGAGGTGACGGTATTGAGCAGCCGATGACTGCTTGTTTGAATAAGTGAATAAAATTGTTCTTTTTCTTCCTCCGTGCTATCGGGTTGTGTCATCAAGCTGCTGAAACCAAGGATGCCATTTAATGGAGTACGAATTTCATGGGAAATGTTGTTCATGAAAGCCTTTTTAAGTCGATTTCCGGCTTCGGCTTTTACCAATGCTTCTTCGAGGGTGGAAATCATTTGTTTGCGTTCGGTGATATTATGATGTTGAATGATAACATGGCTTATATTTCCATTTTTGTCAAATATTGGATAGGCCCAATTATGATACCATACTTTCTTTTTGTCTTTGACTTCAATGTCTTGAGAATCCGCTGCAACGCCAATATCAAATAAAATTTCCCACTCAGCAGCCTTGCCTTCATGAAAAGCTCTTTCGAGATGCGGAATAACAGCGCCCTGTTTAATTGCTTCATCCTGAAAAATATTGTAAACCCTGCCCTCTATATTATGCGGCTCGACACCGAAAATTTCACTCAATTTTGGGTTTATTCTCTCACACCAACCCTCGCGATCAAGTATTTGCGTGCTTACTGAAGATTGCATGAACATCTGCTCGAAGAAATTTTTTTGCCAGGCCAATTCCTCCTCCGCATGCTTGCGTTCGGTGATGTCAATATGCTGAATGATTGCATTGGTGACTTTCCCGTGTGAATTCACTATCGGCGAAATATGTACATCCAAAAAAACCTTTAATGTCTGTTCAAGTTCAAGATTATTCACGGCGGAAGTATCGTATTGAATAGTGAAGTGGGCAGCGACCCCTTTCTCAAACACATTTTTGACCATTGGAATGAACCCTTGCTCTTCAAGAAGGTTGTCCTTGAAAATATTATACTTGCCAAGAACCTCATCATCCTTCAGGTGAAGATGATCACGGCAAGCCTGATTTAATCGTATCAGGGTCCCGTGTTCATCTGATATCCACATGGAGTTTGGGCTGTGTTCGATGATGCTATCCAGAAACAAGCGGGTCTGAAGCAGCGACTCTTCAGCCTGCCTGCGTTCGGTCACATCCATGATGAAACCTATGTTGCAATTTCTTCCATTGATAACGGTAGAATGTCCGGCAATATCGGCGTAAAAAATTGTACCGTCTTTCCGCAGACAAGGCAATTCGTTGGATATTGATTTCTCACCACGCCACTGAGACTTAAATTCGTTTATCACCTCTTCAATCGAATCTTTTGGGTGAAAATCGGGCAAATTCAACCTGCAAATTTCTTCTTCATTATAACCGAATAATTTACAAGCAGCAGGATTAGAAAAGGAACATCGGTGTGTTTCAATGTCAAATGCCAAAATCCCAAGAATGCTTCCTTCCAATAACGAACGGTACTTTTCTTCTGCTTCCCGCAACGTCTTTTCAGCCCGAATAATTCTGAAAGCAGCATCAATCCTTGCCAGAAACTCCCTTTTTTGCAGTGGCTTTATCAGATACCCATCCGCGCCGGTCTCCAGTCCTTCGGAAATGTTTTCGCTCTGTGTTTTCATGCCGGAAAGCAAGAAAACAAAAATCGATGATAACTGCGGATCTTTCTTGATTGTTTTGCAAATGTCAATCCCGCTCATATCCGGCAGCATCACATCGAGCAGGAGCAGGTCCGGTTTATGCTGACGAATGGATTGCAAACACGTCTGCCCGTCAACTGCCGTGCGGATGGTGTAATTTTGTTCTTTAAGCAAACGTTCTGTAATCCGCAGCATATCGGGGTCGTCATCGACTACCAGGATCATAAATTCGTTGTTCTTTTTCATGGGTTCCCTTTGTTTGCCGGAAAGTTAAAAGGCATTGGCTAATAGGCAAGATGCATAAATAATTGTCACTTGTCACCTGTTATTTGTTTATCGCTTTCCATCACAAACGCCGGCTGATTGATGATCATCCAGCGGTAGAAGGGGTATATTTCCTGGAACGCGTCAGGTGACAGTTGTACCTTAAATATCTCAACCCATTGATCGAGTTGTGCCGGCCAATAGGTGAGGTGAAACCCATGAGTGCGGTATGCCCTGTAAACCCAGAGAATAGTTTCAACAAGGACGACAGGCTGAAAATACTGGAATATAGCAGACATGAACCGGGCATGATTCCGGTGGTTATCTCCCATCATTGCAGTATTTCCTTCCCCGATAAGTTGCACCAGGTCAGCGCGGGAAGCCATCAGTCGGTTCATTTCTGCCGACAGGATTTCAATTTTTTCTTCAAATTCTTTTGCCGATGATGCCGATGGCTGCTTCAGCGCCTGAGCCGATTCCAGCAGTGTTTCTTTTGTCATACGTGTAGGTTTTAAAATGCTTATTTCAAGATGTTTATTGACATTTCGCTATTTAACTACTTAATGGCAAGGAGAAATAAAACGCAGATCCCACCCCAACCTTACTCTCCACCCAGATCTTCCCGTGGTGTCCAAGGATGATGTTTCGTACAATCGACAAGCCAAGGCCGGTCGATTTCTCACCGGCAGTGGCTTTTACGCTGGTTCGCTGGAAAGGCTTAAACAACCTGTCCGTCTCATTGGCCGGGATACCTGGTCCCTGGTCAACCACTGCCACGGTAACATGGTCGCCGGTTAAAAAGAGCTTCACTGTGACCGTGGTACCGGGCAATGAAAATTTTACGGCGTTACTGATCAGATTGTTCAGCACCTGTTCGATTTTGCCACGATCGATGATTACTTCGGGGATTGTCTCATATGATTCGACCTGAATATGAATATTTTTTTTTGCCGCGATTACATTCATCATGCTTGTATTTGTCCTGACGAGTCCCAGAAGATCAGTTTTATGCGCTTCAAGTCGCAGTTTACCGGATTCCAGGGCGTTGATATCCAGTAGTTCTTCCAACAGGCGAAGCATGAATTCACTTGTAGTTTGAATGGTATTCAGCATTGTTATCTGAGCGTCCGTCATTTCATGATTTAACTCTTCCAATATGAAATTGCTGTATGTCATGATGATTCCGATGGGATTTCGAAGGTCGTGGGCTGCGATGCCAAGGAATTGGTTTTTAAGATCGTTCAGTTTTTTCAGTTCGACATTCTTTTTCAGCAGTTCCCGGGTGAGGTTATTCAGCTCCTGGTTTAATTCCAACATATTTTTACGCAAAAATCCGATCTCTTGACGATTGGCCTCACCCAATGCCAGGATTGAGTTACCCAGGTCGAAAAACCGGAAGTAATACGTTTCAGGGAGTTCTGACGAGGTAGAAATGTTCACAAGGATTTTGTCCCTTGAACCATTAAGAAAGACGGTAAGGTCGAGTGCTCTGCCGAAATCGACGAAGAAATCATTCAAGGGGTGCCCCTCCAGTTTATGGCCCGAAAGTGAATCGGCACATGAATTGGCCTTCAGAATGGTTCCATCTTGACCGATGATCAGGCAAATCATGCTGGATTCCAAAATCAGGTAATCGATGAGGTGTGGATTTGCTTCAGGTGTCATGGCGGCGTGGTATTAAGAATTTTTGTTCCAGTTCATCAAGCGAGGTGATAAGATGAATGTTCCCCATGGTCTGAAATTCGTCTGCTCCACTCCAGCGGAAACCCTGTCCGCCGACCAGGATTTTAAGATCAGAAAAATGGCTCCGGATTTTCTTAACCAAGGCCATCAGGCTGGGAATGTTGAATGAAACGCTGATGGATATAGCCAGCAGATCCGGTTGTTTCTCCATGGTAAATTTTATCAGTTCATCCGTGGGCGTATTGGATCCCAAATAATAGCCATCCCAACCATGCAATTCGAAATGGTCGGCCACCATGCGGGCGCCAATCTGGTGATATTCACCCGGCGTGCAGGTGATTACTGCTTTTTGTCCGGTGTGGTTGGCAGAAAAAATGGCAGGGTAACAAAGGTTGATCAAGCTTTCGGTGATCGCGGTGCACATATGCTCTGTTGCCACGGATATTTTGTTCCTTTCCCAAAGCGTTCCTACTTCGTAAAGCGAGCGCTGAAACAAATGGATGTAAAGTTCTTTGATGGGTATATTGGAATGAATCAGATCGGTAACAATGTGCGAACAAACCGACCGTGAACCGGCAAGCAGGTTGGATTGATAGGTGGAGTAGAGTTCATCGGTGATCATTTTCAGAAATAAATAGTAAATATATGAAAGATTCTGCTTAATTGAAAAGAATCTGATTTTTAAATTTCCGACTCGTTGCCCGCGATCTTATATCTTGGGCTATAACGATTTAGGCGGTTCTCTAAAGGGAGTTGAATGGACAAGCCGGTGCATCTGATCCCCCTGCGCCGATTTAATCCAACCGCCATATCTGTCTGTTTTAAAGACATTTAGACTCGTCTGTTCAGATCGACAGGGGGTGGTCAATTAGGGCGGTATACCCAGTTCAGGAGAAGACTGTTCAAAGTCAGCGTTCTCACCAGTCCCGTTGGAGATAGAGATAAAAATCATCATTGACCCATACAGATCTTGACCGGATCATGGATTTTTCATAACATTCAGACAGTTTATTCAGCGCTTTGGTCAGCGTTTCTTCAGTAACAAAGGTCAGGATCAAATAACTGCCATGTTGTATCGTGATCTCCTTGATCCTGTTATAAGAATTCAAAGGGACATCGGAGGTGATTAAGGGTTCATACCAGGATTGAAACAGAATATTCTTTGTCCTGTTATACTCTTTTTTTGTAAAATCATTGGTGACCGCCCTGAAATGATCCTTTTTATCAGGCGAGGCAAATTCAAAAACAATGTCGGATTCAAGGCGGCTTGCCAGAAATATTTTATCATTGATTGGTTCTACTGAAAGATTTTCAGTGATGTCCCATTCATTGTAGTAGATAAAAGTCGAATGCTTTTTTTCAATATTGATCCTTGCCTGAATGTTTTCACTGATAATTAATCCGACGAGCTGTTTTACATGTTTGAAATTGTCGTGGGTATAGGTGATTTTAAGATGGTGATCAAAGTTTGCTAACTCCTCCGACATTTTGATGTGATAACCGCTGATGATCTTTTTCCTTATCAGATCGTTCATGACATTTTCAATATCCGGATTGGGAATCATCCCGGTACTGTTCCATTTTTCTTCAAGCCTGGAAATAATATCAGGTTCTGTAACATAGCCGATGAACTTCTTCTTGTTATTGACGAAAAGCGTTGTCTTGAAAAGCAGGTGATAGGCAAAATCTTTTGTCAGGGAGGAGTGCATATCCAGAAACCTGATCTTCCCTTTGAAAACAAGGCCCAGATCAACAGCGACGGCAAGGTGTTGCAGCTGCACATCCGACAAAATCATTTCATCATTGATCACATCATGAAACAGGCTGTTTATCTTTGATGCGTTATAGGTGCATGCCAGTTCCTCCAGATCTGCCAGTTTGATCAGCATTTCAATGGCTTCGATGTGACTGATTTCAGCATGACCTGTTGCTCCCCGAACTTCATAATTGCTGAAATCAAACTTCTTTCCGAAAATGGAGACCAATCCAACTTCGTAAATATCAGTTATTGTATCCTCAGGGGAAATGAAGGTCATTCTTTTCGTAAAGTCATTGATGAAATTGACCTGGTTATCCCATAGTTTTTCACTCAGAAGCCCGATGGTATAACTGAGCAGTCCTACTTCATCATCGCGCCTGGTGAGTTTATCGAACGAATCGGGTGCATGGATGTCGGATTGCAGTAATTCATGAACTTTCCGGTCGAGTTCAACAATGGGCCGGGTAATTTTTTCAGATATGAAGATGGAAATAAAAAAACTCGTCAACAGAAATAGGATCAGCATCATCGACCATACATTGAAGGCTTGTACGATCTGGTTTCCCTCTCCGATATCGATGTGGGAATTAAAAATGAAACCCGATACATCAAAATTCGTTTTATTTACAAACCAGGCGACTTGTAAAAAGAAGGCAATCATATAAAAATTAGAGAGCGCTATTTTGACGGGGAAATTGATTTTCAGGCGGCCCAGCAGAAGCAGAAAAGCAGGAAAAAGGAGCAAAGAGGCCAGTATATTGGAGTTAAGAACCGGAAGGAAAAAATACATCAGGTTCTCATTCAATGTCAGCGAACCGTGATTCAGGTTATGGATGATGGAAGAATAGGTGACAAATGCGACATTTGAGAATATCAGAAACAGCGTTATCTCCAGTAACTGCGAAATTTTATAAAGTTTTAACACACTGCGCATGCGGTTAAAACCCATGATCATGCCCATCAGGCCGTTTCCAATCGACCAGCTGGGCAGATACTCAAAGCCATATCCGAGCAGCAGATCCGAAGACACGTTGCCGATAAAGCCTATCAGAAAGCCATAAACAGGTCCGTAGTAAAATCCTGCAAGGCAAATCAGTACGATCTGGGGCCGCACATCGGCATGTGAAATCCCAGGGAATTTCAAAACTAAAAGGGTGTTGAGGGTGACCAGAATCAATAAAATCAAGAACATGGCCAGGTACTTGTTTGACAGGATACGGCCGATATTTTTTTGAATTTTGAAAAAATCAATGAATTTTCTGGCCATAAAAACAAGTAGATTTCTAAGAAAGTTCCGGGTATCTTCGAATCAAAGATAAAGAATCCATGAAAAGGTTCAATGATTTCCCTCTGAAATTCGAAAGCCTGATTTTCATATTCGACGCCACAATGTGGAAAGGCCGATGGTTTTGACCACTACCGGCCAGTGTAAATTGACAACCCCTATTTATTGATTGTTAGAAGTTTGAGGTGGCTAGCCAAAATCGACAAAGAGTGGTCACTGCGACCGGCATGTTTAGTTAAAGATCACCCGCCAGTTGAAAAGCATAATACAATGGCAGGAATACCAGTCTCTGTTCGCGAAGTTCTCCGTATGGGGCTGTTGATAAAACATATCCTCTTTCAATATGCGGGTATTTTTCCAGCAACAGATGCATACTCCTCAATTTTCCGGCAGCTCCGCTTTTAATCTCTACGGGGACGATCATATTCTTCTTTGACAGGATAAAGTCTACCTCTGCTGAACTGCTTTTTGCTTCCCTTGTCCAATAATATAGCTTGTCTCTTCCGGATGAAAGGAATTCCTGTCCGGCAAACTGTTCGGAGAGAGCCCCGTTATACATGGATAAGAGATCATTTTTAGTGTATTCGATATCGGGTGGAAGATTGTTGAGCGACCTCATCAAACCGATGTCCACGATCAGGGCTTTGAATTTCTTTTCCGAAGCCGTGCTTTCGAATGGCAGGGAGGCCACAGAAGCAGAAGATATCCTGGTGATCACCCGGGCAAGCGAAAGTAATTCCAACGCCTTCTTATTGGTAGGACCCGTGAATTCTTCGGATAAACCGGAATATTTAACCTGGTGTCCGATATTTCTGGCGATCGAGTTTAAGGCATGATTGAGACTTCTTTTATCGGAATAGGGTGAATATTTTGAGAAATCCTGGCGATAGGTATCCATAAGATCGTTCTGAATCTTAAAAACCTCTGTCATGCTGTTGGAATTCCGCCACAGATCCACACATTCCGGCATCCCTCCGATATACATGTATTGTCTCAGCGCGTCGAGAAGTGAGGAATGGATCGTATCCGACAGCCGGACTGGTTTTTCAAGAAGGATATCAGCAAGTTTATCTTTCCCGGTATTTTTCAGAAATTCATAGAAATTCATTGGTGTCATATTTAATATGCTCACCCTTCCGACCGGAAAAGATATCTTCTGCATGGTGAATTCAAGAAGTGATCCGGCTGCGATCAGATGCAGTTCAGGCATCTCTTCATGGAAATACCGTAATGACATGATTGCTTTAGGCGCTACCTGGATCTCATCAAAGAAAAGCAGATCCGTAGCTGTGTTTATGGTAGCATTCAACAGGAGCTCCAGTTCACTGATGATCCGGACCGGGTCAAGGTTTTTCTCAAAAACACCGATCCATTCCGGATGCTTTTCAAAATCAACCGTGTGGATCCTTCCATTAAAATGTGTTTTACCAAAGTCCTGTACTGTGTAGGATTTTCCAACCTGCCGTGCCCCCCGGATGATGAGCGGCTTTTTTTTAGGCGTACTCTCCCAATCTTTCAACTTAAGGGTAAATAATCTTTCCATAGCCATCCATTTTAGAAATACAAGGCAAATATAGTACATTTACTTTAGAAATACAAGGTTGTTTTGATAATATGGCTTTAGAAAAGCAAGGTAACACGGTTTTATTTCTTTCTCCAATTTATCGCCGGTTCCCGTGGAAATGTGGAATTGATTAAAATTGCCTTCAACTATTACGGAAAGTTCCATTTGGATTCCTAACCGGCGTCGGTCAATGATGAACCCAAAAAGGTTTCTGAAATGGGTGAAGCTTAGCTGATCATCCGGCAGAATAATGTTCGTACCTATATCGCCAGGTACAAACGCATGGTGGATCCCTAAAATGTGTAGTAAACTGTGTATATGGAAAATAAAAAACCCCATCAATCTATTGATTAACAGGGTTATGTGTGTTTTCTATGTGATCAGCCTGGGATTCGAACCCAGGACCCCCGCCTTAAAAGGGCGATGCTCTACCGGCTGAGCTAGCTAATCAGCTTTTGAATTTGAGGGTGCAAAAGTACACGTTTTCTTTCAATATGCAAACAATAGTTGATATTTTTCAACCTTCTAAAGATAGTTTTCAAGGATTCCCTTCCCGTTCCTCACTACAATCATTTCATCGGAAGTGCAGTCAACAACGGTTGAAGGAACATTCCCGCAATGCCCTGAATCGATGACAATGTCGACAAGTTTATGAAACCTTTCATAAATTAACTCGGGATCTGTCTGATAATCTATGATTTCATCATCGGCATGGATGGAGGTGGTCATGATCGGGTTCCCCAGTAGTTCGACCAAATGAACGGGAATATTGTGATGGGGGATACGAATGCCCACCGTTTTTTTCTTGCTTTGAAAAAAATGAGGAACCTCACTGTTTGCGTTCAGGATAAAGGTGAAGGGACCAGGCAGGGCCCTGCGCATCACTTTGTAGGTGTGGTTGGCAATCGGTTTGGTGTAGCTGGAAAGCTGGCTGAGGCTGCTGCAGACAAATGAAAAGTTCGCCTTCTCCCGTTTAATCCCTTTGATCTGCGCCACCCGGTCAACCGCCTTGATTTTGGTAATGTCGCATCCCAAACCATATACGGTATCAGAGGGATAGATGATGACTCCGCCCTGACGCAGGCAATCAACGACAATCTTTATTTGCCGTTCACTTGGATTTTCGGGATGAATTTTTAGTAGCATAAAAAATGGGTAAGCCCCTTATATCGCACCGCTCGACCATCATACCCTTGCTTTCTTCCAAACCTGGGGGAGTTAGTTGGGAGCTGGTCGTATAAGACTTACCCGCTGCAAAAGTACAAATTTTCAGGCCACTTTTCACAAAACTGCAGTTTTTTTTGTATGTTTGCCATGTATCAACCTTAAAAACCCTATCCCCATGGAAGAAAAAAAACGTTCCGTTTCATCAAACGGATTATTTTACGGATTGATCACAGGCGGCGCCATGATCGTTCTTTCCCTTATTTTGTTCCTTCTGGATTTGTATATGAACAGAGCCGTCAATTGGATCTCATACCTGGTCGTCATTGGTGGCATGGTGTGGGGAACACTTGAATACCGGAAAAAATACAGCAATGGATTTCTTACTTTTGGAAAGGCATTCAGTTCGGTATTCATGATCGGACTTTTTGCAGGAATTGTGTCTTCGATTTACCTCTATATTTTTATTCAGTTTATTCACCCCGGCTTTGTCAATGAACTTTTAGATCAGGCCAGGGCCAACATACTTCTTTCAAATCCCAACATGAGCGATGAACAGATTGAAGAGGCTGTTTCGATGTCAGCCAAATTCATGTCACCTGTTATGATGGTTGTGTGGGGACTTGTTACCTATGCGATTTTATCGGCCATTGCCGGTTTAATCCTGGCGATTTTTCTGAAAAAGGAAGATCCCTCACTGAAAGCTACCATCTAATCCAATTCGGATGAATGTTTCTGTTGTTATCCCGCTTCTGAACGAAGAAGAATCACTGCCTGAGCTGGCTGCCTGGATTGATCGCGTAATGCAGGCGAATAATTTCTCCTATGAGGTCATTTTTGTGGATGACGGATCAAAAGATCATTCCTGGGATGTCATTCAGAATCTTCAGCGTGAAAACAGGAATATAAAGGGGATTAAATTCAGGCGTAACTATGGAAAAGCTGCAGCATTGAATGTTGGTTTCCATGAATCGTCAGGAGATGTGGTTTTTACCATGGATGCCGACCTGCAGGACAGCCCCGACGAACTTCCTGAAATGTACAGGATGATCATGGAGCAGGGATTCGACCTGGTTTCAGGATGGAAGAAAAAGCGCCATGACCCTGTGTCAAAAACAATCCCGACCAAATTTTATAACTGGTCGGCACGAAGGATGTCGGGGATCAAACTGCATGATTTTAACTGCGGTTTGAAAGCATACAAAAGGGCCGTGGTGAAAAGCATAGAGGTTTATGGGGACATGCACCGTTATATTCCTTTTCTGGCCAAATGGGCTGGGTTTTCGAATATAGGGGAGAAGGTGGTGCATCATCAGAAGCGAAAATTCGGAAAGACCAAATATGGACTTGATCGTTTTTACAAAGGTTACCTTGACCTCCTTACGATTACCTTTACCTCCCGGTTTGGCAAAAGGCCCATGCATTTTTTCGGACTTTGGGGGAGCCTTATATTTATATCTGGTTTCATCATCGCGGGCTATCTGGCCTATGAGAAATTTTTCAACCAGGCATTTAAAATGACCGAGCGTCCTTTGTTCTTTTTTGGTTTACTGGCGATGATTGTTGGTACACAATTATTTGTTGCCGGTTTCCTCGGAGAGATGGTTTCGCGGAGTTCTTCAGACAGAAATAATTACCTGATTGAGGAGATGATCGGGTTAAAGACAACCTAAATTCCAAATAGATCCGAAATTATGGAGATCGCCCGCAGAGTGGCTTTTTTGAAAACAGTTTCGATTTTTACCGAATCTCCCGATAGCCTTTTGCGGCAGATTGCTGAAAATCTCATTGAGATGGAGGTTTCTGAGGGCGATCATATTGTTCTGAAAGGGGAGATGGGGGATGCCATGTATATCATCGTTGATGGCCGCGTTAAGGTACATGATGGAGATTATATCTTCTCGGTGCTCAATAAAGGCCATGTTTTTGGAAAATATTACCTGCTTGATAAAAAAGAACGCTCCGCCACGGTTACGGCCCTGTCGCATACGTTCCTGTACCGTTTCAGCCAGGAGTTGTTTTATGCCGTCACAAAAAATGAGACTACCGTCATTACCGGTATTTTAAGGGCACTGGTTGGTCGCCTTCGTGATATGAACCTTGCTGAAGAACAATTGGCATCGCAGAATCACGAGATCATCAGACAAAAAGAGGAACTGGAAAAACAGAAAAAAGAGTTATTGGAACTCAATGCAACCAAGGATAAATTCTTCTCCATCATTGCCCACGATCTTCGCAGCCCGATAAGTACCTTGATATCGCTTTCTGAAATGCTCAGGACAGATATTGAGCTGCTAACGGTGAATGAAACGCATGAAATCCTGTCGAGTCTGCATGATCTTTCAAAAAATCACCTGAAGTTGCTTGATAACCTGCTTCAATGGGCCCGCGTGCAAACAGGGAGGATGGAGGCAAAACCTGAAAAATTCAACCTTGCCGATGTTGCACGTGAGGTTATTGGTTTCTATAAGGTCACAGCATTTGAAAAGCAGGTCAGCCTTGTGAATGGTGTTGATGGCGAGATCATGGTGGTTGCTGATAAAAATATGATCAGGACTGTATTGCGGAATCTGCTGTCGAATGCATTGAAGTATACCAACATGGGAGGGCAGGTTGAATTGGGTTCCAGGTTTATGACAGGATCAGTAGAGATTTTTGTTAAAGATAACGGACTCGGCATGACACCCGAAATGGTGACAAAACTTTTTCGTCTTGATACAACCTTCTCAACTGTTGGTACTGCCAATGAACATGGTACAGGTTTGGGGTTGATATTGTGTAATGAATTCATTTTAAAAAACAGGGGTTCCATCTATGTTCAAAGTGAATATGGATTCGGATCAACGTTTCGTTTTACGCTGCCATTGAGTGATTAGCAGGATGCCTCTAACCAGAAAAATTGTACTTGTCGGACCCGCACACCCTTTACGAGGAGGACTGGCAACCTTCAATGAAAGGTTGATCCGCGAATACCGCAATCATGGTCAGGATGCGTTTATCTACACCTTCAGCCTGCAGTATCCGTCGTTGCTATTTCCCGGTAAAACACAGCTGTCATCTGAACCGGCACCAGAAAATATTCCCATCTTTATCAAGGTGAACAGTATCAATCCATTCAACTGGATTAAGGTGGGGCTGGATCTCAGGAGAAGGAAGC
>Ga0247841_10000332_pt1 | contig 126651 bp, 109 predicted proteins | sample LaCruzMarch2015__2_FD_192410 | JGI IMG/M metagenome (GOLD analysis project Ga0247841, IMG submission 192410) | Freshwater microbial communities from meromictic Lake La Cruz, Castile-La Mancha, Spain - LaCruzMarch2015_18m | ecosystem: Environmental > Aquatic > Freshwater > Lake | place: Spain...
CGGGCTTGCCGACTCTTGTGGCTCAGGGCGATATGATGCAGGCGCGCTGGGGATCGCACGGCCATTATGAAATAATTGCTCTGTCTCCGGCGAGTCCCCAGGAAATGTTTGACTTTACGATACGCGCTTTCAATCTCAGTGAACAATATCGTATTCCCGTGATCATTCTGGCTGATGAAGTGGTCGGACACATGAATGAAAGAGTGATTATTCCAAATGAGGAAGAAATTGAAATTATCGACAGACGGAAGCCCACGGTTTCCCGCGAAGAGTATCTTCCGTATAAGGCGGATGCCGATGGCATCGCTCCTATGGCCAACTGCGGTGACGGCTATCGTATTCATATAACTGGACTTACCCACGATGAACGTGGCTATCCATCTATGGATGCCAAAGGACAGGAAAATATGGTTAAGCGCCTGGTGGGGAAAATCCGCAATAACCGCGAAAAAATCATCAGCACGAAAAACCTCTTCTTGGATGACGCGGAAGTGATCGTTGTGGCCTACGGCATCAGCGCCAGGTCTGCCATGCAAGCAGTGCGCGATGCAAGAAAAAAGGGAGTTAAGGCAGGGCTAATCAAGCTCGAAACTATCTGGCCGTTTCCTGAAGAATTAATTCGCTCAATTGCGCCTCAAGCGCGGGCATTGATTATGCCGGAGATTAACGGTGGTCAAATGGTTCTGGAAGTGGAGCGTGCCGCCCGCGGCGCCTGTCCGGTTTCGCTTGTATCTAATTATGGCGGCGCGATTATTCATCCTGATTTGATTCTAGCCGCAATTGATAAGGCAGCAAAGGGGAAAGCATGACAACGCAAAAGAATATTCCGCCACATCCGATGGATTCGCTCTTGCGAACCGAAAGAATTCCGCACATCTGGTGTCCCGGCTGCGGTATCGGCACCGTTTTCGGCGCAGTTCTTGCCGCCATTAAAAATACAGGCTGGGACCCTAATCAGATAGCCATGGTTTCCGGAATCGGTTGCACAGGGCGTATGGCCGGTTATATCAAGCTCGATTCTTTTCACACAACCCATGGCCGCGCCATTCCTTTTGCCACCGGACTGAAATTGGCCAGACCGGATACTAAAGTTATCGTCGTATCCGGCGATGGCGATCTTTTTGCCATTGGCGGCAATCATTTCATTCATGCCGCCCGCAGGAATGTAGATATTACTGTGATCTGTGTCAACAATCTTAATTACGGTATGACCGGAGGCCAGCAGGCGCCAAGTACGCCACTGGGAGCTAAAACCACAACAACGGTTAATGGTTCGCCGGAAGAGCCTTTCAATTTTTGCTATCTTGCTTCCGCCTGCGGCGCGACTTATGTAGCCCGATGGACGGCTATGCAGGTTCGGTCGCTGCGCAGTTCAATTACGGAGGCCATGCAAAAACGGGGCTTTACTTTTGTCGAAGTTATTACACCCTGTCCTTCGTCATTCGGCCGCCGCAACAGAATGGGCAGCGCGCTTGAGATGCTGAAATTCTATCACGGCCGATCGGTTATTCGCGGTGATATTGATCCGAAGGACGCCTCCATGGATATTGATAAAGAAATAGTCGTAGGCAAGTTTGTCGATATTGAAAGGCCGACATTCATGGATCATTATGAGAATGCAAACCGACACCAGATGCCAAATTGGCGCATGCATCCCGATAATCAGAAAGAGCGGTGAGCCAGATGAAAACTCAAAAAGAAAGGCATATTTTAATAACCGGTTTCGGTGGTCAGGGGATTGTTATGGCCGGTGATATTTTGGGGAAAGCCGCGGCTATCTTCGATCACAAACATGCCACCATGACTCAGAACTACGGCCCGGAAGCGCGGGGAGGCGCATGCACAAGTCAGGTAATTATCGGCCCGGAGGAGATTCTTTTCCCCTGTATTGAACAGCCGGAAATTCTTGTCTGTATGAGTCAGGAAGCCTATACGAAAAACATTAAAGCATTGCGCCCGGATGGTACGCTCATTTGGGACACAGACCTTGTCCATACCAAAAAAGGCGAGAACAATTTCAAACTGCATAATATTCCCGCGACGCGCTTTGCCGAACAACTGGGGACCAAAATGATGGCCAATATAGTTATGCTGGGATTTCTTTGCGCGGTAGAAAATCTGGTTCATGCCGACGCGCTTCGGAAGTCTATCTTAGATTCAGTTCCCGCGCCAACCAAAGACAAAAACATCGATGCCTTCAATATGGGAAGAGAATACGGCAACTCACTTACTTGATGGTGGATTAATTGTAGCCTTCATCAAAGGCAATCATATCCAAATGCAAGGTGGCAATATCCTCTACATCAAGGTCAACTTCTTCAGTGGTATCAGGTAAATCAACCATTTTTATATAACGCCGGCATTTATTGCACACATCCACCCGATAGCGCTCTTCACCCTCTACCGCGAAATATGCCAACGAATGCTGTTCTTCGTTGCCGCAGAAAGGGCATTTAATCCTGCGGAAATACCACTTAAATCCGCATTGATGACAAAAGAGATATCGTTCTCCTTCATCGCCGTTTCTAATTTCGCCTATTTTGGGTTCTTTGCCGCAAATAGGACAGTATCCTTCCGTCCAGTGCGATTTATCTACAACCTGCCCGTATTTTTCGGCAACGCATTCCAATTCCGGCCTTAGGCTTTCTTCAAGAAAGAGATCAATTAAATCCAGCTGATCTTCATCTTCAGAGCCTGGTTTCAAGCTTTCTACTATCGGTTCTTCTTGCGTATGGTCAAATGAAGCACGTACCATTTTCTCCCAGTCGAATTGCTTATCGTTAATAATTTTGATAATGTTTTTTGATTCTTCAGGCATTCTTTTTTCGGCAATGGCAATTAAAGAATAAAAGTATTCCTTTGGTCGGACTAAATCATATTTATTGCCTGTAAAGTCGATCAGAGGAAGCCCTCCCTCCATTTTCTGGCTGATCACATTTTCATTTACCGTGAAAATTGAGCTTTGCATGTTGTGACGATATTGTTCCCTCAGAATTAAAATTTCTCCCAATATTTCCAAAAGATCTGTGTAATGAGGATTAGTTGATTTGTAATCCTCTATTGTTTTTAAAGACTTACGCAGTGTTGCAGCCATTATTTTAAACTCCTTAAAGCTTTTTAAATTTTCAGTAATCAGGCTATATCCGCTTTCGATGTCATGTTCAAGGGATATTTCCTAAGAGCAAAATTTTCTAACTTTGCGGGGGAATGAAGTTTGCCCTCTTTCTGGGCGGCAAAAAATCAGTTTGAACTGGATAAATAAATTATACCTGTATTGTCTCCATCTACTAACAAACAAGCATAGTGGATAATTATTTTGATGATTTGCGTTTGAAATGTTTTCTTAAAATGCTAATTAGCGGCTGCTGAGAGCTATCCGATGAATTAATTTGTTAACTCGTTTTTTATGTTACTTCTAATATATGACTAAAGAATGGTTTATAAATAATTACTTTCTCAAAGATATTGGTCTGAATTTTCTCAAAAAGGTCAACCTGTATTTCCTGATCTTGCGCAGGATTGATGAAATTAACGACAATAACCAACCAGTAAACATCACATTTCTTATACTTCTTAGACTTGACCTCTTTAACTCTGACGATATCAAGTAATCGATCCTTTGATATTACCCGGACATTATAGTTCTGTACAATCCTCCATTTTGCATTGGAGTATTCTTCTGCATTCAGATATACAAAAGAGAGTTCTGGGATCACCTCGAAAATCTTCTTTGGCACTTCCCCTGTTCCATTCATTTCTACGTTTCTTGCAAGCTGCAATATTTTTGTTGTGAGAATCTTCTGGTCTTGTATTGGATTTGCCTTATTAAATCCAAATGTGATTTCGAAACTCTTTCCATTTTGTGCATGGTAGATTTGCTGAGCTCTTGAGACAACTTTTTTGCGCAATATTCTTTGGGCCTGTTCACTTACTGGAAGAGAACCTTCTTCAATAAAGAAGTTTGTTATTTCGATACCAATCTGCTTTGCACCTTCTAAAATGACATCGGGAGCGTCAGTATAGGTTATAGTCCCAGGAGGTAAAGGATAATCTTTGCGGAACATCTCAAAATAATATTTTTCAATGTCCTGATTTGTGCGTTTATTCATCTTGTTCATATCGGGCTAATGTAGAAATCAGCCGGAGCGTAGCGATCGGCTTTAACGCCCAGTTAAAAGTTTTCAGTACAATTTACCAGTAAATATATTGGCAGCTTTCAGCTGCTATCGTTTTCCCTCTTTCAATTTCAATTAGGCGGCGACTCGTTATATCTTTTGTGCTCCAGTCCGCTGTCCGATAGCGATTGAAGTCTATTACAAGCATATGAGTAGCTCCAAGTATCTTCCCTGACTTTATTAATTCTGTCACCAAACCAGATTGTTGGATTTGTAATTCTTGAATAAGCCTATCAAGGCTTTCTCTTGTAACGATGGAAAAATTTGAATTTCCTTGGTAGTTTTTAGTAAGCCCGACTTCCACATAACTTCTTAGTTGAACCGCCATGCTCTTTTTCCATTCCTCGTGCTGTGCGTAATTGGAGTTTTGCACAGTATTATTTGTAATTTCACCAACAACGATTATTAAATGAATTTTTTTATCGTTTTCTAGGATATTAAGAATAGCATCGGCAGTATAGTAGTATCCCTTCATTGCAGGAAGTACCGTTTTGGTAATAGACTCAGAATTTCTTTTCACAACAATAGAAACAGGAATAGCTTCTCTAACTGTTGACATAATCGCTCTAAAATCTGCTTTTGTCTTTACCTGTTTATCATTGATGCTGACAATTATATCTCCAGCTCTGATGTCGGCCTTTTCGGCTGCACCATCAGGAATTAAGTTTAAGACCTCTAATTGAGAATTGTTTGGGTTAATAAAAATATCAATCGCTGCTCTTTTAGACTGGCAATTTGATTGATTTACATAATCTGGTGGTGGTGGTTTTTTGTGACAGCCCAGTAAAAGAATCAGCAAACAAACTGAAAAAATAATCAAACTTTTGCTATTTTCCTTCATACTTATCAAACCTTTCTCGCATATATGGAAAACGGATGAATTCATTTTTGCCCTGCCTGGTTAACAATTAACATACTTGCTTGGTCTTTTCCCATTTTCAACGTGATACTACACTATTTGATTCAGAGTGAAAAGAATATATTACATGAAATCAACAAAATTCAACTTTTACAGTTTGTCTTTTGTTGCAATAAAGGCACCAAAAGTAAAGTTGGTAAAATATGAAAAATTTGTCCAACTACCATCAAATGCTCCGCAATACTAATTTGTCATGGGCAATGATTATCAGTTCTAAACATGCACTAATCGCCATAATTCAATTTTAATGATAATAGGAAGGATTGTTTGTCTCCACGCTTTCATTTATGCCTATAAAGCTTCATCCCATGTTTAAGTGTCATGAACATTCCATGCTAAAAAATTATCGTCGGTTGCCCATGATAGCCCGGCTGCTACGGATGATGGCAGCATATTCTTAAAATTTGTATCAGTCCTTAAAAATTGCTCCTGTCGAAGCTGACGTCACAGCCTTTAAATAACTATGTAATATTAACAAAGTGTTAGTGATCAGTTACCATGTACGTTGCGTAACTTTTCCAATAATGGTTTTAGTTCCTGCAGCCGTTCCTGCGTAACTTTCCAGACAGTTTTTAAATCAACGCCCATATAATCATGAATGAGAACATCTCGCATACCGGCCATTTTATTCCATGGTATATCAGGATACTTTTGACGAACGGGTTTTGGTATTCGTTTAGTGGCTTCTCCGATGACTTCTAGGCTTCGAATAACCGCATTGATGGTTTTTTTGTCCTGCGCAAATGTGTCATAAGACATGTCTTTGGTGAACGTTTCAATATCGGATATTGCAATCAATATATCATCGATATAATCAGACACTTCTCTCTTTTTAGACATATTCGACCTCGGCGAGTATGCGCTTTCCAAGGTTAGGCTTAAGAGCTGATTCCATAACCAGATCAACTTTGGAGTTTAGTTGATTTTCCAGATATTCACGAAGATCAACAAATTCGAAAAGATCAATGTCGCGGTTGAATTTGACAAGAATGTCTATATCGCTTTTCTTGCGTTGTTTCTCCCTGACGTAAGACCCAAAGAGACCAAGCCGCTGGACTCCATAACGTAATTCCAACACCGGCTTACTGCTGCGAATAATTTCAATGATTTCCTTTTTCCCCATAAGCACACCCCTATATTATTTGACAATATAAGAAAAATAGATTGGTAAGTCAATGAAATTAATATCTCATTAGTAAAATATAAAAGTCATGACCATGAATAAAACCAGCAGGATGGGTAGAGAATATTTAAACATATAGCCAAAGAAGCTGGGCATCTTCACGCCTGCTTCCTCGGCAATGGCTTTGACCATAAAATTGGGCGCATTACCGATGTACGTATTTGCCCCCATGAAAACAGCGCCAGCGGAAATGGCAACCAGATACGGAATTTTGTCCACAATCAGGTTGGCAACCGCTTGAGCTTCGGGCATGCCGGGATAAAACTTACCCAGTGCGCTGTTAAAGAAGGTCAGGTAAGTCGGGGCGTTATCCAGAAAGCTAGAAAGAATTCCTGACGCCCAAAAATAATGCGCCGGTGTGTTGACTGATTTTATCAGCCATGCCAGAGCTCCATTTTCGCCCGCTTTCAAAATGGCCAGCGCGGGAATAATTGTCATGAAGATACCCGCAAACAAATAAGCCACCTCCGCAATGGGAGCCCAATTAAAATCGTTTCCTTTTCTTGTCTCCGGTCTTGTAAAGATAAGCGATAAAAATCCCATGGCGACCAGGATCGCATCTCGAATCAAGTTTTCTATAGTTTGAGAAATGCCGAAAATATTAACCTCTCCCATCCTGACCATTCCACTAAATAAAACTCCGCCGATTATTCCGGCAAGAAAGATGAAGTTTCGCGCCCCTTCAATTTTTAATGGTTCTGCTTCGGAGTGGTGTCGCGTTGATTTATTTTCTTTTTTATACCAGTACGAATCCATGATCAAATAAAGCAAAAGAAGAAACGCGCTGGCAAAAGCCATCTGGGGAAATAAATTTAGCGTCCATAAAAAAGGAATCCCATGCAAAAAACCCAGGAATAATGGCGGATCGCCAAGCGGTGTAAGCGCACCGCCGATGTTGCTGACAAGAAAAATAAAAAATACTATTGTATGAACTCTATATTTTCTCCAGGAATTTGATCGCAATATCGGTCGGATCAAAAGCATGGAAGCCCCGGTAGTCCCGATAACGGAGGCAAGGATTGTTCCAATTAGAAGCAGCAAGCAATTGACAGCAGGTGTGCCTTTTAAAGAGCCCTTGATATAAATGCCTCCGGAAACAGTAAATAGCGCCCACAAGAGAATAATAAAAGGTATGTAGTCGGCAATAAAAATATGAGCTATCGAGTAAACGGCAGTGCCTTGAAAAAAATATAAAAATGGAATGGCCAGAGTCAGTGACCAGAATGCGGCCACTTTGGGGAAATGATGATGCCAGAAATGCGGGGTAAGCAGAGGCATTAAAGCAATGGAGAGTAAAATTCCAACAAAGGGAATTATTGACCATAGTGGCAAGATAGAACCAATATTGTTATGGTCTATAATTATTGCTTCCGTGCCGGCAATGGCAATCGACGGGAGAATAGACAATAAAACAATTACCGGTAAAATTTTACCAAACCATCTCCACTTTCTGTTCAAAAGTCTCAACATCGAAGTCCTTTTCGCAATTACTCGTTTTCGGGAAATACCAGCACTGGCAAATTGATAGTCTCAATAATATCCTCGTCAGGGCTGTCAAACAAAGCGTAATACAATTTATTTCTGCGTTTATGTCCGGTTATTATTAAATCAATATTATTCACTTCAGAATATTTTACGATTTCGGAATCGAGATCACCCTTGGAAACTGCGTATATAATCTTTCCCTGTTCCAATAATTCGGCAGGGGCAATTTCTCTAACCTTCAGGGCTACAGCATCTTCATGGTCAGTTGGATGACGATAACCTGCCTGGCTGTCATTAATATACAGTATATGAATTTGGGAGTTGAATATTTGTCCGAACTCTAAAGCCTTTATTAAAGATGAAAAATTTTCCGAGTCCAGATCGATGGGATATAAAATATTTTTAAAATTAATCATGGTTGTCTCCCTTTTTAACCCAACATGTGAGGGCTATACTTTTCAGTCTCTTATTCTCTTTTTTATCTCTTTGATCAGCGAGCCTAGCAAGTCACTGGCGTCGGCCACAATGGCCACATCGGCCATTTTCATCATGGTTGCCTGAGGATTTTTATTGACGGCGATAATGAAATCGGCTTCTCCTAATCCGGCTGTGTGTTGAATCGCGCCGCTGATACCGAATGAAAAAAGTATTTTCGGTTTGATATGCTTGCCTGCCTGGCCAACCAGGGCTTTATGATCTGCCCAGTTCGCATAGACAACCGGTCTTGTAGCACCGACATCGCCCCCCAGAAGGTTGGCCAATTCGTCGAGCTTTTTAAAATTCTTCTTATTGCCCAATCCCCGGCCTCCGCAAACAATTACTGTTGCATTTTCTATCGTATGTTCCCTGACGACAGCCCTTTCATATTCAATCAGCCGGATGCGGGATTTAGACAGTTTCTCCATAAGCGGCAATCGCTCAACGATTGCCTTTCTTTCATAATTGTGTGGTATTTCCTTAAAAGTTCCGGGGCGCACTGTGGCCATCTGTGGGCGATATTTCTCCGTCACAATTTCTGCCAGCATATTTCCGCCAAAAGAGGGCGCGATTTGCAGCAATAAGCCGTCATCTGTAATGTCGAGTCCCACACAATCGGCGGACAATCCAGTATTAAGTCTTTTGGCCAGACGTGGCGCAAATTCCCGCCCAAAATCAGTTGCGCCGATCAGGATGATCTCTGGATCTCTTTCCCGCGCCAGTTTTTCAATTAGTGCCAGATAGTTTTCCGTGCTGTAGCTTTTGAGTGATGGATGGTCAATTACCAGAATCCTGTCCGCCCCGTGCGCTGTATATTCCATAATCCATTCATCAACTTCATGCCCGAAAACAACGGCGCATACTTCCGCCGAAATTACGTGTGCCAGGTCAAATGCTTTGGAAAGCAGTTGCAGCGTCACGCGATTTTGAAAGTAATTGCGGTAATCGCCGAATACCCAGATGCTTTTTTGTTTTTTAGTCATTGCCCGGCTCTTTTTCCTCTATTGTTTTACCGATGGCGGCACTGATTTTGTTTTCATATTTATTAAGAAAATCGCTCACCACAGCTGCCGCTGTTCCCGTCAAAATGACATTTTCCTTCTGGGCTTTGCGTAAATATACCTTGCGCACTCGTGTGCGGGAACATTGTCGCCCGATTGCATTATCGCTTATCCCCAGAGCATCGGCATCATAGGTGGAGATATTGCTATCAACAAACGCGTTTTCCAATCCGGCAAGTGTTGTGTAGCGCGGCAGGTATTTTTCCATGGAAACCGTGACCAGCGCAGGAAATTCCATTTCCAGTGTTTCGCGGAAATTATCGACAAGCCTGCGTACACGCAGTGTGCTGCCTTTTATATCCATGTTTTCCGCGTAAGCCGCCGCAGGTATTTGAAGTTCTTCCGCCAGTTGAGGCCCGACCTGAGCTGTTTCGCTATCTGAGGTATAAGCACCGCAAAGAATAAGGTCATAGCACGGGATCTCCTTTTTAATGGCAGTAGCCAGAAAGAAGGAAGTGGCGTAAGTATCGGAACCGGCAAACCGTTTATCAGAAATCAGAATGCCCCGATTGGCTCCCATTGCCAGAGCTTCGCGTAAGACTTCTTCGGCGGCAGGCGGTCCCATTGTTAGCACTGTTACCATCGCGCCGATTTTCTCTTGAATTTGCAGCCCCGCTTCCAGTGCATGCTTGCAGGCCGGATTAATCATGCCTGCAGCAAGATCTCGCCTGAGAGTGCCACTTTTTTCATCCCAGGGCAACTCGGTTACTCTAGGCACCTGTTTTATACACACAATAATATTCAACATAATTTTTACAATATTAGTTGCGAAAGCACCGAGCGCGCTATTACCATGCGCTGGATTTCGCTGGTTCCTTCATAAATTTCAGTCACTTTTGCATCACGAAAATACCTCTCCACATTGTACTCTTTGCTGTAACCATAACCACCGTGAATCTGCACGGCAAGAGATGTTGTTTTGGCGGCAACTGAGCTGCAATAAAGTTTGGCCATTGATGCCTCACATCCAAAAGGCGCTCCCTGATCTTTGAGCGAGCAGGCATGGTAAAGTAGAAGTCTCGCGGCTGTTTGTTCGGTTGCCATATCGGCAATGTAATTCTGGATAGTCTGCAGAGAGGCGATGGGTTTTTTAAATTGCTGTCTTTCTTTGGCATATTTGACGGCCGCCTCCAGAGCCCCTTGAGCAATGCCAAGTGCCTGCGCCGCGATACCTATCCTTCCGTTATCCAGCGTGGCGAGGCCTATTTTCATGCCTTCACCTGATTTTCCCAGTAAGTTGCCTTCGGGTACGGGACAATCTTCAAAAAAAAGTGAGGAAACGGGGTTTGCGCGCATGCCGCAAAGATCTTCCAATTCACCACGCAAAAAACCCGGGTAATTGCTCTCTACAATAAAAACACTGCTTAGCGGATGTTTTTGACCGGAACCGGTCAGGGCGAAAATTAAAGCCAGATCGCAAACTCCACCGTTGGTAACAAATATTTTTGTGCCGTTTAAGATATATTTGTTGCCGTTTTTTACAGCGGTTGTTTCCACGCTACCCGAATCGGAGCCAGCATTGGCCTCCGTCAGGCTAAAAGCGCCAAGAACTTCACCACTGGCAAGCTTTGGTAGATAGGTTTCTTTCTGCTCTTGTGTCGCAAATTTAAGTAAAGGATAGATGGCCACACCATTATGCACGGTTACGCAAAGGCCAACAGCGGCACAAACGCGGGAAATTTCTTCCACAACGATAGCCGCGCTGATTGAATCCAGATCTGCACCACCGTATTTTTTGGGTACTTGGAGACCGAAATAATTGAGCGGCCTCATCTTTTCGATAATGTTACGGGGAAAGGTGGCGTTGCGGTCAATTTGAGCGGCAACCGGTTCAAGTTCAGTTTCCGCGAAATGTCGCACGGAGTTACGAATAAGTTTATGTTTCATGCAAGGATTGTATTGCATCTTGCTTCTCCCGGTAACTATTTTTTGCTAATCGTGCTCTTGGCCTGTGCCAGTTTATCTTTATCCAGATAATATTTGCCGCTGCCGGTTTTTATAACTATTTTATCGGAGAGAAGAAAACCCAGAGCTTTGGGTCGAATATTGCCCGTGCCTACGCGAAAAATATTTTTCCGTTCTTCCTGAAGCTTGATCGCATGAGCGGCGCTGAAGGCTCTTGCCTCTTCCATTTCGGCGATAATCTTGAAGCACATCCGCCGCACGCCCAAGCCGCCTACATACATGGCTAAAACGACAAAGACAATAAAAGCGATAAACAGCAGAAATATTTGTAAATAGACCGGCATAATATTTAACTTTCCTTATTCATTTCTCCATTGATAGAGGCAACAGACCACCTGAGAACAAGGGGTTGTACCCTAAAGGGCATCTACGACAACCCCTTGTTCTATGTTCATTGCCCCTCCACAATGGCGATTTCTTCTTCAGTCAGGCTATACAACTCATAAACCAGTTTGTCAATTTGCCGGTCGATCGCGTCAATCTGACGCTGGATCAATGTTTGTTCATGGCTGGTTTTGGCTTCCGGCAGTTGCTTTTGCAAGGCAAGCATCTGCTCGACCAGTTGCACTATTTGGTCTTGCTTGGCTTTTTCACATTCTGGCAAATGAATCGTTGATAACGCGGAAATATGAACCTGTGGGAAATCGTCTTTCTGAGCAATCATCGAGGTATTGACATATACCCATGAGATTAGTTTAGAGTTTAAAATGCCAATCGCAAATTCGACACTAATTCCTTCCATCTTAGGAATCATATTAAGGACGTTGTCTGTCGTGATCATAGTTTCAATCGCAAGGCCAGCCTGCAACCTAAACTTTCGAGTCAACAAACGGCGCAAGGCAATTCGTTTGCCTTCAAACATTTGCATTGAACGAGTAGAAGCGATTTCTTTGCTGTATTTTAGAAACGACGTGTGCTCCGCAGCAATGAAATATCGCGAAAGCTCATTGCCCTGTAACTCAGGCAAGTATTGCTCACTTTTGCGTGAATCGGCATGAAGAAAGCGAGATTGAATCTGCTGTTCGGTATGTTTGCTGCGGCTGTAAGGTTGAACACCACGAGAAATCAGAAACCAATCACCAAATGTAATCTTTGGTAGATTAACCTTATTAAGCAAAGGCGCTGCTTTCTTCGACAATATCGTTGACAAGCGGTATTGACTATCTTGACGAATGTTGACGATAGGCACTTCAGTTCCTAAATTGTCAGACACGAAAGTTAGGCGTTCTTTTTTAGGAAAGAAATGCACCAAGCAATTTTCAGATTCGGCAGAAGTCAAAACAATTATCGCAGTATCAATATATGCATTTTTGAAAATATCAAACGGCAAGGCATAGGCAACTACGGGATATAACTCATTCACAAGTTTACGACGGGAAGACTCGTATTTTGCTCCTGTAAACCACGAAGCAGGGATAATCATTGAAATACGCCCATGACTCTGAAGCATTCGTTTCGCTTGCAACAGGAACAATTCATATGTATCAAGTGACTTAGATTCACCCTCGAATAATTTACGAGAATAAACTTTCTGATCGTTTGATAAATCCGCTCCATACGGCGGATTTCCAATCACTGCATCAAACCCGCCGGCTTTGAATATTTCCGGAAACTCGGCCTGCCAGTCAAACACGTTGACACGCTGAGCTTCTTCCGTGTCCAGCAGATTCATTTGTTTGCCGTCGTAGAAATCCGGCCCGATGAGTGAATTGCCGCACTTGATGTTTCCGCCCAGATTCGGCAGCGCCCGTTCGGAAAAGAGTTTGCGCTGCTGATTTAAACTTTCTCCGGTTTCGCCTTCCAGCACTTTGAGCAAAAGCGAGAGCTTGGTGACTTCCACGGCCTGACTATCGATATCCACGCCGTAAATGTTGTTGAGCAAAATCCGTTTGCGTTCGGCGGTGGTTAGATGCCACGCGCCACTCTGTCCAGAGAAAAGGGCTGGCCTCTTCTCCCGTGCGTGTTTTTCCGGGTTATTTTCCGTGTAATAATTCAAATGCCAGTCTAGCAAATACTGGTAAGCCCCCAGCAAGAACGAACCAGACCCGCAGGCCGGATCGAGAATACGCAGATTCTCCGCCTTCTTCGGTGTTTTGCCATCGAGAAGTTTGCCCACAGTATTTTTAACGATATACTCAACGATATAAGTGGGTGTGTAAAAGACGCCGCCCGCCTTTTTGACTTCAGGCTTGTCCTCCACAACGGCGCGGTGATCGCTACTCAGGCGGATGACCTTGCCCAGGAATTGTTCATACACCTGCCCCAGAATATCGGCAGGGAGTACCGCAAACTCGTAGGGCGAATCAGGATAGTAAAGCGTTTTCAGAATATCCTTGAGCGGCTTGTCGTCTATAACCAGCGTAGTGGTCAGAATATCTGGCGGTTCCGTTTCGTCTTTTTCCGTGCGGAAGTGGAACAGGCCGGAGTTATAGCGGTCATCAGCCCTTAAAAAGAGTTCCTGCAAACGGCCATACGAGTTGTTGCCGTTGCAGATGCCGCGCAGGCTGCCGTAGTCTTCAATGCCCCGGTCTTCGGCGATGCGCAAAAAGATAATCCGGTCGATGATGCGCTGGACGGAATCGTTGAGTTCACGCACGCTCAGGCTGTTACGCAGGGCGATATTTCTGGCAAGTATGTCACGCCAGCTTTCAATTTCCGCCAGAAAGGCGCTGTCCACTTCAGCAGTGCCTCTTTTGCCCTTGTTGGATTCGGCATATTTATCAAACGAACCTTTAAGGATGGCTTCTTTGGAAAAGATAGCGGCAATTTCATCCCATTTTTCGGCATACTGCCTGAAGGTATAGTATTTGATGCGGGCATTGTCGGCCTTGTCGTTTTGATCAGGCTTAAAGCGGCAATCATAAACAGCCAGCTCCTCAAAATCAGTGACGATGGAAAGTGGCAATTTGGCCGACCAAGCGTAACGGCGCACCTGAAAGGCGGCGGCCGGGGCATCTTTGATATAGACGGATGGCTTTTGGGCTTCGACAAAAAACTTGCGCGCACCTCCGATACGGAAGGAATAGTCCGGTGCCTTGGTAACGCCGCTGACTTTTACCGCGTCTTCGTGGATGACGTCTTTGTAGGCTTCGGCATTGCCCGCAGTATTGTTGACGTCCCAGCCCAGCGCCTCAAAGAAGGGATCGATAAACTCGTGGCGCGTCTGGGTTTCATTGTATGCACCGGATTTATAAGCGTCAAGGTTGCGGTCGAATCGCTCAATCAGTTCAAGAATAATTTGCGGTGCAGGCATATTGATCAACTTTCCTTATTCATTTCATCATAGATAGAGTCAATAGATTTTCTCAGAACAAGGGGTTGTGCTAGAACAAGGGGTTGCAACCCCTTGTTCTGAGACAGGCCGTGCTTTTCCCTATTGTGCATAATATATTCTATGGTATTTCGCAATTGTTCATCTGACTGCACCAACCATTTGTTAAACTTTTGTGCCCAAAGGTGAAATGGATTGTGCGAGACCTTGCCCAGATATTCTTTATAGAGTTGCGAAGATTTCCCCTTAATCTGCCTCACCATATCGCTGACTTTGTTGTCTTCACATTCAATCACCATGTGGACATGATCCCGACAAATATTATAGGCATAGACCGTGTATTTTTTATCAAGAACGATTCCGGCGATTATTTCAGTAACTTTCCGTTCAGCCTTTTCATTCAGTCGGATTCCCGCCTCTTTTTTAATATGATAATCAATCATCCGTTGCGAGACTCTTGAATTGTGGGTAACCCATGTTACATGATAGATGCCAGCCGGGAAATATGCCTGTTTATCCATTTTTATTGCATCCTGTTCTCAGGGCGTTCCCAGAACAAGGGGTTGGTTTGAACAAGGGGTTGCAACCCCTTGTTCTATGTTGTGATCCCCGCAATCTTTTTTGCCATCTTCTTTTTTTGCTCGACATTGCCCTGACGGCCTATCATTATTCGCTGCGCTTGTGGCGAACCGGCGCCGTGCATGGATTCGGTCCTGTAGCCAACAGCAGCGGTACCGAGCGTAATATTTTCCACCAGCCGCATAATCCGGCAGCGATCTTCGCAAGCAACACTGGCCGAGCCTTTTAAATACTTTTCGAGAACCTTGCCAATTTCCGGATGCTGCAGATCCTTCTCCGATGCCATAGTCACCATCAGGCCCCCAGCAATATCCTCAGCCAGACGGGCAATTTCGTAGGGGAAGCGGGTCACGTTTTGCTTGCAAACATTGGCCAGCAAAAGATCAATCAGATAGGTTCCCGAAGCGGTTTTTTGACCCTGTGAAGAACAAGCAATGCCGCATGAATAAAGGGTTTCATTGAGATGGGTCATTTCAATTAATTTATCTTTGACATGAGATGCCCTGGCAGTGCCATTGTAGTCGGCCGCAAGTGCCGCAGCCCCGATCAGAACATCGCCCACACCGACTTTACAGCCTCCGTAACTCTGACGGTGATACCCGGCAAATCGCTCCACAAGCATCCCGCTGAATTCATATTCGCCGCACATGAGCACATTTTCCCAGGGAATAAAGAGATTATCAAAGACCATCAGCGCTTCATGACCTCCGAACTCGGCATTGCCCACATCAATTGTGCCACCTTCCATTTTACGGGTATCGCAAGACTGGCGTCCGTAGATGTAATAAACTCCTTCAGCATCTGCCGGGCAGACAAAGGATACGGCATAGTCGGCATCTTCTTTGCTCATGGCGATTGTCGGCATGACGAGAATAAAGTGGGAATTAACCGCGCCGGTTTGATGCGCTTTCGCGCCGCGGACAACGATGCCCTTGTCATTTTTTTCTACCACATGAACAAATAAATCCGGATCGGCCTGCTCGTGGGGCGCAAGGCCGCGGTCGCCCTTTGTATCGGTCATTGCGCCATCCACAGTCATGTCCTCATCCTGAACCATCTTCAGAAATTTAGTAAATCGTTCATGGTACCTGGTGCCCAGTTTTCTGTCCATTTCAAAGGTTGTGCTATCCACGGCATTTATTGCGTCCATGCCCACACAGCGCTGAAAGCAGGACGCAGTCTGCTGGCCTAAAAGACGTTGCATTTTAACTTTTTTGACCAGATCTTCCGTGCTCTGATGAAGGGTGGTAAAACGGTTGATCTTTCTACCGGTGAGGTGTGATTTGGTCGTCATCAGATCTTCATGCTGCGGATCCTGGGCCAGAGCGTAGGTCATCTTTACAGAATTCATCGAAGGTCGAATAATGGGATTATCCACAGGATTTTGAATAAGCTCTCCCATCAGGTAAATTTTGAAATTCATCTTACGTAAACTATCTTCATACTGCTGCGGCGTTTTCAGTGCCATTTCCATACCTCCCGGGCTTTGCCATGTTGACTACCCGGATTGCTTGCCGGATATTGTGTCAATTTTTACATCTATAATAAGAATTTTGTCAAGTTCATCATTAGCATAGGAGAAACCACTTTCCCCGGCGTATTTCTCCATGAGCATATCCAGCGCCTTTTCCTTCCCGGCATTATCTTCAATAAAAAAAGCCTGACCGAATCCGATAATGCTCACATATTTCATACCCCAGAAACACGCCTGCTGCCCTTTAACTATATCGCCCTCGATATCCATTTCAAAACAGACTGAATTATTTTTTCGAAGAATATCTATTTTCCGACCTTCTTTTGCCGAGTGAAAATACAGATGATTATTGTTCACGGCAAAATTGACCGGGATGATATATGGATTACAGCCGTCAACTAACCCGATCCGGCAGCAGGTTGCTTTTTCTATAATTTCGTCAATTTTCTTGCGATCTTTTATCTCTTTTTCGGTCCTTCGCATTTTAGCACCTCATTCAAATTATTTTAGAAGAAATCTTGCTATATTCTCGTTAGTTATGATAAAAAACTAAATAATAGGTTTTATAAAGTGTTTTGTGAAAAAGGAATCTATATGAAAAAAATCGAAAAGTCGATAATTTCTGATTTTATTCTTGGGATTGCTCTTACCTTAATCACGCTATTTTTCTTTGCACTCGCCTGGGGACCGCTGGAGTCACTCGAGAAGGGTTTTTATGATTTGCGCGTCAGCCTGAGCGTAAAACCGGCTACAGTTCCCATAGCCGTTGTGGTCATTGATGATGCCAGTATTACCGGGCTGGGGCGCTGGCCATGGCCTCGCGCTTATATCGGGAACATGGTCAATCTGCTCAATGCCTCCGGCGCTAAAGTAATTGGCCTGGATATTATTTACGCAGAAAAAGATTTAAGTCAGGGTCTGGAGGAAGTACGCAATGTGATCCATTCTATCGAGACCGCTTCCCAGTTTGCCTCCGGCGGCCTGATAAATGAGCTCAAAGAAGCGGAAAAGAGGCTCGATAATGACGGCATGCTGGCAAGCTCAATTGTGACCAGTAAAAAAGTTGTCCTGCCTCTTTATTTTGTTTTAGGTAAACCCACCGGCCGTGTCGCGTCGGGCTTGCCGGAATATCTCCAGAATAGTTCGCTTGCGTCTTTAATGTTTGAAGGAAGCATAACCGCTCGCGAAATGGTGCCACCGATTGCCGAATTTGCCACAGGTTCTCTTGCTCTCGGGCATATTAATATCGTTGCCGATGCTGATGGCACGGTGCGCAGCGAGCCTTTATTTATTAATTACGAAGAAAGAACATTCCCCTCCTTTTCTTTACAGCTTGCTTTAAAATATTTGAATTTGGATTTGAAAGATTTGCAGTTTGGCAGCGCATTAAAATTTGGCCCCAAATCCATTCCTCTTTATGAAAACAACAGAATGCTCATCAGTTATGTCAGCGATATTTCTTATTATTCGTTTTTTGATGTTTATTATCAAAAAATTCCGCCCGAAGCTTTTAAAGATACGATTGTCATCATCGCCCAAAGTGCCTCAGGTCTGGGAACAATGCAAGTAACGCCTGTTTCAGCCGGTGTTGGGCCGGGAACGATCATTGCCAATGTGGTGAATAACATTCTCACCGGTGACCACATTTTCCGTCCGGACTGGGCATCCACTCTGGAATTAGTTATGATTGTTCTCTTCGGTCTTTACATCGCGCTTGTCATTCCCAACATAAAGGCCGCTCGCAGCGCGATTATTTCCTTATCCATCTTACTTGTCTGGATATTGGCTTGCGTCATTATGTTTGCCACTTTCGGTTGGTGGATTAAAACTATTTATGCCGCGCTTTTATTGATTGCGGGTTACATAGTTATAGTCTCCAAGCGATATTTGTTTGTAGAAAGAACCAAAGACCGCATCGAGGCGGACAGTGTCGAGACTAATAAAATTTTGGGATTATCTTTTCAGGGGCAGGGTTTACTGGACATGGCTTTTGAAAAATTTCGTAAATGCCCGGCTGAAGATGATTCCATCAAAGAATTGCTCTACAATCTGGGATTGGATTTTGAAAGAAAACGCATGTTCAACAAGGCTGTAGCTGTTTACGAACATATAGCCCAGACCGGCAACTTTAAAGACATTGAAGAGCGTAGCAAGAAACTTTCAGCTGCCGGAGATACGATAATTTTCGGCCCTGCCGGCGCGAGAAAAGACGTTACTGTGCTTTTGGATAACGCCGCGGTTAACCCTACTTTGGGCCGCTACGAAATTATAAAAGAATTGGGCAGCGGGGCCATGGGCAAAGTTTTTCTGGGGAAAGACCCGCGCATTAACCGCGATGTGGCCATCAAGACTCTGCGTTATGAAGAAATAGATGCAGAGCAACTTGCTGAAGTAAAAAGCAGATTTTTCCGTGAGGCGGAAGCTGCCGGCAAGTTGTCACATTCTAACATAGTAACAATTTATGATGTGGGCGAGGATTATGAAATTGCCTATATGGCTATGGAGTTATTGGACGGTAATGACCTGACTAAGTATTGCCACAAAGAAAATCTCCTACCACTACCGGAAGTCATTCGCGTTGCCACATCAGTTGCTGCCGCGCTTGATTATGCTCATGTAAGTGGTGTTGTCCATCGTGACATCAAACCGGCCAATATTATGATGCTTCACAATCGTGAAATTAAGGTAACTGATTTTGGCATCGCACGAGTGATGGCCACATCCAGCACACAAACCGGCATTGTGTTGGGCACACCCAGTTACATGTCGCCGGAACAGATCGCCGGTAAAAAGGTTGATGGCCGTTCCGATTTATACTCTCTGGGAGTTGTTCTGTATGAGCTTCTTTCCGGCAGTAAGCCTTTTGCCGCGGATAACTTTGCCACACTTATGTATATTATTACTTCCGGCACGCATGTGCCGCTCAAAGAGATTATTCCGAATATACCTGAAAAGGTTGCGGTTATTGTCGAAAAATTACTGGCTAAAGATCCCGCGGGACGATATTCGACAGGCAATGAGTTAATAGATGATCTGGCTGCTTGTTTAAATTAATTGCGATTTTCACGCCGCGCCGCTTTGATTTTGAATTGGAATAAGGAGAGTTAAGTGGAATTGATTGCCGCAGGTATTACCGATACAGGAATTGTCCGGTCTAATAATGAAGATAATTATATTGTAGATGAAAAGCGGGGGCTTCTCGTTGTTGCTGACGGTATGGGCGGCCATGCCGCAGGTGAGGTAGCCAGTAAAATGGCTGTCAGTGTTATTTCCGATCATCTGTTGGGTCAGCAGAAGTTTTTCGGCGCGTATAATCAATCCTACAGTCCTTCAACAAACAATCTCAACTCGGCGCTGCGTCTGGCTAATTTAGCTGTTTTTGAAGCGGCGGAGGGTTCGCCACATCTGCGTGGCATGGGCACAACAGTATCGGCTGTGCTTATTTGCGGTAACCGCTTGAGTATCGCGCACATTGGTGATAGTCGGGTCTATCTGGTGCGATCAGGCAATATAGAACAGCTAACTGATGATCATTCGGTGATTAATGAACAGGTTAATCGTAATCTGATTACCAGGGAAGAAGCGGCCAATTTCGTAACAAAAAACTATTTGACCAAGGCACTGGGAATAAGCGCCGACATGGAAGCTGATTTGAGCGAACTGACACTGCTTAATGACGATATTTTGCTGCTGTGCACCGACGGTCTTAGCAATATGATAACAGATGAAGGAATTTTGGAAATAATTTTGTTTGCTCAGGAACCTGCCGCGATTTGCAATTTGCTCATCTCGCAGGCTAATGAAAAAGGTGGTAGAGATAATATTACGGCTATTATAGGTTGCTTTAAAGAGAAAAAATGGTACTCTTCTTTGGTTAATTATGTGGCATTATTCCGGAGGTGAATTTATGGTAAGAGTATTACTTAAATACAAAGGCACGGTGCTTAAAGAAATAATAATAGATAGGGAAGTAACAACCATCGGCAGAAAACCGGATAACGATATTGTCATTGATAATCAGGCCGTTTCCGGACATCACGCCCAAATAATTATGAAAAACAATATTCTTAGTATCACGGATTTGAGCAGCCTTAACGGTACCTATTTGAACGGCCAGGTAGTATCCCAAAGCGGTCTTTATGATGGCGATGTCGTCTCGATGGGCGTGCATACGCTTGATATTTTTTCGGATAAAAAAAGGGATGTGGATAAAAAGTCGTTTGCTGTACGCGGCCGTTCCATGGAAGAAACAATGATTATCGGTACCGATGACCGCAAAAAAATATTAAATGTTCCTGATAATTCTGAGCTGAACGTGCTAGGAGGCTTCGTCGTTGTTGAAGGATCCGCGGATAAAAAAGAGTATGAATTTTCCGAAAGAGTTTCGGTCATAGGCAGGCAGGAAGGCTCGGCAATAGTGCTCCGTGGTTTTTTCGCACCCAATGTAGCAGCCCTGGTTAATCGCCGCAAAGAAGGATATTTTATCACTCCATCAGGTGACAAGGAATTGAAAGTAAACGGTAAACGAATCGCACAACGCCATGATCTCAAAGACGGAGATATTGTGGAAGTGGGCAATCTCAAGCTGCAATTCTTTCTTAAAGATTGATCTTATCTAAGCAAAGGAGTCTTTTAATATAATCCGTGGATAAAAAAAATAATTGTGCCATAGGAGTTTTCGATTCCGGTATTGGCGGCCTAACCGTTGTGCGTGCTTTAATGGAACGCCTGCCTTTTGAAGACATTATTTATTTCGGTGATACCGCGCGTGTGCCTTACGGCATCAAATCGGTAGAAACAATTAATCGTTACGCTCTGCAAATTACTGAATTTCTGATAAAGAAAGATGTTAAGCTGCTGATCGTGGCCTGCAATACAATGGCCGCAGTAGCTTATCAGGCCATCAGGGACTTATCTCCAGTGCCTGTGCTGGAAGTTATTGAAGCCAGCGCCAAAAGTGCAGCCCACGATACCCGCAACAAATCTATCGGGGTCATCGGAACACCGGCGACAATTAACAGCAACGCTTACGCCCGCGCCATTCACCTGTTGGATAAAGAAGCTAAGGTGTTTTCTCAAGCCTGCCCGCTTTTTGTGCCGCTGGTAGAAGAGGGCTGGTTTGATCATCAGGCGACAAGGCTTATTGCCGAGGATTATTTAAAACCGGTAATTGCCGAGAAAATAGATACACTGGTTTTGGGTTGTACTCATTATCCGCTGCTCAAACCGATGCTGCAGGAAATTGTAGGGCAGGAAGTAAAACTAATTGACTCTGCAGAAGCGATGGCCGATATTACCGCTGATTTAATGAATAAAGAAAATATGGGAAATTCAAGCCACAAGCTGCCTGATTATCGATTTTGTGTAACTGATGTACCTTACCGTTTTCAGACGATTGGAGAGAAATTTTTAGGACGAACTTTGTCTTGTGTGGAAATGGTTAGCCTGTGAAGGGGAATATGGAAAAATGAAAATTATTCTTGCCGGTTATAATATAGATTACGATCTGATTTGTGAGCTCAAAGAAAAAATCGCGTTTGGGCAGGATTTGACACCGGAAACAATTTCCGCCGCTTACGCTCGGATCAGCCGCAGTCCCAAGCCTGTCAATGAACTGCGCCAAATTGCCCGTGCGGAAGTGGAGAAATCCCGCAAGTCTAACAATAATATTGTTTTTGAAATGGGGCATAGTTCCGTTGCGGAGCATGCCGTGTTTAATATTGATGTGATCGGAGTTTCCCGGCTGCTGGTGGAAGAAATTGAGAAATTCCGCTTATGCTCGTTTACGGAAAAATCACAGCGTTACGTTCTCTTCAATAATGATTTTGTTATTCCCGATGAAATCAAACAGACGGGCATGACGGATTTGTTTGCCGCTACTGTCAGGATGCAAAATGATTACTATACCAATCTCTATGCTCAACTAAGGCCTTATGTTTTTGCGCAAAACAAGACGCTTGCGGAAAACCCGGCCAACAAATCGCTTCTGGAAGGCTGGGCTAAGGAAGATGCCCGCTACGCCATAGCCCTGGCCACGGAAACTCAACTGGGAATGACTATTAATGCCCGCAATCTCGAATTAATGCTCAGGAGGCTTGCCGCCCTGCCACTGGCGGAGGCACAACTCTACAGCAGAAATCTTTACGCGGCCACAAAAGATGTGGCGCCATCTCTTATACGTTATACTAAGGCGACGGAGTATGACCGCTTAACAAGGCACAATCTGCAAGAGCAGACGCAAAAGCTGGCGCAAAAATATTCACCTATACCGGGAACTTCTGATAAGGCATCGGATGTTAAACTGGTTTTTGCCTCGCCTGATGCTGACCTACGGGTTGTCGCTTCTCTACTTTTTTCATCTTCGAGTCTTAATTACGATAAGTGTTTGACACAGGCAGAGCAAATGAGCATGCGCGATAAAATGATCTTATTTAAAAAGGCTTTTGCCAACATCAAGCCCTATGATGCGGTCTTGCGGGAACTGGAAAGCGTGGATCTGCAATTTGAGCTGATCGTGAGCGCCAGCTGCTTTGCGCAGCTCAAGCGACACCGCATGGCCACAATTATCTCACAGGATTATGATCCGCAACTGGGTGTGACTGTTCCTGAGGCGGTGCGCAAGGTAGGCTCGCAAAAAGAGTTTATGGAGTTGATTAAAAAAACAAATGATGCGTACAGAAAGATAAAACAAAAACAGCCGTTTGTCGCCGCTTATGTTCTGACGAATGCTCACCGCAAGAGAGTATTAATGAAACTAAATGCCCGGGAATTGTATCATCTGGCGCGCCTTCGAACTGACGCGCACGCCCAATGGGACATTCGCGAGATTTCAGAAAAAATGCTGAGGGCCGCACGGAAAGTTATGCCGCAGACGTTGATGATGGCATGTGGCAAAGATAGTTTTGATAAGCTCTATAAAAGTCTCTTTTTATCTATTTCTTGACCAAGTATGATTACATGACTGATAAACAGCAACTATATGTTCTCCTTTTCGCTACAACTACAAGCGCTTTTCTGACACCTTTTATGGGCTCGGCCGTGAACGTCGCGCTGCCGATTATCGCTAAAGAATTATCCATGACAGCACTAACGCTAAGCTGGGTAGCGGGTGCTTTTCTTTTGGCCGCGGCGATAACGCTTGTGCCCTTAGGAAGGTTAGCAGATATTTACGGTCGGAAACGAATTTTTCTTTATGGCGCGATAATTTTTACCACAGCTTCCCTTCTTTGCATTTGGTCTCCTACGCAGACTTTCTTGATTGCCATGCGCGCGATTCAGGGCATCGGTGGCGCGATGATCTTCAGCACAGGTACGGCAATGCTGGTTTCTGCCTACCCTTCAGGCGACCGGGGCAAAATACTGGGTATTAACATTGCCGCCGTGTACATCGGTCTGACAGTCGGCCCGTTTATCGGCGGTTTACTCACGGAGCTTTGGGGGTGGAGATATATTTTTGTTTTTACGGCTATTTTGGGAGCCATTGTTATTGTGCTGACTACGGGTATGATTAAAGAAGAATGGGTGGGAGCAAAAGGGGAAAGCTTTGACCTTGCCGGATCCATGCTTTATGCTGTAGCGCTATTTGCAATCATGTACGGTATTTCCTTACTTCCCTCCCGCATGGCCGTTTTGCTGATTGCCTCAGGGTTGATCTGCTTTATCTTCTTCGTTCTTCGGCAACTTAAAATACCATTTCCATTATTGAATATCCGCTTATTTCTGGACAATAAGGTATTTGCCTTTTCCAATCTTGCGGCACTTATCAATTATCTGGCAACATTTGCTGTAACCTTTTTACTGAGTCTTTATTTGCAGCACATCAAAATGTTGACACCATCTCAAACAGGCCTTGTTCTTATTGCCGAGCCTATTGTGCAGGCGTTCTTCTCACCCTTAGCAGGAAGGCTCTCCGATCGTTATGAACCACAAATAATTTCCTCCATCGGCATGGCGCTCAATGTTGCAGGCCTCATCCCGCTAATCTTTATTTCCAATGATACAAGCATCCATTATATTGTAATTTGCTTGATAATCCTGGGGATAGGCTTCGCGCTTTTTTCCTCACCTAATGTTAATGCTACCATGAGCTCAGTGGAAAATAAATTTTATGGCATAGCTTCGGCAACACTGGGTACTATGAGGCTGGTAGGCCAGATGTTGAGCATGGGCATTACAATGCTGGTCTTTGCTGTAATCATCGGGAATCAAACTATATCAAAAGCTAACAATCCGCTTCTCTTGCAGAGCACTCAAATTATTTTCATTATCCTGGCCGTTATTTGTACCGTAGGCATTTCCGCCTCCCTTGCGCGAGGTCGAGTGCATGAAAAATAATATTATCAGTTTAGTTATAGGGCTTGCCGCAGGATTTTTTGGAGGCATTGCAGGCGTTGGTGGGGGCTTGATTATGATTCCGCTGATGGTGGGTATCCTCAAACTCAGCCGGCATCAGTCGCACGGCACCAGTCTTGTCGCCCTGGTCTTTACCGGACTAAGCGGCGCAATTTCCTACGGGCTTAATGGCTCCATAAATCTCATGGCCGCGATATGTCTGGCGGCAACAGCAATGCTCACAGCCCGTGCCGGAGCCCGGTACTGCCATCTTCTTCCTGAATGGAAATTGAAAAAATATTTTGGGGCATTCTTGATTTTTTGCGCCATACTTTTAATTTTAAAGCCGGTTATCGGCAAATCTACGGCAGTCGTACCATTTTATTTTCAAATAGGTGTTTTTCTGATAACCGGAGCTTTTACCGGATTTCTTTCCGGCATGATGGGCGTTGGTGGCGGGACAATCATGGTTCCGGCCATGGTGCTGCTTACCGGTTTGAGCCAGCATGTAGCTCAAGGCACATCACTTTTAGTCATGGTTCCGGCAGGCGGTGTTGGCGCGTTTACGCACTGGAAGCTGGGAAACGTGGCAACGGGAATTCTTTGCGGCCTTGTGCCGGGAATAATACTAGGCGCATACCTGGGCGGATATATTGCCCACTTTATTGCTGAGACACCGCTTCGCCTGGCGTTTATCGCCGTTATAATTTTTATGGGTATCAGGTATGTTCGTTCATCACCGCCAAAGGATGATTCAGTTGCTTAATATTTTGAAAATGGACAAAAATCTATTCGATATTAGCACTAACAACAGATGCTATTTGCATCATATCAATAGTCTGACCTTCTTTTAATTTTGTAAAATCGGTTAATTTACCAGTCTTACTGGTAGTTTTGGTGTTGTTAAATATTTTAATTAATTTAGCATCAGCCACAATGTTTTTGCCGGCATTTTCTGGTTTACCATTGATTGTTTTGGTTTGCAGTTTGTTTGCTTTGATGTAATCCCACAACTTTTTGGTTATTTCAGTACGAGGGAGTGAACTGGAACCAAGCATTGCCGCCAAGTCCGCTTTCAATTTTACCGGTTTATTCAATCCTTTTTCTTCTGCCATGTTTATACCTCCATTCTTTAAATTGTCTTAGTATTTTTGTAACTACATATTTCGCGGAGAGTATTAGAATTTTCGGCCTTGGATGTCAAGGAAATAGTGGTCACCCGCACTGCTGGATAAAAAATACCCACACCTGCTGAGAAGACCATAATCTTCTCAGCATACTAGAAGCGAATCGCAAAAGATTGATTGACCGAGCATAATGATTACGCCTCGAAACAGTAGCACCCTTGTATAATCCTCTAAGCCTCCAACCATAAAATTAGTGCTTGCTGACAAGATCTACCAAATAAGCAATTATCGAATGAAAAACTTATGACTTGGTATATATAGCATCTCAAATTAACCTTGCACTGGCTGTGATTAGATACTAAAGGACGTAAGTTATGCATCCAAAAATAATTTTAATTCATCCACCGCTTACCAAGCCATCAGAGCCACCGGCCGGTATCGCCAAGCTATCTTCATGTCTTAAAGCAAATGGTATTGAGCATAGCTTGATTGACGCCAATCTGGAGGCTATTCTATATCTGCTGAAAGATACTTCCAGTAAAAATAAATCAACCGACCGCTGGACAGCAAGAGCCTGCAAAAACACGGAGAGCAATCTCGCCGCGCTGCAAGACATCGCCACCTACCAAAGCATCAGCCGCTACCGCCGGGTAGTCGCTGACACTAATCACCTGCTGAATGTGGCGGGGAAATCCTGTGGTGTAGATTTATCGCTTGCCGATTATCGCGATCCATCGCTATCCCCAGTTAAGAGTGCCGATTTAATATCCGCTGCGGATAAATCGCAAATCAATCCATTCTATCCTTACTTTCAACATCGCCTTATCAATGCGCTGGAAGAAAACCCGGATTTTTTCGGTTTTTCCTTAAACTATCTGAGCCAGGCGCTTTGTACTTTTGCCATGCTCGGCTTTGTCAAAAAAATTGCGCCACGGCAAAAGATTATATTAGGGGGAACTCTGGTAACATCATGGATGAAACTTGGCGTCCACAAGAATATTTTTCAGGGGCTTGTTGATGAGATGGTCGCGGGTCCCGGCGAAGAAAAATTACTGAAACTTCTGAGTGTTAAAAATAGCTTACTCAATTGCTCTCCCGATTACAGCGGCTTTCCGCTTACTGAATACTTTTCACCGGGTGGAATTCTGCCTTACAGCAGCGCTTCCGGATGCTACTGGCACAAATGCGCTTTTTGCCCGGAAAAAGCGGAAGGCAACCCTTACTTGCCCGTGGCTGTCTCTCAGATCAAGCAGGAGCTGCAAGACTTGACAAAACAACTGAATCCATCACTAATTCATATTCTGGATAGCTCTATTTCTCCGTCCTTGCTTAAAGCTTTAGCGCAAAATCCGCCGGGCGCGCCGTGGTATGGCTTTACCCGAATTGCGGAGCATTTGACAGGTGTTGATTTTTGCTTATCGCTTAGGCGCAGCGGCTGTGCCATGCTCAAATTAGGAATTGAATCTGGCGATCAGGAAGTACTTGATCAGCTCAATAAAGGAATTGATTTGCCGGCAGCTTCAGCCGCTTTAAAAGCGCTTAAAAAAACAGGCATTGCCACATATTGTTATTTCCTCTTTGGCACGCCTCCGGAAACTGAAGAAAGCGCACGAAAGACTCTGGATTTTGTCTGCCGCCATTCCGACTGCATCGACTATTTGAATCTGGCAATTTTTAATCTGCCTGTACTAAGCGAAGACGCGCAAGCCTTGAAAACACGGGATTTTTATGAAGGAGACTTATCGCTTTACCGCGACTTTGAGCATCCGCTGGGCTGGCAGCGCGGGAATGTGCGCAAATTTTTGGAAAAGACATTTAAAAGGCATCCGGCCATAGTGCCAATAGTTCAGCGCACACCGGAGCTTTTCACTTCCAATCATGCAACTTTTTTTGTCATGAACAAAAATTATTAACACTGACAATGTTGCTTTTTTCAGATTTCTTCACTATAATTATGACCGATTTCTAATCTAATGGTTGTATTTGTTATTAAGTATTTGTAATTATGCTAACACAAGCTTACTGAACCGTTCACAAGGACACCATGCTAAATATTTTTCAATTTTTTTCAAAAATCCCGAGTCTTCAAAACCTCGATCTTAAGCGCTATTCCATAGACTATTCTTTAAGCAGACTTGTTTTTGGTGTGGACAACATCCATTTTGATGTTCACATCAGTCCTCAAGCCTGCAAGGCACTAAAAAGGACAGCATATCTTTTGATGATCAAACATAGCCGATCGGAACATTTTTTTAAGGACTATAAAAGAGAATTATGTGAAATTGAAAAGGACACATTGAGGCTTGTTTGTAAGGATGTTTTGCTCGACGGTATCGGCAAGGCTAAAGTTGCAGGAGAAGTTCAAATAGATTTACTAGGCCAGGCTGCTCTGGCAAAAATGTTTTTGGAAGAAATCAAAAATCAATATAAAAAAATACTTGCGTATTTTGAACCTCTTGTCAGAATCTATCAATTATCTCAGCAACATGACCACAATGAAGTTTTCATAATTAAAGATAAAATAGCTGATATTAAGCGTCATCAGAATAGAATCATTCGTCTTGTGGGAGAAGAATTATTTGCCCTGCTTGCCGATATTCAGTCAATAAACCTGCGAAATATGAGAGAAACTCATTTTCGCTCGCAAGACATTTTACCAGACAATTTTTTTGTTAATCCCATACTGCATACAGATAATCCTGCCGACGATTTTTTTCTCATCGAGGAGTATGTACTTTTAGGTCAGAGATCAGAAGATCCGGACAATTACGAAAGCGTTAAGCTTATTATCAATGAACTGCTTGGCAAAACTGATTTAGGACAGGACAATACTCAAGACATCAATCCGACAGGTGTAAAGGAAAGCAAAGAACAAAAAGATAAAATATTTTTTGATGCCGAAGAGAGCATATTTGATTTATGGATAATGGACGAAGGCAATTTTGACCGGATGCTTAACTGTTTCGATGCGCAAGAACAGTACGAAAGGGCCAAAGAGGCAAAAGAATTCAAAGATGTTCTTCAAAAACTTCAAGAGCAAATAAAAACCCGGCAGAAGTTGCTCAATCTTTTTTACCGTAAATTTAAAAAAGCCCGTCTGCTTAGACAAATTGTAGCGGATTTTGAAATGAAATCAGTATATGGTAACTACTGCCCGCCTATGTTGCCCAGACAAATAAGGGAATTCCTGATTGATTTCTGGGCAAGAAAATCAATTACCCGTCAACTGAGACGCCGGAAATCTGTTCAGGGCAAACCCTTTTCTCTTACGCCCCTTAAGCAAACTCTCCAGCGGATCAACCGCATTACTCCGGAAGAAAAAAAGCGGCATTTACTGATGTTTCTAAAACAAATTTCACGCTACCACCGTGACCTATGTAACTGCCGAATCCTTCGGGACGCGATGGACGCGATCAATCTGGCGACAGAGGAAAAGATTATTTTACTATCTCGGGGCAATAGCTCACTTTTTGAGTTTCTGCTGCAAGATGAGCTCGTCAAAGAAGAAAAGCCGATTAGTAATCATGTCATCATCAAAGCCGATATCCGCGGTTCAATGGATATCAATTCTACAATGAGAACCCGGGGACTTAATCCGGCATCTTATTTCAGTCTTAATTTTTTTGATCCGATCTCCGCTATTCTTGCCGAATATAACGCCGCCAAAGTATTTATCGAGGGAGACGCGATTATTCTATCCATTTTTGAAAAGAAAGACTTCCCGCAGAGTTATTATAGTATGGCGCTGGCTTGCGGAATGGCTATTCGAATACTGCAAATTGTTCAGCATTATAATGTAAAAAATAAAGAAAATAATCTGCCCATACTCGAACTGGGAATTGGCATCAGCGCGAGCTCGGGGCCCCCTGCTTATCTTTTTGATGGAGATTCGAGAATCATGATTTCTCCGGCGATTAATCAGGCGGATCGGCTTTCAAGCTGTGACAAGAAACTGCGCAAGCGTTTAAAAAACAGAAATCATCTCTTCAATTTATTTGTCTTTAAAAATGCGGCGGAAGAAGAAACCGAAGACATCGCAGACGAATTTTCCATGCGCTTTAATGTCAACGGAATTGAACTAAGCGCTGATGGCTTTAAAAAGCTTACCAAAGAGATCAAACTGAAAAAAGTCAGCTATACGACAGACAAAAATGAAAAAGTAAAACTCTATACAGGCAAAGTACCCACAATGAACGGCAATTATCAGAATCTTGCTATTCGGGAAGCCATAATTTATGAGCTTAATCCGGAAACCATGGATATAACCGGAGAAACAGCAAGAAAATACTATGAAGTTTGCACACACCAGGAAATCTTAGATTTTATTGATAATTCCACGTAATCACTAACGCCGTGATTTCTTCTCGGAGAGCAATAATTTTTTCTTTTAAAACTCATTTCCCCTATTGACAAAGTCTAAATGTTGTAGTTAATAGAAAAATAACTACCATATATTGTGCTTTTCATTAATTATAACCTCAGGAGATAAACTCAATGCAAAAGAAAGCTTACACCCAAATTGTCCCTAATTTAACGAAAAACGCCATCACAGTTCTGGAGCGGCGTTATCTCAAGCGTGATAAGGAAGGGAAAATTCTGGAGACTCCCAGCCAGATGTTCAGGCGTGTGGCCGATACAATTGCCGGTGCCGATGCAAAATTTGATAAAAAGGCTGATACTGCGCAACTGGCAGAAGAGTTTTATCGAATGATGAGCGAACTGGAATTTCTGCCCAACTCTCCTACCTTAATGAATGCCGGGCGCGAACTGGGACAACTATCCGCCTGTTTTGTGTTGCCCGTGGGCGATTCTATGGAAGAAATATTTGACGCCGTTAAATATACCGCCCTTATTCACAAGTCCGGCGGCGGCACCGGATTTTCCTTTTCCCGCCTGCGTCCCGCAAACGATATAGTTTTAACAACCACCGGCATCTCCAGTGGACCAATCTCTTTCATGCGTGTTTTTGATGTCGCCACAGAGACCATCAAGCAGGGCGGCACAAGACGAGGCGCCAATATGGGTATTTTACGGGTTGACCATCCGGACATTATGGATTTCATCATGTGCAAGGCTGATAAAAAACAATTGAACAACTTCAACATATCGGTTGGCTTAACCGAAGCCTTCATGAAGGCAGTGCAGAAAGACGAGAATTATGATATCATCAACCCTCGTGACAAACAAATTTCCGGCAACCTCAACGCCCGCAAGGTGTTTAACAGCATTATTACTCAGGCGTGGGAAAATGGCGAGCCGGGCATTGTCTTTCTCGACAGGCTCAACCGGGATAATCCCACCCCAAATGTCGGCCAGATCGAATCCACCAATCCTTGTGGCGAGCAGCCGCTCCTGCCCTATGAAGCTTGCAATCTGGGATCCATCAATCTGAGCAAAATGGTGAAAGACAGCCAGATTGACTGGCCAAGGCTGGAAGAAGTTGTTGCCCTGGCGGTTCATTTTCTGGATAACGTTGTGGAGGTCAATAAATATCCTCTAGAAAAAATTGCCTTGATGACCCTGGCCAATCGTAAAATCGGGCTGGGTGTTATGGGCTGGGCGGATATGCTGATTTTACTTGGCATTCCCTACAGCACCGAAGAGGCAATAGAACTTGCCCAAAAAGTTATGCAGTTTATTAATGAGCAGGGACACCGTGCGTCAGAAAGGCTCGCCAAACAGCGGGGCCCGTTTCCGAATTTTGCAGATTCTCTATATGATAAGAAAGGTTCGCCGCCGCTGCGCAATGCCACAGTGACTACCATCGCCCCTACCGGAACCATTTCGATTATGGCGAATTCCTCTTCCGGAGTTGAACCACTCTTCGCTGTTTCTTATGTCCGGCAGGTCATGGATAATGACATCCTTGTGGAAGTCCATCCTCATTTTGAAGCCATCGCCAAAAAAAGAGGATTTTATTCTCCGGAGTTGATGCAGCGCATCGCCGAAAATGGCACTATCCATAACATTGACGAAATCCCCGAAGATATACGCAATATTTTTGTTACCGCGCATGACATCTCTCCGGATATGCACATTAAAATGCAGGCCGCTTTTCAAAAATATACCGATAACGCGGTCAGTAAAACAGTCAATTTTACCAATGGCGCCACCGTACAAGATGTCGCCAGAGTTTATGAGCTGGCTTATCAACTGGACTGCAAAGGCGTAACGATATACCGTGACGGATCAAGAGATCAGCAGGTACTGACAAGAGGTAAAAAAGAAGAAAAATCCGCGCCTGAAAATATTGATCACGAAAAACTGGCAACAAAACGCGAACGGCCGAAAATCCTGAAAGGCTGGACATACCAGATGCAGACAGGTTGCGGGCCGCTTTATGTCACGGTCAACGAGGATACCAATGGTCTTTTTGAATTGTTCACTACTATGGGGAAGGCGGGCGGTTGCGCTGCATCACAGAGCGAAGCCATCGGACGAATGGTGTCCCTGGCCTGGCGCAGCGGCATACAGGCGCGGCAAGTTATCAAACAGCTCCAGGGTATTTCCTGCCATTCGCCATCCGGCTTTGGCGAAAACAAAATTATGTCCTGCGCCGACGCGGTAGCCAGAGCTATTCAATCCCACATGTCAGCAAATGGCGGTGGCCCGGTTAACGAAAAGCGGGCATTTTTCAAAGGAGCTTGCCCTGATTGCGGCGGGATTGTGGAACATGAGGGTGGTTGCGCCGTCTGTCGCGGCTGCGGCTACAGCGAGTGTGCGTAGGACCAAGTAAGCTTTCAATAATTTATATTTCATTCGTTTGTCATTGCGAGTAGTTCCTTGGACGACGTGGCAATCCCAATACTATCAAGGCTTATGAGATTGCCACGCCTCCTGAGAGTCGGCTCGCAATGACAGTTGCGACAGAGTCTTACAGCGGGGGATCAATCTTTCGGTTTTTCTTCCGCGCTTTCACTACTAAGGCCTCCCGTATTTTCTTTTGTCTTGGAATCTCCCTTAGCCATCATCAATCTGATTTTGGATTGTTGCAAAATATCTCTACACTGGGTATCGGCCTTTTGCGCGCGTTCGGGTTCTTTCTTCGCGTAACAACTTAATGTTTTTAACGCAATTTGCTGGAGCGAAAAAGGTTTGACGATGTAGCCATCAATACCGTCCTTCGCGCTGACCATATCAACTTCACTACCGGACATCGACGTTGCCATCACTATAGTTGTTTTCTTGTCTTCAATGTTTGTCCTAATCTCTTTTAATACCTGGTCTCCGTTCATTCCCGGTAGCTGTATGTCCAATATAATAATGTCGGGGTGCCATTCATTATGTACAAGAAGCGCTTCTTCCCCCGAACCAACCAATTTCTTCTCGAATACCTGATTGAAAAGCCCCCTGTCGTAAAGCAACTGAGTGCTAGTGTCATCTTCAACAACCAGAACCTTAATCTTGCTCGTACCATATAGCGTCATCTGAGGATGACCTCCAATTCCGGCAAATAATTTGCTTCGCCGTTTTTATAATTCTAAAGTTCTTGCATCGGCAAGACAAACCCGGTTGCGCCCACCGTTCTTGGCCTGATATAATGCAGCATCCGCAGCCGCCAGCAGCTCATCTACGCTCCCTGTTCCGTTCCAAATTACCACCCCGATGCTGAGAGTGATGGACACGCTTCCAGCCCTGGTGACTATCGGCTGGCTTTCAATCGCGACTCGAAAGCGCTCATAGAGATTGTATGCATCACTTTCTTTGATGCCCGGTGTTATCACTACAAACTCCTCTCCTCCAAAGCGTCCCAGCGAGTCGTAAGTACGCAGGCATCTCTCCATGTTTCGTGCAAAACCGCAAAGCACTTCATCCCCCACCAGGTGGCCATGAGTATCGTTAACTTTCTTAAAATGATCAATGTCGCAAATTCCTATGGCCATCCCGTTGCGCTGTCGCTGTTCCCGGGAAAGCTCCCGTGACAGGACGTCCATGATGGCTCGGCGATTATGAAGGTCCGTCAAGGAATCGTGAGAAGCTTCATGGGCAAGGGCCATATTGGCTATATGCAGATTAGCCTGTAGTTCCAGTATGCGCCGGCCAACTTCAATCCGTGCCCGCAGCTCACCTGGGTCGAAGGGCTTAGACAGGTAGTCATCCGCGCCGGTATCAAGCCCCACAATAATGTCAGCTTTTTCGCTCTTAGCGGTCAACATGATGATGTAAGGTGGCTGGGCGGTTTTCAGAGCGCGGAGCCGGGCGACGACCTCCGGCCCGTCCATTTCCGGCATCATCCAATCAAGGATAGCCAGCCTTGGCGCATCGGGTTGTTGCATTGCCTGCAGGGCCTCCGCTCCGTTGATCGTCGCCACCACCTCGTGTCCCTGCTTGTTCAATACCACCGTCAAAAGATTGCGCGATGTTTTGTCATCTTCGGCAATCAGAATGCGCATGCTAATACCTCCGTTTTATAATACCAAATCCATCTTGCGTAGTTCTTGCACCGCTTTAGCCTACAGCCCGCTCTTTCCTATTTCTTCCCTTAATAGCTCGAACTGAGTTATCATTTCCGGCAGGCGATCCCTGACTTCGTCCAGATTACCGGCCCTGGCCGTTTTTTCCATCTTGAAGGCCAACTCACGCAGTGCTTCGCCACCAATGTTGGCTGCGGCTCCTTTGATAGTGTGTGCCTGGCGCTCAGTTCCCGAAACATCGCCTGCCGCAAGAAAGCCGCGCAGAGCTTCGATCTGTTTGGGAGCATCGTCCAGAAAAGTTTCGGTCACCATGCGTGCCAGATCCTCGTCGCCCATCATGCGATCCAGCATACCTGCCCTGTCGAAGACAGGGAGTTTTGAATATCCAACATCTAAGGATTCATTCGTTGAATATTGAGTATTGGTTATTGGATATTCATCTTCTTCTTTCTTTGAATATTTATCTTTTCCTTCTTTAGGCAGCCATTTCTCCAGCGCTTCTGCCAACGCCTGGGGATCAACCGGCTTGGTGATGTAGTCATTCATTCCTGCCTCCAAACACTTTTCCCGGTCGCCCTGCATGGCGTGGGCGGTCATGGCGATAATGGGAATCCGGTGATTTCGGACCGCGGATTGGGGATTGCGTATTTGCCGTGTGGCCTGCAGTCCGTCCATTACCGGCATCTGCACATCCATCAACACCAGATCATAAGGGAGGGTTTTGAGGGCGTTGACGGCTTCCACGCCATTGGCCACGGCGTCCGCACGTAGGCCCAGCTTTTTCAGGATGCCCAGTGCTACCTGCTGATTGGTGATATTGTCCTCGGCCAGCAGGATACGCTCCGCACCACGGCGTATTTCGTGGATCATGTGCCGCGTGTTGATGGGTCGTTCCGGTTGGGGCACGACCGTATCGGCCAGCACTGTAGACAGGCAGTCGAATAGTTCTGACTGCCGTGCCGGTTTGACCAGGTAGGCGTCAAACCCGATCTGCTCCATTTTTCGGGCATCCCCCCTTTGTCCCAGAGAAGTCATCAGCACGAGGCGAATATCTTTAAGTGTTTCATCGGCCTTGATGGCTTGGGCCAACTCCGCTCCGTCCATTATCGGCATCTGCATGTCAAGGATGGCGGCACGGAAGGGATCGCCTGTATCCCGGGCACGATAGAGCGCCTGCAGGGCAGTTGCTCCGTCTGGTGTATCTTCCGATCGCACACCCCAAGCCGCAAACTGGTTTATAAGAACCTCCCGATTGGTGGCGTTGTCATCCACCACCAGGATATGTGCCCCGCGAATGTCGGCGGGCGGGTGGATTTCCTTTTTTGCCCCTCCGGCCTGCTTACCCAGGCGCGCCGTGAACCACAACTCCGACCCATATCCTTCTTTGCTGATAACGCCGATCTTGCCGCCCATCTGTTCAGCGAGTTGCTTCGAGATTGCCAGCCCCAGGCCGGTGCCGCCGTACTGGCGCGTGGTCGAGGCGTCTGCCTGAGTGAACTTCTGAAACATTAGTTCTTGCTTATTGGCCGGAATACCGATACCGGTGTCCTTTACCGAAAAACGCATCACCACTTCCGTGTCTGTTTCCGATACCAAGCTTGCTCGCACGGCGATCTCGCCTTTGTGAGTGAACTTCAAGGCGTTGCCCGTCAGGTTGGTGAGAATCTGGCGCAGGCGGCCAGGATCGCCGCAAAGATAAGCCGGGACATCCGGAGCAGCGGCGCAGATAAACTCGAGACCCTTGTCGTGTGCGCGCATGGCCATCGTTGCGGCGAAGTCATCGAGCAGGACGCGCAGATCAAAGTCCAGCGCTTCCATCTCCAGTTTGCCCGCCTCAATTTTGGAAAAATCCAGGATATCATTCAATATTACCATTAGCGACTCGCCGCTGTTCCGCACGATCTCGGCATATTTGCGCTGCTCGTCGCTGAGGTCGGTATCTAGCAGCAAACCGGTCATGCCGATGACACCGTTCATGGGTGTGCGGATTTCATGGCTCATGTTGGCCAGAAACTCGCTTTTAGCCACGTTGGCCATCTTCGCTTCAGCGGTGGCCTCCTCGAGTTGACGATTGATTTCCAGTAGTTCCGCTTCCGCCTGCTTGCGATCGGAGATGTCTTGCATAATGCCGATACCGTGCCATGCCCCTTTGATTTTGACCGAAGACAAAGACAGGGCAACTTCGATTTCTTGGCCGTCTTTTCGGCGGGCGGCCAATTCCAGTTTTTTGCCGACGGCGCTTCCACGCCCCGTTTGCAGAAACTCAGGGAAAGCCGAAAGATGAGCCGGTACAAATCTCTCCGGTGCAATCAATTCATGAAGATTCCTGCCAATGGCTTCCGCGCTGGTGTAGCCGAGAATGCGCTCTGCGGAATTGTTCCAATACGACACGTTTCCATCGTTGTCCATCATCAGGATCGCGTCATGGGCGGAATCAGTAATGGCGTGGATACGTTCCTCGCTTTCACGCAGTTTTTCCACCGCCCGCTTACGCTCGGTGATGTCGCGGACAAAAGCGAGGACGATTTTTTTACCCATACGGTTAAACATACTGGTGTTGATCTCAATGGGTATGAGGCGTCCTTCTTTGCTGATCAGTTCAATCTCATCCGGGCCGGTGGACTTGCCCTCCATATTGGCCTGGAGCAACTGAATGGCTCTGTTCAGGCTATTTTCAGAAAGGAGGTTCAATTCCAAAAAGTTTTTCCCAATTAGTTCTTCACGCCGGTAACCGACGATCTCTTCGCACTTGCGGTTGCCGTAAAGGAAGTTACCTTCCAGATCGCTCATGTAGATGCCATCTGGGGCATTTTCCAGGTAGTTCCTGAATAATTCTTCGCTTTCGTGCAGTTTCTCCTCCGTCCGCTTGCGTTCGGTGATATCAAATGCAAACCCAATAATGCCAATGATTTCGCCGGTCGCATCAACAAATGGTATTTTACTTGTAACAACCCATTTAATTCCCTCAGTGGTGTGCCACTGTTCTTCAATATTCAACTTTGAAACACCGGAATCAATCACTGTTAAATCATCTTGGTAATATTTTTCAGCATCTTCCTTTGGATAAAGATCAAATAGGCTTTTACCTTCTAATTCTTCTTTGGTCATGCCATGCGATAGTGCAATGTATTTGTTAACACGAATATAATTATTTTTTGTGTCTTTATAAAACACCAGTCCGGGGATATGATCTAAAATCGTTTCAAGTTGATTTGATAAATATTTATACCGTTCCTCTCTATCCATCAGTTCCTTCTGGGCCTGCTTACGGATACTGATGTCCATGATGAAATTTAGCGTTGCTGGTCGTCCTTTCCAATCGATCAGGACAGAACTGACCTCAACCCACTTGATCTGGCCACTCTTGTGGATGGTCCTGTGCGTATGATGGGTGGGTGTCTTATCGCCTTTGATTTTTTGAAGATATCGTTTTGTCACTTCTTCCCGATCTTCAGGATGGATTAATTCAAATATGTTGATAGACATTACTTCCTGTTCCGAATAACCAAACGACTCTGCCGCTTGGTTATTGGCATATTTGATCAGCCCGTCCTGAATTACCAGCATGGTTTCATTGATGTTCTCCACCAAAAGACGATATTTAACCTCGTTCTTCCGTATTTCAGCCTGCTGGGCTTTGATGCTCGTATCCGTGCGGCGGAGCAGGACATAGACGAAGCCTATCAACAGCGTCAGCAGCAACCCGCCGGCTGTTCCACCCAGGGCAATCAGGCGCGCAAAGGTTGCTTTTTCTGGCGAGACGTCGATCATGAGCAGTAGGTCACCGACCTCTTTGCCCGAAACGTCTCGTATAGTGATCGCGAATACCTGCCAGTTCTTCCCACCGAAGGTGATCTCCCGGTTCGTTTCTCCGTGAACATGTTCCTTGTCCAGAGACTCAATCCATGATGAAAAGGTATCTGGCAGGCGTCTCTGAGAGGAGTAGATCACTACGCTTTTTGGTAGGCGGTTCCAGTCAGCCTCCCTGCCAAGCATGCGCATGCCGTCTTCCCATATTTGCCGGTTCAGGTGCTCCTTTCTAATGGTTGCAGCTATTTGGACGCCTAATCGGGTGTGCAGTGTTTGCAATACGTCCTCGATCTCCTTGCCCAATTCCACATAGCCGACAAGTTTACCACCTTCGAAAACCGGTTTCACAACACGCAAGGTGAAGGTGCCCAATGGTCCCAGCTCAATGCCGGAGGCTGTTTTACCGGTGCGTTCGGCCTCAAGGGCAGTGAAACGATTGATGACGTCGCCGCGTTTCTCGGGCTTGTGGACGCGCAGGAGGCAGACGCGGTTTGTATCTAAGAAGTAGAAATGAGTGAGGTTGTTCTCCAGGTGCAGCTTCTTAAACACAGGCCGCCAGACGGCAAGCAGGCGGTCAGCGTCGCCTTTGCGCAGGGCTTTTTGCACAGCAGGGTCGGCGGCGATGGGCTGCAAAGTAGCAGCCAGGCCGATGACCTGCTGATCCAGGGACACGCGAAAAAGATCTTTCGTCTCGGTGATAATACTTGCCGTATCCCCGGCGATCCGCTGCTGATGCTGTTGCCACAAGAGAGCGCCTGTGCCAGAAATCAGGAGGATCAGCATGGCCGATAGGGGCGGCAATAGACGCCGCAGGATTAGTTTGGGAGAAGCGTCAACGCTGCGGGTGGAAAAAAAAATGGTGGCTGCGCCAATAAATAACACCAGCATCATCCCCACAGGCAGGGCCGCCTTTGAGGCCAAGTCCCATTTCCAGGCGCGGGCGTCAATGTCCATACCTAGCACGGCAAGCAGTTTGCCGGTGCTTTTGTACGCTCCGGCGCAGACGATCAAATCATCCACCCTCTGGACATAGGTGGTCTTCGGCATGATCATCTTATTGACCGGATTTTCGTATTGGTAATCAACCCAGCCGCTTCCCTTGGAAAAAGCGACTTGCTGTATCTCTTTGCGAAAATACTTACCCCCGCCCCAGTCTTTCTTTTCGAGCAGGTTTTGGCCAACCAGTTCCGGCTTTACTGGATGTGCCTGCATGGTCATGTTGCGGTCGTAGGCGAAGGCGTAAAGCTCACCCTTGCGGAATTCCCCCTGCGGATTATTGAGTTCCTTCAGGAGGCGCTCCCTTCCGTTTTTCCGGTAGAAGTCGACGGCTTTGCGGACCATCGCCTGAGCATCGTTTTCGTTAACAAGGCCGGAAGAAGCAGTTGCAGTATTATTGATCGGAACCAGCGCTGAGACCCATGTGCCCCAGCGGTCGGTGACCGGACCTTCGACGACCTCTTCCTTGGTATCAAACACGCGGCGATAGCTTGCCGGGATATCCGCGTAAATTTCTCCTGGCGGAGAATAGTCCTTTGAATTGTCCGGTTCGCTGTCTAGGAAGAAAAACACAGTACCGTCGGCCTTGCGGCCCAGAAGATAGATAAACCTACTTTGCGGGTTAGCCGAACGAATAGTGGCGAGCTGGTTCTTGATCTGTCGGTAGTCGGGACTTTCCAGATCCGCCTTCGTGCCCGTGAGCGCTGTTACGCGTTCGATATTAACCGCCTGTGCCACCAGTCGTGCCTGCACGAGCAGGCCGGCGCGCATCTCGCGGTCAGTCCGCGCGGCCATCCACCAGGAGAAAAGCACTCCTAAGATAAGAAGAAGCAAAAAGATAAATGCTGAACGCGGAACGCGCAAGGGTATAAATCTCCCCAGCAAGGAACGATGAACCTCTGAACCCTGAACATTGTGCTTACTCATCATTCATTCCTCCACATTCATCACTTGCTTTCACAAATATCACTTCCGGCATCGTCTCTTCAATCCAGCCATCTATAATAAAATCCCTTGAGGCATTTATTTCCATGTTAAATCTTAAACCAAATAAATCTTTAAATCAAATAAATATGTCGTTACGGCAATGGAAGTGATGGTTGAAGTGTTGAATAGTGCAGACTTTGCCCAGTAGAGTTTACTATAGTGAACAACCTCCACCCGGATTCATCGTGGCGCAGGCACAACCTTAATAAAATCGCGAAAAACAAGATCTTTTATTTCTTAATCCCGATACATGGACTCGATCAAGTCGCCAAACTGGGCATTGATCGATTTTCGCTTGACCTTCATTGTCGGCGTTACTTCACCATCTTCGGTGTAGAGTTTCTTATCGATAATCTTGAATTTACGAATATTCTCCACACGCGCCACCTGCTTATTCACCTTGTCGATTTCTTCCGCAATGAGGGCGATGACTTCTTCGGCCCGAGTCATAGTGGCATAAGTTGTGTATTGAACTTTTTTGTCCTGCGCATATTTGGTGACATTCTCTTCGTCAATGACGATAAGCGCCGACAGGAACTTCCGGCCATCGCCGATGACAACGGAATCGTTAATGTAAGGTGAAAATTTCAGCAGATTCTCCAGATACTGCGGAGCGACGTTTTTACCGCCCGCGGTGATAATCAAATCCTTTTTCCGGTCTGTCAGCTTGAGGTATCCATCATCGTCAATCAAACCCACATCGCCTGTGTACATCCACCCGTCAATCAGAACTTCTTTGGTCTGCTCCTCATCCTTGTAATAGCCCTTGAAAATTCCTTTATGCTTTACAAGAATCTCGCCGTCTTCAGCGATCTTGACTTCGGTTTCCGGCAACGCCTTACCAACCGTTCCTACTTTATAATCAACTTCACTCGACATGTGGGTTATGCCTGTCGTTTCGGTCATGCCGTAACCCTCACGAATGGGGATGCCTATACTCTGGAAAAACTTTAAGATTTCATGCGAAATGGGGGCGGCACCGGAAACGCCTAAGCGCACCTGGTCAAAACCGAGACGCTCTTTGAGTTTCCGAAAAACGACAAAGTAGGCCAGATGATAGGCCAGATAAAGGAGAAAGGGAACATGCTTTTTGGACAGCGCCTTGTTGTTGTATTGTGTTCCTATCTTTACTGCAATTTTGTAGAGTTGTCTTTTAAGCCATGTGGCATCCGCCATTTTCAGGACTATCCCGGAGTAGTATTTTTCCCATATTCTGGGGACGGCGTGAAACATTGTCGGCGAAACTTCGCGCATATCCGCCATGACCGTATCGGTATTTTCCGTAAAGTTGACGATGTGGCCGATTGTTAGATGAAACATGATATCAAAAATCTGTTCATAAACATGGTTGAGGGGCAGAAAAGAAATGGTCTCGTCACTATTAGTTGCGGGCATAACTTGCTGCGCAGTACGGCCTACCCATAGATAGCCCTCATGAGCAAGCAGTGCCCCTTTGGGCGGTCCTGTCGTTCCTGATGTATAAATAATGCCAGCAATGTCCTGTGGCTGTGCCTGTTCGGTTAGTTGCTTAAATAGCGCGGGATTTTTGAGATCCTCTTCTTTACCTAGGTCTAGCAGTTGCTGAAAGCTCATCAGCATTGGGTCTTCGTAATGTTTGAGGCCCTCCATCTCCCAGACGATAAGCTTGCGCAGCTTCGGGGTTTTATCCCGAAAAACCAGCGCCTTATCCAACTGCTCTTCATCTTCACAGATATAAACAACCGCATCGGAATGACCTACTACATATTCGCATTCCGCCACCGGATTTGTCGTATAGACACCTACCCATGCTCCACCGGCGCAGACAATACCGAGTGCAGAGTAGAGCCACTCCGGCCTGTTTTCACCGATAATTGCCACATGCTCTCCATATTTCACACCTAGGGCGTGAAGTCCAAGGGCGACATGTTTGACGTTTTCCAGATACTCGGCCCAGGTAATATCCTGCCAGATGCCGAAATCCTTTTTTCTCATGGCAACACGGTTTGGCTGTTTTTCTGCAATATCTAACAACGCTTTGGGCAACGTATTAATTGCCATTTGCTCCCCCTTACTCTTTTATCGATAAAAACGTTTGTAGAAGTATCTTCAAGCCTAAAACAGGCAACACTAACGGAATCGCACTTTTCTTCTGTAGCGCTTGTAGCCCTTAACAGACTGCTCCGTGGCGATACCCAGATAAAATTCCTTGATATCCTGATCCTCCCTGAGCACCTCCGGCTTATCGGCGCGGACGATTCTGCCGTTTTCCAGCAGATAGGCAAAATGGGAATACTTAAGCGCCATGTTGACGTTTTGTTCCACAAGCAAAATGGTAACACCATCCTTCTCATTAATGTTCTTTATAATGCCGAATATTTCTTTTGTCAAAAGCGGGGAAAGTCCCAGCGATGGCTCATCTAGCATAAGCAGCCTGGGACGACTCATCAATGCCCTGGCTATTGCCAGCATTTGCTGTTCACCACCACTCATCAATCCCGCCTGCTGGTTACTTCTTTGTTTCAAAATAGGGAAATGGGTAAAGACATTTTCCAGATCGCTCTGAATACCCTTTTTGTCTTTTCTTGTATAGGCGCCAATATGAATATTTTCTAAAACAGTAAGTTCAGGAAATACCTCCCGGCCTTCCGGCACGTAGCCTATGCCCATTTTCACGATGTCTGAGGTATCTTTCCGGTCAATGCGCTGCCCCATAAATTCGATGGTACCTTTTTCCGGCTGCTCTTCTTTGAGATCATAGAACAGGCGCATAATCGTCTTGAGGATCGTTGTTTTCCCCGCACCGTTGGAACCGAGCAACGCTACAATGTCTCCTTTGCTGATCTCGAAGGAAATGCCGTGAAGCGCGCGGATCAGATCGTACCAGGTTTCTATATTTTTCACCTTAAGCATCAGATGATTTCCTCCTCTCCGAGGTAGGCTTTTATTACTTCGGGGTGACGCTGCACTTCCTGTGGCAATCCCAGAACTATTTTTTGCCCCTGGCTCATGGCAAATACACGATCAGAAATTCCCATAATCATATTCATGTCATGCTCAATTAACAGAATCGTTACATTATAGTCTTCCCGAATATCCTTAATCCAGATGGTGAGATCGTCTTTTTCCTCTGTATTCATCCCGGCTGATGGCTCGTCAAGCAGCATTACCTTCGGCTCCAACGCCAGCGCCCTTCCTACTTCGACAAGTTTTCGTTTGCCATAGGCTAGAGAGCCGACAAATTGATCGCGTACAGATTGCAGCTCGAGAAAATCAATAATCTGCTCAACCTTTTCGCGGTGCGCTATTTCCTCGCGGGCGGCCTTGGATCTTTTGCCAAACATAAAAGCGCCGCCAAAGATACCGGTCTTCATAAAAATATGCCGGCCGAGCATGAGGTTATCCATTACAGTGGCATTGGCAAACAACTCAATATTCTGAAAGGTCCGCGCGATTCCCTTTTTGGCGATCCGATCGGGGGTTTTCCCCACCATATTCTCGCCCTCCAGTTTAACAAACCCCGCATCAGGCTTATAAATGCCGCTAATCAGGTTAAAGATTGTTGTTTTTCCCGAGCCGTTGGGGCCGATGATGGAAAAAATCTCATTCTTCTCAACGCTGAAACTTACATTATTTACAGCTTTTAAACCACCAAAGCTAATACTCAAATTTTCGATACTAAAATAGCCCATGGAACATCTTCCTCTTTCCGCGCTATCGGCAATAAATTCAAAGTGCAGGAAGCGGACGAGGGCGCCTTGCGCCCCCGCCGCACCCCAATGCGATTTTAATGTTTATCTCTGCTTATTTCGTTTTCTGTCCACTTCTGAAGCGTAATAATTTCTCCCTTGGGACCGCACTGCCAGATCTGAATAGACTTGGGGCCCATGTGATTGGCTGCCGTCCACGTTACTTTCGGGCCGACTCCCTGGAAATTTTTAATCTTATTGAGCTCGTCCTGAACTGCCTTTGTGCTCAAATTCTTGCCGACTTTTTTAAGCACATAAACCATCGGTTCTGCGACAACAACACCAGCCATGTAGAATATGGACCATCTTTCGGTCGGTGCAGCATACTTTTTCATCGCCTCGGTATATTTTGTTGTAAGCGCGTTTTTGGCGAATGGTTCCTGTGTGAAGGCACTGGTGATAACACCTTCTTTGGCCCATAAACCATCGGTGATCTTATTCATAAGGTCAAAGTCCGACAGATTGTAGGAATGCATCCACTGTGTCTTGAAGCCTGCGGAAACGGCTGTTTTCAAGGCGATGGCGGCCTGTGTGGGAGCTACATAGGCGATGACTGCTTCCGCTCCGGAGGCTTTGAGTTTCTGTATCTGTGAAGAGAGATCCTTTTCAATAGGTTCAACAGGAACTGCTGCCACTAATTCCATTTTGTATTTAGAGAGGCGGTATTTAACTGAATCAAGAGAATCCAGTCCGTAACCGTCATTCTGGTAAAAAACAGCGATCTTTTTAAACTTCTTTTTTTCGACGGCGAACTTCGCAATCACGCTCGCATCATTTTCATAGCTTGGCCACATATTCCAAAGATACGGGTTAAGTGGCTTGTAGAAAACAGCAGCACCGGTACAGGGGCTGATCCAGATTATTTCTTTTTCCTGCAGATAGCTCTGTACAGCAGAACAAGGAGCAGTGCCTACACCACCAACAAAGGCAAAAATTCCCTGTTTTTCAACCAGCTCTCTTACACCGGCCACTGTCTGGGAAGGGTTATACTGATCGTCACGGATAAAGTATTTGATCTGTCTTCCGGCAATCCCTCCTTCAGCGTTGACAATATCAAAAACAAGTTTACTGCCTCGCGCGACATTGCCCCAGGCTGCTGCAGGTCCTGTCTGCGGACCCCACTGGGCGATGCGGATTTCTTTATCATCAAAACCCGTTTCTTCTTTGGCTTGCCCGTCATAGGCAAACACAAAAAACGCAAACATCGAAATCAAAACTACACTCAGTATTTTTCTTAGATCCATAGCCTTTCCTCCTCCTTTTTATCAGTATAAAAAAGTTAAGATTAGCCAGCGAGGGCGTAATACGCCCCCGCCACCCCCCCCCCGATGCAATTTTAATGTTTATCTCTGCTTATTTCGTTTTCTGTCCACTTCTGAAGCGTAATAATTTCTCCCTTGGGACCGCACTGCCAGATCTGAACAGCCTTGGGGCCCATGTGATTGGTTGCCGTCCACGTTACTTTCGGGCCGACTCCCTGGAAATTTTTAATCTTGTTGAGCTCGTCCTGAACTGCCTTTGTGCTTAAATTCTTGCCGACTTTTTTAAGCACATAAACCATAGGTTCTGCCACAACAACACCGGCCATGTAGAATATGGACCACCGATCGGTCGGTGCAGCATACTTTTTCATCGCCTCGGTATATTTTTTTGTCAGCGCATTATCTGCATTTGGCACCTGTGTGAAGGCACTGGTGATAACACCTTCTTTGGCCCATAAACCGTCAGTGATTTTATTCATAAGGTCAAAGTCCGACAGATTGTAGGAATGCATCCATTGTGTCTTGAAGCCTGCGGAAACCGCTGTTTTCAAGGCGATGGCGGCCTGAGTAGGAGCAACATAAGCAATAACTGCTTCCGCTCCGGAAGCCTTGAGTTTCTGTATCTGCGAAGAGAGATCTTTTTCAATAGGTTCAACAGGAACTGCCGCCACTAATTCCATTTTATTTTTAGCAAATCGGTATTTAATCGAATCAAGGGCATCAATTCCATAGCCGTCATTCTGGTAAAAAACGGCGATTTTTTTTGAATTTCTTTTTTTCGATGGCGAATTTAGCGATGACGCTGGCATCATTTTCATAGCTTGGCCACATATTCCAGATATAGGGGTTAAGCGGCTTGAAGAATACGGTCGCACCTGTAGTGGGGCTGATCCAGATAATTTCTTTTTCCCGCAAATAGCCCTGTACAGCCGAACCACACGCCGTGCTGACCCCGCCGACAAAAGCGAATATCCCGTATTTTTCAACCAATTCCTTTACGCCTGCCACTGTCTGGGAAGGATTATACTGATCGTCACGGATAAAGTATTTGATCTGTCTTCCGGCAATCCCTCCTTCAGCGTTGACAATATCAAAAACAAGCTTACTGCCGCGAGCGACACTACCCCAGGCTGCAGCAGGCCCTGATTGCGGACCCCACTGGGCGATGCGGATTTCTTTTGCATCGAATCCCGTTTCCTCTTTGGCTTGCCCGTCATAGGCAAACACAAAAAACGCAAACATCGAAATCAAAACTACACTCAGTATTTTTCTTAAATCCATGCCTTTTCTCCTCTTTTTTATTTGATACTCTAAATTGTACGATTGTTTAACTTACAAATGTCCTTGATAAAGACATCCTCAACTCATGCTGAATGAATTTAACTTTTATACCACTTTCCATCTTCTTTAAAAAAAATGAAGCCGATATTGACTTCCGACTGATATTTGGTGACAGCATGCAAAAGTGTTACATCCACCTCAACTTCCGCTATTTTTTCTACAGAGGATTTGGTCAACCGGTTTTCATTATTTTTTATGTATGTAATGGCAATAATACGGTACTTAACAAGATGCTCCTGCTCTAAGCTCGTCTCCGCCAGGTACTGTTCATAGCTGGTTGTCCTTACATAGTCAGAAGAAGGCGCAAAGCAGGCATAAACCGCGGGGTAATCTCTGCGGACTTCAGCATCAAAATAATTTATGGCGGCCTGCATGACGGCTTCGGCATCCGGATCATTTTGCGCGCTGGAGAGGGCGCGATCAGGAGCAAAAAAAACCAACAGCACAAGCGCAGCTAAACAACTCCCCGCACTCAACCATGCTTTTACAGCTTTTTTTTGATGCCTGTTTCCCATAATCAATTATACCTTCTTGACATAGTGCTTGGCAAAAAGCCCACTGGGACGGACACAGAGAACTAAAACGATCACGACAAAAGCAGTGATAGGCTTCCACGCCGGCCAGGCATAGCCTAAAAAGTTTTCCAGAAGTCCCATGATTAATCCACCGATCAGGACTCCGGGGATGCTCATCAGTCCGCCCAAAACCGCAGCCGCAAAGGCGCGGAGAAACGGATCCATCATGAACTGAGGATCAAGAACGGCCTTGGCAGCTAGGAGCGTTGACGCAATGAGGGCGATTACCGAACTGAAGGCCCAGGCAAAGGCAAAGACATGATCCGTCTGGATGCCCATTATTTTAGCGGCATGCTTATTTTGCTGGGTTGCCCTCATGGCCGTCCCCAGTTTTGTGTGTTTAAAGAAAAAATAGAGGGATGTCATAATCACTGCGGCACTAATGAAGACCGCCATGGCCCACTCGCTGACAATGAAGCCACTAATCGGCTCATAGGTCACCTTGTAGGAAAAAGGGGGATAAAATGCCTGCTGCTCGGCACCCCACTTCCAGCTTGCCAGTCCCATCAGGAGCATTTCTACTCCCAGAGTAATAACGATGAGGCCCAAAAGGGTGGGATTTTTGGCAGGGCGCAAAAAGATATATTCAACTACTACCCCCAAAATGGCGGCAAAGCCCAACGCCAGTAAAAAGGCAAGCCAGAAGGGGAGATTGTAAAATGTCAGCATGTGGAAAACAATATAAGTGGAAAACATAGCCATTTCGCCCGCACCGAAATTGATTACTTCCGATGTCTTGTAGATGATGACCACCGCAAGCCCGAAAAGGCCGTAGCAAGCCCCCATGGCCAAACCTTCAATTAACAACTGTCCTACCGGCATATCTCCCCCTTCATTAATGTGTAGCTCCTTAAAAAGGCCATGTCTTCCAGTATTTCTTAATCCGAATCCATGCCCCAAATATCCCCAAAGGCTCAAATAACATAATACCGATCATTACCAGGCCAAGCGCTATGGAACTCATATTATCAAGGCCGGTAATAGTCAGCCACCGCTCTGAGATTGTAACCAGAAAGCTGCCTATATAAGGCACTTCCCGAACGTTCTTGAAAAGCGCGTACATCAGATAGGTTATGAAGGCTGCGCCCGTTATAGAGCCCATGACCGACCCAAGCCCGCCGACAACGATCATAACAAGAAAGTAAATGGAAAGTAGCATATTGAACGTGAAAGGATCGAAATAACCGAGAACAAATGCAAAGAGCCCTCCGGCAATTCCGGCGTAAAAAGCGCTTACGGCAAAGGATAGTGTCTTGTAGATTGTCAGATTGATGCCGATGACTTCAGCGGCAATGTCGCTATCCCGAATAGCAACAAAGGCACGACCGGCCTTGGTCTTTAAAATATTAATCGCGCCCAGAACCATGAGTATCGTAAAGATCAGAATAAGGTAGTATTTACTAGCATCTGTCTTTAAAACCAAGCTCCATCCCAGCTGCGGTATTCCTATATCAAGAGCGGGAGCGAAGAGTCCGGCTCTGCCGCCGAAAACATCCGAATGGCCAATTATGTGCATGATAGCAAGCCCAAAGGCAAGCGTTGCAATTGTCAGATAGGGGCCTTCCAGCCTCAAGGCCGGCAATCCCAGAATAAAACCGAAAAAGGCAGAGATAAAAGCGGCTATGATGATTGCCGGGAAAAAAGGCAACTGCAGTTTAGTCATTAGAAAAACCGTCGCATAGGCACCGATGGCAAAAAATCCTGCATGCCCGAGCGATATTTGACCGGTGGATCCGACCAGAATATTGAGTCCCACGGCAAGAATGACATGAACCAACATAAGATTGAAGAGGTAAAGCCAGTAGTTGGAGGCAAAAAGAGGTATCGTAAAGAGCACGACCATAAGACTGATTGTCCAGAAAATAATCACGCCGCTTTTAAAAAGCTCAATATCCTCATAATACTCACGCTTCATATCCATCGGCCACACCTCATAGAAATTGCAAGACTAAAAATTATTGAATCATAGAAAAAGCCACCGATGTGGCTTACAGCATCCCCCGTTTACTAGAACTATCAGGCACTTGCTCTCCACCATGCATTTGCCGCTTGTCCATGTCATCGATAGTGACATAGATGAACAATGCACCATGATATAAAACTGCACTACACTACACGACTTCCCAATGTCAAGAAAAAAAGCGGTAATGCGGTAATTAAGATAAAATTAAATTTATTTAAAGCACCTTTTTGTATGTTGACACATGCGCATATTTAAAGTTAAAGGAGTACCAGGTTTTCCCAAGGAAGTGCCAAGGTCACTGGTGGGCCTCCTGGACTTCAAATCCAGTGTGGGGTGCTAGAACCATCCCGGGTGGGTTCGATTCCCATGCACTTCCGCCAATTATTTAAGTGCGTTAGCCAATCACTTTTAAATTGCGCGGAAACTTTTTTTTATCAAAATACTTAACTGTGATAGAATTGTGATAATTCTGGCGCATGTTGTGAAGCAATCTGCTTTTGCTGATGTACTAGCGCAATTTTTTCCGCTGCGTTTCGAAGATCATCTTCATTAGTTATGTTATAACGGTCAAACACGCTTCTTGTTTTATGCCCTGATATTTTCATTGTAACTGTGTCAGGAATCCCTGCCCTGGACATATTACGAACAGCTGTTCTTCTGTTATCGTGAAGCATCTTTCCTTCCAAACCAGCTCTCTTACATGCGCTATGCCATCCAGTCTGATAATTCTTTATCTGTTGGCCTTCTCTAAAACAGACATAATTACAGTGCGGATATTGTTTGTCTCTCAGCTTCTTTTGTTTCATGATTACTTCAAAAAGATCACCCGCAAGAAAAATTATCCTTGCCTGATCATTTTTTGTTGTTCCTGCCCTTAAAGTAATTTTTCTCTCAAAAACATTTGTCTGATCCCATGTCAGATCGAGAATTTCCTGCTTTCTCATTCCAGTAAAATGAGCAATTATAAGGATTGACTTTAAATGGTCGGGCAGTTCATCACGTAAACGAATATATTCTTCATATTCAAAAAAACCTTCTCTCGGTGGTGCTTCTTTTAGCTTATGCACATAGGGAGGATTAATGACCTTTGGAGGCGTATGCCTCATACCCAAGGTAAACATTCTTTTCAATGCCGACAGCTCCCTATTGATCGTGCCATTACTTGCCTTATCTTCCTTTCTTGAGATTATATAGTTTTCTATTATGCTTGACGTAATATCCTTAATCTTCATTCCACCTAAAAAAGCGCCAAGATGTTTTAGGCTTCGTTCAGCACGATCCAAAGATTTACGGCTGTTCAGTTTATAATCGTTTACAAGATCAATCTTCAGGTCTTCAAATGATGCGTTGTCATTATTCAGCACGTAATGTTTTCCTACTGCAATTTCCCCTTTCAATTTGTCAAAGATCCGTTGCGCCAGCTTCTTGTCTTCTGTTTCCGTTGACCGCCTTAGCTGCTCGCCATGATGAGAAAAACTCATCCACCAGACCGATTTTCTTTTATATAGACCCATTGTTTATCTCCTTTATGAGTCCCTCGATACGGTCTGATTTCCCGTGATTAGGATTATAGACTTCTTTGTTGCTTTGGTCAATTGCCTTTCGAATAAGTTTATCAATGATGATGTTGCCCTTATCTGTATTTTTTATTTTTATGTTCTTTGATTTATAAATCCCATCGAAAGCCTTGACTCTATTGCTTTCCATCCAGGAATCTATTTCCTGCTTCCTGAATCGAATAAGTTTACCGACACGATAATGCGGAATGCCAGAGGTTCTCGCATAGATGGTCTTTACTTTAACTTTAAGATAGCTGGACAAGTCCGCGATATCCCAAAAACCATTTTCAATTATCTGATCCTCTGCCATAACATTACCTTGCTGCATTTAATTCTCTAGAAATTCAATGTTGGAAAGGGATTCCTCGTATTTTCTTGACTCTTCCAATAATTTATACGCCTCTTGTTCCATTGCTTCCTGTGACATTCCGCCTTTTTGCTTTAATGCTTCCAAACATTCTTCATAGATTTCCCGTTCCGAAGGAGAGTTAAAGTTAATACTAGCTTGAGCCTGTGTCCGCGCAGACTCTCTACCACTAACTTCGTCTCTCAAAATATTCTGATATTGTTCGTCTTTTTCAGGTAGGGAGTTGTGTATAGCATTGATCGGGTTTACTGACTCTCTACCCACATATCCGTATTGTTTAAGGATCGTTTCATATTCATTGGAAGTGATAACTATTTCCGAATAACCATGAACGATCCGTTTACGTAAGCTCATGCTCTTTAGACGTCTGCCGATCCACTGTGGCGAGACTTGAAGATTTTCCGGCGTGTTCTGATTAAACTTTGTGCGTATATCATTGGTCTTGATGTTCCATTCGAGCAAGACTTCAAGTCCGGCTTCATCGGTAATCTCTTTGATAATGGCAACAAGACGGCCTTCGATTGTTTCTTTTCTGGATTCATTCTTTTCCCCGGCAATGGCAAGAATTGAGTTTTCTAGTATCTGATGATTTACCGGAAGAAAGCTGTTAATAAAAAACAGTGGCTTTGCTAAGTCCCAGATTCTGCCGGACATGCCCTCAATTGGCTTCATATAGGGGAATGTTGCAAAAAGATTCCTTGCCCTCCATGCAGTCAGTCTTTCCTTATATTCCAGACCAAGTTCCGGACGCGGATTTTCGTAGTTGCCGGGTCTGTTAGGCATATTTATAGGCAAACAACGGGTTTCCAGTATCTTGTTCAGTTGTTCATTGCTGGCAATAATAGTCGGTCCATAGATATCGAAATAAACCGTGTCATTGAATGCGCCTTGATCCGGGTATAGAACACGATTGCACTTAGCGCCTTTTTCATAACGTCCGAGCAGTATGTCTTCACAATTTCCCCGTATAGCTTTTTTTGAAATATCCATCAAATCAAAGAAAAGTGTCCCGTGGAGATTTTGGCAATAACGGAATATGCTTGCTTCCCGCAGTTCAATAAGATGGATACCGCGAAAGGCAATATATATAATTGACTTGCCAGTTCTGCTTTTACCTCTTTCCGGCACAGCATTGAAAAGAATACAAGGGCAGTAATCAATGCCGGGGTGATCGTGCAGATAGGTAAGAAATACATAGTGGGCAACAATAGCCCACTGTTCGTCGTCCAAGGCGGAGAAGCTTTTCAGGTAGGTAAGCAAATCATCGTAGAGAGAATGGTCTTCCTGGTCAAAGTAGCGCAAGACTTCAGCAGCACGGGGAATCGTAAACTGGAAGTGCTTCTTTTCAGGAATGGAGAAGGTTTCTTTTTCTGTGATATACTCCGACTCAAAAACAAGCTTCCCATCTTTGACAATTGCATAAACCAGTTGACCATCATCATTGATGCATATATCGACCAGTCCAGGGAAATAGGCTGAAAGAGAAGATTCGTTGAAGAAGTCCATTATTCCCCGCCTCCATTCGATAGCGTACCCCGCTGAATAGCTTTCTTGATGCAGGCGGTTTCAAAGTCTGTGGCATTGTTGCGCCTGGTTAATCGGCTTTGCAGTTCATGCAGGGCATCATCACGGTTTGTTATTCCCAGGTGTGCAGCAAAGGATGAAAGACAGCCGTCGATATGGGAAAGATGCCATTCCGGCGATGCAGTTCCCGCTGATTTGTAAATCCGCTTTACTTCGCTGAAAGGAGCATTTTGCTGGAAGCATTTTTGAACGGCACACCAGAAAGGATGAATTGTTCTCCGTTCTGCTTTTTCCTTATCCGGCAGGCGCAGAGAAAACCATTTTGAGGTGAGATGGAGCCACAATCCGGCTTGTTTCTCTTTCAGATCGTCAAGAGAGTCGATGCCGAATTCATCTAAGGCAGTGCGGCGAAGTTGAAATTCTATCCGCCAGACATCTTCAGGTGATTCCCGCTGCCACAGTTCCAGGAACCAAAGCTTTTTACCACTTTTCAATTTGACTTCCACGCCTTTGTTATACATACGCAGTTGGATAGGAGCCTTTTCATCTCCAACATAATAAGACCCCACATCATCTCTATCCAGGTAGACTTTGCCTTTTTCGTTACGGGTGACCTTGTGGGAAAGGAGGAAGTCGTAAGAGAGACCACCTGGAATCCAGAAATCGCAGCAGAGATCAACACGGCTGGCCTGGACGAACTGAATTGATCCTCCACCAATCGTTTTTAGGTCTTCGGTGATCCAGGACAAAGCTGTTTCAATGCCATTGAACCATAGTGTCTTTGAATTGATAGAGAGATAGACGTTTGGTGATGATCCCGGACGAGCAGCTATGCCGATATAAAGGTTGTAAGCTTCAAACTGAAGATGAAAGCGGTAGTTCTCACCTTTGCCGTTTGGTTTGAAGGTACATTTTCTACCTGAAGGCAAATCGACAAGCAGACCACCTTGCTTCCTGGCTTGTTGTTTCTTCTTGTCCATGAGTTGCAGTCTTCGTTTCCAGTCTGATCCCCATATGACATATAAACCTAGATCAAGGGAATCAATACCAGATAGTAGAAACTGGAATTCTCCAACTTGTGGGTCTGAAACATGGCGTGTTACAGATACCGCCATGTTTTCTCTGCTATCAAGAATATTGGAAATTTTATCCCCTGAAGATTCCACCGCCTGTTTGTGCGCCGGCGTCAGTAGTCCGGCGGCGCACAAACGAGGCGGTGTTGTTTGCGCTGATAAATGATTTTCAGCACACTCGCTGTTATTTGATAGATTAGGTAAGTTGGGAATAATCGGGGGAAATGCTTCTCCTAAGATTTCCCGATCAACTTCTTTTTTGTTGTCTTGCAAAGGCGTATAGTTTTTCATAGCCGTTACAATAATAGAAATTGTCAGTAATAGTCTCGGACAACTTTAAATTATTTTGTCCGATATGTGGGGGGATAAGAAATCGTAACCGGGGTGACGCGTTATAGCCTTATAAAACGAGTCTTCAGAATCATAGAGCCCATCTTCATCAATTGCTGCATCGTCGCCTTCCCGATCTTTTTCTATCTTATTGTAGAGATCACTGATTTCCTTTATCGTAAAACGATGACCCATGATTTTTGAAATGTCGAGGATAAAACGAGCTATAGCAACTTTGACTATCTTTAATGAAACCAGATCGGCGGGGGTCTGTCGGAATGCTTTCGTCAGCATGTTAAAGTCAAGCTCTTTATCCTGCTGCGATGCGTTCCTAAAGAATCCGAATATGGTTTCGTCGCGTAGTATCTCTTTATCGATAACTAGGAGTTTTGCCAGAGAATCAAGCTTGCCGCTTCTTGCTTCTTTGAACAGATCTTGAGGATTTCGCTGATACAGCAAGAGGGAAGGCACCAAAACCATTACGGCATAGACGACTATGGGCAAGGCCGAGAGCTCCCGAATTTTTTCTATTCCACCACCAACCCCCGAGAGGTCTCCTTTCATTAAATCAAACCTCATTTTACTAATTTGAAGCCACTGATTATCCTTTGTATCTTTAATTATCTCATGAGCTCTCAGTTCGTTTGGTGTGCTCAATGCCTGCTTCTTGACTTCCATCATATTAGCATCTTTATCATTTGGTAAACTAGAACCAGAAAGCCCTTGCATGCCCATCAATTTAGATACAAACTCACTCATATTCTTTAAAATTCCGATTACAGTTGGAATCACCGATGGGTTTTCATACATTTTAATCCATTCGTTAATAGGAGGGATAGGGAAGGTTTCTTTTAGTTTACGCTTTCCCTCTTTTTCACCGAAAGCCCTCAAATATTCATATATGCCAGGAGCCAAATATACCCATTCCAAAGAGGTTAACGCCAGTAACACCGGTTTATCATTAACCCACTCTTCAACGTTCTTCATATTAGATTGTATCCTTTGTTTTATGTTTGTCTTAACAATTAATCATCATCAAATTTTAAAATAATTTTTTGATTAAGGAATTAAAATTAGATCATGATCAATAGCTTTCTAAAAGGTCTTGATAAATTTCAAATTGTATTTCACTTCGCAACGTCTATTTTTATTTTATGGAAGTTTGGCACAGTGATACTCCATTTGAAAAAAATCAATTTATTTTTTAAAATTGTCGAGCTTTCTTTCACCTACTACTGTACAGTAGTAGTTATTCATATAAACTGATGATTACGGGCTGAAAGAGCGTAATAAGTTAGGCACTAATCCAACCGCTGATATATCCAGCTTTAGTCATGCTTAGGTTGCCGTTAAAGGAGCCTGGCAGACGCTGGAATAGGCCAACTTAGAGGTGTCGGTGAGTTCCAATGTAAATCGACTTCGACGGTAAACTCCGTGAGCTGAAAATCACGACTGTACAACTTGAAATGCAATTGGTATACACCATTTGCATCGATAATAGGTTCCCGTGGTGTGTCTCGAAGGCTATGAAGGAAAATTCCTTGTCGATCAGCATGCACGGAAAGGATATCCATATCTCCAAAATCGTTTGGTAATATAGTACGCTCATAACCAGCCTGTCCGGCCCATTTTAGATAGCTCCTATCGGGAGAATTGAAGCGAGCACCGTCCGACATACGAACGTAGTAGTCAAGGATACAAACTGTCCCTGTGGCAGCGGTATCAAGGCGATTATTCATCACTCGGACTTGATAAGCATAAACAAGAAAAGACCCGCTATGGTCAGTGTAATAAAAAGGGTTCTGTTGGAATCCCAGGTTTGTGATGGTAAGATTACGGGAAAATGCTGGCGACCAACTACGTGCCGCCACGAGTGATCTTACCTTTGCGTAGAGATCTGCTTCATTAGAGAATCGCTCAGGATTGCTGAGGACGTATCGAAGAAAGCCCTCCTGGGGTGCAGTATCCTGTTGTAGTGCGATGATGTTGATAAATCCGATATGATGGGCAAGAGCTAGTTCCTGATGCGTGAAAAGTGAAACAGGGAGATCAAAGGCATGAGAAGGGCGGCGAACAAAATCTATAAAAAGATAGTAATCGGAAGAGCGGAGTTCACTGGTTATGATCATAATATCGTCTAGACTTTGAATCTTGAAGGCAAGATATGAATCCAGGCCAAAATCATCCTTAAGAATACGCTTGATCTCAGTTGCTATACGAGTTTCATCTGGTGGACGTTGGCCGCAGCTAATGAATACTTTACCTAGCACGAGTTCGCTCCATGAAATAAATTATTATGATTATTTTTTGTGTCTTTTGTTTAGGATACTGAATATCACGATTAACAGTAGAAATCTATAATATAATGAAATGCATCGCCGCAACACTTCCTTAGAAGAGGAAGCTATACGTAGTCGATCTTTACACCGCTGTTAAGATAACTTCGTCATACAACAATATTGAATTATAAAACACCTTTTGATAAGCTCCAAAAAGTTACCGAATTATTGAACCACTACAGGCGTCACCGATTATTCTTCATTTACCTTTTGAATTATTGATAATCTCATCAACATCATTCGGATCAAAAGATACAGCCCATCGCCACATCCCAAAGCCGCCATGCTGATTTATTGCTTTACACCACTCATCCAGAAACGACCTTTTGGTTTTATCATGATCGGTATCCCGTCCTTTAGTTTCAAGGATAAGATGCTGTCCACTCTCAAACTTGATTATAAAGTCTGGATAGTATTTTCTGATGATCCCACCATGATTATAAAGAATAGCAAATCCGAGATGATCATTTTTGACAAAAGATCGAACATCGTTTTTATCATTTATGTTTCGCGCTTCCAGAAACTCCCAATCACTATCAACAACAGTAAAATTAATGTGTGACTTTGCAAAATTTTCGCAAGGCTTGCTTGTCCACCAGGTGCGAACATCCGCCGTTGATAGAAGCGGTTTTTCTTTATCGAATACAGGCGTCAGCTCAATTGTATTATTGGCGCGGATTTCATTCCAGATATGTTGAATGACTTTATTCATATTTAGCATGATCAGTATTCGCCTGCGCGTTTCTTCTTGATTAAAGAGTGGGTTCTTGATGCTGATTTTATCAGAGTCTATGAATTGCTCCACGATCCTAATTAATTGAATAAGAAATGCTTCTTTGCTCCCTTTCCAGTCCGGCTTTTTCTCCGAATTATAGATAGTCGAGGCAATACGAAAGATAATGGACTGTGTGCGAAACTTTTCTGCGATTTCTTTTAAATCGATTTCAGTCAAGGCAGCCGGATTGGGCTTTCCCGCAATCATTGCCGCCAATTCTGCTTCGGTAATTGATTCATAAGGATCAAGTTCCAGCGTCTTTACCTTTTCGATATCCAGCGTCAGTTGAGGTTTATAGATATGGTCAATTCTTAGCACATTGGGAATGGTTATTTCATGTTGCGCTTTTTCTTTCACCGGTTCAATTCTTGTCTTTGGCGGTGGTGGAGGTGGAGGCGGCCCATCGGTTCCGCCTTCGTGAGGTAGAAAGGTAAAGGGAACGCCGAAAATATTTACGTATTCCGGTTCAAAAAGACCGTCTGCGCCAACATCATAAGAAGTTCTGCGCAACCCACGACCAACAACCTGTTCACACAGAAGTTGACTGCTGAATGCGCGCAGCCCCATGATGTGCGTGACCGTCTTGGCATCCCATCCTTCAGAAAGCATACCGACAGATATGACATTTTGTATCTGTTCGCCGGGCTGGCCGACTCTACCTACTGTGTCAATAATTAACCGCAGTTTTTCGGCCTGCTGTTTTTGTGTCAGCTTTTTTTCTTTAGGCGCTTCTTCATCTTCCCCATTTTCTTCCGCCGGTTCAACCTCAATATCAATCGGTTGAGTTTCCGCCTCGGCTTTATTCAAAATGCTACTATCAATCTGTAGCGTTTTTTCATTCTGGCAAAGATCACCTAATCCGGCCACAGAAAGCAAGAAGGCATCATGGTCGAACGAATATTTTATGCGCCCGGAAGTTGCTGTGGTATTCGCCACTGTAATCATCACCGGCGGAACTTTATATCCGACTTCTACCCAGGCATCTTTGGCCGCTTGCCAGTCTTTGCCTAGCAATAAATAGGCATTCTTGATCAAATCCGGCAGAGGTTCGCTTTCCTCAGCTTTCCGGTTAATGTCATCTTTAACGGTATCGTCCATATAGATATGATAGAGCCGCGAGCGCAAATTTTTAAAAGCCGGCATCCCATCATCACGAATAACCACACGCGGTGTTTTGACCAGGCCGGATTCGATTGCGTCATTGAGTCCAAAATCGCTCACAATCCAGGGGTAAAGAGCTTCTTCCGTTGCCTTTTTGCCCGATGGTGCGAAAGGTGTTGCTGATAAATCAAAGCAGCGCAATATGCCACGTGTCCGATGAATCCTATCGAGCCCGCCTACCCAGATTGTGCTTTCTTCGATGTCTTCTTTTTTAACACCTTTGATTTTGCTTTCCGCCGGTATCCGCCAGGCATGATGCGCTTCATCATTAATCACGAGAATATTGGAGGCGCTGGACATATCTTTTAATACTTCCCGCACATAGGCTTCATCGCTTTTCGCGCCGCGCTTATCGACGGTTTTCTTTTTTGCCAGCCGCTCTTCGCTGTCCCAAGCCAACATGTGCCAGTTGATGATTTTGACTTTGCCCTGCCGCAGAGTTTCCATTAATCCGGAAGGAACGATATTAAATTCTTCATAGTAATTGCCGACACCTGCCGGTTCCAGCACAGATAAACGGCTGCGGACAGTCAAACCAGGGGCAACTGCCAGAACGTTTTTGGAAAATCGCGTGTCTTTGCTGTTGGCAACTTTATTGAGCACTTGCCAGGCAATGAGCATCGCCATGACAATCGTTTTGCCCGCGCCTGTGGCCATCTTGCTGCACCAACGGGAAAATTCACCGCCGTCACCCGGTATGACTATGCCCGTGCGTTCGGCTTCCGGGGCTTCGGTAAGCCAGATAAGCGTTTCAATCGCTTCCATCTGACAGAAGAAAAAACGGCGGTCTTTACGTTCTTCGGGTTCCTGCCAGTGCGTGAGCAGTCGCTTTGTAATACCGGTAACACCAGGATAATCGGCTTTCCGCCACTTCTCAATACGCGGGCGTATGGTGTTCACTAGATCAATTTCCACAAACACACCCGGATCATCAAATGCCTTGGAACTTTCCGAAGCGACAACATACCCGGCAGGACGACGGCCATCTTTGAGGATGAATTCACGAGTATCACGAATATATTCCCAATATCTTGTAGGTTCTACATAAGGGGAATTGATAATGAGTTTGTCAATTGACTTTGCCACGCGTTATTCCTGCTCCTTATACGATGCAATCAGATTTGTCAGTTGTTCGAGAAGTGCGGGAAAATCAGATTTCACAGTGCTTTCTACAAGGGAGTAATCAATATCAAAATAGGCATGGACAATACGGTTACGCATTCCGATAATCTGCGCCCAGGGCATTTCTGAATGTGAAATTTTGTATTCTTTGGATATTTGCGCCGCTGCTTCGCCGACAACTTCAATCAATCGAACAATAGCATGAGAAACAAGGCGGTTGTTTTCAATATTTTCGCCATTGACGGAGTCTAGAAATCTTACCGCCTCCTGAGCGGCATCGCGCATGTGCTGCAACCTTATTTTGTCATCTAGCTTCATATTGCACCTCTGCCTGCCTGACAACTTCAGCCCGGAAATATCTACTGAGATCCCGTGGTGTGCGGAGATCCACTTTTCTGCCGATTTTATCGCTCAATTCAATTTCCATTCCCGCCAGCGTAATTAAGCCCGGAATATGATCTTCTTCAAACTCTACAAGCAGGTCAATATCGCTATCCGGGTTTAATTCATCACGCAGAGCTGAGCCAAACAGGGCAATCTTCCTAATGTGGTTCTGCCGGCAGAAAGATTCTATGTCCGCTTTCGCAATATATTGTTCAATATTGAATTTCATTTTTGACTCCTTATTTTAAAGACGAATAATCTTCAAACTCTCAATACCCCGTGCATCAATGATTTTTACCGCCACTGCTTTACCTGGCACGAAGGGCAGCGAAACAGTGCCGCCGAAAGCTTCAATCTTTTCTTCGTCAATCTCCGCTTTCAGGTTTCTGGCGATAGTTGCCCAACCTTCTTTTGCACCGGCCATCGGAAAAAATACTTGTGAGGGGAAAAGACTGCGCCCGTCATAATCTGTATCGAGTAACCACATGGCTATGTCGCCCTTGCCGCCGCTTTCCACATTACCTGTTTTAGGATTGTAATAATCGAAACCGTTAACTTCGATCGAATACTTTCCTTTATTATCCCCGCTTTTGATTTCCTTTAATTTCACATCCGGCTGACCTATCAGCCAGAAGCTTTCATTGCTGGAGCGTTTCTTTTTCAGATCATCGGTTAGCAGATCAGCATTCATCTGTGCTTTGAGAAATAAACACCGGGTAATTTCGGGATTCATTTCATCAATATCTTTGGCGGCTTCTTCGTCAAATTGCAAAGCGCAAAATAAGAGAATATCCGGCTTGTAGTGTTTCACTTCCTCATAAGCCAGTTCTACCGTGCGCTGTTCCAACGGCGCGTGTTCCGGGCCGAACACAACATACACCTTCTGCGATTTGGCTTCTTTGGTTTCCGCTTCCGCTTGCACATAACGTAAACCTCTTGCCGCCTCTACCCGAGAGAACTCGATAGTCTTGCCGCCTTTGGCACGCACACCGGACCGCAATAGTTCGTCGCGCCATTCACTTTGACGCAGAGTTTCACCGCTGCGGGCGACCTCGGCACCGGCATCAAATCCCGCGCCTTCGGCTCCCCCTTTACTAAAGGGGGATACAGGGGGATTCTCCACTTCGTCAAAGCTTCTGACCACGGGCGCGGGCACAGCTTCCATTGTGAAAGGGCCAGTCACTCGCAGGCGCTTGCTGTCAATAAAAGGCTGATCGTAAAGTGTCTCTTGAGGTGCAGGTTCATTGTTGGCAATGGATTTGAGCGTGATATGCGGTACGGTCTTGTATTTAAAGCCGCTGCCGACACCTTCATTCGGATGCGCCAATTCAAAATAATCAAAGTTTGCTGTCATTAATCTCTGCTTGGCAAGCGCAATAGCAACGCGCGATGTATCGCATGTTATCCAGCGTCTGCCACAGTTTTCTGCAACATAAGACGTAGTGCCAGAACCGCAGGTGATGTCCAGAACGAGGTCGCCAGGGTCGGTGGTCATGAGGAGGCAACGCTGAATGGCTTTTTCATTAGTTTGTACCACATAAATAAGATTGGCTGCACCCATCATATCATCCCAAATATTTGATAGCTGCGAAAAAGGGAAATCGTCGAAGTAATGAACATAGCGTAATGTATTACTTGTCGCGATCAATCTATCTGCTTTTTCTAATTTTGCTAAGCCTTCACCATTTGTTCGCCATCCTGCACCCCTTCTTGGATAATATTCAGTCCCTTTAAATTTATATGATTTTGTTGTTGTTTCCGAACCTGACCTTGAATTCAAATCAGTACTTTTAAAAATCTTGTATCCTTTTTCTATTTGCTTAGAAATTTTTTCATCAATTGTTAATGAACGATAATTGCCGCGTTCATTTATTATTTGATTGAATTCAGTTTCATCTATGCCTATTTCCTTTTTCAGATAGAGTTGCCGATATTTTATCTTTGACTTATCCTTTCCATACCAAAGAATATAGTCACAAACACTGGGAATCAGCCCGGTAGTCTGGCTTCCCGATTTTTTTAAGACAATAACGGAGATAAAATTGCCTACACCCAATAATTCATCCATTATGTTTCTAACCAAGTGCAAATTTTCATCGCTAATCTGCACAAAGACGCTACCACTTTCACTAAGCAATTCTCGAGCAAGTAATAATCTGTCGCGCAGATAGGTCAAATAACTGTGGATGCCGAGTTCCCACGTATCCCGAAAGGCTTTGATCATTTCCGGCTCTGCCGTCAGGTCTTCGTCCTTGCCGTCCTTTACATCACGCTTGTTCACAAAGGGTTGAAAGTTGGAGCCATATTTAATTCCATAGGGCGGATCGAAATAAACCATCTGGACTTTGCCGCCCATGCCTTCTTTTTCCAAAAGCGAGTTCATCACCAGCAGGCTATCCCCGGCAATCAGGCGGTTTGACCAGTTTTCTTTGTGCTTGTAGAATTCAATAGCTTCACGCAGCGGCTTTTTGTCTTCCTCAAAGAGTGATGATTGCACCATACCAGTTTTTTCTTTGCGCACCGTTTCAATAATCCGGCGCGGATCAATGCGCTCATGCACATGCAGGCTGACGGTCGGTACTTCAAAACTGGTATGTTCGGCTTTACCCGCCCATTGCAATTGCGGATCAAGATGAGGATCATATTGGAAGGTTTTCTTCTTCTGGCCGCCATTATCGGTGTGGGCATCAACCAGCCCTACGGGAGGATTGTTGAGGCGCTTCTTGTCCTTGTGTTCGTATTGTTCAAAAAGTTTTTGCTCAGTTGAGATTGATTTTTTCCGTGCCATGCGAGCTCCTATAATGATTATGGATAAACTAAACAAAAAGGGGAAATATCTATAGGAATTTTATCAAGCAAAGAATAACTTACCTACATCTAGATTTTCTGTTCCTTTGCTACGCAGCCCCCTACTTCCCCCCTCAGGAATATTTTTCTATTATACGTTGTTTTATTTCTTTGGGCACAGATGGATGAATGCGCTTTAGGATTTTGAAGAATTCTTTACTGAATTGTCTGCATAAGACCTTATTACATTCGGCCCATTTTTCAAATGCTATCTTCCTCGATGGTCCCCAATGTCTGCTTTGTTCGTTGTACCACTTTTTACAATAATCCTTCGCTTCACTCTTACTTGTAGGTAACTTTCGATAGCTTTTGAAAGCTACCTGTTTCGTATAACCGCGGCTAGGAGACTTTGTCCAAAATGCATCAGATTCCGAAAGATTTTTAAAACACTTATACAATAATGTTTCAGGAAGTTCGTCTCCAGGAAGAAAAACGAGATTTCTTGATGCTTTAAATTGAGCCCTTACATCGCCATCAGGTATTAGTATAATCTCGCCAAATTCTGGTACCTCCGCTGCAAATGCAGCTAAGTTTTTTAATGTCCCTGCTCCTAGGCTTGACATGACAAAACGCGAACAGTATCGATCAAGTCTTTTTCCCATAATCCCCCAGAACATGTCATTGCCAACGCCATCTTCAAAAATGAGAGAAACTCTGCCACTGCGTTTTTTTATTATTGGCTCAGCTTCAATTTTCAGATCATTTTCTATTGCCTTGTATGTTGCATAACCGCTGTCAACAACATCTTTGTCTCTTCTTTGCAGGTAGATTACTTTAATTTTATTTTTCAACTGTGAATTAAAAGCTTGGTGCAACATAAACAAGGAATGAGTAGTGGCAATTATTTGGAGATCAAGCTTATCAGCTTCATCACATAACGTTGATAGAAGCGCCATTTGTGCATCTGCATGTAATGTTGAGTCAAGCTCGTCTATTAATATCAAGCCACCCTGATATTTCTTACCGAGCTTTGTCTTTAGGCACTTGAAGGAAAGAATTGCAGTAAGGAACTGACTAAGATTATCTTGTCCTGCAGAAAAGCTTTCAGAATTATAATCTTCGCTTGATGTTCCGATAAAATTTTTTTTGTCTGCCTTAACAAATTCAGCTATATTGTTGTCCTCAGAAAGATAAAGGATTTGATTATATTTCTCTATATACCATCTTTTATCCTCATCATTAATATCTGGATGATTGCTAATAGATAAGTTTTTAGCTAAAGCTAGTGGCCAATGACGATTTAATCCAAAATATATAACCGGGTGCGGGAAATTCCCTTCACCAGCTTCGCTGCTAATCTTTTTCGGAGGCCCAGCAACAAAACGAATCCGACGTTTCCCCTTTCTGCTTTGCGCCCGAACCAAAAGCCCTTTTTTATAAATTGGTGAATCTTCAGTTATGCAGTCCCCTTCTAGATAAAGCTTATAGCGATATTTATCAGGGTCAACATCATGTGTATTAGACAAACGGAACACATCCCAACAATCATAGATAAAATAATTACTTGTCAAGTCTTTATAATCAGACAAATTACGACCACGGTAATTAGCCGTGTATTTTGAATTATCTTTGCTTCCCGCTTTTTGCCCCTGAATTACGCCGAATGAAAAAGGCTGGCTAAGCATACCTAAAAGAGTTGATTTGCAGGTACCATTTTGACCAGCAATTAAAGTTATGCAATCGCCGATATCAAAATTAACATCATGAAATCGACGAAAATTCTTAATGCTAATTTTTTTTATTTTGACAACATTGCTCGACATAATTATCCTTTCGCGATAACTTTCAAATATTCAGGCATCTTTAAATTACTAATAATCAATTCACGACCGATTGATGGGGTAGCGACAGAATACCTTAAACTCTTACGATAAGTTTGCACACTGTTATATAATGCAGCTATTACCGGTTGATCATCATATGAAAGTAACCAGGGCAGACGGCATTTGATAATTTGCCGATAAAGATGAACATGATCTTCATGCTGGTAATGGTTTAAATAGAGTAACTCGCCTTTTTGATAATAAGGTGGATCGAAATAAACAAGTATTTTTTGTTTAACTTTGTTTAACTCTTCTATAAATTCAAGAGCATCAAGATTAAATAAATGGATTCTGTTTTTTTGATCGGCAATTAGTTGAATTTTTGCAGCTAGTTTCTTTTTCTTAAATCGTGCATCAATTTTATCTGCACTGTCTTGCTTTAAGCCACCAATAGGATTGGCAAGTAGAATACCCGAACGATTGCATCGGTTAAGAAAAAAAGTGGCAAAACCAAGTGCAATAATATCTGCACTTTTTTCTATATATATTTTTTTTTGCTTTCGCCATTCACGCACCGTAATTGGTGTTTTATTTAATCGATAAAGAAATTCGTCAGTATGTTCTATAATAGCGCGCCAGAATGCATAAATGGCCGGATCAAGATCATTTAACCAAATCTCTTTAACGTGATTGTCCAAAAGTAACCTAATTGCGGCACCAGAACCACCTGCAAACGCCTCAGCATATGAGCATCCAGATAAATCATTTTTCTGAATTATCCATGCAATCATGTCAGCATAAGCGGTTTTACCACCAGGATAACGTAAAGGACTTGGTGTCGTAGGCATAGCTACTCCTGAATATCATCAATCAAGGTTTAGTTTTCGTTCCACAATAATCTGATGTTCATCATTAGTTTATAAATTACCACGATTCCTATAAGAAATCTATTACGAAAACGCTATGTGATGAATTCACGAGGAACAGCTAAAAATTTGATTACGGATTTTTCACGATCGACAAAACTACTGATTTTCAGAATCCACTTACAAAATCCTCAGATATTGCGTGTAAAATATTTTGATTATTTACGTTTGTAAGGATTGATCTTACGAAAAATCTGCCAGGGCGTAGAAATCGGCTGGATTGATTTATTAGGTTTTGCTGCGCTCATTTAATGTTGATATTAAGAATAGAGAGAGCGCACCTGATAAATTAACTGCAAGTTCCGCATGGCGTGATACCGGGCGAACAGGTGTTTTACCCTTGCCATGTGCGTCACCCAACCTATTTCGTAATGTGCCCAGTCCATTAACAACAGCAGAACAGCCACCCAATATTTGTTTAAAAACGTCTTCTGTATGCTGACTTGGTGATAAAGAAAGTTCACCAGCCGTTAGCTTATATAGTTCGTGTAGTTCAATTTTGTTGCTGTCATATGTGATTTTCTTTTCATCCAGTATATGTTTACAAACTGTTTCAAGTAATGTTCTAGCGGCCGTTATTGCTCCTTCCGGGTCAGTTGTGCGTCGCTCCAATGCGCGTTGCCAAGACCCATGCACACCTTCTGAATCGAACTGCTTTAGTACTTGTGATGTGGATTGATCTAGAGGTGCTTTATTTCTTCCTTCCAAAAAATCGAGAATGGGGGTTAATTCTTGCCAGATATACGCTCGGCGCTCCGCATAAGTAGTGTATTTATTTTTAATAAATGGCCAAAATTGATTTAACTCTCTATTTGTTCTTATAAATGACGGAAGAAGTTGTTTGTATTTCGGATTCTCTAATAAATAATTTCTCAGTTCCGCATAATTACTGCTGTTTGCTTGCTGCCCAGTTGAAATGGCAATAAGCATATTTTGCAGTGCCTGAACGCGCTCAATGTCATTTGAAAAATCGTCAATCATAGTAACTATCCTTCAAAAAACTAACGATAAAAATCACGCACCGCTATAAGCGGTCGTGCGGATGGGTTTGTTATGGCTTCCTCCCAGTTTTAACTTGTTTTGAAAGTTTTGGGAGAATATAAATAGTACGCAATACATTCTCTGCGATTTCAAGAGCAGCAACCAGTTCACGCGGCTGGGCGGATGTAATTTCGTGAGCAGCAACATTACCCAAGAATCTATGCGTGTGCAAAATATCTGCCTGGGCTTGCGACAAGACCCCCTTTGTAGCAAGCCCCTTAATTAATTTTTCAAGATTTCCTCCTTCAATTCCTTGTTCTCGGCAAACAGCTTCTATGAGCGCGCGCAGCCCAATTCCTGAAAGAACTGGAAGTTGACCGTTCATTGCCCCAATGACTTCCTTGTAAATAGCCCTTACCTTCGCAGGTAGTTCGTACTCAGCATTTATTGGTTGACGCTCAGAAGCTCCTCGGGGGTATGTTTTCCAAGATGACCCCATATCCCCAGTTTGAGGATCCCAATCATCCTCAGACCAACTTTCTATGGCATACGTGAATGCATCACAACCAGCACACTTAGCAAAATAGTGGTTTTCTCCCCAATGGTAATCATCATGACCAGATGATCCAATTTTCTCCTTGGCAATAATTGTGTGATTGGTGTTTTTCCCGCATTTATGACAGAATGTTTTCATTGAAATGCTCCCTTCTTATATTAGACATAACGACAAGTTCACCGGGCGCGTAAGCGATCGGTGAATTAATTTTGTTGGACTTTTTTATAAAAGTTTTACCCATATACGCGGAACAATCTGTTTCGTGTGTTTCCGTTCGCTCAAGATTTCCTGCCACGTTCGACATGAGCCGGCAAAATAAACAAGAATTGCGCAAGTGCACTAGCAAACTCGATAACTCTAGCTGCATCAGTAGACGTAGGGAGGTCTGCACTTTCATCCGCATGCCGTTGATCATTTGCCTCAAGTCTTATTTCATGTGCCCAGGCAGCCATTTCTTTGGTAATTAGATGATCATTAGCTGCTTTATCTATTCTAGAGTAAAGATTCCCTTCCTTATAACCTTTTTCTTTTAACATTGCATCAACGGCGCTTGCAGTTAACATTACAGCTCCCGCAGGGGCATGTTGACTTGCGATTGCTTGTACTAGAAATACCCGTGCCCGAGATGGAACTGTTTCATCTACTCCTTGTGGAGCTGGCCATATATCTGTAATTGGCATATTACCGTTTTGTGGTGAGCAAACAAGAACTATTGAACCACATGATGAGCAGAGGTATGTTGACCAAAATTTCGTATTTTTCCCAGTGTGATCATTAAATTGTCCTTGCCATTGTTTATTTAATGACGGCTTAGCAATACTGCAATGAGGACAACGATCAAGTGGTAGTTGATTTCCCTGAATCATATAGCTCCCTCGCTAAGAATATTTTACTGCCCAACAATTAATATACGTGACCAGTTATATAACGTTTTGAAACAACATCTGTTCTTTCAATGATATATTTTCTACACGAATATTTATTTAAAATCAAATAGTTATTATTAACGGATTAGATAAAAAGTATTTATTATTATCAGCAAGAGCGTTATATGTATTATCAATGATTATCAGTTTGAAATCAAACATTTTCTTCATTGATGAAATTCTACTGACTGAAGAAGTGCTCGCTGACAACATCTACAACTTTTCAGAAGTGGTCTTTCATCAGAACTGAGGATTAATATTACGAGTATCTGTGTGATAAAATTGTGATAAAATTTACGGCAAAGGATAGAAATGGACAGAATGGATAGAATTAAAGGGAATAAAAAGAATTGACTATTTCGTCTGTTTTTAGTAACTTACGGGAAACCAGACCGTTAATCAAGGGGTTAAGATTTGTTGTTTTTGTGTTTTGGGGGACTTCAAATCCAGTGTGGGGTGCTAGAACCATCCCGGGTGGGTTCGATTCCCATGCACTTCCGCCAATAAAATTAAACCCTTACGAGAATGCCCTTTTCCATTGGGCATTTTTATTTTGCGGAATGCGCAAATTGTAAACATTTTGTAGCTGTAAATATTTTTCTTCCTTCTGAGTGGCATCTTTTAGATCGACTTAATTGATAATGTTATACCGATCAAATATCGACCTTGTTTTATGACCTGAAATTGCCATAGCCACTCTTTCATGAACCCCAAGTGATGAATTGCCAACATTCTCTGTAATAATCTCACAAGATGAAGACAACTCGCAATATGCCACCTCCGATGGATCCCTATCAAAATCATTGGACGCTTGACTTAAGCTTACGTAAAAAATTGCTCGGTGCGGGGCTGGAGAAAACCCAGCCTGTCCGATTAGGCCATTTCCTTAACTTCAGCATATCTGAAACAGCCAACGATGTGATCATTAACCATCCCGACTGACTGCATAAAGGCATAGCATATAGTCGAGCCGACAAATTTGAATCCGTGTTTCTTTAAATCCTTGCTCATCATGTCCGACTGCTCAGTTCGTGCTGGCAGCTCTCTCAATTCCGTCCAGGCGTTCTGCCGGGGGATGTTTTCTACATAACGCCAAAGGAACGAACTAAACGATCCAGTTGTCTGTATGATGTCTAATGTCTTTATGGCATTATTAATAGCCGATTCTATTTTGAGGCGATTACGTACAATGCCTGCGTCCAGAAGTAACCGCTGAATGTCGTCATTGGAATAGGAGGCAATCCTATGTGGATCGAAACCGTGAAAAGCCCGTCGGTAATTCTCCCGCTTTCTGAGAATCGTCAGCCAGCTTAGGCCTGCCTGTGCACCCTCAAGAATCAGCATCTCGAATAGTTGGTGATCATCGTGAACAGGAACACCCCATTCGTTATCGTGATAAGCGACATACAGCGGATCGCTGCTGCACCACTGGCATCTGCACTTCATCTGATTCTCCGGTTCAACAATTTATTATTTATTGCAAGCTCATTATTATGAGTAGAACTTCATTTATCTGCTTTCGTCCAGTATTGAAAGGAAAGCCCTCAGAAGTGCTGTTCGGTATCCGCTATTTCTGGTCAGAATGATCAGATTTCTTCGTAAATCAAGGGCTGTGTGCACTTCCGTAAGCCACTCGTGAGAAAGCTCTCTGGCTACCGCCATTCTGGAAAGACAGCTTACTCCCAATCCCGCTTCCACGGCCTTTTTGATGGCCTCTGTGTGTCCAAGCTCCATGGATATGGTGCAGTTGATGCCTTTCTTCTTCAGCGCGGATTCAAATACCTCTCTTGTTCCTGATCCTTTTTCCCGCATGATCCATTGCGCTTGCCCAAGCATTGCCTTGGTTGCTTTTTTTTGCACCTCCCAGGGGTGGCCTTTGCCGACAATCACAACAAGTTCATCGCCCCGCCATGGTGTTGCTTGAAGCGATCCTGCATGGGAAGGGCCTTCAATAATTCCCAGGTCCAGCTCGCCGGATTCCACGGCATTTTCGATCTGACTGGTATTGCGCACTTGCAGCAGTGACTGGGCACGAGGATAATGCCGCGTAAACTCCCCAACAATCGCAGGGAGGAGATAATTGCCCACCGTCGTGCTGGCGCCCACTTTCAATACTCCTATCGGTTGACCGACGGATTCAACCAGCAACTGCTCTATCGTGCCAACTTGCCGCAGCACCTCCTGTGCCTGAGACAAAATCAGACGCCCCCTGTCGTTTAGCAGCAACCGCCTGCCCCGACGCTCAAAAAGCGGCGCGTCGGCAAATTTCTCCAATTCCGCTATAGCCATGCTGACTGCCGATTGGGTTATAAACAACTGTTCGCCGGCTTTTGTAACATGCCGGCCACTGGCAACCTTTTCGAAGATCTCTAACTGCCTCAAGGTAATTGTCATGCGCATACACTCATAAATAATATTGATGTTATTTATCAAAATATTGAATTTTTATTTATCATTAAAGGGATATAAAGTGCAAACAAATAAAGCAGAATTATACTTGACATACTTTATTTTAAGAGTAGCGTTCAACAATAATGTTGCATTTCTGTTAATGGTTATTTCATCGCTCCTAAACTACTAAATTCGCTTGCAAAGGAGGCAAAATCATGGCGAAATCAGATACTCCACTTCTGGATGAACTGGAAAAGGGGAAGTGGCCAAGCTTCGTGAAAGATATGAAGGAGGCGGCACAAAAAAGTCCCATGGCGGAGGATCTTCTTGGGCAGTTAGAGCTTTCTTATAAAGAAAAAATTGGCCATTGGAAGCATGGGGGGATTGTTGGCGTCAAGGGTTACGGATCCGGCGTTATCGGGCGCTATTCCGATCGTCCCGACCTGTTTCCCAACGTTCAGGCTTTTCATACCATGAGGGTTAATCACCCTACGGGATGGTTTTATAAGACTGACGCCCTGCGAAATTTATGCGATATCTGGGACAAGCACGGCAGCGGTCTTACCAATATGCACGGTTCAACCGGCGACGTCATTCTTCTGGGTATGAAGACGGATCAGCTTCAACCCTGTTTTGATGATCTATCCGCGTCAGGATTTGATCTTGGTGGTTCCGGTTCCGCCCTGCGGACGCCCAGCGCCTGTGTTGGACCGGGACGTTGCGAATGGGCCTGCGTTGACAGTCTTGATATTTGCTACAACCTCACCATGACTTATCAAGGGCAGATGCATAGGCCCATGTTCCCATACAAATTCAAGATAAAAGTATCCGCCTGTCCTAATGACTGCGTGGCTTCTATTGCCCGGTCAGATTTCTCCATCATCGGCACATGGAAGGGGAACATCCGGATTGACCAGAAAGAAGTAACCGCCTATGCCGCATCTGATCTGGACATACAAAAAGAGGTTTGTGACCTCTGCCCAACCAAGTGTATAGAATGGGACGGAAAAGTTTTGAAAATCCAAGATGCGGATTGTAATCGTTGCATGCATTGCATTAACCTTATGCCCAAGGCGCTGCGTCCGGGCAAGGAAAAAGGCGCCACCATTCTTGTCGGCGGCAAAGCGCCTATTGTGCAAGGAGCTCTTCTTTCCTGGGTTATTGTTCCTTTTATCAAACTGGAACCACCCTACACGGAGCTGAAGAACCTTATTGAACGAATTCAGGACTGGTGGGATGAACACGGGAAATCCCGTGAACGGCTGGGCGAACTGATCAATCGGCTGGGTATGCGGGTGTTTCTGAGGGCAGTAGGCCTGCCTGCCGTTCCCCAGATGGTTAAAGCGCCAAGAACCAATCCTTATGTGTTCTTCTGGCCCGAAGAAATTAAAAAGGAGGTGAAGTAAGATGGCAAAAACCGATATCGGCCCCCCTGATTATAAAACTATGCTGCCGCCCGTTATTACAAGGAATTACGGGAAATGGCTTTATCACGAAATTCTCAAACCGGGCGTGCTCATGCACATCGGAGAATCGGGAGAGGCTCTCTACACAGTGCGTGCCGCATCCCCGAGACTTATTTCAACGGATCACATCCGTGAAATATGTGACATAGCGGATAAATATTGTGATGGCTATTTGCGTTTCACCAGCCGCCACAATATCGAATTCCTTTTGGACGATAAGGATAAAGTAGAGCCCCTGATTGCCGAACTTGGCACTCGCAACTATCCGGTTGGCGGCACGGGTCATTCCATTTCTAATATCGTCCACACCCAGGGCTGGGTTCACTGCCACACGCCCGCAACCGATGCCTCCGGGCCCGTCAAAGCCCTCATGGATGAGATCTACGAATATTTTGTCACCTCGACCTTGCCGGCTCATGTCCGGATTGCTCTGGCCTGCTGCCTCAATATGTGCGGCGCGGTTCACTGTTCCGACATCGCCATTTTGGGTATTCACAGGACAGTTCCTAAGACTGATAACAGCCGCGTGCCGAATCTTTGTGAAATTCCTTCCACGATTGCATCCTGCCCGACAGGCGCTATCCGCGGTGACATGAAAAACAAGACCGTCACCGTCAATGATGAGAAGTGCATGTATTGCGGTAACTGCTACACTGTTTGCCCGGCCATGCCGATTGCCGATCCGGAAAACGACGGGATCTCTATCTGGGTTGGGGGCAAAGTCTCCAATGCCCGCAGTGCTCCCAAATTTTCCAAACTGGCGATTCCTTTTCTTCCCAACAACCCGCCGCGTTGGCCGGAAGTTGTGGATGCGGTGAAAAACATCATCGAGGTTTACGCAAGCCACGCCAGAAAGCATGAAAGAGTGGGCGAGTGGATCGAGCGCGTTGGGTGGGAAAGATTTTTCAGCCTGACAAAAATTCCCTTTACGGATAAGCATATCGACGATTTCGATATGGCATCGGAAACATTCCGGACATCAACACAGTTTAAATGGGGGTGAGCATGAGTGAAGATTTAAAGGCCCGAGTTACCGGATTATTTCACGAAAAGTCAAAAGGCGACAAGAAGATGTTTTATATTCGGGATGTTGTTAAGTGGCTTCCTGACGATGATCGTCATGACGTTCAGAAAGCCGTGCAAGCCCTTTTGGATGAAGAGACTCTGCAATACTGGTCTAGCGGCAGTTCGACTTATGTAATGCTGAAGGAATTTTTTCCCAAGGAATAGTGGCGATGGTAAAGATCGGGAAGACATCATGAATCAGCCTTGTCCTCGTCTGATCATCGCCGCCCTCAGGGGCGGGGCGGGTAAAACGATAATATCCGTCGCTCTGGCCAGTGCCCTAAAGAGGCGGGGAATTGCCGTTACCCCCTTTAAAAAGGGACCGGATTACATCGACGCTGCCTGGCTAAGTCAAGCAGCGTCCTGTTCCTGCCATAATCTGGATACTTTTTTAATGGGTACCCAGCAGGTTGCTCGTTCTTTTTCACGCCATGCGCTGGCAGGCCGCATAGCTCTGATTGAAGGAAACCGCGGTCTCTACGATGGTGTCAACGCCGCAGGAGAATTCAGTACGGCGGAACTGGCCAAACTTCTTCATGCGCCCGTAGTTCTGGTTGTTGATTGTGACAAGATCACACGGACGGTGGCGGCTCTGGTTCTAGGGTGCTGTCACCTTGATTCCGCCGTGGATATTCGGGGTGTGATTCTCAACAAGGTAAGTAGCAACCGCCATGCACGGGTGGTCAAACAATCCATTGAAGACTACTGCCACCTTCCGGTTTTCGGGACAGTACCGAGGTTGAAAGAGCTTAAGTTTACGGAACGGCAATTGGGTTTGATTCCACCCCAGGAGCACGGCTCTCTGGACGAGGCATTAAGCCAGGCCGCAAAAATCGCAGAAGAATGTCTGGATATCGATGGGCTTATCCGGGTCGCGAGAGGCTCGACGCCCTGGCAGATGGAGAATTTTTCAAGTGCCGTCCATCCGAACAATGTTGTTTCAGAGCCGGTGACAATAGGTATTATACGGGATGTCGCCTTTCAGTTTTATTACGAAGAAAATATCGAAGCCCTGATCGATGGCGGCGCAAAAATTGTGCAGATAAGCGCTCTTGATGAAAAAATCCTGCCACCTGTGGATGCCTTATACATCGGCGGTGGTTTTCCCGAAACGCAGGCAAAGCAGCTCGCTGATAATGAAGAGTTCCGATCTTCGTTGCGTAAGGCGGCAGAGGAAGGGCTGCCGATCTATGCCGAATGCGGAGGCTTTATGTATCTGGGTGAATCTCTGACCATCGGTGATCAGCACTACCCGATGGTCGGCGCGTTACCGGTTGCCTTTGAAATGGAAAAGCGGCCGCAGGGTCATGGATATACGACTTTGGTTGTGGACAGGGAAAATCCTTTTTTCCCCATCGGCACCAGTCTAAACGGTCATGAATTTCATTACGGCAGGATCCTTTCCCGGAAGAACGAAGAGGAAGTTTATACCGCCTGTCATGTTCTGCGGGGAACGGGAATGGGGAAGGAAAGAGACGGCATGGTCAGGAAAAATATACTAGCCGGCTTCACCCATCTGCACGCTCTGGGAACACCCGAGTGGGAGAATGCTCTCATCGCAGCGGGCAGGAGGTATCGAAGTAAGAGGCAGTTTGTCCCCCGTTGAAAAAGGGGGGAACAAAGGAAAACAAAACATAAAATAATTAAATAAATATGAATTATAGAAGGAGGTTTATTAGAAATGTCACAAATTGAATTAGCCGGAAAAACGTATGAAGTGGATGAAGACGGATTTCTGCAGGAACTGGACAAATGGAACGAAGAGTTCGCCCAGGCTTATGCTCACAGCGAAGACATCGAAGGAACTTTGACTGAAGAACATTGGAAGATTATCAACTACCTGCGGAACTACTTTCAGCAGTTTGGCATAGCGCCAATGATAAGGAAGATATGTAAAGACTGTGGTGTTGATATGACGAAGCTCTATGAGCTCTTTCCTACCGGACCGGCCAAGGGCGCCTGCAAGCTTGCGGGACTTTCAAAACCGACAGGTTGTGTGTGATGGCATCTTGCTTTCTTCGGCTAACTTTGTTGGCATCGTCGTCGGTGTCCTCAGCGTATACACAATACGCTTCCGGCACCTCCTCCTTGCCGCAGCTAGCGCAGGATAATTCGGCTTGCCAATTTCAATGCACTTCGTTTTTGAAATTGGAGCCTCATTGCCGCCTCGTTATCCTTTGAAAGCAAAATGCCATGAAAAGATAAAAAAAAGAGGATGAAATGGGAACTCTGATTATAGCATTGACCTACGTGGCGTATGTTGTCATCGTTGCGGTCTACACGGTTAAGGTAGTAGGCTGGTTGCGGCTGCCGCCCCACATTCGATGGGATCTCTATCCAGTGATCCATGAGGAGCATTACCGATACGGTGGTTCCTACTACGAACAGCAGGAATGGTGGACTAAGCCTCGTCCGAAGCGTCATTTGCGCAGCCTCTGGTATTCGCTGAAGGACAACTTTTACATGGGCGAGTACTTCAAGAAGAATCCTCTCTACTGGCTGTTTCTTCTACCGTGGCATCTGGGATTCATCTTTATTATTGCGTTCCATATCCTCTGCTTCTTTGCGGCTGTAGGCATGGTCGGCGGGTTGGAGATTGGATCTGCTTCAGCAAGCCTTGCGGGTAAGTCGTTTTATTACATACTGCTTGCCACCGGCGGATTCGCCTTTATCACCGGAACTTTTGGCAGTATAGGCATGATATTCATCCGCCTGGCTGACGGTTCTTTAAGAATCTATTCCATGCCGATGAATTTTTTTAATTATCTCTTCTTTCTGATTGTCTACGGCAGCGGACTTTTCGCCTGGCTTCTACTGGATCCCACCCTGGTTGAATACCGGGCCTACTGGCTGGGATTGATCACTTTGTCACCGCCTATGCTACACCCGATGACGGTACTGCATATAATCCTGTTCGATATTTTTCTTATCTATCTTCCCTTTACCCGTTCCACGCACTACATCACGCGAATTCTGGCCTACTTCTTCATCCGCTGGGATGACGAACCGAATCAGCGCGGCAGCAAGTTGGAAGGACAGATCAACAAACTCCTGGCTCAGCAGATCTCCTGGGAAGCACCTCATATAGCAACCGGAAAGACCTGGGTTGAGGTGGCAACAGAACCGGGATTTCCCGATACAAAAAAGGACAGCAAATGAAGAAGCTTGCCAATATTCAAGATTTTAGCCGCGAAGGTGGGCAGGTAGCCCAGATCGATCCCGCAGAGCTGATGCCTCTGCCGCCGCCTTACGACAAGATGGAAAAACCTCCAATTCGTCAGCTCACAGACGAGCAGCGCAAAAGGATGGATGCCTCCCTTGACGGTGTTGTTGCCATCGGCCTTACCCCACCTGCAACTCCGGAAGAGGAAAAGGCTTTCATCGAGAAATTTCTTGCGGGCCTCGAAAAGCTATTCACGGTGGAAAACAACTGGACATTTCTCCAACCGCTTATCCACACGCTTGATTACTGTGTGAAGTGCCAGATTTGCTCTGATGCCTGCCCGACGTACCAGGCCAGTGGCCGTCAGGAGATCTATCGCCCCACGATGCGGCCGGAGATCCTCCGTCGAATCATCAGCAAGTATATCAAGAAGGAAAACTTCATTTTAAGAAAGTTCAAGGCCAGCGATATCGACCTTAACTGGCAGACTCTGGCACGCCTTGCAGAGCTTGCCTACCGTTGCACTCTGTGCCGGCGTTGCGCTCAAGTCTGTCTGCTCGGATGCGACAATGCGCTAATCAGCAGGGAGATACGAAAGATATTCAGCCAACAGATGGGAATAGCGCCCAGAGAGATACATGAAAAAGGTTCCGTTCAGCAACTCAAGGTAGGATCTTCCACGGGGATGACCCCCGCGGCGCTGAAAAATGTTATTGAGTTTATTGAAGAGGAAATAGAGGAGAAAACCGAACGGAAGATTAAGATTCCTGTGGATAAAAAAGGAGCGGATATGCTGCTTATCCACAACGCCGGTGAATTTCTGGCCTGGCCGGAAAATCTGGAAGCCTTTGCCATTATTCTCGATGCCGCCGGTGTTGACTGGACCCTCTCCACCGAAATTGCCGGTTATGACTCCGTCAATTATGGTGTGTGGTATGACGATTTCCAGTTTGCGCGTGTCGCTATTCGCCAGTCCCAGGCGGCAAAAAAGCTTGGCGTTCGGAAGATTTCTCTGGGAGAATGCGGTCATGCTCACAAGGCCGGGATTGTTATTGCTGATCGGGTTCTCACAGGTGATCTCAACATCCCACGGGAAAGCATTCTTCCTCTTTTGGAAGATATAGTTCTAAGCGGAAAGATTAAGCTTGATCCCAATAAAAATAATTTTCCAGTCACACTTCATGACCCGTGCAACATGGTCCGGCTGATGGGTATTGTCGAACCGCAGAGGCGGATACTAAAAAAAATATGCCCACAGTTTAGGGAAATGACACCTCATGGTGTGGAAAATTATTGCTGCGGCGGTGGGAGCGGTTTCGCTATTACGCAGTCAACGAACTTTCCCGACTGGCGCTCCGCCGTTTCGGGCAGAATGAAGATGAAACAGATCCTCGATGCCTTTCAGGATGTTCCCGGGCCGGAGATCAAAAAGTATGTCTGCGCACCCTGTTCCAACTGCAAGGGGCAATTCCGCGACATGTTCGAATACTATGGCGTTTGGAAAAAATCAGGGATACTCTACGGTGGGCTGGTGGAGTTGATCGTCAACGCCATGGTTGATCTCAAGAAACCTTTCATCCAGTGGGAGTGGCATTGATTCCTATGAAAAGCATCGGACTAGCAATCATCGCCATCGTTATACTAATCGCTATATCAGTTTTGGCGTCTGCAAAGGGGTGGCACTTTTTTCTGACAATATTGCCTTACGCCGCCTTTATAATCTTTCTTGCCGGTTTTATTTACCGCGTCGTCAAATGGTGGATAACCCCCGTTCCCTTCCGCATTCCGACAACTTGTGGGCAACAGAAGTCTCTTCCCTGGATCGAGAACAACCCCGTGGAAAACCCCGCGGGACTTGCCGGGGTGATCATGCGAATGGCTCAGGAAGTTTTCCTGTTCAGGTCACTTTTTAGAAATACAGACGTAGAGATTATCAACGGCAGGCCCGTTTATGGCAGCGCCAAATGGCTGTGGTTCTTCGGCCTTCTATTTCACTGGTCACTTTTGATCATTGTTCTGAGACATCTGCGATTTTTTGTCGAACCGATCGCGTCTTGGATCAGTGCTCTTTCCGCACTCGACGGATTCTTTGAGATCGGCATCCCGACACTATATCTGAGTGATGCCGCCGTCCTTGCCGGACTGACGTTTCTGTTCTTGCGCCGGGTTGTATTACCGCGGGTACGTTACATCTCCTTATTCACAGATTATTTTTCACTGCTGTTGATTGTGGCAGTGGTGAGCACTGGTCTTCTGATGAGGCACTTTTTCCCCACCGATTTAAATGAAGTAAAAAACGTTGCTCTGGGGTGGATAACACTAACGCCTGTTGTCCCTCAAGCGGTCAGCGTTGTTTTTTACATGCACCTGTGCTTCGTCTGCACCCTTCTGGCCTGGTTTCCCGCAAGCAAGCTCATGCACGCAGGCGGAGTCTTTATGAGCCCAACCCGCAACCTCGCCAGCAACAACAGGATGAAGCGGCATATTAATTCCTGGAACGCACCAGTCAAAGTTCATACCTACGAGGAATATGAAGACGAGTTTAGAGACAAAATGAAGGCCGCAGGACTGCCTGTGGATAAGGAGTAGTCGTGTCATTTGCCAAGATACCTAAATCAGATCAGTTAATTTCAATCAGCTATGCGCCGCCGAAGAGGGCATGGATGGAGACACCTGTCGATTTCCGCCCGGGAACATGGAGTTACAGCGGTGTTGCCAAAAACCTGACCTATCTGGATCTGCCCAACCCGCGCGCATGGCAACCTGCAGATGTGGATTGGAAGCTGCCGGAAAATTGGCAGGCCATTATTCTGGAAGGCATGAAAGAGCGCCTGGAAAAATATCGCTCCTTCAGACTGTTTATGGATGTTTGTGTTCGCTGCGGTGCCTGCGCGGATAAGTGCCATTTCTATATCGGTTCCGGCGATCCGAAGAATATGCCTGTCCTGCGTGCCGAATTGCTGCGCTCCGTCTATCGCCGCTATTTTACGACAACGGGCAGACTTTTCGGCAAACTTGCAGGCGCTCGTGATCTCACCATTGACGTTCTCAAAGAATGGTTCTATTATTTCTATCAGTGTACGGAGTGCCGCCGCTGTTCCGCTTTCTGTCCCTTCGGCATCGACCAGGCCGAGATTACTATGATTGGCCGTGAACTTTTAAATCTTGTCGGATGTAATATAAACTGGGTCATCGAGCCAGCTGCAAACTGTTTTCGGACGGGCAACCACTTGGGGATTCAGCCCGGCGGCATCAAGGACATGCTCGAATTTCTGGCCGACGATATCGAAGACCGGACAGGGGTTCGTGTGGAAGTCCCAATCAACAAAAAAGGCGCTGATATTCTTTTTGTCACGCCCTCGGGCGATTACTTTGCCGATCCGGGAACCTACACCTGCATGGGATACCTGATGCTTTTCCACGAAATCGGTCTTAATTATACCTTCAGCACCTACGCCTCTGAAGGGGGTAACTTCGGCCTCTTTACCTCCCACGAAATGGTCAAGCGACTCAACGCCAAGATTTATGCCGAAGCAAAACGCCTCGGCGTTAAGTGGATTCTCGGTGGCGAATGTGGTCACATGTGGCGGGTTATCCATCAGTATATGGACACGATGAACGGCCCTGCGGAATATCTTTCAGAACCTGTCTCTCCGATTACGGGCACACGTTTTGAAAACGCCAAATCCACGAAGATGGTCCACATTGCCGAGTTCACCGCCGATCTGATCCAGAAAGGGAAATTGAAACTTGACCCCAGGCGAAATGATCATTTGAAGCTTACCTATCACGATTCCTGCAATCCAGCCCGGGCCATGGGGCTTTTGGAAGAGCCACGCTATATCATCCAAAATGCCTGCAACCATTTTTTTGAGATGGCCGAAGACACCATCCGTGAAAAAACCCTTTGCTGCGGCGCCGGTGCCGGTTTGGGAAACGATGAAAATATGGAGACGCGTATGCGGGGTGGGATGCCTCGTGCGATGGCTGTTAAACAGGTAAAGGAAAAACATGATGTGAACCGTCTGGCCTGCATCTGTGCAATCGACAGATCGACTCTGACATCGCTTATGGATTACTGGTTGCCGGGGGTGAAGGTCATGGGGGTACATGAGCTTCTGGCCAACGCCCTGATCATGAAGGGTGAGAAAGAACGAACAACTGATCTTCGCGGAGAATCTTTTATAATATGAAATTAAGTAATTTAGGAAAGATAGCTGCCGGAATATTGATCTTTGTAGTTTTGATCACTTTTCTTTTTTGGTATGGCAAGGGGAAAACATTCCCGCAGCTTGCGCTAAGCTTGGACACGCCTGCGATTGCTCAATTAAAAGATAAACGCTGTGTGGAAGACACGAAGTTTATGCGCGCAAACCACATGAAGCTTCTTGTTACCTGGCGTGAGGCAGCTGTACGCAATGGGAATCGTCTCTACAGCGCAACGGACGGTCGTATTTTTGAGGCGAGGCTTTCCGGTACCTGCCTTAAATGCCACAGCAACAAGCAGCAGTTCTGTGACCGTTGCCACAACTACGTGGGAGCAAAACCAAATTGCTTCAGTTGCCACATCATTCCCGCAGAGGTGAGAAAATGACGCCGAGTCGTAGAGATTTTCTGAAAATTGCCGGTATATCAACACTTTCTCTGGTTGCTCCGACGATCATCAGCCCGGTTTGGGCAAAAGAGAAATTAACTGTTCCCGGCGGCAAATTCCTTACGGCCAAGCGCTGGGGCATGGCAATCGATGCCTCAAAATGCCCCGTCGGCTGCGTGGATTGCATCACCGCCTGCCATGGGGAGCACAACGTTCCCGACATCGGCAACCCCAAGGATGAGGTCAAATGGATCTGGCAGGAAAAGTTTCCCGCTGTCTTCCCCCATGAGAGTCACCCTTATCTTCGGGAGTCCCAAGCGCAGCTGAAACTGCCGGTTATGTGCAACCAGTGCGCGAACCCTCCCTGTGTCCGTGTATGCCCGACCAAATCTACGTTTCAGCGGCAAGACGGCATCGTGATGATGGACTATCACCGTTGCATCGGTTGCCGTTTATGTATGGCCGCCTGTCCCTACGGCGCCAGAAGCATGAATTATCGTGATCCCCTGCCATTCATTGCGAAATTAAATCCGGACTTCCCGACACGGACCAAAGGTGTTGTGGAGAAATGTAACTTCTGTGAGGAAAGACTGGTCCGGGGACTACAGCCCGCCTGTGTAGAGGCCTGCAGAGAGAAAGCGCTGATATTTGGAGATATGGAAAATCCCCGATCAGAAATCAGGCTGCTTATCGAAAACCGTTTTAACCTGCGGCGAAGAGCGAATCTGGGAACTCAACCGCAGATTTATTATATTGTATGAGGACATTATGCTGGAAAAAGCACTAAAAGGCAGCCGTGGATACTGGATCTGGATTATTTTTTTACTGACCGTTGTTACGCTCGGGTTTTTCTTCTATCTTCGCCAATTGGATTATGGTTTAGGTATCACGGGAATGAGCCGCGATGTCTCGTGGGGCATGTACATCGCCCAGTTCACGTTCCTTGTCGGAATCGCGGCATCAGCTGTCATGCTGGTTTTGCCATATTATCTCCACGACTACAAGGCCTTCGGCAAGATCACGATCTTAGGTGAATTCCTGGCCGTTTCCGCCGTCATCATGTGCGTGCTCTTTATTTTCGTCGATCTCGGCCAACCCTCACGAGTTCTGAATGTCCTGCTCTATCCTGCGCCAACTTCCATTCTTTTCTGGGACATGATCGTCCTCTCCGGCTATCTCCTGATCAATATTGTTACCGGCTGGGTCGTCCTTTCCTGCGATCGCAAAGAGATACCGCCGCCTGGCTGGGTAAAGCCACTGATCTACCTTTCTATCCCGTGGGCGATAAGTATCCATACCGTTACAGCCTTTATTTATGCCGGTCTTCCGGGCAGGGGTTTCTGGCTGACGGCAATTATGGCTCCCCGCTTTCTTGCCTCCGCCTTCGCTTCCGGTCCGGCTTTGCTGATCATCCTGTGCCTGATCTTGAAGTGTTACGGGCGATTTGACGCGGGCGTAAAAGCGGTACAAACTCTGGCTAAGATTGTGGCTTATGCCCTGGCAGCGAGTATCTTCTTTGTTCTCATGGAATTGTTCACTGCCTTTTACAGTCAGATTCCGGAACACGCCCGGCACTTTAGCTATCTGTTTGTCGGGCTGGATGGTCACACAAAGCTCGTTTGCTGGATGTGGACATCCGCTGTGCTTGCCTTTGCCGCACTGGGTATCTTGATAATTCCACGGCTCCGCAGCAACGATGGATGGCTTGTCGTCGCCTGTGTTTTTGTGTTTGTTTCTCTCTGGATTGAGAAGGGATTAGGTCTGGTTGTGACCGGGTTCATCCCCTCACCTCTGGAAAAAATTACCGAGTACGTTCCAACCGTTTCGGAAATTGTCATCACTCTTGGTATCTGGGCGGTCGGATTGCTTATTCTGACAATTCTTTTCCGGATTTTTGTCGCCGTGAGGGAAAATGAATAGTGTTCCTTCCTAAAGGAGCGTATTGTATATAAAACAATTGAACATTAAATAAAACGGAGGTTTTAAAATGAAAAAAGTAAAAATGACACCCAGCGAGGCAATTGTCGAAACCCTGTTGGCTGAAGGCGTGGATCATGTGAGCGGCATTGTCGGTTCCGCTTTTATGGATATGCTTGATCTTTTTCCCGCGGCGGGAATCAAATTCATTCCTGTTCGCCATGAGCAGAGCGCGGGCCACATGGAAGATGCTTACTCCCGGATATCGGGCAGATGCGGCGTGATCGTGGGCCAAAACGGACCCGGGATCACCAATATGGTCACCTCTGTAGCGGCAGCAAATATGGGGCATACGCCACTGGTGATTATTTCACCATCGGCAGGTACTCCCACCATCGGCTGGGACGGCTTTCAGGAATGCGATCAGATGTCCGTCTTTAAGTCTATCACCAAAGCTGTCGTTCGCGTGCCGCATCCCAAAAGGGCAGCCGATTGCCTGCGCACGGCTTTCCGCATTGCCTATGCCGACCGGGGCGCAGTCCTTTATGATATTCCCCGGGATTATTTTTACGGGGAAATAGAAGAGACCATACTGAATCCATCACAATACCGGGTGGATGCCAGAGGATGCGGATCACAGGCGCAACTGGACCGGGCAGCCGAACTTCTTTCCAAGGCTAAAAATCCTGTTATTGTCTCCGGCCGTGGCGCGGTTGATGCCGACGCCCTCGATATTGTCAAAGCCATAGCCGAACACCTGACTGCGCCTGTAGCCGTTACCTATCTGCACAATGACGCTTTTTACGGGAATCATCCTTTATCAATAGGCCCCATCGGCTACATGGGTTCCAAGGCAGCAATGAAGACTCTGGCACAGGCCGATGTCATGCTAGCCATCGGTACACGCCTCTCCGTCTTCGGCACTCTGCCCCAATACGATATCAATTACTTTCCGGAGAATGCCAAGATTATTCAGATTGACATCAACCCCAAACACATTGCCCGCACCCACCCCATCGAGGTGGGTATTATCGGTGATGCCAAAGACGCGACAGTTGAAATCCTGAAGCGTCTCAAGGCAATGGAGGGCAACCGCAAGCCTGATGCCAGGCGCATGGAGGCTGTGGCTAAAGAAAAACAGATTTGGGAAAAGGAAATCATCGATTTAGCCATGGTTGACGGTAATCCCATCAATCCCAGGCGTGTCCTTCTAGAAATATCCAAGGCTTTGCCGGAAGACGCAATTGTCACAACCGATATTGGTAATGTCGCCTCGACGGCCAACAGTTACCTCAAGTTCAACCAGGCACGTAAGCATATTGCCGCTCTGACCTTTGGCAACACAGGGTTTGCCTATCCCGCGGCACTTGGTGCCCAGATCGCCCGCCCCGATGCGCCTGTTATCGCAATCGTCGGCGATGGCGCCTGGGGGATGAGTCTTCACGAAGTCAGTACTGCTGTGGAGCATAACCTGCCTGTTGTAGCCTGTGTCTTCAGAAATATGTGGTGGGGCGCGGAGGCAAAAAACCAGGTGGACTTCTATAACAATCGCTTCGTCGGCGTCGATATCCCAACGCCAGCAAGCTTTGTGCCTGTTGCGAAGGCAATGGGGGCAAACGGCGTCCAGGTAAGCCGCCCCGAAGACATCAGAGAGGCCTTCGATGCCTGCCTGAAAAGCCGCAAGCCTACCGTGCTGGAATTTCTGGTGGACGGCAAACAGTTGGCTCCACCGTTTAGGAAAGACGCATTGGCTCTGCCGACGCGCTTTTTGCCCAAGTATGCCCATCTGGACCATCACAACTGGTACAAAGGAGGGATCGATGATTTATAAAGATTTGAAAGGAAAAACAGCTATTGTAACGGGGTCGGGTAAAAAGACCGGCATTGGTTACGGGATTGCGGAAAGACTCGCTTCCTGTGGTTGCAATGTCATTATCGCCGATTTAGGAAAAGCTCCATCGCCAAGCGAGCCTTTGAAAACGGCGACGAGCGAAGAAATGGATGCCATCGCCGCCGAACTGGCAAAAACATATAATGTTAAGACATTGTCTGTGGGCGTGGATGTCACCGACAATAATGCAATAGGCGCGATGTTGGAAAAAATCAAAGGATCTTTCGATCACATTGATATTCTTTGTAACAATGCCGGCGCTTCTTTTGGTGTTCCGAATACTGTCCTGAGTTATGACGAAGCAGCCTGGATCAAAACTATCGAGGTGAATCTGTTTTCCGTCTTTCGCCTCTCGCGGGCTGTCATTCCCCTGATGGCGGGAAAACCAGCAACAATCATCAACACAGCGTCCCGTGCAGGAAAGGTACCGCCAATATTCAATAGCGCCTACGCCGTAGCCAAGGCCGGAGTGATCATGCTTACCAAAACCATGGCCAAAGAGTTGGGCGGCAGCGGCATTAGGGTTAATGCGATTTGCCCCGGACAAATCGCCACGGATCTGGAAAAGTGGCGTTTCGGGCTGGAGGCGTCATTTTTCGGCACGACGATTGAGGAGCGCGAAAAAGAGATGTGCAAGACCATTCCCCTGGGATATATCGGGCTTCCCGGTGATGCCGCCGATCTGGCCGTCTTTCTGGCATCTGATGCCTCGCGGTATATTACCGGGCAGGCCATCAATCTCGACGGCGGTCAGTGCATGGAATTATAATAGCTACTGAGTATAACGATAAAAAATATAGTTTGAGGAGGATATCTTATGAGTAAAATTATTGGAGGTCAGCTTGTCGCAGAAGCCTTGATCGATCGTGGTGTAGATTACATTTTTACCCTCAGCGGCGGGCATATTACACCCATTTACCAGTTTTTGGAAAATTCAAAAATTACCATGTTTGACACTCGCCATGAACAAGCGGCAGTCTTCATGGCGGAAGCCTGGGCCAGGATGAACCGCAAGCCTGCGGTGGCGATGGTCACGGCCGGGCCGGGCTTTACCAATGCCCTTTCCGGTATCGCCAGCGCCAGATTATCCAATGCTCCGGTAATTCTGATTTCCGGCTGCGTGGGGCTGGAGACCGCCGAGAAGCTGGACCTTCAGGATATGACCCAGCTTCCCGTTATCGAGCCCATGGTCAAAAAGGCATTGGTCTGCCACATTCCGGAGAGAATTCCTGAATTCATTGATATGGCTTTCCGGGTGGCCATGAGCGGCAGGCCGGGGCCTGTATATCTGGAGCTTCCCTGTGATGTCCTTAATGCTACCATTGATCCGGCCAAGGTTAAAAAGATTTCCACCACGCTTACTTCCAAGCCGGTTGACCGGGAAAATACCCGCAAGGTTGCCGATCTGCTGATGGCGGCAAAAAACCCTGTGGTCATTGGCGGAAGCGGTATCTGGTACGCGGACGCGGGAAAAGAGTTTGTCGAATTTGTAGAAAAAGTGGGGATGCCGGCATTTACCGCTGGTGCTGGAAGGGGCGTGCTATCTGATACCCATCCTCTGTGTTTTGAATCATCTCTGGCCATTCGGCCGGGTGGGGCAATGCTTGCCCTAATGAGTTGTGATCTGGTGCTTTTCCTGGGCGGCAGGCTCAGCCTGTTCTATATCTTCGGAGAAATATTTCCGGCGACCGCAAAATTCGTCCAGGTCGATATTGCGCCCGACGAGATCGGACGAAACCGCACAATTGATCTCGGGATCGTCAGTGATACCAAGGCATTCCTGAAGGAACTCAATAGCATTCTGGATGAAAAAGCAATCGGTGCGACCCTGAAGAAACAATACTCACCCTGGGTAGAAACTGTCCGTAAGGCGGACAAAGATGGCAAAGACCAGGCCAAGGCTATGTGGGAGTGCAATACTCTGCCCATACATCCGATGCGGCTTGCCAAAGAGGTCAACGATTTTATGAATCGGGAAGATGACATTGTGGTTGCCGATGGCGGCGATACCTCTACTTGGATGGGCATGACCAGAACAGTCAAGAAAGGCGGCACTTACCTGGACTACGGTCTCTACGGCTGCCTGGCGGTGGGGCTTCCCTATGCTATCGCGGCAAAGCTGAAGCATCCGGATAAACGCGTTCTGGCTATCATGGGGGACGGTTCTACCGGTTTTAATTTTATGGAATACCATACCGCCATCCGTAAGAAAATTCCCATCGTTGTAGTCATCGGTAACGATCAGGCGTGGGGAATGATCATGCACAGCCAGACGCTTCGCCTTGGTCATCACATTCCGAATGGAACAGAACTGGGCTGGGTGGATTATCATAAGATGGTGGAAGCGCTTGGCGGCTTTGGTATCTGTGTGGAAAAACCGGAGGATATTAAGCCTGCCTTGGAAGCGGCCTTTGCTTCCGGAAAGACGGCCTGTGTAAATGTTAAGGTTGATCCGGCGATAATCAGCCCGGGCAGCGTGGCACTGGCCAATCTTGGTGGATACAAGAGTTGATGCATCACGGCTTTCGGAATTGGAGTTTCACAATAACCATTACAATTCGATAAGGAGGGTCCCATGAATAACGTAGCCGCACCAAAGGAATACAAGCTGTCCAAACTTAACACGTATTATATCTTCACTCTCTTATTTTTGTTGTATTTTTTCGATTATGTCGATCGGATGATCGTGACATCCCTGATGCCTTACATTAAACTGGAATATGGACTTACGGACACCCAATCCGGTCTGCTCGTGTCGGTAGTGTACTGGTCCATCGTCGCTTTTGTGCTTCCTGTTTCGATACTGGTGGACCGCTGGAGCCGCAAAAAGACCATCGGCATCATGGCCCTGCTCTGGAGCATGGCCACGCTGGCTTGCGCTTTCACCAAAACCTTCCCCCAGCTGCTTATGACCCGGTCTGCTATCGGCATTGGTGAGGCCGGATATGCCCCCGCCGGCACAGCTATGCTCTCTGGTCTGTTTCCTCCGGAAAAACGTTCCCGCATGATGGGACTTTGGAATATGTCTATTCCCCTTGGTATCGCTGTCGGCATCGGTGTCGGTGGATTCGTGGCCCAGCATTGGGGCTGGCGGCACGCCTTTGGGCTGGTGGCCATTCCCGGCGCATTGATAGCTATCCTCTTTTTCTTCGTTAAAGATTATAAAACAGTAGATCTTGTTCAAACCGTGGAATCCTCTAAGGTTAAGATGAGAAAGATGGATATCTTTCGCTCGTTTATCCGCACCCCATCCCTGATTTTTACCTATCTCGGGTTTATCGGGTGCGTCTTTACTAACAATGCCATCACCACCTGGCTTCCTACCTATTATCACCGTTTGGAAGGCGTACCTTTGGGTGAGGCAGGCATGAAAACCGGTGGTATACTAATGCTGGCTGTCATCGGCCTTCCCCTGGGGGGATGGTTGGCCGATGTGTGGTTTAAGAAGCGGCCAAGTTCACGACTGCTATTTCCCGCGATTATGGTAGCCTTGAGTTCAATCGTTGTGTTTGTCGCTTTTTCTTTTCTTGAAGGAAAGGCACAATATATGGCGCTTCTTCTATATGGGATATTGGGCGTAGGGTTTGTCGCGGCGGCCATCACCGCCACCCAGGAGACTGTCCATGCCGGGCTTCGGGCAATCTCCTACTCCGTCTGCGTCATTGTGCAGAATATCCTGGGGGCTTCTTTGGGTCCGATTGTGGTCGGGGCATTTTCCGATGCCTATGGCATCAAAGTGGCGATGACGATTTTGCCCATTTTCCTCGCAGCATCGGCCTTGCTGTTTTTTGCCGGGTCCTTCTTTTACGAAAAAGATCTGAAAAAGGTGGAAAAGGTGACCTTGGAATGTGAGGCGTGACAAGGAGTAAATTATGAAAGCTGTTGTATTTCGAAAAGGCAGAGGGTTGGTCTATGAGGAGGTTCCCGATTACAGGCTGGCGGCAGACGAAGTGTTGGTCAGGGTAGCCAATACGGGCTTTTGTGGTTCTGATCATTCGCTGGTCGCAGGCGGGCTTGTAGCCGATGGCTATATTCTGGGTCATGAGATCAGCGCCGTTGTGGTCGAGCAAGGCTCAGCCGCCAAATGCCTTCCTGTGGGCACGAAAGTATGTATTCGTCCCACTTACTGCGGCGATTGTGCCAATTGCCTGGCAGGCAAACCCCATCTCTGCCGAGTTTCAAGACGAACCGCGGGAATCGGCGACTTACCCGGTGGCTTTGCCGAATACGTCAAAGTCTTTCCGCAGATGCTTATTCCTATTCCCGCAGGAGTAGATTCCCGCAATGCCGCTCTGGCGGAGACCTTTGCCTCTGCCTTACATGCAATTAATTGCACGGGAGACAAGGCAAGTTCCGCCCTGGTTATGGGAGGCGGCCCTATCGGTCTTAGTGCCATCAGAATCCTCAAAATTCTTGGCTACGGCCCAATTGTGCTTTTTGAGCCGGTAAAGACAAAAAGAGATATCGCCCTGGGCTACGGAGCCGACCATGTATTCGATCCGAACCAAAACGATTTATCTCAGCGCGTTATGGCGATTGTTCCTGGTGGGTTTGACAAAGCTTTTGAATGTTCCGGGGTAAAGGCCAATGTCGGGCGCGCTATCACTTTGGCTGCCGATGGCGCACAGGTGTGCATTGTGAGCGTCATGTTCTCACCTCTCACAATTGCCGAGCCCTATCTAATTAACTTCAAGGAAGTCCGTCTGACGGCTTCCATCTCCAATACCCATGAGGAGAACATTCAGTGTTTGAATTGGATGGCGGAAGGAATTCTTGACGGACGACCGCTTATCTCCGATGATGAACCCCTGGAGCGCTTGCCTGCCGTTTATCGGGAGAGAATTGACACGGGGCAGGCGGTGAAAGTGATGCTGCAAATTGGTGAGGAATTCTAATGAGACCCAAATTTCAGAAGCGAAGTGCACTGAAATTTGATGGTCGAATTATCCCCGAGGCGAAGCCGAGCGGGATTAGAAATGACATCATTGTTTAGCTGTTATTGAAAGAACATGCTAGCGTGGAGGAATAAAGGCAAACCACGGCTTCTGTCTCTTAAAAGGGCACAAGGCGGCCTGGCAATAGCGAATAGGATCTTCGATGGGGATTTTGATTTTCGGGGAAGAACCTTCCCGATGATTCCTGACCCACGCTTCGGCTTCGACCTCCGTATCCACAAAGCCTGCACTGTAGGTTGTCTTTCCGCGGCAGTGGACAAAGCCATAGATAAGTTCAAATTGTTCATTCATATTCAGCAACTCATGGTGGTGTAGGGAAGACAGTTCCTCTCCGGCGTTTACGCGCATTTTCATCTCGCTTGCCGGCCAACGCCTCGCCATGATCGGTGTCCCTATGTGTATAATCCGATCCAAACTTCTGCTCTGAAACAATCTGTGTTTCTTGCTTTTCTAAGCTCATATCTACACTATTTGTCATTAAAAAGTAATACCCGTAATCTCTTTTTCTTCGACGGCCACAACAGGTGGGCATCTGATTACAGATGTCAAATGGAATTTTTTGTGCTTTAATATCATATGTGATAAATTACAAAATATTTCGAAGACCCAAACGAGGTGAATAGGGTATGAAAATAGATGATTTTTTAAAGATCAGGTGGGAAGAGGGCGATCAGCCCCTTATTGAGCCGCCGTTTTTTTCCCCGGTTATTGCCGACCCGAGCTTCCTGTTTCCTGAGGAAAGCCCCAATGGAGCATGGACTCTGTATGCCCATTCGGCCTGGGGTCTGCATGAATACACGTCGGTTGACGGGAAATGCTGGATAGACCGCGGCCTGATGATACGCAACGCGATGCGGCCATTTCTACGGCGCATGCGGAATGGCAATTACGTGTTATTGTATGAAAAATATAAACCCTTTGCCTTGCCGCTTCAAATACTGCCGGGCAAGCGAGTCTGGAAATCCCGGTTGGAAATGAGGCAGAGCAAGGATGTTTCCCATTGGGGCGATCCGAATATCATTTTACAGCCTGAACTGCCATGGATGCGCGACACCGTTTTGGGGGATTCTGTTTCGAATCCTTGTCTGGTAGAAGATGGAAACGGATTGCGTCTGTTTTTTTCTGCATCGCTTGCGTGGATTGACGATTGCGGCTTTTGCGAACCGCGATATATCGGCATGGCGGAAGCACCGGCATTGAACGCCCCCTTTAGTGTTTATCCGCAGCCAATTATCGATCCCAAGGATGATGAGCTTCCCGGCGCGCTGGGCGCCGGTTCTATCAAGGCATTGAAACTCGATGACGGGTGGATAGGATTGCAAAATAAGATATATAACGATTCGGGCGGTTCTTCGCGTTCGGCCATCTTCCTGTTGAAATCAAATGACGGGATTGCATGGGAGCAGGCAAAGCGAGAGCCGTTGGTGTCTCCCGATTTCGGCTGGAAAAAATCCCACGTGTACGCCTGCGATTGCCGATTTAGAGAAGCTGATAACCGTTGGTATCTGTATTTTAATGCCCGGGACGACTGGAAGATTACGGCGGGCAAAGAGAGGATCGGCAGACTGGTAGGGACGATAGATCAATAGTGGTGAAGTCGTAAAGATTCCCTAGGCTGTCATTCCCGCGTAGGCGGGAATCTAGAGATTTAAGCAAGTTATGGATTCCCGCCTACGCGGGAATGACAAAAATAGCCAAAATTGACTTTTACAAGGCCATCGTAGTGGTGAATGTAATGAGTTTGAAGTTAATTTCAACGGATAAAAAAGTGGAGCTAATCCATGAAGGGATAGGGGTGGGAAAACTTTTTTATTCTATTGGCGCGGGCAAAACCATACTGGACCCGGATAAGGTTCTTTGTGAAGCAAACAATGTTATAAAAGTTTATTTTAAAGATGCCGAATTGAAGGATGAATTTGTAGTTAATGAAGGATTCATCAAGATTAAAAGGCAGTGGAATATTTTAAAGTCCGGTAGATGGCAGCTTATGTTCGGTTATTGCCCGGTACCGGATTTAAGGCAGTGGCTTGTCCCGTCTGTGATGTATGGCAAAAATGAAATGGGGGCAGGCAAGTTTCCCAGAGGAGGTATTGACAAGGGTTGGTCGTTTCGGGAGGACAGGATACCTATTCCTTCCTGTTCCATTCTTCATGACGGTTTGAACTGGCAGGCTGTTTTTACAAGTCCGGCAGCGACTGACGGCGAGATATCCAGCATCAAAACTTACTTCAAAGATGCCATGCCTGCGCTTGAAATAGGAATCCCCTATACTGAAGAGCCTTATACATACACGGAGAAAGGTATTTTAACAGGCGGCCTGACTGGGAAAACAGAAAGATTTTTAAAAATCAAGAAAGTGCCCTTTGAATATTCAAGGACTTTTTATATAGCGTACGGAAAATGTGCCCATGTCAGCGAGATCTATATCAGCCTGGCTGCGCGTGCCCTCGATGAGTTTGGCACAGGCGTTGAAAGACCATTAAAAGCCAACTGGTCAGAGATTGCCTCTAATAAATTCCAACATCTGAAATTCCTGCTTATGGACAATGAGAAAATTACGGCGGTTAAGCAGGGTAAAGGCAATGGTTTATTCCAGTCGTTTCATAATTATACTTCCGGTTCTTTTCTTACCAAGAGTCTGGAAGGTGCGCTGATATTTGCCAGGGCGGCAAAGGAGCTCGGCAACGAAAAATATTTAGATATTGCGGAAAGGATAGGGAACTTCTTTCTTGCGGGAGCGCTGCCAAATGGTTTGCACAGGGATTCCTATTCGCTGAAAGATTCACGCTGGGGCGGATTCATGGGCGTGGGAACACCAGCGAATCTGGTTGAGGGAGCAAATACCCGGTGCAACGGCGAGGTGATGGTCAATTACTTGAAGCTATATAAGTTGCTCAAAGATACCGGACGGCAGAAGGATGAATTTTTAAACCTTGCAAAAAGGAATGCCGATTTTTATATCCAACATCAGCTCAAAGGCAATGAGGAAGGCAGCTTTGGCAGGTGGTGGGATGTTTCCGGCAAACCGCTGAACACGCTTGGCACAAATGGCGCATACATTATCAGCCTGCTTGCTTTGCTTGAAAAAATTACAGGTAAAAGGGATGACATTGATGCGGCCTTAAAAAGGGCTGGCAGCTATTATGCATCCCTTGTGGATAACAATTATTTTTATGCAGATACACTCGATGCAGATTGCGTGGATAAGGAAGCAGGTTGCGCCCTGCTGCGGGCATTCCTTGACCTTTATGAAAGATCCTACGATGAACTTTATCTGCGATATGCAAAGCTTTGCGCGGGGTTTATCCTGAGCTGGATGTTCACCTACAATGTTGCTTTCAACCCGGGGAGTCCTGCCGGGAAAAGGGATTTTCAAACCCTGGGCATGACGGCTGTCTCAGTTGCTCATCACCACCTTGATTTCTACGGCCTCTCCGTTGCCGATGATTTCTTCAGGCTCTGGGAGGCGACAAAAGATGAGCTCTGGAAAAAGTGCGCCCTTATTATGATCTGTTCATGCAGCCAGCTAATTTCTAACAAGCAAGACCTTCTTGGCCGAAGCAAAAATTTTATCGGCTGGCAGCCTGAACAGATTAACCAGACAAACTGGGACTACAAACTCAGATTTTTAGGCACAAAAGGTCGGTTTCACACCTGCGTGGCCTGGACTGTTGTCCTCACGCTTGGTGCCCTGCTCGATATTCGCGATAGGCACGCGGGTATCTTGAATTATAAGCTCAGTGAATAGTGTGCTCTATTTTGTCGTTTATTTCTTAGCCTCCATCACAGCGATTTGTTCAAGTATTTCTTTATAGCGCTTTTCAGTTATCGGGTAGTAATAGAGGGCCACAGCCGCCAGGATGAAAATGGCCGCGGCAATCGGCCCCAGGAAGAGCCGGATTCCAAGCTGCGCGCTTTCTGCCTGCGGCATAACATTTGCCACATAACCCATAGCTTCAAGTGTTACACCCATGAGAAAGGCTGCCAGCGCCTGGCCGATTTTAAGTCCCCATGTCCAGATGCCGAAGAACGAACCTTCTCTGCGTTCGCCCGTCCGCAGGTAATCATATTCAATTGCGTCAGCAACTATCGCGTAAGGCATGGCATAAAGAAAGCCCATACCGATGCCCATAATAGCCATCATTATCAGGTTGAATGTAACGCCCAGAGTGTGCCCCAGAAAAAACAGAACCATCAATCCCACGGCCATAATTACAAAGCCTGTGCCGTAAACCAGTTTCTTGCCGGTTTTTTTGCTCATAGCAACGCTTACGGGAATAAAAAGTATGGCAATGCCGATCAATAGCAGCATGGCGATTGTGGTCATGCCCTCAGCGCCCAGTATATATTTGAAGTAGTAAATCATCATGCCACTGGCGATGGTGATGCCAAAGATATGCAGGATATAAGACAGGAGTATTAGCAGGTAAGGTTTGTTCTTAAATACCTCCCGGTATGTCTCCCAGAAGCCCATGGACATGGCGGGTCGGATCTCGGCTGATTCCCTGACTGAAAAGACAGTGGTTAATGTTGAGACAAGCAGTACTGCACCGAAGATTGTTCCCATAAGCACGAAGCCCAGGTTTTTATCCGGCGCCATGGCCACGATGGGCAGCGCCAAACCTGCGCCAAGCAGCGTACCGATGCCGGCAAAACCGAAGCGGTAGCCATTGAGCGATGTCCTTTCATTATAGTCATTTGTGAGTTCAGGTCCAAGTGAAGAATAAGGGATGTTGACCGTTGAATACGCGGTACAAAGGATAATATAGATAACCATTGTGTAGACAAAAAGTACTGTCTGGCTGATTCCTGCACCGATGACAAGCGTGGGGTTGGTGAACATGATGATCATGGCGATAAAAAGCGGTATCGAGCCGCCAAGCATGAATGGTCTGCGCCGGCCCATCTTTGTTTTAGTCCGATCTGAGATATAGCCGATGACGGGATCGTAAAAGGCATCCCAGACACGTCCGACCATGAGAGCGATTCCCGCCAGTGCCGCAGATAATCCTACTGTGTCGGTAAGATAGTTGAGCAGCACAAAAGCAGTGGCCGTAAAAAAAAAGGTTACCACCGAAATCGGCGACCCCATAGCCTAATTTTGTCTTCAATGTTATCGGTTGCGCTTTTAAAGTTGTCATGATTTTCCCCCTATATATTTAGTAATGATTTCAGTTTAAGCCCGTCTTCAGCTCTGCCTTTGAGTTGCAGCTTCCCCTGGAGAAAAGCCATCTCGAGTTTTTTCTTTTTTAATAAAATTGCGGCCCAAGTGCCGGCCGATGTGGCGATGACCAGATCGGCTGAATCCGGGAATGGCCCCTTGACCAGACTTATCTGGTTATTATCTACAGTCAGATAATATTGAATGTTTTGCCCCCCTGCCGTGGATAAATCCAGCCCCACTTTGATTTTCCAGCCCGCGGCAAGCTTGGCGTTAAAACGGCCGGGGAGTTCTTCTGTCAACTTTTCGGCCTGTGACGCGTATTTTTCGGTGGAACCAGAAAGTCCGATCCGGTCAAGCAGTCCCTGCGCTCCGGGGATCTTTCCCGCTTTTTTTATCTTCGCATAGCGCGCGTAGAGCGATGGTATCAACGCGTCCATCTCATCGAGATACACAACACGGTGCAGCGTGCTCGATTTCCGGATAGCAAGCGCAAATTTAAGCGTTTCTCTGCCTTCGCCTGCGGAAAGTAACGCCGGTTCGTTCCCCAGAATGGCATCGATAAAATTCCTTGTTGATCCGATAAAGCCGTCACCCCAGTCCGAATTTTTCAGATCAATATGACTCCATTTGCCATCGCGGTAAAGAGTCAGGTCATGCTCGGGACGAAGCAGGCCGGTGCAGTGGTTGATTATAATAATCCCCTTCGTGCCTCCGATTTCAAACCATTCATCGTTGGCATAGTATTTTGACGGGATGGTAAGTCCCGGGGCATGTTGATATTCGCACATACCGTATTTGACGGCATTTTTATATTTCCACATGATGGTGGCGGGAGAATCAACAACGCCGTCTGCATAATCTATCCATGCCGATACCATTTCCATTTCTCCCAGCAGATACCAGGCGGTTGCCCACAGATGGTGCCCGTGGTCGAATGTCTGCATCCCCCGACCCTGCCGTGCCTCTTTCAGCCGCCATTCCCAAGAGGTTGCAGGAACATCCCATCCACCCGATCCACCACTTATTAATTTCATCCGAATGTTTGTCGGATCGCCGATATCCCCATTTTCGATCATTTTTTTTGCCAGGACAATCGGAGGATAAAAAACATAATTATCACTGACCTTAAATATTTTTGAATTTTTCGCTGCCGCGGCAATCATTCTGTCCGCGCTTTTCAGGTCATTGGCCATGGGCTTTTGCACCGCGATGTGTTTCCCTGCCTGCGCTGCCTTAATCACCATTTCCTCGTGGAGCATGGTGGGTGTCAGGATTTCGATTGCGTCAATATTGGCGTCACTGAGCATATCATCAAAATTCGTATAATGTTTGTCTGCCTTGATCTCATTTTTACGCGCGCGCGCCAGATCCTCGTTTGTATCACAGACCGCGTAGATCCTCGCATCCTTGTGATTTTCATATCCGGGGAAATGAACGTCCGCGATCCTGCCTAAACCCACTATTCCGACATTAATCATGATTGCGCCAACCTCCTATGATTGAATATCTAATGCTCTTAAAGCCCGATTCGATGATGCTCCGCCTGGACACTTTCACACCAGTTGCCCACATTCCAGTCGCCGAAGACACCCATCCCCGCGCGAACATCGTCGCCTGCATACACCGGCAGGTGGATTACCGAAAGCCCCGAACAGGCGCGCGCCTTTTCTAGCGCTGTTTTGAATTCAGCAACGCTCCATCCGCCGAAGAGGGCCTTAACCCCCTTAACCGATTGAGCCATCGCGACATAATCTACTTCAACGGTATCGTCTGTTTTGTACTCGTGTCCATACTGGGCACTCTGGAGACCGCTAATCGCGGCCATTCTCCTGTTGTCAAAAATAATTATGCACCCGCGTGCCCGGTGCTCAATCGCGTCGATCAGGATTTGCGGGTTCATCATAAAACAACCATCGCCGCAGAAGGCAACCGGATAACAATCGTGTAGCGCTGACACTAGCACCGCCGATGAGGCAAAGCCCATGTAGGAAGAACCGCTGTCGGTAAAGGTCTGGCCCTCCCTTTCATCCTCGACGATCTGAAAACCATTTGCCTGCACATCACCGGCGTCAAAGATTTTCACCGCCCCGATCGAATCAGCAAATACGCAAGCGGCTCTAATCGCTGTCGGTTCAGTAAGAACCGTCCTTTTCCACTTCTGATCGAACAGAGGTTCGCATTCATATCGCTCCTGCTTGAAGGATTCCCATTCTTTCTTTTTTCCCGCAAGTAACAGAGCCCACTGGCTATCTAATCCTTTTTTCTTCAACCCGTTATTTCTCATCACCGTGATTAATTTTTCCAGATTTTTCCGCGCGTCCCCGGTAAGCGCAATCGATCGGTTGTAGTGGGCGGCATGTATGGAATCGGAATTGATATTAATGATGTGCCGCGCGTTTTTCCATGCTGTCCCGGAACAGTCCCACTGACATACAGCACGCGCGCCGATGACCATGACCAGATCAGCTTCATTCATCGCGTAATTTCCCGCGAGCGACCCTTTTGATCCACCAACCGTCATGTAGCGCGGCTCGTTGTAGGGAACAACGCCGGTTGCGCTTGGCCCCGCGACGATTGCCGCATCCGCGAGGTTGGCAAGCTTTATAATCAAGTCTCCGCAGCCCTTAGCGCCCTGACCAATCTTGATAGTGATTTGCCGGGCAGAGGCTATTAGTTTTGCTGATTTCTCAAACAAGGCATCATCGGTGTTGAGCAATTGCGGTGGATTAGCTGCCAGAGGAAGTTCCAGTAGGTTAAAATTGCGCAATATAGCAGGCTGCACATTCATGGGGGCAAGAAGAAAAAATGGCCCGTTAAAATTTCCGCCAAAGACCGCTACTGAACCGGCACGAAGCGCGGTAACAATTGACCAGGGCTCATAGACAGAGTAAGCGTTGCCCATCCCGCAGCAAAGCTTCAGAAACAGACCCTGCTCGTCGCGCGGGATTTGCTGCATATTGAATCCCTCGCCGTGAGTCGTCTCATCTCCGTAGATATGATACACCCCCAAGCCGTTGGATGCGGCACAAAGCGATCCGGCAAAGGCTTGCATAGCTCCGGGGCCGATGGAGGTTATCACCGCGGCAGTCTTTCCGGTGAGTGCCTTCAGCGCAGTCGCCGCGTGGGACGCGGCGGTTTCATGCCGAACGTTGAGCGTTTTTACCAGTCCGTATTCCTCATAGACCCGCAGTACCTCTGCGATGTCCGTTGTGCCATGTCCGAAGATGCCGATATAAGTGCTGACGCCCTGCCGCAGAAGGCCAAGGACAATGGCCTCCGATACGCTGATATCCTGAAACTGCGCCAAAGACCCGGATGCTATCGCCGTTTCCAGGTCGGGATGGGTCATGAGGATTTTCGCTCGCGCAATTCTCTGCTTATCATCCATTCAATATGCACCTTATTAAACTCTTTTCTTTAGTGACTTTTTCAGTTCTTCATCGCTCAGAGTATCAATATCCAGTATTTTCAGGAAACCTGGAAATTCCAGGACGGGACGAATCACCGCCTCATCAATCTCATCAACAATTTCACTGAATTTCCGGTGAGTGGTTCGGGAGACAGCGGCAAGCAGAGCGCGGCTATTCTTCTGCGACTCGCGCCGATGCTCCGGATAGCCGATCCCGAATTGGACGCTGAAAAGCCTGTCGAATATGAATTTAAGATTTGCGTCTCCCGCCCAGCCATATCCGTAAAGGAGCGGCAGCGACACGCAGTTTCCACCGTTAATTTGCGCGAACAGCCAGGCATCGAGATCATTTGTGATATGACCGCAAAAAATATTCGGATACTGCGTGACAGAAATTAAAAATCCCTCGCCTGTCCCGCATCCGCCGACAATAAAGTCGGCCCTGCCGGAATTAAGAAGAAGAGCAGCCTGAAATCCCGTGTGAATATACGTTAGCTCGGGTAAATCCGCAGCTGTTTTCATGCCCGCGTTTATGATCGTATGACCTCTGCCTTCAAGTGCCGAGACAAGTGCGGCATTTTGCGCTACCGCGCTCACCTCATTGATAATCGCAATTTTCATAATTTCTACCTGCCGTATAATTTTTCGTTAACCATTCTATGCTGACGATTTTAGCTCCAGGATTTTCCTTGCCTCATCGGGGCTTGCGATCTCCCTTCCTATTTCGCGCGCAATGCGTGCCACCCGCTCGACAAAGTGGGCATTCGATTTCGCCAGTTCCCCTTTCCGGTAATAGACATTATCTTCGAGCCCAACACGGGTGTGGCATCCGGAAATAATGGCCAGAACATTCATCGTCATCTGCCACTTGCCGATCCCGGTCACATTGCAGATCGAGCCGGAAGGAAGCATGCGCTTCATGGTGACAAAATTTTCCGGCGTTCCCTGAAATCCTCCCATGCCTTCGACTCCCATCACCAGATTAATATAATATGGTTTTTTTATTCGGTCCTGCGCGATGAGGTTCTCCACCTCGCCGAACATTGAAGGATTGTACACTTCCATCTCTGGTTTGACGCCGCGGCGCAGCATTTCCGAGGAGAATGCCTCAATTTCCGAACGCAGATTGAAAAACTTGATCTCCTTTTTCTCTCTGCCGGAGAAAAACACAATAGAGCCCATGTTCAGCGATGCCATCTCCGGCGCTGCATCCAGTACCGTCAGGCGATCCTTGATGGGTATGCCTGGACCACCGGTTGTGTTTTGGATAACTATCGGGCAGTGCTTCCTGATCCCTTTGTTGATTTCGGAAAATATCCGGCAATCGCCAACACCATTACCGTGCTCGTCGCGGGCGTGCAGGTGCACGATGGCTGCTCCGGCATTGTAGCAGTCCAAAGCGTCCTGAATGATCTCGTTTGGTTGTTCGGGCAGTGCCGGGTTCACTTCTTTGGTATGAATTCCGCCGGTAAGCGCGGCAGTTATGATTATTTTATCCATAGAGATGAGTATCCCCTTTTTTCCCCATCTGTCAATATTTGCATTTATTGATCCATATCATACTTATGGATGGAAAGAACAAATATTATTTAGTGAGACCCCAGTTTCAGAATCTGAAACTGGTTGGCCGAACTTATCCCGCACAGCACCCTGAAGGGCATCTGCGAGGGGTTTTGAAAGCAACTAGGGATTAGCTGTTGCCGCAAAAAGCTGATCAGCCTTTAATCTCCAGACTTCAAAAACATTGGCATCCCATGTGCCCGGATATGCCATGTAGTGTTTGAATATCTTTGTGCCTGCGGTTGTTGCCGCATTGAGCTTTAGCAGAATGCCCGGTCTTGTTATGCCACAGGCAAGCGTTTTTACCATTGTCGGCAAGTCGGGCATTGTGAATATGCCGTTGATCGAGTTTGTCAGCATCTCATTACTAAAAATATCCTGCCGGAATAAAAATGAAATTTCTTCATGAGTCAGATTCTGCAGGATATTTCTTATTGCATTTAGCCCTGCGTAGTTGGCACCCCTTTTCGAGCCTGCAAACCACTTGAAATTGTATGCCCACAATGCGTCACATCCGGTCTTTCCTTTCTGCGCTGCAGCCAAAACTGCCTCCGCCGCATATTTGCCGCCCACCATTGCGCCGCCTGCGCCACAGCCTGTCATCGGGATTGTCTGCGATGCGGCATCGCCTATCACGACAAATCCCTTGGCCACGAGGCTTGCAGGTGATCTCCCGACAAGGCAAAGGCCTCCGCCACCACGGACAACTTCACCCGAAATCGAAGGATGCCGTGAAATAAATTCCGAGACAATGTCTTTCGGGTCAGGATTGTTCGGGTCATGCCTGACGCCTGCTCCGGTATCTATCTCATCTTCATTCAAATACTGAAGCCACTGATAGCCGGTATTATAGCCGTACCGATAATGATCACTGACCGGGTCAATCTTGTTTTTGTCCCTTTTTCGAACTGTCCTGTAAACCATGGCGAATTCATCACTGGAAAACTTTCTGGCAATACCTGTGGTTTCAGGAAGTTTCGTTCTTAATACCGCGTGAAATCCGGTATCGTCCGCGACTATGTCCGCCGGAACGCTTTTGGTTTCACCTGTGCCGCTGTCTTTTACAACGATTCCTTTTACCTCGATGTCTCCGAGGCCAATGCCTCCTGACGAAATGAGATCAAGCACGTCATGCCGAAACATGAATTTTGCGCCGGCCGTTTTTGCCTGATCGACAAGGAGTTTGCCCAAAGCCCTCCGATCGGTAGTGACATACCGAAAATCAACCATCTTTCTACTGGAATAGTCCGGCGACCAAACTTCCAAATGGGGGTAGGCGTGCTGTTCATAAATCCCTGTGATAATTCCTGCCGAATCTTTTGCTTTCACAAGCGCGCCGGTATTTTTTGAACCTTCAAAAGGTGCATCGAAGCCTGTCTCTGCAAGGGCGGATCTCTCCATTGCGTCGGACCAGTCATGGCCGAGAGTCTCATAATCGCCTTTTTCATAAACCGTTACATCAATGCCTGCCTTTGCCAGGTCTCTGGCGAATATGCACCCACCCGGACCGGCGCCTGCAACTACAACTTGAAATTTATATGACATATTTTCACCTCGAGAGTTTAAACTGTTTTCTTATGTCTGCTGTTTCTATTACATTCATATCATTATTGTCGCAGAAATAATACCCGCATCTTCCCACCCTTCAACATGGGTACGATTTCTTTGTCAAGAAATTCCCGAAGACTCTCCCGGGAGATATAGTGTCTTGCCGTGTAGTTAATGATGCTCATCAGCGAATCCGCCGAGTGAGGGCACACGGCCTACAATTTGATATCTTCTCGTTTTGTTGTAGGCCGCGTGCCCTCACTCGGCGACATGTCCTTTTTCAGGTCGTGACAGAATAATTATTTGATCTTTATAGGAAATTAGCGTAGAAAATACCTAACGAAAAATGAGGCCGTTAGAGTATAGATGGACGAGGGATTTAACATGAAATATGACAAAGAAGAAAAGTATATTCTTGCCGCACTGGAAAGCGGGAAAATGAAGCTTGCTACTCCATCAAAGAAAGAGATTGAGTCAATCAAAACAGCAGCCGATACCACATTTAAAAAAAACAGGAGTATTACGATCCGCCTTTATGATCATGACTTCATGGGCATCCAGAAAAAAGCAATGGAAATGGGAATCCCTTACCAAACGCTCATTTCCGGTATAATCCATCGCTATATCGAAGGGGATTTAAAAATAAAGTCTGGATAACAATTTAGTGTTTGCTCGCTTACCTTGTTGCGCTATGGTTGCGAATTCAGGGTGTGGGAGGAAGAAAAAGCAGAGAACCTGTATTAGGTGTTATGTCCCCAGAACACCTAAGCAAAACTTCGCACATTGGAAATGCCAATAATTGTCCGCGTGGATAAAGATGAAATCCTGATTGATTTGCGCACGTTTACCCAAGATGAGTTTGGCTTTATTGTTGACGGATTACGACAGGGTTTGACAAATTATCACCAATTATCCAAAGAATTATAGTGATCTAGCTTTAAATAAATTGCCTAACTTTTTTGCCTGAAAGCAAAAATATACGCTAATTATTTTGCTTTCAGGCAAAAATCAGGTACAGGGAAAGTCATTACCCCGTATACATCTATTTTAGGAAAAGGCTGTCAATTCCCTATATTTATCAGGTTGTAAAAAAGGATAAAGTTGACGTGCTTGAAAAAGGGGGAAGGCTTCTTTCAGCGGGGAGATTCCTGGCCGGGCTGATATAGGGTTTACAATAGCCGAAGATGAATTTGGCTTTATTGTCGAAGGATTAAGAAAGTGCCTGGCAAATTAATATCAATTCTCCCAAGGATTTGTTAGTTATTTAGCGTTTGATTTTAAAGAGTTATTTTGGTAACTTTAAAACCAAGAGAAAGAGGTGGTTAACATGCAAAGAATAGTTATTCACATAAAAGATGAAACAAAAACAAACGCGCTAGTTAGCTTTTTGAATGAGATTAATTTTATTGATGTTGAACGCGCGGAAAAAGAAGTATCAACGGTATCAAGAAAAGGCGACTTAAGAAAGTTGTTTGGAATATGGCGAGACAGGGACATTACACTTGCGGACATCAGAAAAAAAGCATGGCGGTAACAAAAAATGATTCTCTGTGATACGAATATTATCATTGAAGCCCTTAAAAAGAATCCGACAGCAATTCAGTCAATTGAAAAAATCGGTCTGGATAAGATAGCCATCAGCGTTGTTACGGCTATGGAACTTTATTATGGTGCCCTAAATAAAGCTGAGCTTATGATAATAAAACGGCACTTGTCATCAATTCGAATATTTCATATCGACGCAGAAATCTCGGTTACAGCTTCGGAACTCATTGAAAGATACGCAAAAAGCCACGGGCTGCAAATACCGGATGCCTTGATTGCTGCAACTTCACTAAACCATGGTCTCAAACTTTATACAGGCAATAAAAAAGACTTCGTGTTTATTGAAAAAATCAGTTTATGGTGATTGTTGACGTTTCACCATTCACCCTTGAATGTTAATTACTTAGTGGACAATAAAAACAAAAAAATGCCGGCCAACCGCATGGTAGAAAAATTGCGGAAGATTGAGGTGCCAATAATTGTGCGCATGGATAAAGATGAAATCCTGATTGATTTGCGGACGGTGGCGGAGGATAAATTTGGATTTATCGTTGAAGGTTTACGTCAGATATTAGCTAATCAATAGTAATTAAATAGAACGGTTGTCCCCAATATTGCCCTTATATCGCCATAATACCTGATTGTTCGAGGAAATGAAATGAAGAAGATAAAAATCAGTAAACTCGATGCGGCGCGGCGTCAGATATTGACAGCCATAAGACTATATTTCAACCATGGCGACATCGTATCAATGCACACACTTGCCGCAGCAGCATTTAAGATTACGCAAAACATTTGTGATAAGAGTCCAAACCTGCCTGACTCTCTCACCGACTGGATTGACCAGCTAGTCAAACCTGAGGACAAAAAGGTTTTCTGGAACAAACTCCACGAGACGGCGAACTTCTTCAAGCACGCCAACCATGACCCAGATGCTGTCCATGAGTTCAGCCCCGGACAAACAGAGAACATTCTGTTCTTCGCGGTCTACCAATACCAACAGCTCACTGGTGAATGGTCAGCGGAAATTCGACTCTTCACTAACTGGTACATGTTGCATCACCCGGAATCGTTCAATTCACCCCAACAAATTATCAGTTTGGGGCATGACCTTTTTGGCGCTGACCGAAACAGATTTTGGCGGGAACTCTTACCGCTTTTACAGGAAACCATTGATAGGGGAATCATCGAACCATGAAAGCATTAATAAGTATGGGTATCTAATTGATTCATTGCCATTTGACATCTCATATTCTTATATGGTAAGTTACGTCTTGTTAAAGATCAAATATTTTGTATATTTAGGAGATTATACTATGAGAAGAATATTTGTTATTGTGTTGTGCATAATCCTGCTCATTGGTTGTTCTGTGATAAGTTCTATGCGAAAGCCTACCCAAATAAATAATGATGTTGACATGCCGTCATTAAATTTTGGGATGAATATAGAGGCAATAAATAGCGAAAGAATTGTTAGATCATTAGATAAAGGGTTTCCTGCAGAGCTTGCAGGTGTCAAACGCGGAGATGTTTTAGTCTCCATTTCTTTCGGCGGGAAAATAATTTCAAGTAGTAATGAATATGAATCTTTGAGATTTAAAATTAAACTCGGAGATTATATACAATTTGTATTTAATCGTGACGGGAGACAAATTAAATTCAACATTGAACCCAAATGGGTAAAGGTACTGCCAACGGAACTGAAAGTTTATTCTATTTTATTGGACAACAAAAAAGTTTCTATGGCCATAATTGTTAGTGAGGTAAAAAATACATATAAAAATATTGCTCTGGATTGGGCGGAAGCGACGAAGACTAATTTACAATCTGAATATGAGATGTACTTAATATCTCGTTTTGGGGAATTGAATAACTTCTCAATAGTAGACCGTGCAAGATTAAAACAAATTTTAGATGAATTGAAGTTTAGTCAATCAGGCTTTGTGTCCGATAAATTAAGAACGAAAATTGGCGAAATGACGGGAGCAACTCATATCGTTGATATTAACTTTGCACGATATGAAACGCGTGCTGGTAAAGAAGACATTATATACTATCGTCTTATTGAGATTGAATCAGGTAAAGTATTGGTCGTTGATCAAGTCAACGTGTATGAATAATATGTCTGCTGATGACTTATTGAATTTGTATAATAAAAACTATTTAGCAGATATGAAAATATGCAGCTGATTTACAATCTTGTTTTTATTCCATTGAACTTAAAGTATATTTCTGTTGAAAAAAGCCTTAAGGGGTCAATTCTTTCCTATAGGGATTAGATTGCCTCGGAGTGTGCTGCACTACTCGCAATGACAAATGGAGGAATAACTTGTCTATAGAAACTGAGCAATCCACAAAAATAAGTTTCATTGTGAATGAAGATCAGGAAGGCCTGCGACTCGATGTCTTTGTGGCCGCGAATCATGCCGCGCTTTCACGGTCTCAGATCAAGCACGCTATTGAAGAAGGCGCCGTTCTGGTCAACGACAAATCGCCCAAAGTCAGTCAGTTGCTCAATGCCGGTGACGTAATCGAGCTAAAACAAAAGCCTGTAGTTGAGGGCGTTGCAGCACCTCAAGACATACCATTGGATATTGTTTATGAAGACGCGTCAATTATCGTCATCAATAAGCCTGCCGGAATGGTTACACATCCGGCGCCGGGCAATTATGAAAACACGCTGGTGAACGCGCTGCTTTTTCATTGCCATGATCTATCAGGAATAGGTGGCGTGGTGCGGCCGGGTATTGTCCATCGTCTGGATAAAGACACTTCCGGTCTGATTGTTGCCGCAAAAAATGATGACGCGCATAGAAATCTATCCACTCAATTTGAAAAGCATGATGTTCATAAAGTCTACCGGGCACTGGTCTGGGGTGATATAAAAGGCAATAGCGGAGAAATAGTTCTGCCTGTGGGCAGGCATACTACTGATCGCAAAAAGATGTCCACAAAAAGCAAGCGGGGGAAAGACGCACTCACTCTCTGGAAAGTGCGTGAACGTTACGGCCTGGCTACCTTGCTGGATGTGGAGATAAAAACCGGGCGCACTCATCAGATTCGTGTGCATCTGTCCGATCGCGGCTATCCGGTTGTTGGCGATGCTGTTTACGGCAGCGCAGTAAATAGGATGCGTACCATTGCCAGTCCCGAGCTGAAAAAACAGCTAAAAGCTTTAACTCGGCAGGTTCTGCATGCCGCACAGCTTTCCTTTATTCATCCAGTAAGTGGCGAGAGGATGGTATTTACCGCTGAGTTGCCGCAGGACTTAAGCGAGCTTTGTGAGCAATTCCGTATCAGCCGCAGCCCCGATATTTTTGATTCCGGTTCGACTAACTGGAAAGAGCAACTGAGGTGATCAAAGATGTTAACTCTTCAAAAAAAGAAGACCATTGAATATTTGCAATCTCCTCTTTTGAGGAATTGCGATTTCCTGGAGCACGCATTTTGTACGCGGCGTGGTGGGGCATCTCAGGATGATTATAAAAGCCTCAATATGAGTTTCCGCGAAGGGGATGAGGAATTCCGGGTTTTGTCCAACTGGGATCATCTGGCCATAGCTTTTGCCATCCCGCTCGAGCAATTTTTAGTTGTCAATCAGGTTCACGGCGATGCAATCTTTGTGATCAAACCGCACGGCAGCTTCTTTTCATCACGCGACGAACTCAATTACGACGCGATAGTTACTTCCCGCGCAAACCTCGCGATCTGCATCAAAACGGCCGATTGCGTGCCGGTCTTTATTGTGGATAAGGTGAAAAAGGTGATTGCCGTTGTCCATGCAGGCTGGAAGGGCACTGCGCTGGAAATCAGCGCCAAAGTCATCAGGTTGATGATAAATCAATACCGCTGCCAGCCGCAAGATATTCTGGCGGCAATTGGTCCATCAATAGGCCATTGTTGTTACGAGGTTGATTCCACCACGGCGGATGCTTTTCGCAAGCTAAGTAATTATGAGTTCTTTTTGCAGCAGGGTAAGAAAAAAGACAAATGGATGCTGGATTTGCCTGAAGCTAATCGAATGCAGATTCTTGCGGCAGGGATTCCGGAGGACAATATTGAAGTTTCCGGCTACTGCACTAACTGTAATCAGGATATGTTTTTCTCGCATCGCGGCTCCGGCGGGGTAACCGGCAGGCAGGTTAATTTTATGATGATTAAGTCAGATAGCCCAGCAGTGTTCTAACTACCGATAATGAATCAACTTGGCTTCAATCACGGGTATGAACCTCAAAGCATGCTTTGGAAACAAATTCCGCAGCAAGTTGCGGGGTATTATACCCTGCTTATGCAGGATAGTTCGGCTAACAAACTTCAATGCGCTTCGCTTTTGAAGTTTGAGCCTCATTACCCTCCGCTGAGCGGGATTGTTCAACTTACCAATTCCGTCGCGCTGCGCTTTCGGAATTGGAGTTTCACAATAAATAGGGCATGAGAATTTCCTTATTGACAGTATTTCTTTTCAGTATTAAATAGATATGAAGGGTTTAAAAATTGAAGGAGTAAAAGATATGATAGTTGTTACAGGTGGCGCGGGGTTTATCGGCAGCGCTTTTGTCTGGCGCCTTAATCAGGAAGGTATCGATGATATCGTGATAGTTGATAGCCTGGGTACCGATGATAAGTGGAAAAATCTGGTCAGCCTGCGTTTTGCCGATTACATCCATAAAGACAATTTTTTACGGCTGATTTGCGATGATCAGGTACCTTTTGATGTTAGCGCCATTGTGCACATGGGAGCATGTTCATCGACAACGGAACGCGACGCGGATTATCTCTGGAACAACAATTATCTTTACACCAAAACATTGGCTGTGTGGGCACTTCAGCGCGGCATTCGTTATATTTACGCAAGCTCCGCGGCAACTTATGGCGATGGAAATCAGGGGTTTTCTGATGACCACAGCAAAATTAATGAACTTAAGCCAATCAATATGTATGGCTATTCCAAACAGGTTTTTGATTTATGGGCGCTTAAGAATAATGTGGAGAACAAAATTGCCGGGATTAAATTTTTCAATGTATTCGGCCCGAATGAATACCACAAAGCAGATATGACCAGCGTTATCTTCAAAGCATTTCATCAGATTAAAGAAACCGGCAAGGTGAATCTTTTCAAATCCTATCTGCCCAAATATCCTGACGGTGGCCAATTGCGTGATTTTGTTTATATCAAAGACTGCATCGACGTTATGTGGTGGCTTTTTAATAATCCGGCGGCAAACGGCATTTTTAACCTGGGAACGGGAAAGGCAAGAACTTGGAATGATCTGATCAAAGCAGTCTTTACCGCTATGGGACTCAAAACTAATATTGAATATATTGAGATGCCGGAATCATTGCGCAATCAGTACCAGTACTTTACCGAGGCAAAAATAGATAAACTCAAAGCCGCCGGCTGTCCTGTAGCGTTTTCATCACTGGAAGATTCCGTGCGGGATTACGTTGTTAATCACTTACAGCAGTCCGACCAGCATTTAGGGAAGTAATTATGAAAAGAGATATTGTCTGTATTATCCCATCACGTTATGAATCAAGCCGTTTTCCCGGTAAGCCTCTGGCCGATCTTTGCGGTAAGCCGATGATTCAGCATGTTTATGAGCGGGTAGCACAGGCAACAGCCGTACCCTATGTAGCCGTAGCGACAGATGATGAAAGAATCTTTACCGCCGTAAAAAAATTCGGTGGCAACGCGATCATGACGGCAATAACACACCATTCCGGCACAGACAGAATCTCAGAAGCAGTTAAAGCACTTAATCTCGCGGCCGACGCGATTGTCGTCAATATCCAAGGTGATCAGCCGATTTTTGAGCCGGTGCAGGTGGATGAGGTTATCCAGCCTTTAATTGATGATCCGGCCATTGTCATGTCCACATTAATTTACAAAATTATTCTGGAAGAAGAAATAACCCATCCCCACGCGGTTAAAGTTGTCCTCGATTCTCAAAATTTCGCTCTTTATTTTTCGCGGGCGACGATTCCTTTTGTGCGCGATAAAAAACTCAAAGCTGATTACTACAAGCATCACGGCATTTACGCCTACCGGCGGGACTTTCTCGATGTCTTTACCAAACTGCCTGAAGGAAAGCTGGAAAAGTTAGAAGCCCTCGAGCAATTGCGCGCGCTGGAATATGGTTACAAAATTAAAGTTGTTCTTACGCCGCACGATTCTGTGGAAGTGGATAATCAGCAGGAACTCGAAAGAGTGCGGCAGATAATGCAGGGCGGTTAAATTTCAACCAATCTCATGAATAAGGCAAATCCATCTTTTTAATCATGATCAATACGGCGGAAATAGCGCCTTCGGTCATACCGGGGATCCGCTCCATTTGTCCGAGAGTTTGTGGCGCTACTTTGGTAAGCTTTGCTTTCAATTCATTGGAAAGGCCGGGTACACAGGAATAATCAAAATTCAGGGGGATTTTCTTTTTTTCCTGATCTTTTAATTTTTTCACGGAATCAAATTGCCGTTTGATATAGCCTTCATATTTAATTTCAATTTCAATTTGTTTTTTGACAAATGAATCTTTTGGGTCTTCACTACCGGGAAAGCCGGCTAAAGCATCATAAGAAATTTCATGTCTTTTCAAGAGGCCATACAGAGTTGTGGAGTTATTCAGGAGCGGTGAAGGGATTTTTGCCAAATATTCGTTTACTTCCGGTGAAGGCTTAACCGGCGTTGCTTTGAGTTTCTCTATTCCCTGCTGAATCTGGCGCATTTTATCTTGCAGGGATAAATAGTGATCGTTGCCAATCAGCCCCAGCTCAACGCCTTTCCCCATCAGACGAATAGTGGCGTTGTCCTCTCGCAGAATAAGCCGGTATTCCGCACGAGATGTGAACATGCGGTAAGGTTCATCAACACCACGAGTAACCAGGTCATCAATCAAAACTGCCATGTACGCCTCTGAGCGATCGAGAATAAATGGCTGCTCTCCTTTCAGAGCTTGCGCGGCATTAATTCCTGCCCATAGGCCTTGCGCCGCAGCTTCTTCGTAGCCGGAAGTTCCATTGATTTGTCCGGCAAGATACAGGCCTTTTATTAGTTTTGTCTCTAGTGTAGGTTTGAGCTGCGTCGGCTGAACAAAATCGTATTCAATGGCATAAGCCGGCCGCATGATTTCGGCCTGCGAAAGCCCCGGCACACTGCGCACTATTTGATATTGCAATTCCAGAGGCAGGCTGTTGCCTAAGCCTTTGGCATAAATTTCCTGAGTATCGAGTCCTTCATGCTCAAGCACAACAGGGTGGCTTTCGCGCTCCCGAAATCTCATAACTTTATCTTCCAGAGACGGGCAATAGCGGGCACCAATTCCTTTGATCACACCGGCATAAAGTGGAGAAGATTGAATATTATCCCGAATCAGGCGATGAGTTTCGGCGGATGTCGCGGTAAAGTAGGAAGGCAGGCGCTCCATCCGCAATTTTTGAGTAGTAAAGGAAAATGGCAGTGGTTCGGGATCGCTGTCCTGACGCTCCAGTCCTGTAAAATCGATGGAGGAAGCCCGCAGACGGGGCGGTGTTCCTGTCTTCATTCTGCCTATTTCAAAACCTAATTGCTTCAGACAGGCGGCAAGCCCCAATGAGGCCAGCTCTCCGGCGCGACCCGAAGCTGTTTGAGAAGCACCGATATGCACAAGTCCGTTTAAAAAAGTCCCGGTAGTAATGATAACTTTTTTCGCGCTATAGAAATAGCCGGTTTGGTCAACCACTCCTTTTATTTCGTTACCCTCAATCATCAGGCTCTCTACCATGCCTTGTCTTATTTGCAGATTTTCCTGATTCTCCAGGGTTCCCTTCATTGTTAAGCGGTATAATTGCTTGTCGCACTGAACGCGGGAAGAATGAACGGCAGGGCCTTTAGAGGCATTGAGCATGCGGAAATGTACAGCAGTTTTATCAGCAATTTTACCCATTTCACCGCCGAGGGCATCAATTTCCTTGACTAATTGTCCTTTAGCCAGCCCTCCAATTGCCGGGTTGCAGGACATGAGTGCTATTGAATCCAAACTGATATTAAACAAAAGCGTACGGCAACCCATGCGTGCGCCAGCTAGAGCTGCCTCGCAACCGGCATGACCACCACCGATTACTAAAATGTCATAATTATCTATCAACTTTTACTCCAAAAACGACGTTGCCTTGAAAGTGTGCAAATGCTATTAATCTACTTCTAATATTAGTAAACTAAAAACACAACAAAAAAGAGGTAATTTTGGCTAAACCTGATTTTTGGAAAACCACCCACGGGCATGAACCACGAACGCAAGTTTTGGAAAATGATTCCAAAACTTGCGTTGAGGTACGCCCTCCGCTTGGCGGGATTGTTCAACTTGCCAATTCCGATACGCTTCGCTACCGGAATTGGAGTTTCACAAACAAAAGATACTATGATCTGAAGAGTTATTGGCAAAACATGTTCGGCTGTAATGTCCATAAACTATCCATTGACGCGGGATTTACCTGCCCTAATCGGAATGGGCATATAGCCGTGGGAGGCTGTATTTATTGCGACGGACGCGGTTCTAAATTGCGCCAAAAAGGTGAACTGCCGTCTGTTGCCAGCCAGATTGCCAGCGGGAAAAAGTATTACTCCGCGCAGGCCTCTAAATATATTGCTTACTTTCAAACGTTTACCAATACTTACGCGCAGGTTGAAAAGTTGCAGGCAATCTATGATGAAGCGCTCGATCAGGAAGATGTTGTCGGCCTTTCCATTGGTACAAGACCGGATTGTCTCGGGCCGGATGTTATCGAGTTATTAGGAGGATATGCAAAAAAGTATCATGTCTGGGTGGAGCTGGGTTTGCAGTCGATGCACGACAGAACTTTGCAGCTCCTTAACCGGGGACATAATTTTCAGCAATTCTTAGACGTAGTGAGAGCAATGGACAGAACAGGCATTAACATTTGTGTTCACATTATTATCGGTTTGCCGGGCGAAAGCGACGAAGATGTATTGGCAACAGCAACGGCTCTTACCACTTTGCCTATTCATGGCATTAAAATTCATTCAATGCTTGCTTTGGAAGGTACCGTTTTGGGAGAAATGTATAAAAAAGGCGATGTAAAAATGATCACAAAAGAAAACTATGTTTCATTGGTTTGTGATGTTCTTGAAATCCTGCCGCCGCGAATAGTTATTCAGCGCATGACAGCCGATGGCTATCGCGATATATTCCTTGCGCCCGACTGGGCAAAAAATAAATTAGATGTGCTAAACTCGATCAATAAAGAATTGGAGAGACGGGACAGCTATCAGGGACAATGCTACATAAAAAATAAGGGAGAAGCACGGGTGTGAAACCCTCCGCTGCGCTTGCGGAATTGGTAAGTTGAACAATAAAAAGTACATAGTTATGCTGCAGTCAAAAAGCTTGCTCCACCTCAAGAACAACAACTGTCATGTATTGCTTGACACTACGGCAGAGTTTGTGCATATAGTCAAACATGGAAGAAGTTAAGTTCGATTGGGATCAATGGAATATTCAGAAAAATGAGGAGAAGCATGGAATATCAGTGCTGGAGGCTCAATCTGCTTTTTACGATGCAAAGATTATTATTTTTGATGATATTGAGCACTCCGCGGAGGAAGCAAGATATATTTGTTACGCAAGAAGCGCATACAACAATACTTTAATGATTGCCTTCACAATACGTAATAAAAAATTTAGAATCATATCAGCACGCAAGGCATCCAAAAAGGAGCGCAATATTTATGAAAGCCAGACTTAAAGAAATTAAATTGTATGATGAACATGATACAACATATTTCATTGACAAAACTAAACCAAAATCTTTGAAAGATTTAGGTTTTAAGATGCCGGTGGAACCACCGACAAAAGTGGTGAGCATACGTCTGCCAATTAATTTGTTCAATAAAATAAAGGCTTACGCGACAAATATTGATATGCCGTATCAGGCATTTATTAAATATGTGCTGAACAAGGAACTGGAAAAAGAAACTAGAAAACATAAGCCCAAGGCTGCTTAATTATGATTGCAATTATAGATTATAAAGCAGGAAACCTGACAAGTGTTGCCAGAGCGTTGCAAAATATTGGCGAAACTTTTCTGATAACTGATGATATCAAAAAGCTGGAAACGGCAAGTCACGTCATTTTCCCGGGTGTAGGTGCCGCAGGTGATGCCATGGTTAACCTCCGGGAAAAGAAACTAGGGAGTTGGCTAAAAAATTGGATAGGCGAAGGCAGGCCGCTAATGGGAATATGTCTGGGTACGCAAATTATTTTGGATCACTCTGAAGAAAACGATACTGAATGTGTTGGACTTGTCGCCGGTTCTACAAGGCGTTTCCCTGATCATTTAGCTTCCGCAGGTCCGAAATTGAAGATCCCGCACATTGGCTGGAACAGCGTTGAATTTAGGCGAAACCATCCGGTGTTTCGGGACATATCGCCTGTGGCGGAATTTTATTTTGTGCACTCTTATTATCCGGCTCCGCTGGAAGAATCTGCAGTTTTAGGCCTAACAGATTACGGAATAAAATTTTGTTCGGTTTTAGCAGTCAAGAATCTCGTGGCCATGCAATTCCATCCGGAAAAAAGCGGCAGACCGGGTTTACAGATTTTGCGAAATTTCTGCCGCTGGGAGGGGCAATGATCTCTAAACGAATTATTCCTTGCCTTGATGTGCGCGATGGCAGGCTCACCAAAGGAATCAAATTCAAGGCCAACGTTGACATTGGCGATCCTGTGGAGGTCGCGCGGGAATACTATGAGCAGGGGGCGGATGAAATTGTCTTTTATGATATCACGGCTTCGTCTGAAGGACGCGATATTATGATTGACGTAGTGAAGCGTGTCGCGCAAACTATATTTATTCCTTTTTCTGTGGGCGGCGGCATCCGTAATCTGGAAGACATGCGACGGGTGATTCTGGCAGGCGCGGAAAAAGTAAGTGTAAATTCTGCTGCTGTTAATGAGCCGGAAATAATAGCTCAGGGTGCAAAAACGTTCGGTAGCCAATGCATTGTTCTGGGTATGGATGTTAAAAAAGTTGGCATAACAGAAAAGATACCGTCCGGTTACGAAATAGTCATTCATGGAGGCCGAAAATATACAGGAATTGATGTTCTTTGGTGGGCAAAGGAGGCAGAAAAACTCGGCGCCGGCGAAATATGTTTAAATTCGATTGATGCCGATGGCACGCAGGAAGGATATGAATTGAATTTAACCGCTCTAATATCCGATAATGTTTGCATTCCGGTCATAGCATCGGGTGGAGCGGGGAAGCCGCAACATCTGGCCGAGGTATTAACCAAAGGCAGAGCTGATGCGGCTTTGATCGCGTCAATGGTTCATTATCGGACTTATTCAATTTCCGAAATAAAAAAATATCTATCTGAACAAAATATTAAAACACGGATGCTATGGTAGTTTAATAATTAATTTTACTAGGCAATACACTTATGAAGTATTATAATAACGCAATAAAGTTAGGAGGAGAATTAAAGTGGATGCAAAAAGATATGAATTAAATGTCCAGCTGGCGCAAATGTTAAAAGGCGGCGTCATAATGGATGTAACAAATGTTGAGCAGGCAAAATTGGCTGAGGAAGCCGGGGCCGTGGCTGTTATGGCTCTGGAGCGAGTGCCTTCCGATATTCGCAAGGACGGAGGTGTCGCCCGCATGTCCGATCCGGCAATGATTGCTGAAATCAAGAAAGCGGTATCAATACCGGTGATGGCAAAAGCCCGAATAGGTCATTTTGTGGAAGCGCAGCTGTTGGAAGCACTGCGGATAGATTATATAGATGAAAGTGAAGTGCTGACACCAGCTGATGAGGAATGTCATATCGATAAAAGAAAATTTAACATTCCTTTTGTTTGTGGAGCGCGTAATCTTGGCGAGGCGGTAAGAAGGATAGCCGAAGGCGCGGCAATGATCCGCACAAAAGGTGAAGCGGGAACTGGTAATGTTGTCGAGGCTGTTCGACATATGAGAACCATGAACCGCGAGATTCGTCAATTGGCTCAAATGCCGATAGAAGAAGTCACCGGTTTTGCGAAAACCAATGGCATACCTTATGAATTGGCGCTTAAAATTAAAGAATTGGGAAGACTCCCGGTAGTTAATTTTGCTGCTGGCGGCCTTGCCACACCCGCCGATGCCGCTTTAATGATGCAACTTGGATGCGATGGCGTATTCGTTGGTTCGGGAATTTTTAAATCGTCAAATCCGCAATTGAGGGCGCGGGCAATAGTCAAAGCTACTGCCTATTTTAATGATCCGCAAAAAGTGTTGGAAGCATCTATGGGGCTGGGAGATGCTATGCCCGGTATCGAAATAGCGCAAATTCCACCGGAGCAAATATTGGCTGGCCGTGGCTGGTAAGAAAATAATTTCGGCTGTGCGGAACTATGAAAGATAAAAAATCAGTAATTGGCGTCCTGGACCTGCAAGGCGGAGTGCATGAACATTTGGATCATTTAGACCGGCTGGGAATTTCATACAGGCGAGTTAAAGAAAAAACAGATTTTGAAGATTTAGCAGGCCTGATAATTCCGGGAGGTGAAAGCTCCTGCCTTTGCCGCTTGATAAATATTTTTGAAATAAAGGAAGTATTGCTGGCCAATTATAACAGAGGCTTGAAAATATGGGGTACGTGCGCGGGGACAGTTTTGCTTGCCAAAAGTGTTGTCGGAGAAGAAAGTTGTCTTGGCTTAATCGATATTGAGGTACAGCGCAACAGCTTCGGGAGCCAGCTGGATAGCTTTATGAGTGATGCGCTTATTAAGGCGGTTGATCCAGAGCCGATACCTTTGACATTTATTCGGGCGCCAAAAATTCTTAAAGTCGGTGAAAAAATTAATGTTTTGCTGAAAATTGACGATTATATAGCTGCGGCAGAAAGTGAAAACATTTTAGTAACAGTTTTTCACCCGGAATTAACGGCAAGCCTGGCATTTCATCGATATTTTGCAATAAAATGCGGGTTAAAATTTGCTGTTAAAAAGAAAGGTTATATTGATCCGGCTTGGGAAAATTACAGTTGGACGAGAATGGCGAGAGTAGCTTGAATTAAAATATTAACGTTAATATATTGAAATTAGATATAATAGCAGCAGAAACAATATCTAAAATGTTGCAGGATGATTTCGATAATTTAAAGATTAAAACAGACTATCAACATTATCCATCAAAACAAGCAACCTCTACAGCTGACAATAAAAAGCAGTAACATCTAATATCTGTGAAGAAGCAAATGTCTTTAATTCAAATCATTGAGAATAATATTTTCGCCATTGGCCACTATTGGGGAAGTTTTAATTCTTCGATAAACGGCGATGAAGCAATTTACTCCATGAACACGGGCATTGATATTGCTGATCTCAACTGGGTATGGAATGAAAAACCTTTAGCGGTAAAAGACACGAAAATAGTAAATCAATTAAAAAATAATTATGAAAATTTAAAACTGCCCTTCTGGTGGTGGGTCTACCCTTGCGGTCAGTCAAAAACAACAAAAGAAGTATTGCGAAACGAGGGTTTTAATTGTTTGGAAGCAATCCCCTGCCTGGCTGTAGATGTGGATTCAATACCACTTACCATGAGAAGAAGTAATGATATTGAAATAGCGATTGTTAGTGATCAGGCAGGGCTAAAAATATGGGAGGATATATCTTTTACAGGATTTAAAATGCCTCATAAAGCAAGAAAACAATACAATGCATTTGTCGAATCATTTGATCTTCTTGAGGGCTCATCGCAAAAATTGTTTCTTGCCTACTTTATGGGTCGACCGGTTGCCACCACTCTTTTATTTTTACAGAGCAATGCTGTTGGAATTTATTTTGTCACAACTCTTGGGGCATACAGAAGCAAAGGAATTGCACTTGCCCTAATTTTGGAGTCAATGAGATATGCAAAATCGTCAGGTTATAAATATTGTGTTTTGCAATCTTCAAAAGAAGGTTTTGATGTTTACCTGCGGGCAGGTTTTAAAGAATATTGCCGGGTGGATGTCTATTGCCTGCCAGAATAATTTCAAAACATTCAACTTTGAGGGAAATGAAGTTTGCGTACTATTGATAGCCTAAAGCGCAAAATGCTACGTGGGACGATTTGGTGCGTGAGATATACGTCCTCGAACTGACGGCTGACAATTTTTACAGTGTACTTTCAGGTCTGCAAGTATTTTACGCGGAGAATATCCCAAAAAATGGAAAATGCAGTCGTTGTAATCACGCGGAGGAACATGAAAAAATGCTATTGACAAAATCAAATCAGGTATGATGGATTGAAAGCGACGGCGAAGCGGTTTAGTTAAAAAGCCATTCTGTCTCATAAGGATTGTATGTTTTTAACCAAAGCATCTTCTCGTTAAACGCAAATTCCTAAAAGAAAAAGGAGATCAATGATGAAAAAGAAGATCATTATTATTATTTGCATTGTACTCACGGGCATTGCCATCTTAATATTGAAGACTATCCGGGATGCGGGAGAGTTTGCAACCCTTACTCCTCATACCGACTTTAAATGCACCAGAGTTCAGAATGTTCCCGGCCCGGAGGATATCGCCATTGATCATTCCACCGGTACCGCATTTATTTCATCCTTTAATAGAAGGGCATTTATGAAAGGCGATCATATCCAGGGTGCAGTGTTCGCTTATAACCTTGAAGGAAAGCCTGCACTAAAGAACCTCACGGCGGGCCTGAAGATCGGTTTTTATCCCCACGGCATCAGCTTCTACACCGCTCCAAATGGAAAAAAATATCTCTTTGTCATTAACCATCAAAAATCAAAAAACAGTGTTGAACTCTTCGAGTTTAGGAATAACGCCCTTGTACATCTGGAAACGGTTGGAGGGGACATGATGATAAGCCCTAATGATTTAACGGCGGTGGGGCCGCGGCAATTCTATTTCACCAATGATCACGGATCGAAGTCGGATTTCGGCAAGCTCCTAGAAGACTACCTTCAGTTGTCCCGATCAAACGTGGCTTTTTTTGATGGGAAAAAAATACGCGTCGTCGCTGATGGATTTGCCTATGCCAACGGTATATGGGCCGCAGATGATGGAAAATCCCTCTATGTGGCTGCTACAACGGGTAAAAAATTTTATATCTATGAGCGTTCCTCTGACGGCTCCCTCGGGCTTGTTTCCGAAATATACCTTGGGACCGGCGCTGATAACATAGATATTGATAGCGTCGGTACTATACGGGTCGCCGGACATCCAAAGATGCTCACCTTCCTAAAGCATGCCAAAAATGAAGCTAACAATGCCCCTTCGCAGATACTTGAAATTGTTAAGGATGAAAAAGGGGAATACACTTTCAAGGAAACATACCTGAACCTTGGCGACGAAATATCCGCCGCGAGCGTGGCATCGGCATACAAGAAACGGCTCCTCGTGGGATCCGTTTTCGAGGATTTTTTTCTCGATTGCACAATGAAATAAAGCATTTTCTTCAGGGTTGACGTTTTACTTGCTTTAGGAAGCAGTATTTGTTCAATTAACATAGGCCTTTCGGTTGTGCTACATTATTACTACCATGATTTCAGTATTTTCTATTACAGCCGGTTGCTAAGGAATAATCCCAAGGCGACAAACACCGGCGTGCTGATATTGAGAATCACATTTTTAGCCATGAACGGAATTAGACTAGGGATGTCATCGGCATTGCGTATGACACCAAACATTACCGGCACGGCCAGAATCAATGTAAACAAACCGATCAGGGTTCCCAGGGGAAGCAGCCGCAAAAGGCATCCGGCAATGATCGCCACATAAGCCAAACTCAAAAAAACAGTATATATTATGGCGCTGGACTTGCGTCCGATTTTTATGGGAAAATGGCTCCGGCCAAATTGCCTGTCCGCCTCAATATCTGGAAATTGATTAAGGAGTAACAGATCGTTAACCAGGAAAAACGGAACAAGGGAAGCCATCGCCGCAGTCCAGGAATAATGCCCGGTCAACATGAAATTGGTACCCATCACCATCAACGGCCCGAATCCAAAACCGGGAGCAATTAGACACAGAAGCGGACTGTGCGTAATGAGCGGCGTATAGGTATAAATGATTATGATTCCGATAATGCCGATGGGCAGTAACCATGGTCCACGTTCCATAAGGAAGTAGACACCGATACAAGCCATTAAAACCAGACTGACCATACCGGCAATCAAGGCCAGATGGGCTTTTTCGGGATTTTCAGGCAGACTTTTGGTCCCACCCGAAAAAGGTGTTGGTTCTGTGATAAGATCAAGACCACTTTTGAAGTCATGGTATTCGTTGAGTGCATTCACACTGATATGCGCCAGAAGGGCGCCTATTAATATTAGAACTATAAATACAGGATTAAGTGAGGCTCCCGACCAAAAGGAAATCGCAACCCCCAACAACACACAGGCCGGGGTTAAAATTAAAAAGTTGGGTCGCATGGGGCCGATCACAGCATTACTCATAAAACCTCCTATTGAATGGATGATACTACTTCGCAGCGGGAGTATATTGGAGGATGGTCTAGTGTGTCAATTGAATATTGATTACCACTCGAAAGAAAATATATCCGTAAAAAATTCTGAATGCTTGAGGAAGGATTGCATTAAAATAATTATTAAACGCATGGAATTAATGTATCGATCCACAAGTCAATGGCTTTCGCTTCGTAATTTATATGAGTATTGCTACCTATCCACACTTTTCAGTGTGAAATTGAATTACAGATTTCTACTTAGAAGCGGTGTAGATAGTGATAAAAAATTGGATAATATATTATGGTGGCTTCAGGATGAAACCAGAACAACTATGTACAGGTAAGAGATACCGATTGTGGAATTTGCATATACCACCATCCGCCCTGCTCTTTCTTCCCCACAAGCTTTAGCCCTCTTCAGTTCGCGGGATTTTTTCGCAGGGAGGCCAGGATGGCCGTAAAATCGGCGTACCAAGCGTTGGCGGCCGGACCCAGGCGACCGGCCTTGACCGCCCCGTGAAAATGCTGAAGAAACAGGTCGTCCTCCTCGGGATGCTTCCAGATGGTGTCTGTTTCACAATCGAACTCGGCCACCTCGTGACTGAAATAGGTGGGGTTTTCACTGGTGATGACAGTGGGGGAGGCGCTATAGCGTATGGTGACTCGCCTGTTGCCCACAAAAAAAGCGGCATTCATGGTAAATTCCAGCGCGCAGATCTCAAACTGGCTGTACCAGGGATAAATGACGGCGTAACCCCCGGTTGGCAGGGACACGACCTCGGACAGCCCGTCCTCTTCCCAGCCTTCGGCCACCTCTGCCTGGCCCTTGGCCAGGGCGGCGCGCTGGGCTATGACGTCAGCCCTGCCGATGACGCCGTTCCGGGGGAAGGACTGGATGGTTTCCACCGCCACATAAAGAGTCGCGCCGTCTAGCTGGGCAGGTTTTTCTGGCCAGACAGCGACGCGCAGGGGCACGCGAAGGACCAGGCCCGTTCCCGGAATGGGAACGTCCCGCGTCTTTCCGCCATCCGCTCCTTGGGCAGGAACAGTCGCCAGCAGGCAGAATAACGCCGCCACAGGCAGCCAACAGGATTTGCGACGCAACATAAAAAACTCCTAAAAAACGTATGGATGAGGTTCCAGACGTGAAGACTAAGGGCCGCTCGTTTGACATTCCATATCCGCTGTCAGAGACTTTGATAAGGACTTGCTTGCATTAGAATGGACTATATGGAGGCCACTCTTGTATGTCAATGAAAAACTGAATAACCTATAAAGGTCACTATAGGGTCACACGAGGGTACTTCGCCCGCCTTCGTACTCTGAATTTCATCTGTGAACAGTATGTCGATATTTGGACTTTTTACGAGAGTATTCAGGATTCCAGTTTTCGGCCAGGATATCTAAATATCTTTTCTTAATCTTTTATAAAGTAAATCCAGGTTAAACATTTGGTTCAGCATTACGGCAAGAATTGTCGCCGTCGGTAACGGGTCTGTAAAAAATGTCTGGATAATCCCCGGTGCGCGGGCATAGAGCGAAGGTAGAAAAGCAGTGCTTAATCCAAAAAATAACGCAATGCCCACCACAAAGGTCTTGCGTGAATCCCAATTTTCCTGCAGCATCTGTATCAAACCCGCGCAGATCATAAAACATCCGCTAAAAACAAGCGAGGCGCCAAGAACAGGCTTGGGCATAAGGGCAAGAGCATTTGTCAGCATCGGGAAAAATGCGAGCACAATAAAAATTGCTCCTGCCACAACGCTAATCCATCTGCTCAGAACCTTGGTAGCGCCGGCTAAGCCGATATTGCTGGAAGATGTGTCCACGGCCATCGCGCCCAAGACTCCCGATAAAGTTGTCGCGATGCCATCTGCCACAATTCCATTGCGGATAGGTACAAAATTAACCTTATCCAACTCCGGTTCGGAGAGCTTCTGTATCGCCAGAAGATTGCCAAAGGTTTTCAAGGTACTGCCGATAGCAATAACAATTAATGGAATAAGCAGATCAAGACGAAATGTTATTGGCTGAAAAATCGTACTGAATTGAGGCAACGCAAAAAGGGGACTGTTTTTGACTAATACAAGGCTTTGCCAATATTCAGGAATGAGTAACATAGACAAAATCCAGCCCGAAAACATCCCGATAATCAGACAATAAATCTTAACAAATCCCTTTCCCCACAAATTGCAGAAAACCATTATTAATAATGAAACAGCGCCAATGAAAATATCTATACTGCGGATGGCATCCCCTTGAAGAGTCAGGCCAAAAAATGATGTTATCGAAATCTGAATAATGCTGATTCCGACCAGCGCGACAACAAGACCAACAATGTACATGGGGAATACGCTTCTCAGCTTTTGTATAACCGGTGCAAGAAATATCTCGATCAAACCGGCGACAATAGTAATGCCGCGCATCAAAGGCAGGCCGCCGATCCACGCCGCAGAAAGCGAAAGGCTCAAATACGAAGGACCACAAAGATTTGGACATAAATAACCGGAACCTAGATAAGGCAGGCGCAAAGCCTGTATAATTGAGCCGATACCCGAGGCAAGCATAGAAAAGGTCACCAAAGAAGCCGTAAATCCCGCGGTTTCGTTGAGCTGACCTGCAAAAATTATAGGTATGCCGATGGCCACAATCATTAGCAGAACATGTTGAAATGCTGACAACAACAAATGCCCCAGTGGCGGCACTTCATTTACAGAATACTCGTAATTTTTATTATCTGCCATTTGTAGCCTCAATTATCCCGGTGGTTGGGGAAGGTCTGTTATAGCGCCAACATAGATTTCCTGATCAGCGATATGTGTTTTGCGCAAGTATAAACTCTTCTTGACAAGTATCCGTTGATACCGGTTCTTCGCCAGAAAAACCTCCCAAACGAAATCCTTGTTTTTCAGTTCGATCAGTGCCTTTTCGAATGGCTTATGACCCATCTCATCGACACAATCCAGCAATTTAAAATCAGCAAGACTGTCGTTCATCACAGGCGATATAAGCAGCTTACCGGTCTGAGTAAAAGCAAATACTTTCACATCCCGGAAATTGTATTTAGATACAGGATCAGCTATTTCGGCAAGCGCGGAACTGCCCTTTTCATTAATTAACAAAGCGGCATTATCGACAATAATTCTAATAAATTCCTTTTCTTCGTGGGGATAATTCAAACCGCCACCAACGAATAATACCTTACCCTCGTGAGTTGTAACTTTGAAATGACAAGAGGATTTAGGAACAGGATAGAATTTACCCGGCTCCCACCAGGAATAATGCACCCAGGCATGTTGATTGTTTTTGTCAGCTAACGCTGCAATAACCATCTGAATTGGTTTTTTCCCGTTTTTATCTGTAAGATTCCAAAGGTTTTTACCCTCAAGATGAGGCATGCCCGCGTGATAGATATTTACTCCGTTCATATCATAGATGTAAAGGTAGCGGTCAGGTGTGCTGTACAGAATGCGATTGGTTTGGAAATATTCCAAACTCTTCAAACCATCTTTTTTGATTATCAGCGAAGCATCATAAACAAACCGGACAACATCTTTTGTGTCACGGTATTGATAGACACTAAGATCCAAATCTTCATATCTGCTTTCACAGCCAGAAATAAATATCGACAGGAATGCAAAGAATATTAAGACAGCAATAATCCGGCACAATCGAGTTAATTTACTCATATCCCTCCGTAAAATGAGACAGACCTGATAATTTCCTTTGCCTGTATAGAGTATATAAACGAGAAAATTATGTGTCAAGATGATTTTATGAACCAATACTGATGGCCGGTTCTACATTTCATAATCCTGTAAACATTTTGCGCTTTAAAACCATTTGTGGTAGGGAAATGCATGTTTTTAGAATCGCATGGGAGGCCAATCATGAAATATTTTAAAAGACAATATATTGCAATTTTTGCTTTAACGGTTGTTATAATTTCAATTGCTGCTACTTCATCCGCTGGCGAAAGTTCTTCACCTGACCATCGGACTGACGCGCTCTTTCTGGGTACGAAAGGAGAGAACAGTGATTACTTTCTTGATCTGCTCAATATGATGATGAAAGAGCATGTTGAGTGGCGGCAGAGGTTTCATCCTGAAGATGAACCGGCCATAAGCAAAGAGAGTTTAACTTCGCCTGAAGCTGTAGATACTCGGAAAAGACTCAAAGAAACCCTGGCAAAGCTCTCCGCCAGGATGCGGGAAGGATCGAACCCCTGGTACTCGTCACGGTACTTGGGACACATGGCCTCCGATGTGCTTTTACCGGGCGCCCTGGGATATATGGCCGCCATTCTCTACAACGCGAATAACGTTGTCTATGAAGCAGGTCCGGCCACAACAGAAATGGAGCTGGAAGTAGGGCTGCAACTGGCCACGCTTCTTGGATACAATCAGGAAAAAGCATGGGGGAACATTACCTCCGGCGGCACTAATGCCAATTTCCAGGCCATCTGGTATGCCCGAAATTTGAAATCATTTCCGTTGGCGGTGAAAGCTGTTCTGCCAAAGCTTGTTCAAGGTAAAAGCAGGCAGCAACTTCTGAACATGCCGGTGGGTGAGGCTTTGGACCTGCTCGATAAAGTCAAAGTATCCGCGCAATACCAGGCAGTTCTTCGGCAGACGGTTAAAGGAAAAGGTGTTGACCCGAAAATAACAGGCAAACTACTTGTTCCTCAATCCCGGCATTATTCCTGGGATAGGGCTGCTGATGTTTTTGGTATCGGCAGCGAAAATATCATTGTTGTTCCGGTGGATAAAAATTACCGTATGGATGTTGAAGCGCTGGATCGAATAATTGCGGACATTGCTCAAAAAAAGATTCCCATCCTGGCAGTGGTATCCGTGCTGGGCAGCACGGAGGAAGGCGCGGTAGATGAAACACATAAAATCGCCGCGCTTCGGGATAAATATGCCAGCCGTGGGATCGGATTTTATTATCACATTGATGCCGCTTATGGTGGTTACATCCGCAGCATGTTTGTTGCTGAAAATGGCGCTTTTATGAGTTTAGCTGAAGCCAGAAAAATAGCCATTGACCGTTATTCGATTGCTGCCACAGCAGACTGGCCGCAGGTAAGCGTTTATGAGGCATACCGGGCTGTGCCGCAGGCGGATTCTGTGACAATTGATTGCCACAAGCTGGGCTATATTCCTTATCCCGCGGGAGCAGTTGTTTTCAAAGACAAGCGGATACTGGCAGTTCAGACTTTCTCTGCTGCCTACGTTACGGATTTGCAGGCTAAAGCTCCGGTGAGCATCGGGCATTATGTGCTGGAAGGCTCCAAGCCGGGCGCCGCGGCAGCGGCCGTATGGACAGCGCATCAGGTCTGCCCGCTGAATGTGAACGGTTATGGTCAGATTCTCGGCCGCACAATAAAGACGGCAAACATGTTCTACGATTTAATGATAAAAACGGAACCTCTGGAGACGAAAAGCGGCCGGAAGTATCAGTTTTTTGTGCTGGTCAAGCCCGACCTGAATATTGTTGATTATGTTGTGAAGGAAATCGGCAATCCCAGCCTTCAAGCAATGAATGAGCTCAATCAGGCTATTTATGAGCAGTGCTCTTATGTTTCGGGAGATTTAATGAAAAAGGAATTCATCATTTCCAAGACTGCATTTTCGCCTGCGGAATACGGCAATATTCCGCTTGATTTTGTCCGCAAGTGCGGATTGAGTGATGCCGAATGGCAAAAAACGCCATCCGTGTTTGTTTTGCGCTCAACGATCATGACAACATATCTTGCGGATGAAAAAGAATTCACTGCCTATTTCACAAGGCTTACTGAAATTATGAAAAGAGTCATTCTCAGGATTGAAAACAATCGGGCCGGCTAACCACTTATGGTCTATCCACTTTTTTCACTGAACTGCGTTTACGGATAACGGTATTGGATGTCAAGGGTATTTTGACCGAAAAAGTGGAGTGCCGCGCCGCTGACCGTGCCGGTTGAGGAAGAAGCGATGGTGATTTTCTGTCGCTGTTTTTCTACCTTGCCAAATAAAGTGCAGGGGCGGATAAAGCGTCCTGCGAATCTACCCCTCGTCTACGCGTGAATAGGGACTGAATCGCTTTTGTTACGTAGGCGAGTGGCGCGGGGGAACTTCCCCCCTGCGCTCTCTCAGAACCGGACTTGAACCTCTCAGCTCATCCGGCTCCCATTATCCAGCCGTCGGCCTTACGCCTATCTTCCAATGCGGAAATAGATCGGGTTGCCGTTTGGCAACTCCTCCCAACCAATAAACCGCTTTCGTTAAATGGCCTTTCAACCTCTTCAATTTCCTCATTACCCATCTGACAAGTATTGTATTCAGATGACGCAGGGTCGGATACAGCGCAGACTTGTAAAAGCTTCCGTAGTAGTTTATCCATCCCCTTATTATTGGGCTGAGTATCCTTGACAGATCTTCCAGGGATTTATCACTTCGCATCTGTAGTTCCAAGCGTCGACTCTTTTGCCGTATTTCCTTTCCTGCCTTATTGCTCATGGCAGGAGAGAAGTTAACGAAGAAATTTCCTTCTCTCGTCTTTGTCAGCCTTGGGCGAAAAGTGAAGCCCAAGAAATCAAAGCTTGTTGTGGGATGCTCCTCTTTACGATTCTTGTCTTTACAATAGACAATGCGCGTCTTTTCCGGATGAAGCTCTAACTTACATTCCTCGAACCTGGCTTTTAGTACTTCCTTTAGGGCCAGTACTTCTGATTTTGTCCGACAATGTACGATTCCATCATCGGCATAGCGACAGAATGGAAGCTCAGGATAGTTCCGTTTCATCCAGGCATCAAACACATAATGCAGAAAAAGATTGGATAGCACAGGGCTTACTACACCACCCTGCGGCGTTCCTTTCCTTCTCTCAATCAATGTGCCATCCCCTTTCTGAAACGGAGCCTTCAGCCATCTCGCGATGTATAGAAGTATCCATTTGCTATCCGTGTGTTTTCTTACTGCCCTCATCAGAAGTTCATGGTCGATGTTATCAAATAAACCTTTAATATCAAATTCAAGCACCCAGTTATATCGCCAACAACGTTTTCGCGCTACCCCAACTGCCTGAATCGCCGATTTATTTGGCCTATACCCGTACGAGTCTTCGTGAAAGTGGGGTTCTACCATTGGCTCAAAGTGCAGATTAACAACCATCTGCGCCACTCTGTCAGCCACGGTAGGAATACCCAGCATCCTCTCACCACCTGTCTTCTTCGGTATCGCTACCGTCCTGACCGGCGGAGGAACATAACTCCCCGACGACATTCGATTCCAAATCTTGTAGAGATTATCTTTAAGATGCCTCTCAAAATCTGCTATCGACTCCTTGTCTACACCTGCTGCTCCCTGATTCGCTTTTACTCGTTTCCACGCCTCAACAACCATCATTTTGGAAATCTCAAACGACTTTGCCTTCTTCATGGGTTCCTCCCATTAACTGGTTGACCTCTGAATCCAGCTGAATAATCCAACCCCTTTGCTCCAGACGCATTACCGTCCTTCATCGCTACTACGAGTTGGTCCGCCCCTGTGATCCGCATCGGTACTCTCACTCTTGTGGGTCCTCCACTTGAATTTCTCCCTTACCATCGGAACGACAGGTTCCCACGTTGCACATGAAAGCCTGAATCAAGTTCACGCCGCCTCCATACCGGATGCCATTCAGCCTGTAAACAGGTACCATCTGAACTTATCCCGAGACAATGTTACCCCTCGGTTCTGACATCGCCTTTTCGTTTTCGACACGTGATCAGCGGTTCACTTGTATTCGTCT